>Ga0207667_10000196_pt1 | contig 88101 bp, 89 predicted proteins | sample KBSCornC52_FD_184301 | JGI IMG/M metagenome (GOLD analysis project Ga0207667, IMG submission 184301) | Corn rhizosphere microbial communities from Kellogg Biological Station, Michigan, USA - KBS Corn C5-2 (SPAdes) (version 2) | ecosystem: Host-associated > Plants > Roots > Rhizosphere > Soil ... | reverse complement strand
GGCATTAATGGTTGAACAAAACAGAATAGAACGCGAAAAAGTCGCAGATACGATTGAAGAAGTCATATCAAAAAAAGCTGATGTGATCGTTCTGGGATGCACCCACTACCACTGGATCGAAGAGCTGATACGCGATGTCGCCGCCGGACGTGCGGAAGTAATCCAGCCGGAGGCACCGGTCGTAGCCCAGCTTAAGCTAGTGCTCGGACAGCTTGCTTGAACTGATCGCCTCGGTCTTTGTAGTCCTTGAAGAGGCCGAAACTAGAGGTTCCGCACGATAGCAGGACCGCGTCGCCGGGCTGGGCGTGGGCCCTAGCCTCGGCCACAATCTGGGGCATCGCCCGGAGACCTTCGGTCACTGCGTTGAAACCATGAGCCCGCAGCATCCCGGCTAATTTAGGGCCGATCTCGCCGATAGTAATAACGTGGCGGACCTTTTCCTGAGAGGTAATCTCCTTGATCAGCTCCGTATAGTCCAGCCCTTTGTCGTGGCCTCCCAGAATCAGCACCACCGGTTGGATTATCGCCCTTAGCGCTACCATCGTAGTGTCGGGGTTGGTACCGAATGAGTCGTCGTAATATAGAACTCCGTCCAAGTCTCTCACGAACTCCAGGCGGTGCTCCAGGCCGCTGAATGACGACAACACTTCCTTAAAGGCTCCGGTATCCTGAGAAACCTGCCAAACCGCCGTCAGCGCCGCGCAGATATTCTGAAGATTATGTTCGCCCAGTAGTTTGATTTCCGACAGGTCGATAATTTCGGTTTCACCTTCGCCGATAACGATTTTGCGATCCGCCCGCACTGCCGCTCCCGGTTTGTAAAAGTAAGGGATTTTCTGTCCCGGGGAATAGCCGGCGATGTGCTTGGAATGCTCGTCGTTCTCGAAGTAAATGGCGATATCTTCCGGTTTTTGAAACTTAAACAAGTTAGCCTTGGCTTCTACGTAATCCTGCATATCAGGGTGCCAATCCAGGTGCTCGGGAGCGATCATCAGGCAGACGGCGATGTGCGGACTGTGGGAGGCCGGCTTAAGCTGGAAATTGGCTAGCTCCCACACTATCCAGTCATCGGGTTTAATGTCAGGCAGCAGGTCTAAGATCGGGGTACCGATGTTACCGCCGAGGTGCACGGTCTCGCCGGCCGCTTCTAGCATCTTGGCGATCAGCGTCGAAGTCGTCCCTTTGCCCTTGGTGCCGGTAATACCGATTATCTTTTTGCTGGGAGTGGCCTCAAAGAAAATATCGTAAGCCGTAGTGGCTTTACCCCAGAAATCGGAATCATCGCCAAAAACTTTCTTAAGATTGAAGTAAGATGTGGGCTGATATACGATTTTGTCGCATTTTTCGATTCCTTCCAGGTAACTCAAATCAGACACCTGGCCGCCTATGCCGACGGGCGCATCAGTGGCCAAAAAGCGGACTTGGATCTTGTCTGTCTGAGGCGGGAAGTTATCCTGACGGGATTCGTTGACTATCAGATATTCATGTTCCGGACCAAAATATCGGAAGGCGCTTTGTGCCTCCAGGCCCCAGCCGACAATGCCGATCTTCATAAGTTTAAACGGCGGCTAGCTCTTTTTTAGCCAGTTCCGCGACTTGTTTAGGGGTCATCTCGGCTTTGACTATATACGCGCTGACCTGCAGGTCTTTAAGCTGCTCTGGAGCTTCCTGCTCGCCGACATTGGTCAGAATGATGACTTTGGTATTCTTACCCCAATCGGTCGTACGCATCTTGGCTAGCATCTCGTCGCCGTTCATTTCCGGCATCATCAGATCCAACAGCACCAGGTCGGGCTTCATATCCTCGCAAAGGGTCAGCCCCAATCTGCCGTTTTCGGCGATCTCCACTTTATATCCTTCCGCCTCGAACTTCAGGCGGTACATCTGAGCGATAGCCAGATCGTCTTCAATAATCGCAATCTTTGCCATTTGCTTAAATATTACAGTGGAAACCGATTAGAGTCTAGAAGCGGTTAGTGGAATTGCCATCGTTAGCGGAATGCATTATAGTTACACTTGCACTAATAAAAATAAAAATACTAAAGTAACCAAATATGTTTGTAGCTCCACGGAAGGCACACAAGAAGATTGCTATGAGAGATCTGGCCCCCGAAATCTACCGTCAGCGGGCTGTTATTGAAGGCTATCCGAACCGCTCGCTCTCGGCCCGCGAAATCAAACGCTATTTAAGCGGTTTATCCGATGTGCTTGAGATGAGGACCCTGATAGAACCGGTGACTCACCGTTCTCCGACATATGGCGAAGCCGCCTGGATACATTGGGAATCCTCGGGCGCCCATTTTTACGCCTGGGACCAGCCGCGCCTCTTCTTCAGCGTCGATATCTATACCTGCAAGCCATTCGATGTGCAGGACGCCATAAGATTCACGAAAGACTTCTTCCAGATAAAGGACGTTGAATACAAAGAGTTTTAGAGATGGGTACCGATGAGCTTCATCCTGAAGTCCATGAACAGCAGCTTGGCCGTGATCCCCGCTACGATCTGTCGCCCGAAGAGGCGCGGCTATTGTGCGGGGAATTTTTAGCCGGTACCGAGAATAAACCGGACGCCCAGTTCGGCTGCTATGTCATAGGGGGTACCGACGATTTTTCCAATCTCGGCAGGTTCGTCGAATCGACGGTTTTTTTGGAGGCCTTTGGGAACACCCCCGAGCTAATGGCCGAAGAATACGGGCCGTACGAGGAGTCGAGTGAATTCTTTGTTGTCGTCGACCATGACTCCGAGATGCCGATCGGTGTTTTACGGACAATCAGGAATTCGGAGGCCGGTCTGAAATCGCTCAAAGACTTGGAGCAGACGCCGCTGGCTTTGGACCCTGATGCTGTTTGCGAAGAATTCGGAATCGATCCCGATAAGTGCATCGATGTGGGCACGCTGGCGATCCTGCCGGAATTCCGGGCCCGGGTAGGGAATATACTACCAAGCTTACTGCTTTATAGGACCCTATATGTACGCTGCCTCAGTAATCCGGACTACGACCATGTCGTTACCATCATCGACCAGGCCGCTGAAAAGAATCTTCATAAACTCAGTTTTCCTTTCAAGCCGATCGATGAGCGGTATTTCAGCTACCTGGACTCGCCCCAAAGCCGGGCGCTCTATGGCATCAATAAAGAGTTCTACCCCTCCGTAAGCCGGCGCCAGGCCGAGCTGGAAGAGCAGGCCGGAGAAGAACAGGCGTCGGCCAAACATTGGTACGCGATGATGCTTGACGGATTAGCCAACGGCACTCACTTAGACGAAATGCTGGCTTTTGCGCGCCCCGCCGAATCTAAGCACTAGAATCTTGATATCCCTATAAGGTAAGATTGGCTCTGTGGATATAGCGGCCATAATCTTGGCTTTGGTATGTACTGTCAACTTATTACTAGGGCTGTTCGTTCTACTGCGGAACCCCCGCGCCAGGACCGGCCAAAGCTTTTTCGTGATGGCCGCGGCCATTGACGCTTACGCTGTCTCTAACTACCTGACAGATAACGCCTCAACCATAAGCGTCAGTTCCTTATTCAACCGTCTATCGTACTTTTTCGCCTTTTTCGCCCTGCTAGCCACGGTTATCTTCACCCGTTATTTCGTCGGCTGGAAAAGCATCCTGTCCAGACGGTTCGGATTTGTCGAAGCCGTAGGCGCGATAATCATCGGTATCTTTTCGCTTAGCCATTATGTGGCCGGGGAGGTGTCCGGACCGGCCGGAAATTATACTTTTAGCAGCGGATCCTTGGTGTTGGTTTACGACGCGGTGTTGATCGTCCTGCTCCTATCGATAGTAAGGCGGCTCCTCACTTTTTATAAAAAAGGCGACCCTAACCAGAAGAGCCAGGCCAAGATAATCGCCGGCGGCTTTTCGGCAAGCATACTGATCGCCCTGTTTACTAACGCCATAATCCCGCTGATATCGTCCGACTATCATACGGCCAAGCTGGGCCCTCCGTTGCTTTCCCTGCTGCTGGTCACTTCGATCACTTATGCTATTGTCCGGCATCAGCTGTTCGATATCCGCCCCATAGTGGCCAGATCGTTCGCCTATGTCCTCACGCTGGTTTCCATAGCCGCAGCCTATTCGATCATCGTATTCGGGATCGTTAATAACTTCTTCGCCACGAAGGCCGCCTTCAACCAGGAAGTTTTCTACGTGATCTTCACTATTATCGCGGCTTTGTCGTTTCAGCCGCTGAGCCGGCTGTTCAACCGGTTCGCCCGCCGGATTTTTCTACGGGATTATTATGAACCGCAAGAGGTTCTTGACCGGTTAAGTAATGTTCTGGTGGGAACGGTAAGCGTCAGTGAGATCGAGAAAGAAGCCAGCCGCATCTTAAAAGGCTCTATCCGCCCCGATTTCGCCAAATTCTTACTTCCTCTGCAAAGCGAAGAGAATCATCACCTGTTCAACTTATTACAGCGGTCGCATAGCGAGATAGTGGTTTTCGACGATCTTTATGAGGCCCATCACGGAGAGCTCTACAAGGCGATGAGATCGGATGATATAGCGATAGCTGTCAAATTAAGGACCCGGCACGACGACCTCGGCTTCCTCCTTATGGGGTACAAAAACTCCGGTAACCCTTACTCCAGCGGCGATAAGCAGCTGTTGGGCATCATGGCCGACGAGATAGCCATAGGCCTGCAGAACGCTTTACGGTTTGAGCAGATTCAAAAATTCAACGTTACCCTGCAGGAGAAAGTGGAACAAGCGACTAAGCAGTTGAGAAGTGCTAACCACAGGTTAAGGGAGCTGGACCAGACCAAAGACGAGTTTATCAGCATGGCCAGCCATCAGCTGCGCACACCGCTGACGACCATCAAAGGCTACTTAAGCATGGTGCTGGAAGGCGATGTCGGCCCGGTCGGCAAAAGCGAGCGCGAGATGATCCAGCACGCTTTTGACGGCGCCGAGAGGATGGTCTTTCTGATAGCCGACTTGCTGAACGTGTCGCGGCTGCAGAGCGGGAAGTTCATAATCGAGAATAAGCCGACGGATCTGGTCAAGATGGTGCAGGCCCAGGTGGACCAGCTGCAGGCGACAGCCGCTAATCACCATCTGACACTGACCTTCAAAAAGCCCGATAAATTCCCCATTCTTAACCTGGACGAGACCAAACTCCAGCAGGTAGTGATGAACTTCATGGATAACGCCATCTATTACACGCCGGCCGGCGGTTCCATAGAGGTCGCCCTGGAAGCCGCGGACGGCGAAATCCGCTACACCGTAACAGATACGGGCCTAGGGGTGCCTAGAAGCGAGCAGCATCATCTGTTCGCCAAGTTCTACAGAGCCGGTAATGCTAGGAAGATGCGGCCAGACGGCACGGGGTTAGGTCTGTTCATGGCCAAGAAGGTGATTGTCGCCCAGGGCGGCGCTATCATCTTCAAGAGTACGGAGGGCAAGGGCAGTACCTTCGGTTTCAGCTTCCCGCGCGCCAAGGTGGAAACCGCTAAATAATAAAGCTTGATATAACCGAGAACCGGGGTTATACTTTCTCCCGGCATTTATGACGGAGACTAGAATCAAATTTGATAACAGACCGCCCGAAGCCGGCGGGCCTGAGACCGATAAGCTTGCAGCAGAAGCTTCGCCTCTAGCGGCGGAGATTATAGTGGTTCCCCCGGATGACGTAGTGCGCTTGGCTAAGGCGGGGCTGGAACGGGCGGCCTCCTTGAACCCGATCGTCGATCCCTCAGCGCACCTCAGCACCGACAACTGGTACGGCCATAAGAGAATCAAACCGACGAGCCGCCAGCTCCACGGACCCGGGCACTAAACCGACAATTTGACAAATAGCGATATTGCTTTTGTCCTATAGATGAGTTATAATGATTGCAACGAGGTTGAGACTGGTAACGGACTCCCTCGCTTTTTGAACCTTGAGATATAGTTGGACAAATTGTCCAAGGGTCAGCGCGGCGCAGATAACAGATTATCTATGGCGCGCTGATTCTTGGAAAAGTTCGGGTCCGCTCCTGTCTAGCGATAGCGAAACAGGATGCACACCCAGGGAACCGCATCGCCATCAGTGACAAGAGAAGCCGAGAAGCCACTCTTTTCTCACGCAAGGCGTCAGTGCTGCCGCCGCATCATGGCGGCAGCACGGGTATCGCCTAAATCTCTGCAGTCCCAACGTTGATAAGACAAAGGACTAAGAGACGGATTCGATACCGAGTCGGTTCCCAAAGTTTGCGGCTTCATGCCGCGATAAGCGTTCTGGCGAAGTTTCCGTAACGGAGAGTTGAGAGTCTCTCCGCGGCGGACTCTGTATGCGGCTTCTCTACAGAGGGGCGCGAACTCGTTCGCACGCGAGCCCCGGCCGGCAAGACGGCAAACGGCTTCGCGCTCGCTTCGCCAGAACCACCCAGCTGGGTGCGATGGGCCTGCGGCCTACACATCGCACCGAGCACCCTGTCGGGGCCCGGAAGATCGCAGGGGCCGAATCCTGCCTTCCGGGCTCCGGCCCCACATCCAACTTCACACGCTCGGTTCTTTAGCCGCTCTTAGGCAGTCGCCTTTGAGCGGCTTTTCATTTGTATCGATGCCTATTGTGCTTAAGCTCGAATCATTATAAAGACTATTGACATTAGCGATATCTTGTGGTAGAGTATTGACATCCTCGCAACACATGCGATGAGGTGGAAATCTCTCAGGGAGAAGTAACAGATACGTAACTTCTCTCAAGCTGTGGCGGGTGAGGTGTAACCTTAAAAATCAGTCACAGATGGAATCCGCAAGGATTCCGGCTTTTGTTGTTTTTCAATAAAAGCGAACTAGATAGTTATGGGTCTTTAATAGCCGCTTGAGCAATTTTGCTCGCAGGCTGCTAAACCCATTCCGACTACCAATTCACGCATCCGGCAGGACGAAGCATCACTCCTAGTATGAGCGGAGAATTCAGGCGAGATCAAATGTCGTTTGAATTCTTCGCTCAACGTGCGAGCGATGGCAAGTTCCCTCCGGAGGCGGCGCCGCCAAAGGAGGGATTCAAATCCCGAGCACTGGGAGGTGCAAGATGACCAAGCGGCGCATGAGCATCCTCGTGGTGCTCGCAGCGATCGCAGTGGCGGGGTATCTCGCCACGACGGCAGTTCCGGCGCAAGCGATGCAGGTGATCGTGAACACGGTCGCCAGCAACCAGCATGCGACCGACAGTTGCCCGGCTCCATTCAACACGCCGGGCTACAGCTGCACGTTCCAGCCGGCGACGGTCACGACGACCTCGCACACCAAGATCGTCGTCAAGAAGACGGTCAAGGAGCAGATCAAGCAGTTCGAGAAGGTGAATCACGTCATCGCGTCGATCAACGAAGGCCCGCCGATGAGCGGTGCCGGCTGTATCGATCCGACGTCGGTCGCCTCGTGGGGTTTCCACGCCGGCGACACCTTCAAGAACGCCGACAAGTACCATCGCAACTACCCGGACACCTGGCAACAGGGCTGGGCGGTCTGCGACTGGCACATGGTCAAGATCCACGGCCAGTACTGGGTCGTCGGCATCAAGGCGAACTGTCACAACCGGAACATCATGATTCCGGTGCGGCACAAGCTGGCGAAGCCGACGAAGCAGGTGCTGGTCTTCAGTTCGGTGAAGACCTTCGAGTCGACGTACGAGCGCTGGGCGACCAGCACGACGTCGACGGTCTACACCTGCACTCCGCCGTTCACGCTGACGTACGTCAATGGACAGGCCGTGTGCTTCATCGCCACTCAGGTGCCGGTGACGCCCACGACTCCGACGACGACCACCACCGCTACGACCACGACCGTCGTGACGACTACGACCACTACGCCGACGACCACCACGACTCCGGTCACGCACACCGTCCAGGTGGGCTGCACCGGCTTCGAGGAGATCACCGGCGGCGGTTCGTTCATCGTCAAGTGCGACGCGTCCGACGACAACGGAGCGCAGATCTCGCTCGACGCTCACAGCACCGACGGTAACTCCTTCGTGAGTGGCATCAATTGCTACTCGCAGGGAGGCACGCCGTCGTGCCAGGGCAACGGGCAGTTCGAGTTCCGGGTCAACGGCGTCAACAGCGGGAGTTCCGTGGTGATGTCGTCGGTGTCCGTCACGGCTTCGGCCAACGGCAAGACCGATACGCACACCTACACGTTCAAGGTCGATCCCTCCAGCAACGGGTTCGGCGGGTAGTCGGAGAAGGGTCCCGCGCGGGTAACCGCGCGGGACCCGGATCCTCAATTTAAAGCCCGATAACTATCTAGTTTGCAACTTTAGTAACAATAATAATTTCCGACAAGTGAAAGGAGATTCGAATGATTCGATTCACTAAACTTGCTGTCGCTTTAGCCGCCGTATCCGCAGTTGTATTTCCTTCTGTAGCTATGGCCGCCGGCTATGGACAGATTGAGCAGGGCGATATTTACCGCGTGAAAGACGTCACTACCAATAGTGCTTTCGCCGATAACATCACCGCTGCTTGCAACGACACTGTCGCTTTCCGTGTCCGGATCCACAACGGTGGGCCGGAAACCCTGACTAACGTAAAGGTTTCCGCTACCCTGAACGGTGCCGCTTCGACTAGCCACGGTTCTCAGGTTAGCTTAAGCGCCGACAATAACATTGACAACATGGTCGTTACCGCCAACTCCGGGGTTAACACCAGCGAGACTTCTACCGCTACATATGTTAGCGGTTCTACTCAGCTGTTAGACAACGGCGGAGCTGTGCTTAGGAACCTGTCCGATGGCATCTTGAATGGTGGCATCAACGTCGGTAGCATCGGTCCTTTGACCAGTGATACCGAAGAGGTGCAGTTCCAGGCTAAGCTTAGCTGCCCGACGACCCCTACACCTACTCCCACACCAACCCCCACCCCTAAACCTGCTACTTTACCGAATACTGGTGCTGGTGACGTCCTGGGCATCTTTACGGGTGTCAGTTCTCTAGGCGCTGCTGGCCACTTTGTGGTCACCCGCCGCCGCAGATAATAAAAATTTTTCAAAAAAGGCAGTTATCTGCCGAGACAACAAAGCAGTGACTGGCCGTTCGTTCGTCCTTTAGGACGATCAAAATTCCCTCGCCGTAAAAAGCGAGGGTTTTTTGATGCCACCGCGTTGCCAAACTTGTGGATAAAGCTTGAGTAAAGTGCAAATTTATGCTAGTGTTTAAACAGTTCAAAGAGTATCGTGACTGACCGCTCTTCAAAATAAAAACCTGTGTATGCACACCTCGGCCATCATTGGTCTTAAGGTGTTATTGTGCTAAAATCTCTCTGTTAACGGTCCCATCGTCTAGCGGTTAGGACACCGGGTTTTCATCCCGGCAACAGGGGTTCGATTCCCCTTGGGATCACCACGATTTTTCTAGCTTTTATTATCTGGTTTTGCGATACTGCTTATAGTTATGCCGGCGGTGGGATTCAATAAAAAAACGGTCAGAGATGTTGATTTGAAACATAAGCGTGTGTTAATACGCGCCGACTACAATGTGCCCGTCAATAAAGGCAAGATATCGGACGATTACCGTGTTAAGCAGTCCGTACAGACGATCAAATACATCTGGGAGCAGTACCAGTCCAGCATCGTTATAATCTCCCACCTGGGACGTCCGGACGGCAAGCCGGAACCGCAGTTCAGTCTGAAGCCGGTGGCTGAAAGATTGAGCGAACTGCTTGATAAGAAAGTCATTTTCGCGCCTGATACGGTGGGGCCGGCGGCTAAGGCCGCTTGCGATCAGCTGCAGCCCGGACAGATACTGCTGCTGGAAAACGTCCGGTTCGATAGCCGCGAGGAGAAGAACAGTAAAGAGTACGCCAAAGAGATAGTCGACACCGCCAAAGCGGATATCTTCGTACAGGACGGATTTGGCGTAGTGCACCGGGCACATGCCTCGACCGAAGCTATAACCCATTTGTTGCCTTCGGTTGCCGGACTACTACTGGCCAAGGAAGTCAGCACGATCGAGAAAGTAGTGAACGAACCGGTCAAGCCGCTGGTAGCGGTCGTCGGGGGCGCCAAAATCAGCGACAAGATAGAGGTGCTGACCAAGATGATCAAGATATCGGACTGCGTAGCGGTCGTCGGCGCCATGGCCAATGATTTCCTGCTGGCAGAGGATACGCATGTCGGCAAAAGCCTGGTCGAAAAGGAAGTCTTAGGTACTACCCGCGAGATTCTGCGCCAGGCCCGCAAAGAAGAAGAAAGCCGCAATTTTAATTTCTTTGTCCCGGTTGACGTCGTAGTTTCTAAACATCCGGACGGCCGCGGGCCGACCCGGATCGTGGATATATCGGCCGACAATATCGCTGACATCCAAGCTTATCCGAAGCAACCCAAACATCCGGCCTATACCGTGGGCCAAGATGAACTTATCTTGGACATCGGTCCGGCCAGCGCCGCCCGGATCGCCGGCGCCGTCAAGATGGCTAACACGGTAATCTGGAACGGCACCTGCGGCGTGACCGAGACCAAAGGCATCGCCGGCGCCCACGACCCGTTCGCTCACGGCACGCACACCGTCATGGAGGCGATGATCGGCTCTTCCAACCGCCACGCCAACAAGCCTTTTTCGCTGGTAGGCGGCGGTGACACCGTCAGTTACGTGGAGGAACAGGGCCTAACGGATGACTTCAGCTTTGTCTCGACCGGCGGCGGCGCCACGCTGGAACTTATCAGCGGGCATAAACTGCCCGGCGTCGAGGCTCTGGAAGGTAAAAACTGATTTCAAGGCCAGTCCGTTTAATGTACAATAAGCATAAGAAATTAGAGGGGCGAGACCTTGGGTAAGATACTGGTAGTTGGTAACTGGAAGATGCATCTGAACGCCAGTCAGGCGAGTCTTTTGCTGCATCGTCTGCAGGAACGGATTCCCATTTATAAAGACGTCGAGGTCGTACTATCGCCCAGCATGCTGACCCTGCAGCCGCTAAGCGTCCAGCTTGACCGGCGCAAGTTCCGCCTCGCCGCTCAAAATGCTTATTTCGTGGACGAGGGGGCCTTTACCGGCGAGGTGAGTTTTACGATGCTCCGCGAGCTGGTCCACTACGTCATAATCGGGCATAGCGAACGCCGCCGGTATTTCCATGAGGATTTGGATATGGTCAAACAAAAGATGGCCGCCTGCGTCCGCAATGACATCACGCCCATTCTGTGCGTCGGCGAGACCAAAACGGAGAGAGACGACGGCGAGACCAAGCAGGTCCTGCACGATCAACTGCTGAGCGGCCTGTCCAATCTCACTCCCGCGGAAGTCGGGAATATAGTCGTGGCTTACGAACCGGTTTGGGCCATCAGCGACGGTACGAATTTCGCGGACCACTTCATCGCCAAGCCTCAGCAAGTCGCGGAGGCGGTTGATTACATCCGGCGTTATATCAAAGACGTATTCAACGATAAGGCCTCGCGCGAGGTCCGGATCCTATACGGCGGCAGCGCCGTGCCGGACATCGTCCAAGGCTTTTTGGATGTCCCGGGCGTGGACGGTTTCTTGGTCGGCGGCGCCAGCCTTAATTACCATACGTTCTCGTCCATAATCCAAGCCTGCCATCGCTGGCAGCGCGGCGGCAAGGAGGACAGCGATGCCTGACGAAGACAGGGTATTTGATGTCACCAAGCCTAAGAATGTCAGTCCGTCGGCCACCAGCCGGCCGATAATCGTCGGCCACCAGCCACGGGTCAGCGATCCGATGGTCAGGGGCGAAAGCCCGCCGGCTACCAGAATCATGATCAATAGCGATGGCGAAAGCCCGCCGGCTTCGCCCGAACCGCCGTTAAGCACCTCGGCTCCGGCTATCATTGAGCCGCCGGCACATGAGTACACTCCGCCCGAAACGGTGCCGCATTATGAAGGTCCGGCAGTGATGCCTCTGTCCGAAGAGAATAGATTCGACCAGCCGGACAACAACGAAACCATCGGTCTGCCGCCTAACTCCCAGCCGCCGGCGCCGCATCCCGGCGGCGACGCTTCGGACCCCGACCCTTCCAGCGGCGCTCACATTGAAGGACTGCATCTGAACAGCCCGAAGCCTAAAAGACGTGTTCCGATGTTCGCTCTGGCCGGCCTCCTAATTATCATCTTGATCTATCTGGGCCTGGACGCTGCCGGGCTGGGCGTACCCTTCCATATCCTTAAGCATAAGCAGCCGGTGCCCACGGCCAGCACTCCGCCGGAATCCACTCAGAGCAAGCCGCCCACGGCATCGGTGCCCGCAGGGTTTAAAGAATATAAGCTGGCTCAGACTAATATTACTTTCGCGGCGCCGGTAGCCTGGGGGGATCCGACATCGACCGTCGACCCCGGTTACTCCAAACGCGGTGGGACTAATCAGTCGGATGGCACATACGCGTATTTGGTGGATTTCGCTACCAATAAAGACATAGAAATAGCGGTTACATCGGATAAATATCTGCCGGCCAGCCGCACCGCCGTTTATTACGATTATCTGCAGTGGTGCACCGGCACGAACGACGGCAAGTACTATGAGTCCATCCTCCACTTTACGACCGTCGATAAAGTGGATACGCCGGCGACCATAACCTGCGACCAGGGGCCGGTGGCCGGAGCCGTCAAGCTGGACGCCAGCACTATTGTCCAGGCCAGAGCCACAGATTCCCAGAATAAAGTGCTGGGGGATATCTACACGAAGAATCTGGACGACCCGTCATTGGTGGTTTTCCGGGTCAAAGACGCCGCCATGACCAATGGCGACCAGATTAAGCAGCTTCTTAGTACCGTCAAGACCGGTACGTCCGGCTAATCAAAAACCTCTGTTAAAATTAATGTATGTCTAGTGAGGGTATTGATGCTGGCGCCGGCCGGCAATTGCTTGAAGGTCTGAATGACGAACAGCGCCGGGCGGTGGAATGCTCCGACGGCCCGCTATTGATTTTGGCCGGCGCCGGCAGCGGCAAGACCAAGACCCTGACTCACCGCATCGCTTATATCCTAGCTAACCGCAAAGCGACGCCATACAACATCCTGGCCGTGACTTTTACGAACAAAGCCGCCGGCGAGATGCGCGAGCGGGTCGCTAAGCTGCTGGGACAAGCCGCCGAGAACCGCTCGTTCATGCCCTACATGGGAACTTTCCACGGTGTATGCGTCCGAATACTGCGACAGGACGGCGAACATATAGGTGTCCCGCATAATTTTGTGATCTGGGACGAAGGCGACCGCCAGGCGGCCATCAAACAGGCTTCACGGATGGCCGGAATCGATGACAAAAGTTTTCCGGCCCGCCTATTATCTTCTCTAATCAGCAGCGCCAAGAACGAAATGATCGGGCCGGCGGAGTATGGCGCCAGCGCCGAATACAGCCCGGCGACCCGGGCCGCCGCCAAAGTCTATCCGCTTTACGAAAAATCGCTCAAAGACGCCGGAGCGTTGGATTTCGACGACCTTATCAGCCGGACCGTTGGTTTGCTGGGCAATCAGAAAGAGATCCGCGATAAATGGCAGGCTCAATTCAAATACGTGATGATAGACGAGTACCAGGACACCAACGCCGCGCAGTACCATCTGGTCAAGCTTCTGACAGGAACGCACAAGAACATTGCCGTCGTGGGTGATGACTGGCAGAGTATTTATTCCTGGCGAGGCGCCGACTTCCGTAACATCCTGAACTTTGAGAAGGATTATCCGGATTGCGTGGTTATCAAGCTGGAGCAGAATTACCGCAGCACCAAGAACATCCTGGAAGCCGCCCATGACGTGATAGCGAAGAACAGCGTGCGCAGCGAGAAGAAACTTTGGACGGCCGCCGGCGCCGGTTCGCCCATCCAAGTGCTGCAGGTAACTTCCGAACGGGCCGAAGCCGAAGCGATCGTCCGGCGGATCCGCGGCGCCGTGGACATCCGGGCCCGCACCTACAAAGACTTCGCTGTGCTGTATCGGACCAACGCCCAAAGCCGGGCGCTGGAGGAAGTCTTCGTACATTACGGCCTGCCATATCGGATAGTCGGCGGCGTGCGTTTTTATGACCGTAAAGAAGTCAAAGACATCCTGGCTTACTTGCGATTGATTTACCAGCCGGAGGATATCGTCAGTTTTGAAAGGATAGTCAACGTGCCGGCCCGCGGCATCGGCGGCAAGTCGCTGCAAGACTTCTATGGCTGGCGGCTGCGCAATGGCTACAACTTGGAGGAATCTTTAGCCCGGGCGGCCGATTGCGCCGATATCACTCCTAGGGCCAGAGCCGGCTTTATGGATTTGGCGGACATAATCGCCAGTTTCAGAGCCCAAGCGGACGATTTACTGCCAGCCGCTTTGGTAGACAGCTTGCTGCGGCGCCTGGACTATCTGAGTTTTCTAAAAGACGGCACGCCGCAGGGCGAAGCTCGGATAGAGAATGTCAAGGAACTTTTAAGCGTGGCCACTGAATATCAGGACGCCGGTCTGGACGGGTTTTTAGAAGAAGTGGCGCTCGTCAGCGATCTGGATAATGCCGATTTCGGCAACGACGCGGTCATCCTGATGACTCTGCACGCCGCTAAAGGATTGGAATTCCCAGCGGTATTCATTACCGGTTTGGAGGAAACCGTGCTGCCGCACAGCCGGGCGCTTTACGACCCTTCCGAGATGGAAGAAGAGCGCCGCCTGATGTATGTCGGCATGACGCGCGCCAAGCAGGAGCTTTATCTGACATACGCTACGGAACGGACGCTGTACGGCGGCCGCCAGCACAATCCGCCCAGCCGCTTCATATCGGATATCGGCGCGGTCGCCGCTACCCCCGAACCGGCTTACGGTTTTCAGTCGGATACCCAACCGAATGGCGAGCCGCGTTACGTACCGGAGCTGGAAGAGGGCGACGGCGTCCGCCACAAACTGTTCGGTGTCGGCACCGTCTTGGAACTGCAGGGTGACAACGCCACCATTTACTTCAAGGGCAAGGGCACCCGTAAGCTGAATATCGCTTTCGCGCCGCTGGAAAAACTGTCCTAGGCGCTGCTCCACCATCTTATTTTTTTGATATAATGTAATCTGTTTTCGCGCAGGTAAATCAGGGCGGGCAAGCGCTTAATTTTTAATGAGATTCATACCTAAGACTTTAGCCAAGCATTTCCATAGTGCCCATCATACCGGCCGCCGGCATATCAGGCAGCGGCCTTATCTTTTGCCGGTTTTCGGCTTGCTGCTGGGCATCATCATAGTCGTGGTAATGGTTTACGGCCGCGGCGGAGGCCATACTTATCGTCCCAGCGATTCGCACGTCGTTTTTGTCTTTGACAGCGGGCACAAGCAGACTATCGACACCAAAGCGCCGACCGTCGGCGAGCTGGTTAGCCGCCTGAACCTTCACCTTATTCCTCAGGATGTCGTCGAACCGTCCCTGGACACGCCGATCGTCGAAGATAACTTCCGGGTGAACATTTACCACGCCCGCCCGGTGACAATCATCGACGGCAATACCAAGGTAGTGACTTTGACAGCTCAAAAAAGTGCCCGGACGGTCGCCGAAGACGCCGGCCTTCAGGTCAAACCCGAAGACTTAGCCACTTTCAGCCAGGGGGACATCAAAGACAACGTCATCGGTGAACAGGTGACCATATCGCGCGCCACGCCTATCCAGCTGAACCTTTACGGTACCCAGGTACCGTCATATACCCAGGCCCATACGGTGGCCCAGATCCTCACCGAGAAGCACATCGTCTTAGACAATGGCGAGTCGGTAAATCCGGACCTTAAGACATCGGTCACGCCCGGGATGCAGGTCTTTATCCTGGCCAAGGGCAGCCGAGTGGAGACCGATCAGGAAGCGGTGCCGTTTCCGGTCCAGCAGGTCAACGACTTCAGCCTGAGTTTCGGTACTAAAGTCGTCCGCCAAAAGGGCGCGGATGGTAAGCAAGCGGTCACTTATCTGGTGACGGATAATAAAGGCAATCTGGTTAAAAAAATCATCCAGCAGGCGCTGATCCAGGCCGCCGTGCCGCAGATCGAGGCTATCGGCGCGACCATCGACATCAATGGCGATAAAAGCGCCGTGATGTCTCAAGCCGGCATCAGCAGCGGCGACTACGCCTATGTCAACTACATAGTCAGCCACGAATCCGGCTGGTGCGCTACCAAGGCGCAGGGCGAACACGTCTGCCCGGCCACGCCGGATAACCCTTACACCAGCGGCGGCTATGGTCTTTGCCAATCGACCCCCGGCACCAAGATGGCGACCGCCGGCGCCGACTGGACCACCAATCCGATCACCCAGCTTCATTGGTGCTCCAGTTATGCCGACCGGGCCTACGGCGGCTGGGCCAACGCATATTATCACTGGTTAGATCACCACAACTGGTAAACTTAAACGCAGTGAACCTGAAGGTCCGATACTTACTATTCGCGAACTATCTTAATCTGTTCGCATTCGCTTTCTTTACGCCGCTGTACGCGATTTTCGTGCTGCGCTTGGGTGGAGATGCCAAAACCGTCGGTCTGACGTCGGGGCTGGGGACTTATGCCGCGGCGCTTATGATACTTTTCTTCGGTAAATGGGAGAACAGCCAAAAACACCAGGAAAAACTGGTTGTCCTGGGATTCTTCTGGCTGTCCATAGGAGCGCTCGGCTATGTCCTGATCCATCAGATATGGCAGCTGTTCGCCGTCCAGATTTTCAATGCCATAGGCACCGGGCTGCTGATACCCGCCCTTAGAAGTACCTACGCGAAACTTGAGGATAAAGGCAAAGAGACTCAGGAATGGGCTTTCTGGGAGGGCGGCAATAGGATTTTTTCCGCTACGGGAGCGATAATCAGCGGTTTTCTGCTGGCGGCGCTCGGTAGCTTTAAAGGGCTTTTCGTAATGATGGCGGCTATCCAGTTCGTGGGCGCGATAGTGTCTATAAAGGTTCTCAATAATGGCCGAACCTAAAAAGTCGCTGGGACAGCATTGGCTGAAAGACGAAGCGACGCTGCAAGCCATCTGCGACGCGGCTGATCTGGAAAAATCCGACACGGTTCTGGAGATCGGTCCCGGCCTGGGAGACTTGACCCGCCAGCTGGTCAAGCAAGCCGGCCGGGTGGTAGCCGTGGAGTTTGATGAAGAACTGGCAAGCTCCCTACGGGGGCAGGTTAGCGCCGAAAATTTGGAAGTCGTTCATGAAGACATCTTAAAGTTTGATCTCACGACGCTGCCGATAAGTTACAAAGTCGTGGCTAATATCCCGTATTATCTGACAAGCAACCTGCTGCGGGTTTTAAGCGAATCCTCCAATCCGCCGGCGCTGCTGGTGCTGCTGATTCAAAAAGAGGTCGCCGAGCGGGTGGCGGCCGGGCTGGGGCAGATGAGTCTGCTATCGGTCAGCGTCCAGCTTTACTATGAACCGCTGCTAGGGCCGGTGGTGGCCGCCGAACTTTTCCAGCCGCCGCCCAAAATCGATTCCCAGCTCGTCATCTTAAAGCAGCGCGCCGAGCCGCTATTCGGCGGTCTGGATACTAAAAAATTCTTCAGAATAGTTAAAGCCGGCTTTTCCGGCCGCCGCAAAAAGTTGCGGGGCAGTTTATCGGCTGGTCTGGGAATCAGCAAAGATGAAGCCGACCGGCTCTTAAAAACCACCGGCATCAGCGGCGACCTGCGCGCTCAGAACCTCAGCCTTGGCGATTGGCATAAGCTTTACAAAGCCTACCAAAGTATTAATATGGAATCACGATGAGGATACAAAGATTCATATATAGTTTGGCAGCATTACTTTTAGCCAGCGGCTTAGCCCTAGCCGCGCCAGTGTCCGCCAGAGATAGACAAGCTGGCGACGATTCGTCTGCGAACGTTGCTCTAGCAAGTGATGATACTACTCCCAGTACCACCGATTCTCAAAAGTCCGGCGAACTGGTTGAACAGTTCCGCGAACAGGCCCAAGAAAGATTGCAGCAGGCCAAAGACAACCACGAGGAAAAATCCCAAGCCGAGCGCGAAAAATCCTGCGACGCCCGCAAAGCCAACATTACTAAACGGATGGCCAACGCCGTGACGCAGGCCAAGAGGCACAAAGCGGTCTTTGATAAGATTTACGCTCGCGTCAAAAATTTTTATACTACCAAACAGCTGAGCGTATCTGATTACGCCGATCTTACCGCCAAAGCCGACACCGCTTCAGCCGCCGCCCAGACCAGTATCGACGCTTTGTCTTCGCTTAACATTAATGTCGACTGTACTTCTCAGACGGTCGGCGCCAGCGTTGACGCTTTTCAGACCGCCGTCAAATCCAGCCGCGACTCGCTTAAAGCTTATCGCGCCTCCATCGTCGATTTGATTACCGCTATCAAAGGCGCTTCTACGGGCACCCCCGATTCAACCGCTAACAGCACTAACCAATAGAAGAGGATAAATGAAAAAGACATCCCAATCAGGAATCGCCCATCTCGGTCTTTTACTCCTGGTGCTGGTGGTCGCGGTCATATCCTTCGTCGGTTATAAATTGGAACAGAGCCGCAATAATTCGCCTACGGCCAGCACCACAAACGTAGCTCAGGCGGCCCAGACCATACCGGCGATCAACAGTAAAGCCGACCTGAACACCGCCGAAACAACGCTTAATAGCCAGAATATAGACGGTGACCTGAATCCATCGTCTTTCGACCAGGAGGTCTCCGCTCTTCAGTAGCGAACGAATTGAGCGATTCCCCTGCTCTGCCAAAATGCTTGACTTGTTAAGTATTTTGGGCATATGCTAAAGCTGTAAATAAGGATTATCGCTATGGCAAAAAGTAAATTTCCTCCCCTGCTCCACTTATCGTATGTTTTACAACACTCGGCCGAAGAAATGCTGGAGGCCGAAGCAGGGGTCGGCCTATCGGCCGCCCGGATAATGAGCGTCTTGGAGAAGTCCGCCGCCGTTTCGCAGCGCGTGGTCGCCATGGAGCTGCGCCAGACCGAATCAAACGTCAGCCGCCAGCTGCAGTCCATGAAAAAACAAGGGCTGGTCAGTATCACTCGTAATAAAAAAGACAGCCGCCAGCGCGACGTGACGCTGACAGCCAAGGGCTCCAGGAAATACCAGGACGCCGGCAAGGTGCTTAAAAGGCAGCAAAAACGGTTCCTAAAGATCCTCAACTCCGGCGAATCGGCCGCCATCGAACAAGCCGCTCAAAAACTGGCTTAAGCGCTAGGGGCGGGCTTTGATCATGACGCGGAGATTAGTGAGGTAGTTCTCGGCGTTCACTTTCGGGTGCAAAGACAGATATGTAAGGTGCCACTCCTCAAATGATAAAAGCCGGATGTCCGCCAGTGTCCGCAGGTAATTCGACTTGGTTATAAGGTTGTCATCCCGTTCCATCTCGGCCAGGGCCTGTTTTATATCATCCGCCGTCATAACGGCAGCTTAGGAGTCTTAGCCTTCTTCGGCTTTTTGGCTTCTTTGCGCTGGTGAGCATTACCCTTTGACATATAACGACCCTTCTTTAACTTAAGTGTACGCCCATACGGTCCGGCGGCCTAATGAGGCACGAAGGTCAGGGCGTGCCCGACCCGGCCGGCTCGTCCTGCCCGGCCGATGCGGTGGATGTAGTCGTCATAAGTCTGGGGCAAGGAGTAATTGATGACGTGGGTGACATCTATGACGTCGATGCCGCGGGCCGCCACATTGGTGGCCACTAGGACATTGACCTCGTTATCTTTGAATCGCTTCAAAGCCCGCTGACGCTGGCTTTGGTTCTTGCCGCCATGGATGGAGTCGGCCTTGAAGCCGCGCAGCAGCAGTTCTTTGCCGAGTTTTTCGACGTTGCGCTTGGTCTCGTCAAAAATTATCACTTTCTCGCTTTTTAAAAGCGCGTCATGCAGCTTGTCCATCTTTTCGGATGGCGAACCGTAGCGCACCATGTCCTGGTTGATATTGTCGGCGGTGACGCCGGACTTTACCGAAATAGTCACGGCATCGGCCGAGAAGTTCTGGATCAATCCGTTCACCCGGGCGTCCATAGTCGCCGAAAAGAAGAAGGACTGGCGGTCATGCGCCGTCTGGCCGAAGATGGTCCGGATATCGTTAATAAAGCCCATGTCCAGCATCCGGTCCACTTCATCTAAAACCACGATATTAAATGTCGCTAAGTTCAAATTGCGGCGTTCCATGTGGTCTTTGATGCGGCCCGGCGTGCCGATGACGATCCGCGGGTTGGCCCGCATGTCGCGCGTCTGCGGCGACATAGAAGTCCCGCCGATCAGCACGGCGCCGCGGATGCCGCTGCCCAAGGCGATCTGCCGGAACTCGGCCTCGATCTGCTGGGCCAGCTCGCGCGTCGGCGCGATGATTATGGCCTTCGCCGTGGGTTCGGCGGCCAGCCGGTTGATTATCGGTACGCCAAAAGCGGCTGTCTTGCCGGTGCCGGTACTGGCCAGACCGATGACATCCTTGCCTTCTAAGGCAACGGGAATCGCCTGGTCCTGGATAGGGGTAGGGATGCGGTAGCCTAAATTGGCCAGATTAACTTTGATGTGCGGGTTGATCGCGAAATCCTCGAATGAATGAGCAGGCTCGTAGGCCGCGTTATCGGCGGCCGTAGCCTGCTGTACGAAGCGGGCCGGATCTATATAGACGCCGCGGCCGGCTTTAGGGCGGGGCTTGCGATGGTTAGAGCTTTTGTAAGCGTAGTTTTTTCTGTAAGACATAAAAAAATGAATCCTTGCGGTTTAGTTATTACTCTTGTTGGCGATGAAGACGAGTAATAGCTGACAAACCCGGATTCACTTTTAACAATAGCTATACATTAGCACAATATTTAAACAATAGCAACCATTTCGGCAAAAGCGCTTGACAAACCATCTGCCATAAATTAATATTCAACTAAATGGTTGAATATACATTAGACACCACCTTTTCCGCCTTAGCCGACCCTACCCGCCGGGATATTTTACGTCGGGTCGCCAATGCCGAACTGGCGGTCGGCGAAATCGCTAAATTTTATGATTTGACCTTCGCCGCGGTATCTAAGCATTTAAAAGTTTTGGAACGGGCCAAGTTAGTAATTAAAAGAAGGAGGGGTAAACAGCAGATGGTCAGTTTAGCGCCGCAGGCTTTCGCCGACGCGGCCGAGTATATGGAGTGGTACCGCAACCTGTGGGAAAACCGGCTGGATTCGTTAGAGCAGTATTTAAACGAAAGCGATAAATAATGGCGGACAATACGGTAACTATCTCACTGATCATCAACGCATCTATCGCGCGGGTCTGGCGGGCTTGGACTAGCCCGGATGATCTTAGGCATTGGTTCACCGCCGAAAGTGGTGTAAAAACAGAGGTAATTCAATTCGATGTAAAAGTCGGCGGCAAGGTTCGGCTAAAATTCCCGGGCGCTGCCGGCGAATATACCTGGACCTACGTCAAAATCGACGAGCCGAATTTGCTTGTATTTGATATTTTAGACTTTTCTCTGCCCCAATTCGCCGACCAGGGTGTCGGCGGAATTTGTAACGTCAGCTTCAAGGATTTGGGCGATAAGACGGAGGTCACTGTATCTGGCGAGCTGCCCGATGAGATGAATAATGAATCGATGCGCCAAATGGCCGAAGAAGGCTGGAGCGGCACACTGGATAAATTAGAAAATTTTGTAAAGGAGTAACGATGAGCCAGACAAATTTTGTAGTAGATAAAGAAAAACTGGAAGTCCGCATCAGCCGGGAGTTTAAGGCCTCGCCGGAGCGTCTGTGGAAAGCCTTTAGCGATCCAAAGGAAATCGCCCAGTGGTGGAACAATACGGATATTGAAACGCATGATTTCAGGGTCGGCGGTAAGTGGCGGTTCGTAGAAAAGGATCCGGAAGAAGCCGGCAACGAACACGCTTTCCGTGGCGAGTTCAAAGAAATCGACGAACCGCGTAAAATTGTCCGGACCTTTGAGTATGAGCCGTGGGCCGGCCACATCTTGATTGAAACGGTCGAGATCAAGCCGCAAGGCGAAGGTAAAACGCTGGTTACCACGACTTCCAAGTACGATAATCTTCAGGATCTGGAAGGTATGGTCCAAAGCGGTATGGAGCGCGGTGCCACAGCCGGATTCGAACGCATCGCCAAATTAGTTGAAGAGAATTAAGGAGTAAATATGGATTTAAAGAGTATTTCCGGCCTGACGTTCTTCGTCAAGGACATAGACAAGACAGCTAAGTTCTATAAGACGCTGGGTTTTAAGATAGAAAAGCACGAGAAAGACTATCTGTTAGTAAGGCTGAACTGGTTCAGTATGGATTTCGTGGCCGAAAGCGGCAAGGCTACGGCCGAGCCAAAAGGCGCGGGCCTTTGCATCAATATCAGTGTCGGCGACGTCGATGAATTCTATAAGGGTGTCTTGGCTAAAGGGCTGAAACCGGCCGGTGAACCGCAAGATTATCCCGGAGGCTTCCGTAACTTCGTCCTTCATGATCCTGACGGCTATAACCTGATAATGTTCAAGCGCGGCAAACCGCGCAACCCCGCCGAATAAGACTATAATAGGTTTATAAAGGAGGAGGCTTGATGGCTGACGTGAATTTAGAGGTCTATCTGTACTTCAAGGGCAATTGCCGCGAGGCAATGGAGTTTTATAAAAATATCTTCGGGGGCGAACTGCATATATCCACGGTCGGCGAATCGCCGCCCGTGCCGGGCATGCCGGAAATCGATAAGGACTGGGTGATGCACGCCAGCCTGGAGGGCGGGGATATAAAGCTGATGGCCAGCGATACGCCTAAGGCCAGCGCCCGGGCCGCTAAGGTCGAGCTCAGTTTAGGAGGTACCGACGAAGCCAAGATGAATAAGATATTTTACGGCCTGGCGGCCGGCGGCGTCGTCAAAATCCCTTTGGAAAAACAATTCTGGGGAGATATTTATGGCAGCCTGAGCGATAAGTTCGGCATCGACTGGAATATGAATATCGGCCAGCCTAAGAAAGGGGAAAGCAATGTTTAAAGCGGCAGCGGCTTTTGCGGGGTTATCGGTTGACGACCTGGCTAAAGCCAAAGAATTCTACACAAAGACACTCGGGCTAAAGTTAGCCGATGACAAAATGGGATTGAACTTCGAACTGCCCGGCGGCGGCGGCTTGTTCATTTACGACAAGCCCGACCACCGGCCGGCCACTTACACTTGTCTGAATTTCGTGGTCGATAATATCGATGAAGCGGTCGATAATCTGACTGCTGCCGGCATCAAAATAGAAAGCTACGATAACCTGCCGGTCAAACCGGACGAAAAGGGAATCCTACGTGGCTTGGCGGCCAACCAAGGCCCGGACATCGCCTGGTTCAAAGACCCGGCCGGCAACATCCTGTCCGTTCTCCAAGATAAGTAAATAAAATACCGGCGCCGCGCTGTCGTCGATAAATCGCCCGGCTGAAAACCTAGGCGGTTACTTCACTATCAGACGTAGTCCCCAGCCTGATGCCGGCGTTGAACTTATCCCTTAACTTTTTGTCCTTAACCTCAGGCTGCTTATCCTCGAGGCTATCGAATACCGATATATATCCGCCGGCGTTAAACTTGATGATTTTCTTCTTTTCTAATTTCTGGACAAGGTTTGATACCGTCTCTCGCGTGAGGTTGACGAGGTTGCCAAGTTCTTGGTGAGTCACCCGGAATTTGAGGGTAGAACATCCATCGTGTTCCTCTCCGTAATATCTGGCCAAGAACCGTAAAGCCATCTCCACTTTATCCGCGGCGCTATCAGTAGCCAGCATATCCATCTGCTCTATCATCCGCTGCATTAATTTGACTCCGGCGGCCCGGGCAGCTTCCATATAATCGCCCTCGTTCATAAATCTATCGACTATCTGCTCGTATGAGCTATAAGCAGCTTCCACATTCGTCAGGCAGTCGTAAAAGTACTCGGCCTGCTCTGATTGGATCAATGGGACCGATTCGCCGGGGCCCAGGATAGCTAAGGTGCGTTCGTTGCCTTTTGAGGTGATGCTGTACATCCTGACGTAACCCGAGATTATGTAGTATATGCGGTCAATCTTGTCCCCTTGGTAAAGGATCATTTGCCGGTGAGGGAAGTGCCTGTAGGGAGAGTCATTAAACAGATCGGCAATAGTTTTTTTTGGCAGGTCTTGGGCGCCTCCCGTGTCATTTTTCTGTTGGGCCATAAGCAAATTCTAGTGTCCAAGCTAACCGGCGTTCTGTAATAAATTCGACATAAAGGGACATAAGCCTCTCTAAAAAATAAACAAAAAAGCACCAGATTTCTCTAATGCGTTTTTGGTGGAGCTGGTGGGTACTGCCCCCACGTCCGATTGTTAACTCCTCTGATGACTACAGGCTTAGGCTATTTGGTATCTTGACCGGCGGCTTTAAACAGCCAAAAAACTACCGGCGCAACCCAGGAAATCTTAGCTGAGGCTCAGCGGATTACTGAAACTTCAGAGCGTCCAGAAAATATGGCGCGTTTACTCTCTATCTGGAGTCGAGGATAACGCGGTCACGGTAATTAAGCCGTAACTGATACGCGAGCAGGCGTTCCGAAGAGCGCTACTGCGACGCGATTAAATGCTTTCGAAATTGCATTTGTTGGTTTGATCCGGCTAACGTGCAGATCAATCCGGCCTGCCATTCAGAGTTGTTAAGGTTCAACCGTCAAACATAATGTCAGCCCCCCAAACCGCGCAATGACTTTGCGCACCTTGAGCGGATGAGATTAAGAGATGTTTGTTCTGCGTTTATTATAGCATGTTGAAGAGAGATAAGCAATAGCGTGATAAGTTATTGCCGGCCGGCTTACTCCATATAGTCTTCAAGCTTTTCCAGTATCCTGCGGTACGGACTTTTGTTACTATCATGTCGTTTTTTGGCCATATAGCCCAGGCTCGCCCCGGCCGCCAGGCCGGCCAGCATCGCTTTTTTGGAATTTTTCATAAAGCTTCTCCTCCTTTACGCCTTTATTCTAAGGGCGGCCTTTTTAAAGCGCAGTCTGAAAAATCACACCGAAACGGTCAGATTTTCCGTCGCCTTTTGAGATAGGACAAAGCTACGGGTAGCGCCGAAGCGACGATAATCACGAAGACGCCCGGCAACAGGTATTTATCGATGTTCGGTACGGTTTTGCCCAGCGTGTAGCCCAGCAGAGGCAAAACGATCCCCCACAGTAGTCCGCCCGCGGCGTTAAATGTTAAGAATGTCCGATAAGGCATTTTACCGATGCCGGCGACGATAGGTACGAAAGTCCGGACCGCCGGGATGAAACGGGCCAATACCAGCGACTGCGGGCCTTCTTTTTCGAAGAAAGCGTGGGCTTCGGCTACTCTCTTAGGCGAGAACCAGAATGACTTGGGCTTATTGAAAAGCGCCATTCCGAAAGCTTTGCCGGTGTAATACCCGGCGCTGTTTCCCAGAATAGCGGCCATGACGCTGACGATTATCAGGCCGACGATATTCATATAATGCTGCGAGGCCAGCAAGCCGGCGGTGAACAGGAGGCTGTCGCCGGGCAGGAAAAAACCGAAAATGACGCCGGATTCTAAGAATAAGACGATGAACACGCCCAGATAGCCGAAGTCTTTGACCAGATGAGAAGGACTTAGAAGGTTATGCACGTCATTTAAGTATATTCGATAGGCAAAAAACTTGCTTATATTTTTGGCAGCGTGTATAACAGATAACATCGTGCGTACAAACATGTTTACAAGCTGGAACATTATTCTCGTCAAGCGAGATGATGCTGTAGTTTGGTAAACTTGCGCGCGTAACAAACAAGAAAACAACAAACCGGACTGCAGCCCAAAAAGCTTCAGTCCGGTTTTTTTGTCGCTCGGCAGCTAGGCTTCTCACAAAGCACCAAAGTAAGAGCCTAGCTGCGGGGCAGCAAAACCGCGATGTAAGTCGAGGAAGCTCCGAAGCACAAAGGTATGCGTCCGCCTGTTTGTAAAAAGAGACGCGCACATTTTCAGTAAGAAGGAGGATCCATGGCATCCGCAAGGATCGAGGAGATCATCAAGCGGGCCGAAGTCTGTGCCCTCAGCCGGCGCATGCCTGCTCATGCCGAGAGGCTGGCCGCAGAGGTTGCTCAGTTGGACCCGCATAGCGCTGCCGCGCTGCGGGCGGCTGTGATCCAGCGAGGGCTGCACGAGCGCATGGCGCGCCGAGCGTGCCAGGTAGCTCCCAGCAGCTTGAAGGGCGCCACGAGGATTATCGACTCGATGATCGTCATCGTGGGCAGGCAGAACACTCTCCAGGCCCTGCAAGCCGCCGACTACATCGACTTCCTGGCAACCTGCATCCGCAGGTTCGCGACCAAGAAGGCGAATCGCTTCAAGGCAGCCGGCGAGCTCTGCGAGCATCTTCGCCAGGTCTTCGGCGAGAATCACCTCGTTCTCGAGCTCGCGACAATCGTCGAAGGATCTCACCGGGCGTTGGCCATCGTCTGACGCCCGTGGTTCGCGCGGTTTGGGAAAGTCTCCGCACTTTCCCAAACCGCCGCGTCCATGAGAGACCTCCTTCTTACTGATTCAACAACTTGTTATCATTAAGCTAATGAAAACCCTGATATACGCCAGCGTCTTTATCTTCAGTACTATCGGCGGCTACATACCCTCGCTCTGGCACGCCGGATTCTTCTCGGTCAGCGGTATCTTAGGCGGTATCATCGGCACGGCCATAGGTATCTGGGTGGCGATTAAGATCAACCAGAACTACGATTTCTAAAGGGAAGACCCACTTGACGTTAGCATTATGAAGAGGCTACGCTGGGTCTTACATGGTCATTAAAACACCGAAACTCTCGCGTAAAATCCCACGCCAGCTGCCCCGACTGAATCGTTCGGCCAAAGGCGTGCTGACTGCTCAGGATGTGGCCGGCGCCCGGCGATACATCACGGACTACTGGCCGCGGCTGACCCGTTTCCACTCCAAGGACGATGAGACTCTCCTGGGGCTGCCTAATCCGTACCTGGTTCCCGCCTATGAAGAAGGCCATGAGTTCGACTTCAACGAGTTTTACTATTGGGACAGCTATTTCATGGTACAGGGCATGCTGGACGCCGAGCATAAAGAGCTGGTAATGGGCGTGCTGGAAAACCTGCTTTATACATACGAACGTTTTAAAATCATCCCCAACGCCTCGCGCACCTATCTGATGGGACGCAGTCAGCCGCCGTTTCTGACCAGTTTCATAATGGATGTCTATAAAGCCTACAAGCCCGGTAAGAAGTGGCTGCGCCGGGCCATTAAAATCGCCGAGAGCGAATACCATACGGTCTGGATGGGCAAAACCAAACCTAACGCCCGGCTGGTGTACGAAGGCTTAAGCCGGTATTACGACATCAACTATCTTAACGATCTGGCCGAGGCCGAGAGCGGCTGGGATTTCACGCCGCGCTTCGGGCATAAGGCTTTGAACTATCTGCCGATCGACCTCAACAGCTTGCTCTACAAATACGAGAAAGATTTTGCCTACGCGGAGCGGCTACTGGGCGAAGAAGAGGCCGCCAAAAAATGGGATGAGGCCGCCCATCAGCGCCGACTGAGCGTCAACAAGCTGATGTGGAGCGAGCTGAAGGACCTTTATTACGATTATAACTATGTCAAAGAACATCGCGGCAGCGTCAGTTCGCTGGCATCGTTTTACCCGCTGTGGGCCGGGATGGTGGACGAGCACCAGGCCGCCAAGCTGGTTAATTCCATCAAGAAATTCGAACAGAAGGGTGGTCTGGCGACCACGGACGCCATGCAGGTCGGCGATCTGATGCCCGGCGGCTTGCCGACCCAATGGGCCTATCCTAACGGCTGGGCGCCGCTGCACTTTTTGGTGGTCAAAGGCCTGCAGAAATACGGCTATGAGGAAGAAGCCCGCCGGATAGCCATGAAGTGGCTGCGCACCAATCTGGATTGGTTTAATAGGTACGGTGTCTTTTTGGAGAAGTATAACGTGGTGCAGCCCGGCAAGCCGCCGGCTAAGGGCGCTTACCCTTCGCAGACCGGCTTTGGCTGGACCAACGCCGTCTTCGAGCATTTCTGCCAAGAATTTATAGATAAAAATTAGATTATAATATCGGTACGAGGGATTGTAGCTCAGCTGGCTAGAGCGCGCGATTCACATTCGCGAGGTCGGGGGTTCGAGCCCCTCCAGTCCCACCATAATTATGAAAAAACGCAGTGCGGGATTACTAGTCTACAGGCTGAAAAATGATCAGCCGGAAGTTCTGATCGCCCATATGGGCGGGCCTTTCCATGGCGCGAAAGACGCCGGTCACTGGTCGATTCCCAAAGGCGAGTTCAATGAAGGCGATGATCCTAAAGTGACCGCCGTGCGAGAATTCGGCGAAGAGCTGGGCAAGGCGGTCCCGGAAGGCGACTGGGAAGAGTTAGGGAGCATCACCTATAAGAACGGCAAAGAAGTCTTCGCCTGGGCGCTGGAAGGTGACCTGGACGTGGCCGAAATAAAAAGCAATACATTTGAACTGGAGTGGCCGCCCAGATCCGGCAAGGTCCAAGAGTTCCCGGAAATCGATCGTGCCGGTTGGTTCAGTCTGCCGGAGGCCGCTGGCAGACTCATCCCCGACCAAGTGATATTTTTAGAACGGCTGGCGAATCTATTGCATGTGCCGTTCGGAGCCGAAGAAGTTCCCGGGCCGCCGGACCAGGCCTCTCTGTTTTAACAGGTTGAACTAAGCTACAATTAAAGTGATGAGCAATTTTTACGTGACGACGTCTATTCCCTATGTCAATAGCGAGCCGCATATCGGTTTTGCCATGGAGCTGGTGCAGGCCGATGTTCTGGCCCGCTATGCCCGGCAGCAAGGCGCCCCGACGCTGTTCGCGACCGGCACCGACGAACACGGCGGCAAAATCGCCGAGAAGGCCGCCGAGGCCAAGCTGGATCCGCAGCAGTTCGCCGACCGGATCAGCGGCAGCTTCAAAGCGATTTTGCCGCTGCTGGACATCAGCAACGACCGCTTCGTCCGTACCACGGACGAGGGGCACGAACAGCGCGCCCAGCTGATCTGGAAGAACCTCGCCGAGCACATTTACAAAGGCAACTACACCGGCTGGTACTGTACCGGCGACGAGGCTTTCTTTTCCGAAAAGATCGTCAAAGAGAATAATGGCGTCTGTCCGGCGCATAACCGGCCTTATGAAAAAATCCAAGAAGAAAACTACTTTTTTAAGCTCAGCGCTTTCGGCCCGCAGGTCAATCAAGCCATCGAAACCGGGAAGTTAGCGATTTTTCCCGAGACTCGCAAGCACGAGATTCTGGCCGTCATCAATGACGGCCTGGATGACATCAGCGTCAGCCGCCCAAAAGATAAGATAGACTGGGGAATCCCCGTCCCCGGCGATGACAGCCAGGTCATGTACGTCTGGTTCGAGGCGCTTATGAACTACATCACGGTATTGGGCTATCCGGAAACCGAAGATTTCAAAAACTTCTGGCCGGCCAATGTGCAGGTCATCGGCAAGGACATCCTGCGTTTCCACGCCGCCATCTGGCCGGCGATGCTGCTGGGCCTGGGACTGCCGCTCCCCAAAGCCCTGTACGTCCATGGTTTCGTGACGGTCGACGATCAGAAGATGAGCAAAACCATCGGTAACGTGGTGGCGCCTAAGGACATAGTCACGAAATACGGCACTGATGCCTTCCGCTATTTCTTCTTGCGCCACATCCCCAGTTACGGAGATGGCGATTTCAGCTGGGAGCGCCTGGAGGCCGCCTACAACAACGAGCTGGCCGACCAGCTGGGCAACGCCGTGTCACGGACCGCCGCTATGGTCCTGCGTTACCAGAAAGGCGTGATCGGTTCGGTCCCCGAGCCCGAGCACGATATGGGGCCTTATGAAACGGCTCTCGGCCAATGCCGGTTCGATAGGGCTTTGGATGAAGTCTGGGAGCAGGTCAAAGGCCTTAACCAATACATCGAGGAAGCCAAGCCTTGGGAGATAGTTAAGACCGGCGACGAGGATCATCTGCGCGAAGTCCTGGCCTATATGGTAGGCGCTCTTCAGGAAATCAGTAATCTTCTAAGACCGTTCATGCCGGCTACCGCCGAGAAGATCGACAAAGTCTTTGGCAGCGGAGTCATCAAGGAGCAGCCGACGCCGCTATTTCCTAAAGCCGACCGGCCCGAGCACTCTAAGACCGCTTAAGACCATGGAGCTCGTCGATACCCACTGCCATCTGCAATTCCCTAAACTGGCCGATAATATCAGCCGGGTGATGGACGATGCCGCCGCGGTCGGAGTCACCCGGATAATCTGCGTCGGCACGTCTTTGGAAGACAGCCGTCAGGCGATTGATTTCGCCTCGAAGTTCGATAACGTTTGGGCGGCGATCGGCGCTCACCCGCATGACGGCAAAAATTTTGATTACCAAACCGGCGCCAAACAGCTGGCGGAACTTACCAAGCAGCCGAAGGTCGTAGCCGTCGGCGAGATCGGTCTTGATTTCTATAAGGATTATTCGCCGCGCGAGGAGCAGGAGAAGTTGTTCCGCCTGCAATTAGAAGCCGGTCTGCCGTCCGGCTTGCCGTTCATATTCCACGTCCGCGACGCCTGGAAGGACTTCTGGCGAATCATGGCCGATTACTCGGATATTAAAGCCGTGGTCCACTGCTTTACCGCGGGCCAGAAGCAGCTGGATAAGGTCCTGGACAGGGGCTGGTATGTCGGCCTGAACGGCATCATGACCTTTACCCGCGACGAAGCTCAGCTGCAGGCCGCCAAATACCTGCCGCTGGACCGCTTGCTGCTGGAAACCGACGCGCCGTTTCTGACGCCGGAGCCATTCAGAAACGAGATTTGCGAACCTAAGCATATTAAGAACACGGCCGAGTTCCTGAGTGACCTGAGAGACGAACAGCTGGATAAGTTATCCAAAGCCACCACTGATAATGCCGTAAAGTTTTTCAATCTGACATGAAAAAGCCGGTTTACTTAGACTATGCCGCCGCCACGCCGCTGGACCCGAAAGTCCTAAAAGCGATGGGACCGTATTTCAGCGACCAATTTTATAACCCGTCGGCCGCCTATTTAGCGGCACGTGATGTTAGGATCGAACTGAACGAAATCCGCCAACGTATAGCCGTCGTGCTGGGCGCCAAGCCGCCGGAAATAGTCTTTACGGCCGGTGCCACCGAAGCCAATAACCTGGCCATTCAAGGAATCGCGCGACAGCATCCCGAAGGAGAAGTCCTGGTCAGCGCCATCGAGCACGAATCCGTGCTGGAGCCGGCCAAACTGTTCGGCGCTCAGGAAATCCCGGTGGACGGGCATGGACTGATATTACTTAACAAGTTAAGTAATTTGGTCAGCGATAAGACCGTATTGGTCAGCGTGATGCTGGTCAATAACGAGCTGGGAACCATCCAGCCGCTAAAAGAAATCGCGCGGTTCTTAGAAAACGTCCGGGCCGAGCGACTGATCAAAGGCAATAAGATGCCGATTTATCTGCATGCCGACGCCGCCCAGGCCGGGAACTTCCTGGATCTGCACGTCAGCCGGCTGGGTGTGGACCTGATGAGCGTTAATGGCGGGAAGATCTATGGGCCGAAACAATCCGGCGTCTTGTACGTCAAAGCCGGCACACAGCTGCAGCCGCTGATAGTCGGCGGCGGCCAGGAATTCGGCCTAAGGTCCGGTACCGAAAACGTAGCCGCCGCCGCCGGGCTGGCCGCGGCCCTTGAGCTGGCGCATCAGCGCCGCACGCCCGAAGTCCAAAGACTGACTAAGATGCGCGAAGCCTTCGAAAATGAGCTGAGCACAATCCTTCCGAACATAGTTATCAACGGCGCCAAGCATGGCCGCGCGCCGCATATCATAAGCGCGACTTTTCCGCGCGCCGATAATGAAAGGCTGATGATGGAGCTGGATGAACGGGGTATCCAATGCGCCATCGGCAGCGCCTGCAGCGCCAGCCGCGACGAAGCCTCGCACGTACTGTCGGCTATCGGCTTAAAACCGGCCGATGCCCGGGCCACCTTGCGCTTCAGCCTGGGCCGCGGCACCACGGAAGAAAACCTGCGGACAACTGCGCGGACGCTGCGCGACTTAACCCTTTAGAACAGATAGACTTTTATAACCAAAAGCACTATACTTGGGCCCAAGATGAAAGCAACAAAAAAAGTCAAAAACAGACTGTTGCTAATGTGCGCGGCTATCCTTTTGGCCATGTTTTTCGTATCCGGCATCAGCCGGATGGCCAAGGCCGATAACGTCGTTGAAGGCTACACGTCTTCGCAAACCCTTCAGCCCGGTGAAATAGTGGCGCTGGTAGATGCAAAGACCAAGACGGTCAAAGCCGCTCCGGCTAACAATTCTACCGGACTGTACGGCGTGGTGGTCGACCCCAGCGATGCGCCTATCACGCTGGTCGGACAGAATTCCAAAGTTTTCGTGGCTACCACAGGCACCTACCAAGTCTTAGTCAGCGTCAGTAACGGGCCCATCAAAAGCGGGGATTATATCTCGGTATCATCGGTCAATGGGATTGGCGGCAAAGCGGACGCCGGCGACTCTTTGATTCTGGGCCGGGCGGTCAATGGTTTCAACGGCACCACCGGAGTCGTCACTACCAATAACGGCAAGAATATCGGCCGGATTTTCGTCAATATCTCTGTCTCTAAAAACCCCATATCCAATACCGATCCGACTCTGCCCTCCTTTCTGCGCAAGGCCGCCGACGGCTTGGCCAATAAGAGCGTCCCGGTCATCAGGGTATATACCGCCCTGCTTATTTTCGGCGTCTCGCTGATAGCCGCCATCACCGTGCTCTACAGCGGCGTCCGCGGCAGCCTGATATCCATCGGCCGTAACCCGCTGAGCCGCAAAGCCATCTTCAGCGGCATGTACAAAACGATCCTTACCGGTCTTGGTGTTTTCATAATCGGTATGGCTGGGGTATATTTACTACTGAAGATATAGGCAAACAGAAATTATGAATACCGGTGGGCTAATTTTGATAATCGGATCGCTGGCCGCGGCGGCCGCGGCTTTTATTTGGCTGGGTTTCAAAATCCAAAACGGTACCCCCGCCAAAGCCGCTAAGGGCCGTAAAGAACTGATCGCCGATGCCGCCGCCGAAGACATCGAGCATATCTTCAACGACGACTTCCGCGAGGAACTGCGCAACCGCGGCCGCCTGCACTTCGAGAAAGTCATCAACGACAACGCCGTGTTCCTGCAGCAGGATCTACGCAACACCACGACCCAGCTGAACGAATACATGCGCTCCGAGATAACCAGGACGCTGCAGGAAGAATTCAAAAAATACGAGCAGTCCATCAACGACGCTAAACAGCTGGCCATGGCGTCCATCCAGAAAACCGTGGAGACCATCGACCAGCAGCGCGAATTCTTAGAAAAACAGATCAAGGAACAATCCAATGCCCAGGAGGAAAGGATAATCGCCCGGTTCGAAGCCGAGATGGCCGGTATCTTCAACCACTACATCGTCAAAGCCATCGGCAACCAGATAGACCTTTCCGACCAGCTGGACTTCATCCTGGGCGAGTTGGAAGCCAATAAGCAGGCCATCCTGGAGGACATTAAGCATGGCGCCTCTTAAACTGACGCCGGACGTCGTCAGTCAAGCCGACGTGACGCGTCTGAACCGCGAGCTGGACTCGTTGGATGATTTTTTCGTCAGCGCCAAAGCCCGGCCGGCCGGCTCATCCATAGCGCCGCCCAAACTGTCCCATGCCTTGGAGGCGCTGGCTGAGGAAAACGGCCTGAACCTGCTGGACGAGAAAGCCCGTCAGATTCTGGCCGATCAGTTGGCCGCGGTCTATAAAGAAGCGCCGAATTTCCATATCAGTTTCGCCGTTGAGGCTTCGCCCAAATCTTTGGAAAGAATCCTGACTTGGATGCGGCAGAGCATCCATCCGCAGCTGCTGCTGCAGGTCGGTCTGCAGCCGACTATCGCCGCCGGCTGCGTGCTAAGGACCACCAATAAGATATTCGACATGAGCCTGCGGGCCAGGCTGAATAGCCAGACGGAGTACTTGGCGCAGTTGATCAAGGAGTCGGTCGATGGACGCTGACGTCAAACGCAATTTCAAAGCCTTGGTTGACCAAGGCCATCCGGTGGGCGAAGTGACGGCCGTCAATAGTTTCTTGGTCGAAGTCCGGGGCCTGCAGCCGGTCAACATCCACGCCTTAGTAGTCTTTGAGGACGGTACCAAGGGCTTCGTACATCATGTTTTAGAAGAGAGAGTACTGATACTCCACATGGGCTCCCATCCGGCCAAGCTGGGCGCTCTGGTAGTGGTCCAGCATAACGAACTGCTGGCTAAGGTCGGCAAGAATTTTGTCGGACGGGTAATTTCGGTCACCGGCGAGCCGCTGGACGGCCAAGGCCCCGTGTCGGCCGCTGACGCTTGGCGGGTGTTCAATGAAGCGCCGCCGATTTATGCCCGCGAAATGCTGGAAAAACAATTGGAAACCGGCGTGATGAGCATCGATACGCTGTACCCGCTGGTCCGCGGCCAGAGGATGGCCATGCTCGGCGAAAGCAAGTCCGGCAAAACCACGCTGGCCACCCAGATCGCCATCAACCAGCGCGACACCGACCAGGTGGTGGTTTACGTGATGATCGCCAAACGGCGCAGCGACGTCGATATCCTGCTGACCCGTCTGAGAGATAACAAAGCCCTCGATAAAGCCATCGTCATTGTTTCGTCAATCTTCGAATCGCTGGTATTAAGCTATCTGGCGCCGTATGTCGGCTGTACCCTGGCCGAATATCTGTGGCAGAAAGAGGGCATCGATACGTTGATAGTCTATGACGATCTAACCACCCACGCTCAGGCGCTGCGTGAAATTTCGCTGCTGTCGGGCACCAGTCCGGGCCGCGATTCTTATCCCGGTAATATTTTCCATGCCCACTCATCCTTGCTGGAGCGGGCCGGCCGGCTTAAGGCCAACCACCACTGCCTGACGGCTTTGCCGCTGGTGACGGCCGACGGCGGCGACATAACCTCGTTTCTGCCGACCAACATCATGTCGATTACCGACGGACAATGGATATTGGACATGAAGGTCTTCCGCGAAGGCGTCCGGCCGGCTTTGAATACCGGTTTGAGCGTTACGCGCGTCGGTACCCGCGGTTATAACGACCGGCAGAAAGACCAGAACTCTGCCCTCTTAAAAGGTCTGGCGGCCTATGAGCAGGCCCAGGAATTCTCGCACTTCGGCGCCGAGCTGGCCGATTCGGCCAAAGCCGACATTATCCGCGGCAGTTGGATCAAGCAGGCCTACACCCAGATACCGGGCGAGACCTACAATCTTAACGCCCAGCAACTGATTATCGGCGCCATCTTGGAGAGCCCGACATCCATAGCCATGGATGTGATGGCGCTTAAGAAAAAGGCCGCGGAACTGGCCAAGGGCATCAAAGCCGAGGAAGACTTCAATACGGTCAAAGCCCAGCTGACCCAGCAGCTGCCGGCCGCTCCGGCGGTACCGACAGCCACGGCCGCGGCGGCTGCAGCCGAGCCCGAACCCGCTAAGGAGGCGGCCGCCAAATGATCGGTTCAAAAGAACTGGCCAGCGAAAAAGAGACCATGGGCACCATGGTCGAGCTGACCAGCGCTTTCGAAGGCATCGCCAGCGCCCACATCGCCCAGATCCGCGAGCAGGTGCTGCAGTCGCAGCAGTTTTTTGCCGACCTCTGGCGTATCTACAGCCAGCTGAGGGTCGACGGCCTGTTCCGGTTCGGCCGCGAAGAGAACGGCAAGACCAAAGTCATCAATAAGGAGCTCATGATCTTAGTCACCAGCGAAGGCAGTTTCAGCGGCGATATCGACCAGCGCCTGGTCAACGAAGTGACCAAGGTCTACGACCCGAAAAAGCATGACGTTCTGATCATCGGCCACCATGGAGCCCTGATGCTCAACCAAAAAGGCATCCCTTTCATCAAAAGTTTCAAGACCCCCGAGCACGATCTCAATATCAACACCGCCCCCATCGTCTTGGAAGTCCAGAAATACAGTTCGACCATCGTCTATTATCAGCGCTATAACTCCCTGATGGCTCAGAGCATCGAAAGCATCCGCTTAAGCAAAGTGGTTATCGACATGGGCAACGCCGTCGGAGCCGCCAGCGAGATCATCAGCGAGAAAAACTACATCTTCGAACCCAACGTTTACGCCGTGGTCAGCCACCTGGAGACCACCATGCTTCAGATCAGTTTGAGCGAGGTTATCCTGGAATCCAAATTGGCCCAGTACGCCAGCCGCTTCCGAGCTATGAGTATCGCCAAGGAACGGGCCAAAGACTCGCTGACAGATGTCAGCCTGATGTTCAACCGGGCCCGGCGCCACGAAAAGGATGAGCGCTTGAAAGAAGTTATTAACGGCCTGAGAAAGGCGGCGGCATGACCAGCGGTTCGATACGGGCCATCAAAGAACTGGTGGTCGACATCCAGTTCGAAGACGAGCCGCCGGCTATCGGCGAGGTCCTGATCGCCCAGAGCCCCAAAAAAGGCCTGCTGCTGGTCGACCACTTGGCCGAAGGCAATACCGCCGTCTGCCTGAATGTCACCGGCGATGAATTCCTGCAGAAGAATATGGCGGTGCAGCGGACCGGCAAGGGCATCGAGATCCCGGTCGGCGATATCACCATCGGCCGGGTGCTGAACGCCCTGGGACGGCCCCTGGACGGCCTGGAGCTGAATCTGAAGCCGGACACCAAGATGCGTAACATCATGATGATTCCCGACCGTAACACATCGTTCAAATCCTCCAAGCGCGACATCTTAGAGACCGGCCTGCGGGTCATAGATTTCTTCACACCTTTCTTAAAAGGCTCAAAAATGGGTATTATCGGCGGCGCCGGTGTCGGCAAGACCGTCTTGACCATGGAACTGATCCACAATATCGCGAAGACCGGGCAGGGGCTTAGCTTCTTCGCCGGCATCGGAGAGCGTATCCGCGAGGGCCACGAACTTTATGAGACCTTAAAAGACGGCGACCTGCTTAAGAATACCTGCATGTTCTTCGGCCAGATGGACCAGAACCCGGTACAAAGGATGCTGATCGCCCTGTCATCGGTGGCCGCCGCCGAACATATGCGCGACGACGAGAAAAAGGACATCCTGTTCTTCGCCGACAATATGTACCGTTACATCCAGGCCCACAACGAGCTGGCGACCATCCTGGGCCAGATTCCTTCGGAAGGCGGCTACGAAGCGACCATCTTCAGTGATGTCAAATTGCTGCAGGACCGGCTCAGTTCCAACGAGAACGGCTCCATCACGTCCATCCAGACCATCTACGTGCCGGCCGACGACCTGTCAGATCCGGCGGTGCTGATGATCCAGCACGAGCTGGACGGCACACTGGTGCTGTCACGTAAAGTGGCCGAACAGGGCATCCGCCCGGCCGTCGACCTCATCCGCACCACTTCCAGCTTGCTAAGCCCGGACATCGTCGGCGAACGCCACTACAAGCTCAGCGTAGAAGTCCAGGCTCTGCTGCAGAAGTACGAATCACTCAAGAACATCATCGCCATCATCGGCGAAAGTGAACTGTCACCGACCGACCGCAGCGACTTCGCCAAAGCCAAAAAACTTATCGAGTACTTCTCTCAGAATATGTTCGTTTCCGAGACCTTCACTAACAAAAAAGGCGAATATTCCAGCCGCGACGAAACCCTAAACGGCGTGGAAGCCATAATCCACGGTAAATAATGATGAGCGCCCAAACCGCCGCGCCGGCAACGGTCCAGAACAAAACCATGCACGTCAAGATTTACGCCCCGTTCAAAATTTATTTTGACGATGCCGCTTCCAGCATCACCGCCTTGAACCGCGTCGGTCCGTTCGACGTACTGGAAGGGCACCATAACTTCATATCGCTTCTGGAGCCCGGCGAAATCACCGTGCGTATACCCAACAAGCCGGACTTTCGGATGAGTATCAATCGTGGTGTCATCCACGTCAAAGCCGATGAAGTGAAAGTGTTCTTAGACGTTTGAATACTTGACTTGTTAAGTATTGCGGCTACGCTGACGCTCCGCCTTATAAGGAACCCCTTCGCGGTTCCTTATCGCGCCGGCAAAATGGAATACATTTTGTCGGGCTATCTTCCGGAGAAAGATGCTAGCTAGTTGATGACGATGTAGTCGAAGACGTAGTTGGTGCTGGCTGCCGGAGCATTGGTCGTACAGACGCTGAAGCTGGAGCCGGAGCGATTGACATAGTAATCAAGGTTGGCGGCGTTGCTGTTGGTGGGGCTGATGACCACGTGCGGCGTGCCGCTGAAGGTATGGGCGAAGCTGACCGTTATGAAACAGCCGGCCGGCGGGCCGGAACCGGTGTTTATATTGACCGTACCGGCGGTATCAGAACCGCTGACCGACGCCGTGCCGCCGCCGCCGACGGCCGTACCCAAACTGCGGCTGGGCACGCCGCCGCTGGCGTTGATGTGCTGATTCAGGTTGAAGTCACCGCGCAGCTGCAAGGTGGTGACGCCCAGCGTCGAAACGCTCAAGTTAGCGAAACTGGCCGTACCGTTGACTGTGATGTTCTTCTGTACCGTCAGGTTGCCCTGCAGCGCGGTATCGCCGGCCACGTTGAGGCCGCCGCTGATACCGATCTGACCGAAGCTGCCGTTGCCGCCGACCGTAATAGAGGGTATGGAGATGCCGCTGCCCACTTTCAGGCTGCCGGCGACGCTTAGGTCCGAACGCAGCAGCACGGCGCCTTCGAAAATAGAGTTGCTCTGGACGTCCAGCGTTTGCTTGGCGTCGCCCACCAGGGTCGTATTGCCTTTTAATGAAGCCAGCTGCTGGTCGGTCAGCGAGCCGGCTTTACTGACCGTGGTCGTAGGTTTGGCGCTTTTGATAGAGACGTAGACTACCGCGCCGGCGGCCAGTACCACCAGGATGAAGACGATCAGCCACAGGTTCTTAAAGATCGGCAGGTTGCGCAGGCCGCCTTTTTTGGGAGGCGGCGTGTTAGCGGTCCCAGGATCCGGTGCCGGCAGACTCGGGCTGTTTTTAGCATCTAAGCTATCGCCGCCGTCGGCCGGCGCGGCGGGCTTTACAGGGGTCTGCGCCTCGGGCGCCGGTTTGTTTTCGTCACTGGGCATTTTTGTAAGCTTATGTTTAACTAGCTTGTATTATGAGCAGTGCTTACGTTTACCGCAAGCCGGTGCGGCGGACGCGTCATGCGGAGTTCCGGCGGCGGATAATCACCATCGTACTGATATTGGCGCCGTTTATCGCTGTGGGGGCGTACATTTATTTCGGTTTCCATAACGCCAAACAGGTCAAACCGGTGACTTCGGCCATCGAGAACACTCAGATATCGACCAACAAAAGCACCTTTTTCAGCGATTATTTTCAGTTTCAGGATACCGATAGCTGGGTCTTCGACAAGAACAACAGCACCGCCACCAAGCTGACATATCATAAATTCCGCAAGAACGTCATGGAGGCCGAGCTGGTGGTCTATATCAACCAAGTACCTATTCCATTGTATCTGGCGACGCCGCGCGTCTTGCCGGTCAGGATCGTTAATAGTAACAGTCTGGTGGCCACCAGCGTATCGGATCCTTGCGGGAACACTTACGCCAAGGGCGAACTGCATAAGGTCAAAGAAGTGAATATTGGGTTCACCACGATGCTGTGCGATCCGGACAGCCCGCAATATTATGTGCAGCTGGGCGAAGTCGGCGGTAATTATCAGCTGGGCATGAAGCGCGCCAACGGCACGCCGATCCAATTCGTCATCACTTATAAGGATACCGGCTTGGATCCGCAGCCGGACGCCATTTTGAACATCGCCAATAGCTTCCATACCCGCTAGGGACACACCGCCTCAAGCTTGCCAGCCGGTAAAGCCAGCTGTACCGCTTGAGGCTTCCGGCGCATTACGGCGTTAGAAGCTGCGCTTCTCGCTCAAAGTATATTAAATACATTTCGCTGCGATGCTCGTTTCTTCCTTGTACTGCATCCGGATGTGACCCTAGCGGCCTCAGTTACGCTGCATGTTATACTCCAAAATGATGAAACGGTTATGGTCTTTCGGCTTGATACCTCTGTTGATGATTACTTTTGGAGGCATCGCTCTGGCGCAGTACAGCTCCAGCAACTATAAGGCCAACGAGGTCTTTGTCGGCGCCGGCGGCGACACTAACCAGTCGTCTGCTAATTATCAAGCCAGCGCCAGCGTCGGAGCCTTAGGCGTAGGCAGGGTCAGCAGCGCCGGTTATCAGGCGTTCTCCGGTTTCCTGACGCCTAACGAGCCATTTTTAGAACTGGGCATCGATAGTCCTACGGTCGACCTGGGCCTGCTAGATACCGCTAGCACCAATACCGCTACGGCGGCTTTCCATGTGCGGGCCTATATAGACACCGGCTATACCGTCCAGACCATGAGCCAGCCGCCGTCTTATACCAGCGGTGCCCAAAGCCACACTTTGGCCGCCAAGACCACCCTGGGCGCTCCAACGACCGGTACAGAAGAGTTCGGCATCAACCTGGTCCATAACACGGCGCCGGTAGCCTTTGGCTCCAACCCGTCGCCGCAGCCCAACGGGACATTCGCCACCGGCGTGGCCGCCAGCGGCTACAGCACGGCTAACCAGTTCAAGTACGGGGTCGGTGATACCATAGCCGGGACCCCGGCCGGCAGCAGCGGCTGGGGCGCTACTAATTACACCATTTCTTATATAGCGGATGAGGGCGTCCTGACGCCGGCCGGCGACTACACCATGATCCACGACCTGGTGGTCGTGGCTACGTACTGACTAAAATCTGCCCGCTTGTGGATAACTTTTTATAAAAAATTGTTTACATGACAAAGCTTATGGTATAGATTGAATTCAGTAACTATCCAAAAATCAAAAAAACAAAAATGAAAAAAACTAGTGCGCGGTTTTCAAAACACGTTTACAAGGTACCGTTATTGTTAGCTTGCCTGCTGATAGTGGCGGCCAGTCTGACGCCTTTCCTGCTTACTCACCGGGCCGAAGCTTATAACCAGATAACCAGCCGCTCGCTGACTCTGTCCTCCGGCGTCCCCGGCGCGACGGGCGTTACTTATACCTTCACGTTTACGGTACCATCAACCACCCAGGTGGAAGGACTGAAATTCATCGCCTGCACGGCGGCGGTAGATACTTATCCTGGTAACACCGGTAACTGCACGGCACCGACCGGTTTTTCGGCCGGCGGCGGCGGATTCGCCTCTGTGACTTTCGGCAACCAATCGGGCTGGCAGGGCGCCACCAACTTCGCGGTGGATACCGTCGGGGCCAATGACTGCGTCCCTTCGGCCGTCAATCATAATATAATCTGTGCCAGCCGCACCGATACGACCAACCAGACAGCTACATCCCGGACTATATCATTCAGTACCATTAAGAACCCGACTTCCACCAACACGGCCTTCTACGTCGGTATGTACACCTACACGTCCAATAACTACGTGGCGCCGCAGCAGGACTTCGGTGCTACCGCCAGCGCTGTCGTGCAGACCCTGACCACCAATGCGGCCGTAGCTGAAGTCTTGAACTTCTGCGTCGGCTCGACTGCCGTCGATAATACGACCGTATCAGTCGGCGCCGACTGCTCGGCGGTCACCGGTACTTCCATGAACCTTGGTACATTGGATACTTCACTGGTCACGACCTCTCCGGTAACGATCAATGGGGGAGATAGCAAGAATGCCGTGGCCATGGTCCGAAGTAATGCCGGTAATGGTGTGACAATAGCTTATGACGCCATCCAACAGTCAGGGACCAACCATTTGGGAACGCTGCGTATCAGCGGCGCTACCTGTAATACGGTGGGCGATCCCAGCGCGGACGCTCAAGGAAACACTAAGACTGACCCTTGCATCAATGCGACCCCCGGTGGAGCGCAGACGGTCTTTATAGCCGGAACCGAGATGTTCGGTATGTCCATCGCCGGCATCAACGGCGGCAGTACCACCTCGTATACTACCTGCACGTATGGCGACGCGACCGCCTCGATTGCTCCCGGCGACAACTGCAACATGAAACCGCTGGCCGGCTACATCTGCGACGGCAGTTCCGGCAGCGAGACCTATGACGAAGGTACGCCCGACGGCGTGCCGTGTCCCAACGGTTATGCCTGGGACGAGAGCGGCACCGCCGTCAACATCGCCAGCAGCGCCAGCAGCACCGTCAAACAGGTGGACGACGAAGCCATCATCATGAAGTACGCCGCCACCCCTTCCATCACTACGCCTTTCGGACCCTACGCCGCCCAGACCGATTTCATCGCCGTCCCTGTTTACTGACCTAAACGGACAATTAAAAGCAGCTTGGTTCCGGCCGCTCTAAAACGTCAATTTTCTCTTGTGCATTAATTACGCTCATGCTATATCTTGTATGAGCGTTATTTTTAACAATAAAGAGAGTTTACAAGGGAAAACAAAGTGTTTCGGCCTGTTTTTGATATCAAGACGCCTGCTAGCAGGCTGTTTTTCTTAGTTCTTGTAGTCTTTTTGACGGCATCATGTCTTCTGCCTTTCCTGAATGACAGAGCTCTTGCTTCGGGACAGATCACTAACCGCAGCCTGACCCTAAGCTCGGCAGTGGCCGGCGGGACGGGCGTGACCTACACCTTCAGCTTCCGGACCGCCACCAGCGCCCAGATCAAAGGCATGAAATTCGTCGCCTGCACTACGGCTATCGGCAGCTATCCGGGCGGCAGCTGTACGGCGCCGACCGGTATCCACTTCGATGTCGGGTCCTTCAATAACGCCGCGACAGCCGGATTTACGGATACGACTAATGCCTTCAGTAACGATACGACCGGGGCCGGCGACTGTCTGTCCGGCGCCAGCCACCCCAATGTCCTTTGTTTGAAGCGCGCGGCTACGACCGGTAACGATACTAACACCGCGACCAATAAGACCATCCAGTTCACCGGTATAACCAACCCGACAACCGCTAACAGCTCGTTCTATGTCGGTATCATCACCTATACCGACAGCGCTTATACGTTCGCGAATATAGTTGACGCCGGTACGACGGCGGCCGCGGTGGTTTCCACCCTGCAGGTCAACGCCCGGGTGGCGGAAGTCTTGAACTTCTGCGTCGGGTCGACCACTGTTGATAGCGACTCCACCGGCACGGTGGCCACCGATTGCTCCGGCGTCAGCAGCGCCCAGATCAACCTGGGGACGCTAGATTCCAGCAAAATCAATATTACTCCGGTCACTACCAGTTGTACGGCTTCGGATTGCGGCAAGAACGCCGTGGCCATGGTCCGCAGCAACGCCATCAATGGAACGGTCGTATATTATGATTCCGTCCAGCAGTCCGGCAGCAACCACTTAGGTACTCTGCGCGTCAGCGGTCAGACTTGTGACGCCACCGGCAACAACGCTTCCAGCGACACTACCGACAACACCGACGCTTGTTTCAATGTCAGGACCACATCAGCTACCTTTGATACGACTACAGAGCGATTTGGAATGACGGTAGCCGGCGTCAACTGCGGTAGTACCACCAGTTACGTCTGTACCGGTACCGCCACGGCCAATCTGGTCAGGAGCGCCTCTTATAACGGCGATGGCACCAGCACCTATGAGACCACGGACCTTGACGAAATCAACGGCCCCACCCTGAACAAATATGCTTGGGACGAATCAGGCACCGCCGTCCAGATCGCCAGCAGCGCCGCCAGTACCGTCAAGCAGATAGATGACGAAGCCCTGATTCTTAAATTCGCCGCTCATCCGCTTATCACCACGCCATTCGGTACCTACCAGGCCCAGGCCGATTTCATCGCCGTATCTACCTACTAGCATTCTCCGCTTTAAGCGGATTTAAGCTAAAATAAAACGATAATGCTTAACAGGATCGTCCGGCGGCTATTCGTGGCCTTGATTATTCTCGTCAGCGGAGCCGGCCTGATATTCAGCCGCCCGGCGGCGGCCGTAACTATTCTGAACCGATCGGTCACGCTGTCGACATACACTCCGTCGGCCACCGCGTCGCATGATTTTAAGTTCACCTTTCCGACCACCGCCGACGTCGGTTCGATATCGTTTGAATATTGCTCCAATTCGCCCAGTTTTTATTCGGCCTGTACGGCGCCGGGCGGCTTGGACTTGTCGTCCGCCGGCCTTGCCAGCCAATCCGGTAACGCCGGGTTCGCCGTCAATTCGGCGGCCAGTACGGCTAACCGGATAGTGATAAGCCGTACCGCGATCGCCGGTATCGTGGCGCCGAGCGAATATGTTTTTAACAGCGTCACCAACCCGTCGGCCGCCGGCCAGACAGTTTACGTCAAGATTTCCACTCATACCGCCCAAGACGCCAGCGACAGTAATATCGATACCGGCGCCGTGGCCTTTGCCGTTCAGAACGTTTTTAACGTCAACGCTTTCGTGCCGCCGTTTTTGCAGATGTGCGTGGGGGTGACGGTGGCACCGGACTGTTCGTCGGTAGCGGGCGACAGCGTCGACCTGGGCATCCTTTCCAGTACGATAGCCAATAAGGGACAGTCGCAGTATGCCGTAGCCACCAACGATATCACCGGCTATGTGGTTTTTGCTCTGGGTACGACCATGACTTCAGGTAATAACATTATCCCCTCGCTTAGTTCGCCGGCGGCCAGTTTCCCCGGCACCGGCCAGTTCGGCATCAATCTGCGAGCCAATCTCATACCTATTGTCGGACAAGACCCGGTCGGGCTGGGGACCGGCATTCCGACGGCCGACTATAATATCCCCAACCGCTTCACGTTCAACGATGGCGACAGTATTTCGGCCTCATCATTACCCAGCAACTACAATCGGATGACGGTATCCTATCTGGTGAACGTACCCAAAAGCCAGCCGCCGGGCATCTATAGTACCACCCTCACGTACGTGGCGACCGTCCAGTTTTAAATTAAAACCGGCATTTGTTATACTTAGCCCAAGAAGTTTTCGAAAATAATAACGGAGGACCGATGCGTAAGTTTCACAGATTCATAGCGGCCATCAGCTGCCTTGCCGTGCTGTTGGCGACCGCTCCCTTCGCCGTTGCCCAAAGTACCGGCAACGGTACTCCCACCGGTAGCGGCCTGAGCATCTCCCCCACCATATCGCAGTTTACGATCCAGCCGGGCGGTTCGGATACAATCAAAATTACCCTCAAAAATATCACCGTCGATAACGTCACGGCCCAGGGCTTTGTCAACGATTTCACATCGGACGGCACGACCGGCAATCCCAAGATACTGACCAATGAGACCTCGCCCAGTCCCCATAGCATCCGCAATTTCGTCTTCGGTCTTAACGACATACCGCTGCAGCGCGGCGAACAGAAGAACATCACTATAGGTCTGCAAGTGCCCAAAGACACTACGCCGGGCGCTTACTACGGCATCATCCGCTATAAAGCGGTGCCGGTCGGCCAGAATGCGCCCGCTCCCGGCCAGGTGGCTCTGACCGCCAGCGTCGGCACTATCGTCTTAGTCACCGTCCCGGGCAACGTCCGTGAACAGGTCCAGGTAAAGGGCCTGCATGTTTACCGGGGCGGCGAAGACGGCAGCTTATTCTTCGGCCCGCCGACCAGTATCGGCGTTGAGGTCGCCAACTTCGGCAATGGTTTCGTAGCGCCGTTCGGCAGCGTCGAAGTCCGCAATATGTTCAACAAGAACGTGCTTAATTACCAACTGAACAACCCCAAACAGCCGGGCAATATACTGCCGGGCAGCAGCCGGGTGTTCACACAGAACATCAAGGCCATAAATTCGCTGGGCCGCTACACGATAATCGCCAGTGTCAGCTATGGCAAAGGTTCGCAAGTGTTAAGCGTCCAGAAAACCATCTGGTACATACCTAAGTGGATAGCCGTGCTGTTCATCGCGGTGATCGCCGGCCTGCTCTACTTGGCCTTCCGCTCCTATCGCCGATATCAGCGTGACAACAAACATACCGTCCGCCGGTAGGTGCCGGATAATGGGTGGCGCTGGATGCGACAAAGCCGAAATATAAGAAAGTTTCTGGCCGCCGGCCTGCTTACCGGCCTGCTGCCCTTATTGGTTTTGGCGCCCGCGGCCCGGGCGGTCACTCAACAATCGGGATCGACCGGCTTATCCGGTACGGTACCCGGGCCACCGCCATCCCAAGCGGCGACCATCGACATTCCCCGCAACGGCCAAAGTTTCAGCACCATCCCGATCACCGTTTCCGGCTTTTGCCCCGCCAGTACTTTGATTGAGATTTATAAGAACGGCGTGTTCGCCGGCTCCGCCGAGTGCCAAGGCACCAGCTACAGCCTGCAGATAGACTTGTTCGACGGCCGCAACGATCTGGTAGCTAAAGATTATGATTCGCTGAATCAGAACGGACCGGATTCCAATACCGTGACGGTCAACTTCAGCTCGGCGATTCCTGTCCCCGGTCCCCGGATTACGCTGTCCACCCAGTTCGCTGAGCGCGGCGCCGATCCCGGTACCATTCTGACCTGGCCGACGACCCTGACCGGTGGTACCGGGCCTTATGCTTTCAGTATCGACTGGGGCGATAAATCGACACCGGATCTTATGAGCCAGGCGGCGCCCGGCAATGTGTCGCTGGCGCATACTTACGCCCAGTCCGGAGTATATAAGGTCACCGTCAAAGCCACGGATATTAATGGCAACTCGGCCTTCCTGCAGCTGGTGGCTATCGCCAACGGTCCCGTCCAGCAGGCCGGCACCAATAGCAAGAACAGCATCATAACCACCCAGCAGACCAAAGTCCTGCTATGGCCCATCATTGTGCTGTTCGTGCTGCTTATCTCTTCATTCTGGCTGGGGCGGCGGCACATGCTGGAAGCCATCCGCAATCGCCTGGCGAAGGGCGACCCTCCATTTTAGCCGGCACATGTTAAAATTTAACGGATGAAAACGGTGTACATCGGATTGTCCGGCGGAGTCGACAGCTCCGTCAGCGCCGCCCTGCTGAAAGAGCAGGGCTATAAGGTCGTCGGTGTTTATATGAAAAACTGGAGCCAGGACCTGCCAGGTCTGCCATGCCCATGGAAAGACGACTTCACCGACGCCAAAAGAGTGGCCGTGCAGCTCGGCATCGATTTTAAGCTGTATGACTTTGAAAAACAGTACCGGGAAAAAGTGGTGGACTACATGCTGGATGAATTCAAGGCCGGCCGCACGCCGAACCCCGATATCATGTGCAACCAGGAGATCAAATTCAAACTGTTCCTGGATACGGCTCTGGAAGACGGGGCCGATCTGGTGGCTACCGGCCATTACGCCAATGTGAAGGCCGGCCGGCTGTTTAAAGCCAGGGACGAGAATAAGGACCAGACCTATTTCTTGTACCGGGTCAGTAAAAAAGCTCTGGGTAAGACGCTTTTTCCGCTGGGCGGTCATACCAAGCCGCAGGTCCGGGAGCTGGCCCGAAAGTTCGGTCTGGTGACCGCCGGCAAAAAAGAGAGTATGGGTATCTGTTTTGTCGGCAAGGTGGGCATCAAGGAATTCTTAGAGCAGTATGTCGATAAGCGGCCGGGCGATATCATCGATTCCCGCGGCCAGGTTATCGGCCGGCATGACGGCGCCGTCTTTTACACTATCGGCCAGAGGCACGGCTTGGAAGTTGGCGGCGGCTTGCCGTATTACGTTGTCGGCAAAGACATGCGGAAAAATGGAGTCCACGTTACGACCGATCTTCAGGACGAGAAGCTGTGGAGCGATAAGATCAGGTTCACGTCGGCCCACTGGATAAGCGGCGAACCGGCGGACAGCCCAAGACTGGCGGTCCGGACGCGGCACAGAGCAAAGCTTATCCCGGTTAAAATACTTAACAAGACAAGTAATCTGATCTGGGAGGCCGAACTGGAAGAAGAGGTGCGGGCGCTGACGCCCGGCCAGTCAGCTGTTTTCTATAGTGGTGATGAGTGCTTAGGCGGCGGAGTCGTCACTCTCTAGCTCATTGCCAAAAATCTAATTATATAGTATAATATTAGTATGACGGACAGGCTTGAAGTTCCGCCGCTATTTTTAGGCGAGGTCCCGCAGGATTTCTACGATGAAGCCCTGCGGCGATACGCTTTGCCCCGAGCCGGCCGTCTGGGCCGGTTCGTCAGCCGGCTTTTATTCAGAGACGCCGCCAAAATCGATATAACCAATGACATGTTCGTGCGGGCGCTTTATCGCCAGACAATCGCCGAAAACGAGCTTGAAGAAGCCCGGCAAAGCCGGCGCAAAGATATGTACGACGAAGTCACGGGGCTGCTGAACAGCCGCTACTTAAAAGAGGCCGGCAACGAGCTGCTGCAGACCTTGGACGACCGCCGCTATTCCAAGGTTATCGCCGCCGCTTTGGATATCGTCGATTTCGGCAAAGATATTAATAACATTTACGGCCATCTTCACGGCAACCGTGTATTAGCCACGGACATCGCGCCGTTTTTAACGGGCGCTTTCCGGCCGCAGGATATCGTCGGCCGCTGGGGAGGGGACGAATTCGTCGCCCTGGTTCATATAACCGATCCGACGGTTGACCCCCAGGAGTTCGTGGATGAGATCAGCCGGCGATTGGACGACATACCCTTTGACCGCAAAGATCAGCCTAAGCAGATAAGATACCGGGTCGCTGTTTGCGAGGCCGGGATGGATATGGACGCCGTGATGGACGCGATAGACATCAAAGGCCCGGGCCAAAAACTGGCTGTTTACTCGCGAGTCAACCCCAGCTATTTGGCAGCTTAACCACCTCTGTTAGAATAAAAGGATGACGGCAGAGGAAATCCGCAAGCGATATTTGGAATATTTCGCGGCTAAAGAACACAAGGTAATCCCGCGGGCTCTGTTGGTGCCGCAGGACGACCCGACCACTTTATTCACCGGCAGCGGCATGCAGCCGCTGGTGCCGTATCTGTTAGGCCAGCCGCATCCGCAAGGCAGCCGGCTGACCGACAGCCAGACCTGTTTTAGGGCCGAAGATATGGATGAGGTCGGCGATAACCGCCACACCACCTTTTTCGAAATGCTGGGTAACTGGAGCTTGGGAGATTATTTCAAGGAAGACCAGCTGACTTGGTTTTGGGATTTTCTGACTAAGATTGTCGGCTTGGACCCGAAAAAACTCTATGTCACCTGTTTCATCGGCGACGAGCAAGTGGGCGTACCCAAAGACACGGAATCGGCCAAGATCTGGAAAGACCTCCTCCAATTAAACGGCGACGAGGTCAAAGAAGTCGACTTGCCCGGAAATGACGGCAGTGAAAAAGGCATGCAGGGCGGCCGGATTTTCTATTATGACGCCGATTACAACTGGTGGAGCCGCGAAGGCCGGCCGGCCAACATGCGCGACGGCGAACCGGGCGGCCCGGACAGCGAAGTCTTTTATGAATTTGAGTCGGTCCAGCACGATAATAAATACGGCGAGCACTGTCATCCCAACTGCGATTGCGGCCGCTTTTTAGAAATCGGCAATAGCGTGTTCATGACTTACCGCAAGGTGGGCGACAAGTTCGAGAGCCTGCCCAAGCCCAACGTTGATTTCGGCGGCGGCTTGGAACGTATCGCCGCGGCCAGCCTGGACAACCCGGACGTCTTCCAGATCAGCCTGCTGAAGCCGATAGTCGAGGCGCTGGAAAAATTGTCGGGCAAATCCTACGGGCAGCACGAAAATAGCATGCGGGTGATCGCCGACCATCTGCGGGCCGGGATATTCCTGGCGGTCGACGGCGTGGCGCCCAGCAACAAACAGCAGGGCTATGTCCTGCGCCGGCTGTTGCGCCGGGCCATACGCTATGCGTTCGAGCTGGGCATCGAGCAGGATCTGTGCGATAAGATAGCTCCAACCGTCATAAACCTCTACAAAAACGACTTCCCGGAAGTCGCCGAGCGCGAAAAGCTGGTTTTAGAAGCTTTCGGCCGTGAAGAGAAGATCTTCCGTCAGACATTGCGTGCTGGAGTACGTGAATTCCAAAAGATGGCTCAAGATAAGGAATACTTAACAGGTCAAGTAATTTTCAAACTTTATGATACTTACGGTTTCCCTACCGAGCTAAGTCTAGAAGAAGCTTTCACCCAGGGAGTAAAAGTCAGCGAGGGTTGGCAGGAGGAGTTTGATAGGCTGATGACCGAACAGCGCCAGCGCAGCCAGACGGCCAGCGCCGGAATGTTCAAAGGCGGCTTGGCCGACCATTCGCCGGAAGTCGTCAAACTGCATACCGCCACCCATCTGATGTACCAATCGCTCAAAAACGTCTTGGGCAGCCACGTCGTTCAACGCGGCAGCAACATCACTGCCGAACGTACCCGCTTTGATTTTTCGCATCCCGAAAAAGTCACCCGCCAACAGCTGGATGAGGTTGAAAAAATCGTCAACGAACAGATTATCAAAGATCTGCCCGTGATCTGGAAAGAAGAAAAGACTGACGAGGCCTTCAAAAAAGGCGCCTCCGGCGCTTTTGGCGACAAGTATGGCGACAGCGTCAAGGTTTATACCATCGGCGACGAAAATAACCCCTTCAGCCGCGAAATCTGCGGCGGCCCTCACGTGGAGCGCACCGGTATCCTGGGCGAAGGCGGTAAAAAATTCAAGATTACCAAAGAAGAAGCCAGCTCGGCCGGCGTTCGCCGCGTCAAAGCCGTCCTGCAGTAGTTCTCCGCAGGTGTTAGCGTGTTATAATCAAGGTTGAATTATGGCTATGCTTAATAAGGCCAAAAGTGTTGGCCATTCCCTGAAAAACAAAGTTCCAAAAAAGGGAAACACCTCCGTACGCGGCCCGGCCGGCGAATATATGGTTGCCCTGGATGTCGGAACGGAGTTCGTCAAAGCTCTGATTGGCCGGGTAACCGGCGATGAAGTGGAAATCATAGGCGTTGGCCGGGCCCATCAGGAGCTGGCTGATATGCAGGCCGGAGCGATCGCCGATATCGCCGCGGTGGTAGCCAATTGCGACAAAGCCTTGGCGGCCGCCGAACAGCAGGCCGGCGTCAGCGCCCGCACGGCGATGATCGGTATCGCCGGCGAACTGGTCAAGGGCACCACCAGTACGGTCAGATTTACCCGTAAGAACTCCTCTAAGGAAATCAGCATCGACGAGATGGCTCGGATCATAGAATTGGTACAGGAACGCGCCGAAGCCAAAGCCCGGCAGGAACTGGCCTGGGAGCTGGGCGGCAAGGACGTGGAAGTAAGGTTGGTGAACAGCGCGCTGGTGCGCATCGACATCGATGGTTATAAAGTTACCAATCCGGTCGGTTTCCAGGGCCGCGACGTCTTAGTAGAAATGTATACGGCCTTCGCGCCGATGATCCATATCGGCGCCTTGGAGCGGACCGCCGCCGAGCTTGACCTGGAGCTGCTGGCCGTGGCCGCCGAACCTTTCGCTGTGGCCCGCAGCGTGGTCGGCGACGACCCCAACGCCTCGGTCAGCGCCGTATTGATGGACGTCGGCGGCGGGACTACCGACATCGCCGTAGTCAACGAGGGCGGCGTGGAAGGGACCAAGATGTTCGGCATCGGCGGCCGGGCTTTTACCCACGCTATCGAACGCGAACTGGACATCGATTTCACCAAAGCCGAGGCCTTAAAGCTGGGGTTGTCGGAATCCCATGCCGTCAAACAGAAGGCCGACATCGAAAAAGCCATCCAAAAGACAATGAACGTCTGGATCAACGGCGTGGAGCTGGCCCTTAGCGAATTTCCTAAACTGGACCATCTGCCGCACCGGCTGCTGCTGTGCGGCGGCGGCTCGTCTTTGGAGATGCTGATAGACAGGTTAGAACAATCGGATTGGCACAAACACCTGCCATTCACCCGCAAGCCGGCCATCCAATATATCAAACCGGACGAAGTCGTAGGTATCACCGATGCTACCGGCAGCATTACGGACCACACCTACATAACGGCCATGGGCTTGCTGCGGGTCGGGCTGGACACGCTGGGCTCGGCGATGTCCGAAACCAGCGATAACTCCATGCGCGGCCGGCTGAACAGGGTACTTCGAATATGACCGCCAAGATTCCGCCTAAGCCATCTAAGGAAGTTATTTACGTCGATGTCGATGACGAGATAACCGGCATCATTGACAAGGTCGATACTGCCGAGCAGAAAGTAGTCGCTCTGGTGTTGCCCAAGCGGGCCGCCAGTCTGCAAAGTATCGTCAACATGAAGCTTTTAAAACGCAGCGCCGAGCAAGCCGGCAAGAACGTAGTGTTGATTACCAGTGAACAGGCGCTGATGCCCTTGGCCGGCGCCGCCGGATTGCACGTGGCTAAAAACTTGCAAAGCGCGCCGGAAATACCGGCGGCGCCGGCCGGAGCCGTGGCCGCCCGAGTCGTAGAAGAAGCGCCGGTCGATCCGGACGAAGCTCTCCCTGTCGACAGCGATGAGGACGAAGCGGAGCCGCCGGCCAAATTTGATTACAGCCGCCCGATCGGCGCCCTGGCCGCCGCTCACGAAGCCGAAAATCCGGAAACTATCGATCTGGATGACGAGGATGAACCTAATCCTAAAGCCGCGGCCGCCAAGACCCCTAAAGGCAGTAAGGTCAAAGTACCTAACTTTGACCGCTTCAGGCTGATGCTGGGAGCGGGCGCTCTGGCGCTTATCGCTTTTATAGTGTTTATTATCCTGGCTATCTTCGTGCTGCCCAAAGCCACAGTAACTATCCAGACCAGCAGCGAACCGGTCAGTGCTAACTTCAATCTGACAGCTTCGCCGACGGCCAAATTGCTAGATCCTCAAAAGGGCGTGCTGCCGTCCAAGCTGGAGAGCATGGACCAAACCAGCTCACAACAGGTTACGGCCACTGGCTCTCAGAACAACGGCCAAAAAGCTACGGGCAGTGTAGTCATGTCTGCCTGCGTGGCCGGTTCATCGCCCAGTGATGTCCCCGCAGGGACTGGAGTTAGTACTAATGGCCTGTCTTACATTACTCAACAAGTAGCCCATTTCAGTCCAACATTCCAGGTTTGCGGTGGCGGCACCGGCGTTTTAGCTAAAAGCAACAACGTAGACATAACCGCCCAACAAGCCGGCTCGAAATATAACGGCACCATAAGCGGCGCTAGCGTATCGGGTTATTCCGGAGACACAGCCAACGGTTCGGCTTCAGGAGGCAGTGACAATATCGTGACGGTCTTAAGCCAGAGTGATGTCGATGCTGCTAAGAATAAGCTCACTACCGGCACTAACGCCGATACCTTTACTAAGACTTTCATCCAGAAACTACAGAGTGAGGGCGAATACGTCTTAAGCTCGACCATGAAGGCCGGCGATCCGCAGATCAACGCCACTCCGGCCGTCGGCCAGCCGGCCAGTACCGCCAGCGTCAGTATCAAAATTACTTACACCGTCCTGACGGTCCGTAAAAGCGATCTGAGCCAGGCCATACAGGACAAAGTCGCCAGCCAGATCGATAAGACCAAGCAGAAACTGAATGGTAACTTCTTAAATGACGCCAGTATCACGGTCCAAAGCCAGAGCGCGCCTGACTCCGCTATCTTATCGATCAACGAAAACACCACGGCCGTGCCCATCATCGACGTCGCCGCCGTCAAGAAACAGACGGAGGGCAATAAAGTGGGCGATATCAAAGCCGTCATCAGCAACTGGCCGGGCGTCAAGAACGTGGATGTCAAATTGAGCCCGTTCTGGGTCAGCAAAGCGCCGAAAAAACCCGGCAAGATTACCGTGATCCTTCAAGAAGTTAAAAACACCTCGAATAACAGTGCGCCATAACGAACCGCGGGAGTTCATAGGAGTCGATGTGGGAGCCGCCCGGGTCGGCTTGGCCCGCGGCTCCGACGCCGCCCGGATCGCCGAACCGCTGAAGACCATAGAAGCCAAAGAAGCTTTAAACGAACTTAAAGTATTAACGGATACCCGCCGGATCAGCGGTATCGTGGTCGGGCTGCCAAGGGGCTTGGACGGACAGGACACGCCTCAGACCGTCGCTGTAAGACAATGGGTCGAAAAAGCTAAGAACAGTTTGAACCTGCCTTTTTATTGGCAAGACGAGGCTTTGACCAGTCATTCCGCCGAACAACACAAAATCGACCCTAAGATCGGCGCTGACGCTTATGCCGCCGCCGTCATACTTCAGGACTTCCTTGACACGCCCGAAGCCGAACGGGTAAGGTGCTAAACATATGAAAAGACTGAGCAGAGGGCTGAGGCTGACGCGCGGCTGGATAATCATCGCCGTATTGGTCATTCTGCTGACGACTGCCGCGGTCGCAACCCGTTCCTGGTATGACCGCAATCTGGGGCCGGTTGCCGCCTCTAATACCATTACCTATTTTACGGTTCAGTCGGGCGATAGCCTGCACGATATCTCGACCGGCCTGAAGAACGACCACCTCATCCGCAATGTCAGGGCTTTCGAAACCTATGTCCGCGGCCGCCAGCTGTACGCCAAGATGCAGGCCGGCACCTACGCGCTGACGCCGTCCATGAGCACGCCCCAGATCGTCAGCAAAATCGTCAATGGCGAGATATCGACGAATCTGATGACCATCCTGCCCGGCAAGACCATCGCTGATATAAAACAAGCCTTCAAGGAGGCCGGTTACGGCGATGCCGAGACCGCGGTGGCCTTCGACCCGGCCACTTACCCCGACGAACCGGTGCTGGCGAGTCTGCCGCCGGGGGCCAGCCTGGAAGGCTTCCTGTACCCCGACTCATTTCAAAAAGCGGCTACCACGCCGGCCCAGACTATCATTCGCGAAAGCCTGGAAGAAATGCAGCGGCACCTGACGGCGGACATAACCGCCGGCTTCAAAGCCCAGGGCTTAACTGTCTACCAAGGCGTGACGCTGGCCTCTATCGTCTATCAGGAGTCCGGGGATCCGGCGTCCGACCCCACCATAGCCCAAGTATTCTTATTAAGGCTGAAACAGGACATGCCGCTGCAGTCGAACGTCACCGCCGACTATGCTTCGGACCTGGCGGGCGTATCCCGTACAGTTTCCATCCAGTCGCCCTATAATACCTACCTTCACACCGGCCTGACGCCGGGCCCGATCGGCAATATGACAGAGGATGCGCTAAAAGCCGTGGCCCATCCGTCCGCCACCGACTATCTTTTCTTCATAGCCGGCGACGACGGCGCTATCCACTTCTCCCGCACCCAGGCCGAGCACGAGCAAGCGATCAGTAAGTATTGTCATAAGCTGTGCGCCCAGTAGCTGTCAAGGCGGTTATAACAGGGGTAGAGGCTAGCCGGTCTAAGGTGTTTTGGTATAATAGAGAGGCAAAGCTGCTTTTTAAGCATGCTTTGGTAGGGGTTACCGTTGTAATCCCTAGGAGTTAAGTTATCCGTAAACGAATATTTTCGATAATCAGACCTTATAAGACCAGGCCTTCCGAGGCCTTGCTGGCTTTGGCGTCGCCGGCCGCTGAGAAATTTAGCAATAAAAGCAACCGCCGGCGCATTTTGAAATGGGGGCTGATAGGCGGCAATCTCATACTGCTGTTTTTGGTCGGTATCTTCGTGCTGACTAACCGCTCGGCCAGCCAGACGGTCCGGGCCAGCACGCTGACCGGCGCCACGGCTACGGCGACTTCGACCGCCAAGCCTCTTGATACTTTGTCGTCGGCCCAAATAGCTTTGACGGCGGCCCAGCTGAGCAACCTGCCGGAACTGACCGCCATCCACAACCAGGCCGATTCGGACAGTCTGATCCTGGCGGTCGTGCCTAACGACTCCAGCGCGCTGGCCAAGCCGCAGATAGTCGCCACCAACGAGAAATCCAAACAGGACATCATCCATTACACCACCGTGGCGGGCGATACGGTGGATGCTCTGGCCACCAAGTTCAACGTAACGGCCAACAGTATCCGCTGGTCCAACAATATCAGCGGCACGTCCTTGGCGCCTAACCTTAAACTGGTCATCCCGCCGGTCAATGGCATCGTGTATACCGTTAAATCCGGCGACACGCCGGCAACCCTAGCCTCTAAATATTCCGCCGACGAAGGTCAGATCATCGATGTCAACGACGCCGAGATCGCCGGACTGGTAGCCGGCGAGCAAGTGGTTATACCTAACGGCAAGATCGCGCCGGTTATCTCATACGGCGTCTATACGCCCAGCTATTACGGAGCGTTCGTGGCAAGTTATGGCGGCAACGGTTACGACTACGGCTGGTGTACTTATTACGTGGCGACACGGGTGGCGGTACCCAATAACTGGGGCAACGCTAACACCTGGGATAACTATGCCCGCTTAAGCGGCTGGACGGTCAGCAGCCGGCCAATCGCCGGAGCCATCGCCCAGACCGATGCCGGTTGGGGCGGCCATGTGGCCTATGTCGAAGCCGTATCGGACGACGGCACGATGATCAAATACTCGGACATGAACGGATTGGCCGGCTGGGGCCGGGTCGGTTATAGCGGCTGGGTGCCGGCCGCCTCTTTCCCGCACTACATCTATCATTAAACTTCCCTAGACCCTTCTGATAAAAACCGATACCCTATTAGTATGTTTGTAGATAGGGTCGAGGTGAAAGTCAAAGCCGGCGACGGCGGCCACGGCGCGCTAAGTTTTCGGCACGAGAAGTTCAAGGCCCGTGGCGGCCCGGATGGCGGCGACGGCGGCCACGGCGGCAATATCGTCCTGCTGGCCAGCCGTAACCAGAACACGCTGGCGGCATTTCGATACAAAAAATTATTACAAGCCAAAAACGGACAGCCCGGCACCAAACGCCGCCGTCATGGAAAAAACGGCGAGGATCTGCGGGTGGACGTCCCGGTTGGTACCCAAGTATTGAGCCGAGGAGGTGAAGTTTTGGCCGACCTGACCGAAGACGGCCAGGCTTTCGTTTTGGCCGAAGGCGGCCTGGGCGGCTTCGGCAATGCCCACTTCACCAGCTCCACCAGGCAAGCGCCGCGCATCGCCGAAAACGGCGAAAAAGGCGACGAACTGGACGCCGTTTTCGAGCTGAAGATGATTGCCGATGTCGGCATCATCGGTCTGCCTAACGCCGGCAAGTCCACGCTCCTTTCGGTGGTAAGCAACGCCAAACCGGACATCGCCGATTACCCGTTCACTACATTGGTACCGAATCTGGGAGTAGTCGATATCGATAAGAGGAACAGTCTGCTGATGGCCGACATCCCCGGCCTGATAGAAGGCGCCAGCCAAGGCAAAGGCCTGGGCGACGATTTTCTGCGCCACGTCGAACGCACCAGCACGCTGCTGCACTTAATAGACGCTTATAACGACGACATAGCCGGCGCCTATAAGACGATCATCAAAGAGCTGGCCGAGTACAAAGTCGATCTCAGCAAAAAGCCCGAGGTCGTGGCGCTGACCAAAATCGAGGGTATCCCGGGCAAGGAGCTGCAGGCAAAGATTAAGATTCTAAAAAGAGTCCTGCCCAAAGACACGCCGCTGCTGGCCTTTTCGAGCGCCAGTCGTGAAGGCTTGGACGAACTGCTTAGGACACTGGTCAAACGGGTGGAGCAGGCCCGCAAACGGGCTCAAAAGCAGAAACAGCCGGATGTCATCCCGGTTATCGGTATCCGCGAGTCAGACAATGATTGGCGGATCCAGAAATCCGCGTCCGGCTTTTTGGTGACCGGCAAGAAAATCGAACGCTTTGCCACGCGCACCCGTTTCGGCGACCAGGCGGCCGAAGACCGCCTGCGCGACATCCTGCGCCGCCAAGGCATAGCGCGTGAACTCCAGCGCCAGGGCGCCGAGGCCGGCCAAACCATAACCATTGGCCATCCGGAAATCGGCCGGTTAGAATACTAAAATGACCCGCAGCTCCGGAACTTTTTACTTCTTCGACGTGGAGACCACCGGTTTTTCACCGCGCGACGGCCGGATAATGCAGTTTGCCGGCCAGCGTACGGATATGGACCTGAAGCCGATAGGCGAGCCCGATAACCTTTTGATTAAGATTACTTCGGATGTACTCCCGCAGCCGGACGCCGTTTTGGTTCATGGCATCACGCCGCAGCAGACTTTGCTGGAAGGCATCACCGAGGCTGAATTCGCCAAATACTTAACAAGTCAAGTATGTTTGCCGGACACTATCATGGTCGGATACAACAACCTGCGGTTCGACAATGAATTTATTCGTTTTACCTTGTGGCGGAATTTCCACGACGCCTATGAATGGAGCTGGAAAGAAGGCTGTAGTACCTGGGATTTATTGGATGTAGCACGTATGACGCGGGCGTTGAGACCGGACGGTATCAAATGGCCGTTCGCTTCGGACGGCAAGCCCAGCAACCGCCTGGAATACCTGGCATCGGTCAATAAATTGGATCACAGCAGCGCCCACGACGCCCTCAGCGATGTCAGGGCGGTCATCGATGTCGCCCGGCTGATCAAGCTGAAGCAGCCTAAACTATTCGATTATCTGCTGAATCATCGATCCAAGAAGATGGTCGTGCCTCTGGTCGGCAGCGGCCAGCCGCTGGTTTATACCAGTGGCCGCTATCCCAGCGAGTTCGAAAAAACAACGATGGCCGCCATGGCCGTCGAAAAGCCGGACAAGTCCGGAGCTTTGATGTACGATCTGCGGCTCGACCCCGACGAATTCAAGAGCCTATCCGTAGGGGAATTAGCGGAGCGCTGGAAAGCCCGCGGCGAGGACGCCCCGTATTTCCCGGTCAAAGAACTCAGATATAACCGCTGTCCGGCCATAGCGCCCGCCGGCGTAGTGGACGCCGCCGCTTATCGGCGTCTGAAACTTCACAAAGAAGCAGTAGAAAACCATTTCGCCAAACTGAAAAAAGCCGAGGGCTTCGGCGATAAGCTGCTGCAGGCTTTGGAGCAGGTCTGGCCGCCCCGGCAGACCGGCCTGGTCGACGATCCCCAACAGGTGGACGGCCAGCTGTATGACGGTTTCGTCGGTGATGCCGACAGAGAGAAGATGTCGGTGGTCCGGGCCGCTAAGCCGGCCGAGCTGTCCGACTTGAATCTTGATTTTAGCGATAGCCGCCTAAAGCTGCTGCTGCCGCTTTATAAAGCCCGTAACTTTCCGAAATTCCTGGATGATAAGGAACAGGCCGAGTGGCAGGCATTTATCACCGCTAAGCTATCACCTCAGTTGCCCGGTTTCTTCAAAAGACTGGAAGAACTGGCTAAGACACCGGGCTTAGACGCCGGAAAACAATATTTGTTAGAGGAGCTTAACCTCTACACGCAGTCTATATCGTCGGCAGCTTGAGCTGTTTATGCTGCCAGTATTTGTATCTGGAATATGCCACGAGATTCTTATATTCGTGAATCGCTAACCTTAGCAGCTGGCGGCGGAAATACCAGCAGCTCGCCGCGATAGCGACTATGACAATCTCATTGAAAGTTATTTGAAAGTTGGTGCCCGGAACCCGTCCCAGCACCAGCAGAAAGTCCAACATAGACTCCTCCTGAACGATTTAAGCTTAAAGTATCACTTTATTGCTTTAATTTCAAGAAGATTATAAACATAAGCATCAAAAAGCCGCCAGTAGGCTTAAACACTGGAAAAATTCTCTCAAAAACTGTATAATCATTTGGCTTTATGAGCGATGTAATCAGCGTGAGAGGGGCCCGCGAACATAATCTTAAGAACATCAATCTTGAGATTCCGCGCGGCAAACTGGTAGTGATAACCGGCCTGAGTGGTTCCGGTAAATCTTCATTGGCTTTTGACACCATTTACGCCGAGGGACAGCGCCGCTACGTGGAATCGCTCAGCGCTTATGCCCGGCAGTTCTTAGGCCTGATGGAAAAGCCGGACGTCGACCAGATAGACGGCCTGAGCCCGGCCATCAGCATCGACCAGAAATCGACCAGCCGCAATCCCCGCAGTACGGTGGCGACAGTCACCGAAGTTTATGACTATCTGCGTCTGCTGTTCGCCCGCATCGGTATTCCGCATTGTCCGGTCTGCGGAAAACCGGTCAACCGTCAGACATCGACAGCGGTGATCGATCAGATAAGAGGCAAGCAAGCCGGCGCGCGGCTGATCGTGCTGGCGCCGATAGTCATCGATAAGAAGGGCGCTTTTGAACATATACCGGAACAATATCAACGGGCCGGCTTCGCCCGGGCCCGGGTAGACGGCGTGGTGTACGCTTTGGACGAGTTCCCCGTTTTAGATAAGAACTACAAGCACAATATCGAGATCGTCGTTGACCGGTTGGTCAATAATGACGAGAATCACAGCCGCCTGGCCCAAAGCGTCGAGCAGGCGTTTGATATCGCCGACGGGCTGCTGATAATCAACGACGCCGACAAAAAAGCCGACACGCTATACAGCCTGAAATACGCTTGTGTGGACCACCCGGACGTGGCGATCCCGGAGCTGGAGCCGCGGACCTTCAGTTTCAACAGCCCGCACGGCGCCTGTCCGGTCTGTACCGGCCTGGGTAGCCGGCTGGAAGTCGATCCGGAGCTGGTCATTCCTAACGGCCGGCTGACCATCGCCGAAGGCGCCATCCGGCCTTTCAACCGCATCAACACCGACGCCTGGTACATGAAAAAGCTGCAGGCTGTAGGCGAGCGTTACGGTTTCAGCCTGCACGTACCGACTAGCGAATTAACCAAAGAGCAGATGGAAATCATCATGTACGGCACGGGCGACGCGACTTATCGGGTCAGCCTGGGCATGGGCCGCAGCTTCAATACGACTTACGAGGGCGTGGTACCTAATCTGGAACGCCGTCACCGCGATACCGACAGCGATTTTATCCGCCGCGATATCGAGCGGTTCATGCAGGAACGGCCCTGCAACGCCTGCAAAGGCAAGCGTCTAAAGCCGGAGGTCCTGGCTGTCACGGTCTCGGGCAGCTCGATTATGGATATCTGCGAGCTGTCCATCGATGACGCCGTCAATCTGTTCGGTTCCATGAAGCTCAGCCAGACCGAGGCCAAAATCGCCGTCCAGATCCTGAAAGAGATCAACGCCCGGCTTAAATTTCTGCAGGATGTCGGCTTGAACTACCTGAACTTGGCCCGCAGCGCCGTCAGCCTGTCCGGCGGCGAAGCCCAGCGTATCCGCTTAGCCACCCAGATCGGTTCCGGGCTGCAAGGAGTCTTATACGTATTAGACGAGCCGAGCATCGGCCTCCACCAGCGCGACAACAAGCGGCTATTAAACACCCTGGAGCGGTTGCGAGACCTGGGCAATAGCGTGCTGGTCGTGGAGCACGACGAGGAAACCATCGAGACCGCCGACTATCTGGTCGACATCGGGCCGGGCGCTGGCGTGCACGGCGGCAAAGTGGTCGCCACCGGCTCGCCGGCCGAAGTTGCCAAAGTGAAAGGCAGCGTCACAGCGGCTTTCCTGCGGGGCGAACGCCAGATCGCCACTCCTAAGAAACGGCGGCCGGGTAACGATAACGAACTGTTCATCAAAGGCGCCCGCGAGAATAATCTTAAAAACATCGATGTCCGGATCCCTTTGGGCCAGCTGGTGGTAGTCAGCGGGGTGTCCGGCAGCGGCAAGTCCAGTCTGATCAACGACATTCTGGCCAAAGAACTCAGTGCCCGGCTAATGCGGTCCCAGACAGTGCCCGGCCGTCACGACGACATAGTCGGTATTAATAACCTGGACAAAGCCATAGTCATCGACCAGTCGCCCATCGGCCGGACGCCGCGCTCCAACCCGGCTACTTACACGGGGGTATTCACGCCCATCCGCGAATTGTTCGCCCAGATGCCCGAAGCCAAACTACGCGGCTATAGCCCCGGACGATTCAGTTTCAACGTCAAAGGCGGCCGCTGCGAAAATTGTGCCGGCGACGGCGTCATCAAGATCGAGATGCACTTCTTGCCGGATGTCTACGTGCCATGCGAGGTCTGCCATGGCCAGCGTTATAACCGCGAGGCTTTGGAGATCCATTATAAGGGCAAGACCATCAGCGACGTGCTGGCCATGACTTGCGAGCAGGGCCTGGAGTTTTTCGAAAACATCCCGGCTATCGCCCGCAAACTGCAGACTTTGGTCGACGTTGGCTTAGGTTACATCACGCTGGGCCAGCCGGCCACCACTTTATCCGGCGGCGAAGCCCAGCGTATCAAGCTGGCCAGCGAGCTGTCGCGCCGTCCCACCGGCCGGACGCTCTACATCCTGGATGAACCCACTACCGGCCTGCACATGGCCGACGTCGATAAGCTGCTGCATGTCCTGCACGCCTTAGTTGATACCGGCAACAGCATGATAGTCATCGAACATAATCTGGATGTGATTAAAAACGCCGACCACATTATCGATATGGGCCCGGAAGGCGGCGAGGCCGGCGGCCAGATAATCGCCGAAGGCACACCCGAGCAAGTAGCCAAGAATAAAGCCAGTTATACCGGCCAGTTCCTTGCCAAGACACTCAAAAAATCAACGGTCTGATTTAAAGAAGTATTCCCAGTCTTCCCGCAGGCCCTTTTTTAGGGTCGCCCGCCGCTGAGGGCTTTTAGCCAGTTCCCACAGGGTAACTAAGTATATAAGCGCCAGCAGTATGATTATGACGGGGAAGAAATAATGGTCGATATTGGGCACTCGGCTGCCCAGCACGTAGCCCAGCAGGGTTATGCCGGCGCCCCATAAGACGGCTCCGATAATATTGTATACAAGATAGGCCCGCCGGTTCATCTGGCCGGCGCCGGCGATCACCGATATGAATGTCCGCACATGGGCGATGAAACGGGCCAGTACGATAGTCGCCGCTCCGTACTTATTTAAAAAAGCCCTGGTCCGCGCGACGTAATCTTCGCGGAAAAGGATGCCGTCCTTGCGCTTGAACAGCCGCGGCCCGACCCGCTCGCCGATACTGTAGCCGACCTGATAGCCGACGACCGCCGCGACAACGACGGTTACTAATAACCAGCCCAGCGGCAGCTCGCCTTTGCCGGCGAATAAACCGGCCGTCAATAAAAGGGTATCTCCCGGCAGAAAAAACCCGAGCAGCAATCCGCTTTCGGCAAAAATAATCAGTGCTACCGCCAGCAGGCCGCCGGCTTGGAGGATATCGCTGACGTTAAACATGATTCAATTGTACAGTTACACCTTAGAATGTGATATAATTATAGGTAAAGTAAGGAGTTATTAATTTAATGGCTGATATTGATGCGCCCGTCAAACTGCAGCAGCGGACTGTCGTCGGCAAAGGTTTGAACCATATGCGCCAAGACGGCGTAGTGCCCGCGGTCATCCATAATCATGGCCAAGACTCCATCCACGTCATGGCCCCGGAAGCGGAACTCGTCAAAGTTTACATGGCGGCCGGCAAGCACCACCCGCTGAACTTGGAAGTCGGCTCCGACAAGTATCTGGCGCTTATCAAAGACGCTCATTTCGATCCGGTCAAGCGCCGGCTGCAGCACGTGGTTTTCCAAGCCATCAGGCAGAACGAAACCGTCGAAGCCGAGGTGCCAATCCGCATCGAAGGCGATATCCCGGCCGAAAAAGTCGGTCTGATGGTCCTGCATCAGCTGGATAGCGTCGAGGTCGAAGCTCTGCCGCGCAACCTGCCGGACGAACTGGTCGTCAGCGCTGAAAAACTGGCCGAACTGCACGATAAGATAACCGTCGAAGACTTGGAAGTGCCCGAAGGCGTCACCATTCTGACCGATGCCGAGCACCCGATTGCCACCGTTGTGGAAACCCGGGCCATGGCAGCCGAAGAAGCCGCCGAAGAAGCCGCCGGCGGCGAAGAGGGCGCTGAAGAAGGTGAAGCGGCAGAGGGCGCCGAAGCCGAAACCGCCGGTCAAGAATCGTCCGACAACAAATAATACTTAAACCCGTTAAAAGTATCTACTCTTCGAGGAAGCCGCCTGATTGGTGGGCCCACAAGGTGGCATAGATGCCATTCCCGGCCAGCAGCTGCTTATGAGTGGCTTCTTCGGCGATCCTGCCTTCTTCCAGTACGACTATTCGATCCATCCGCTGAACGGTGCTCAGGCGATGAGCGATCACTACCGCCGTCTTGCCTTCCATCAGCTTCCACAAGGCGCTTTGGATGAGTTTCTCGCTATCTGAATCCAGCGCGCTGGTAGCTTCATCCAATACCAGGATGGGAGCGTCTTTCAGCATTGCCCGGGCGATAGCTATCCGCTGGCGCTGGCCGCCGGAAAGTTTGATACCCCGCTCGCCGACCAGAGTGTCATAGCCATGAGGCAGGTCCCTGATGAATTCGTGAGCGTGGGCCATTTTGGCGACCGCTTCTATTTCTTTTCGGCTGGCGCCAAGCTTACCATAGCTGATATTCTCCGCCAGGGTGCGATGGAATAACAGCGGCTCCTGAGGCACGTAGGTTATGGACCGCCGCAAGTCTTCTTGGGCGATGCTAGCTATGTTCTGGCCGTCTATCAGTATCTGGCCGCCATCTACGTCCATGAACCGCATTATCAGTTTGGTGAGCGTCGTCTTGCCGCCGCCGGAATGGCCGACCAAGCCGATTTTCTCGCCGGGGCTTATCTTAAGGTTGAATCCGTCAAAAAGGGCGACGGCTTTCTTATTATCTTTTCCTTCATGGTCGAAAACCATATCTTTAAACAGGATGCCGCCGTCTTTTATCCTCGAGGTTTCCGGCCGGAGTGGATCCTCTATCCCCGGGGCCGTACTCAGATGGTTGACCATATCGAAGCCGTCACCGATGCTTCGATTGTAATTCCGCAGCGCCTGGTTCCCGAAACTGAACAGCTGGTCGACGATGCTGGAAGTGTAACTGAAGATCAGGAAGACGGTCGCGATATTGACGTTGAATACCATGACGCTCACCACCGCCATCACCAGCGCCAGGCTGCCCATGACCCGGCTCAGTAATCCCAGGTAATTCATCTGCCGCTGGTGTAGGCCGGCGAACTTCATTAACGACTTATAAGTAATGCTCGTAGCTTCCCGGAAGCGCCGCTTTTCATAGGCCGCCATCGAAAAGCTCTTGATGGCTATGACATTGGTTATGGCATCGGCCAAATAGCCTGTTTGGCGGCTTTCATCGGCGGCATGCTTGGCGCCATAGTTCCTGACCGGACGCGAGATCCGAAAAGCCAGGGCTATGAACAGGAACGAAAAAGTAACCAGCAGCAAAACGAATAACGGAGCGCGGTGGCCCAGGACCAGCGCGGTTATGATGATACCGGCCACCAGCGGGTAAACCTGGAAGATGGTCGTGTCCGCCGCCCGGATGTAGGATCCCATCAGCTTGTTCGTCTGCGATACTAATGAGCCGGTGAAATTATTGGCGTGGAAGTCGGTGCTGAGCCTTAGCATATGGTCAAGTACTTCTTCGGCGATATCTTTCGTGATCCTTCCTTCCAGCCGCCAGACGAAACGATCCACCAAGCGCCAGGCTCCCATCCCCACGAACAGGATGATAGCGTACAGCACCAGCTGGGGTCCGAAACTTGACCAGATATGGTGCGGCGTATATTTATGGGCGCTCAGCCGGCTAAGCACGGTCGCCAATATCAAAGGCGGCAGGTAACTGTTGAACAGTACCGCCAATGGCAGGCTGATCCCGGTACCGACTAGGTCGACTGGGTATTTCCGGGCGTGGTGCCAAAAATACAGGAAAACTCGTTTAGCTTTGTGCTGCTGATCCATGCCGCAGCCTCCTGACTGCGTTTGTTAATTAACCTCTGTTGAAATTTTTATTTAAGGACGAGATGGGCGCGAAGAAGCGGCCAACTTTGAATTACGTGTGTCTGTCATCGCGCCGCTCCTTCCTGCCTCTTAAAATTAGTTATGATATTGTAACACTCCGCTTAAGGTCTGACAAATATCGAGCGATTTGTTAATCTTTTAGGTGCGAATGAGTAGAGTCGAGGAGAAGTTAAAACAGCTGCCAACTACGCCCGGCGTTTATTTCCATAAGGATAAAGCCGGCGACATTATCTATATCGGCAAGGCCGCCAATCTGCGCAACCGCGTCCGGTCATATTTCCAAAAAAGCCGGGCCTTCGACACCAAGACCGATATCCTGGTGTCCGAAATCACCGACATAGACTGGACGCCGGTAGAGACCGAAGCCGACGCCTTGTTCCTGGAAGCCGAGCTGGTCCGGCGCTACCGGCCGCGGTTTAACATCCTCCTGCGTGACGATAAAAGCCTGCAGTACGTGCGCGTTGATTATAAAAGCGATTACCCGACCGTCACCATGGTCCGCCGCCCGCTGGACGACGGCGCCGAATACTTCGGCCCCTACGTCAACGGTTTCGCCGTCAAAAAGGCGCTGCGTTTTCTGCGCCGAGCTTTCCCCTACGCTATCAGCCGGCCGACCGGCCAGAAACGGACAAATCTTTATTATCATTTGGGCTTAGACCCCGGCCTGGAAGAGGGTAAAACCAGTTTGAGCGAGTATCGGGCCAACCTGCGGAAGCTGATGCAGTATCTGCGCGGCGACAGGGTAGGACTGATGCGCGATATCGAGCGCGAAATGAAACGGGCCGCCAAAGCCAAGGACTTTGAACAAGCCGCCCATTACCGCAACCAGCTGCAGGCTTTGCAGTCGCTGAGCCGGCAGATATTGTTCTCGGACCGCGAACTGCAGGACGCCTCCAAGGACCAGGCGCTGGTGGACCTGGCCGCCTTGCTGGGGCTGGTCCGGCCGCCGGGCCGCATAGAAGGCTTCGACATCTCGCACATGCAAGGCACCGATAACGTGGCCAGCATGGTGGTGTTCGCCGCCGGCCTGCCGGATAAAGCCGGTTACCGTAAGTTCAAGATGCGCCTTGGCGGCAATGACGACTTTGCCCATATGGCCGAAACCATCAAGCGGCGGCTGCGCGACGAGAATGTCAAGAAATGGGGTCTGGCCAATCTGATGCTGATCGATGGAGGCAGGGGCCAGCTGTCCGCCGCTATCACGGCCCGCGACGAGTGCGGCAAAAATATCCCGATGGTCGGGCTGGCTAAGCGGCAAGAAGAGATCATAATCCACAGAATCGATTCCATCGGGAAGCTTGACACGGCAAAGCTGATAGCCCGCGCCCGTAAGCTGAATGCTTTTATCACCGAATCGGCCGATTTCATAAACATCGAATTACCCAAGGACTCGCACGCCGTCAAGCTGCTGCAGCGCATCCGCGACGAATCGCATCGTTTCGCTGTCAGCTACCACTCGACTTTGAAGCGCGGCCGCCAGACTGCCAGCATCTTAGACGAAGTCCCGGGTATCGGTCCGCTGACGCGCAAGAAACTGATCCGCCATTTCGGCTCCGCCAAAGCCGTCATCAACGCCGATACCAAGGACCTTCAGGCGGTTCTGGGCGCCAATCGCGGCCGCCAGATGGCCGAGTATTTCGTGAATCTGCGTTAATCATTAGCGATTTTTGAAGAGGAAATTGCTAAAATATATCCAATGGCCGGTAATTTTATGATGAGGTTCGCGGCGCGCTGGATAGTCTCGGGACTGGGCCTTTGGGTGGCCTCCGGCATCCTGGGCCCGCAGCGTCTAAGCGTCGGACATACCTGGGGGACGGTAATAGTCGCCGGCTTCTTTCTGGCACTGGTCAACTGGGCGCTCAAACCGCTGCTGGTCATCTTATCTTTTCCGGCGATTATCCTGAGCCTCGGCCTGTTCATGCTGCTTCTGAACGGCTTCTTGATCCTGATAGTCCACTGGCTTTACCATCCGCTGTTCGTCAAGAACTTTGGTATAGCCATAATAGCCGGTATCATAGTAGGGTTAGTCAACTTCTTAGTTACTAAGGTTTTGGAGGATATATAATGACCATTTGGGGCTACATAACTATCATCAGCGTCGTACTGCTGACTATTTTGATCTTAATCCAGACGCGCGGCGCCAGCTTGGGGGCCGGCCTGGGCGGAGGCGGCGAAGTCAACACCGTGCGCCGCGGTTCGGACAAGACCTTGCACCAGTTAACTATCATTCTGGTATTCATTTTCGCGGCCAGCATACTTATCGGAATAGTCGCTAAGTAGGCTAAAGGCTTTTGGCTAAAGACTGATGGTTGGGATTGATGATAAGACGAAGCAGAAATTCGTCAAAAGACTACGGCGCCAGCGGCTCAGCGCCGCGGCTTTGGGCCAGCAGGCCGATCAGCAGATAGAGAACCTCCTGATCCGCCGCTTCGACAGGCTGGCATCGGTCCGGCGGTTCGTATTCTTATGGATCACGCTATTCCTAGTCCTGATGCTGGCCGGCGTCTACCAGATCCGCGGCCTGTCATCTTATTACCAATCGCTGGTACCGGTGCCAGGCGGTCTGTACACCGAAGGCGTCATCGGCAACTTCACCAACGCCAATCCTATCTACGCCACCGGCGCCGCCGACACGGCCGTCAGCCGGCTGGTTTTCTCGGGTCTTTTCAAATACGACCCCAGCAATCATCTGGTCGGCGACCTGGCCAAAGATTATACGCTCAACGACAACCAAACCCGTTACACGGTTCATTTGAAACAAGGGCTGGACTGGCAGGACGGCCAGCCGGTCACCGCCGACGACGTAGTTTATACCTATAAGACCATCCAGAATATCGAGGCGCAGTCGCCGCTTTATTCCAGTTGGCAAAGCATAAATGTCACCAAACTCAACGATTACACGGTTAACTTTGACCTGCCGAACGCCCTCAGCGATTTTCCGTACTCTCTGGTCAATGGCATCATCCCGGTCCACCTGCTGCACAAAATTCCGCCTCAGCAGCTGCGCAGCGCACCGTTCAATGAATCGCCTGTCGGCACCGGCCCTTTCCAGTGGAAATTCATAGAGGTCACCGGTACCGGTACCGATAACACCAGCACGGTTACCAGGGAACAACGGATCAGCCTATCGGCATTTGACGGCTATGCCGGCGGCCGTCCCAAGCTGGACGGATTCAACCTGATAACTTTCAATGATCAGCAGCATATGATCGACGCTTTCAGAGCCAAGCAGATCGCGGCTATGAGCGGGCTGGAGAATGTTCCGGACGGCCTAAGCGGCGATAAGAACGTTCAAGTCCACATCACGCCTTTAACATCGGCGGTAATGGTCTTCTTCAATAATTCGCGGCCCGCCATGAACGACGCCACGGTCCGCAAAGCCTTAATAGAGGCCACCAATCGGAACCAGCTGAACGGTCTGTTTGACGAGCCGGTCCAGCTGGCCGACAGCCCGCTATTGAAGGGGCAGCTGGGTTACGACGCGACTTTGGTGGAACCGGCTTATAACATCGCCGATGCCAATCAGCTGTTAGATGGCGACGGCTGGACTAAAGGAGCGGATGGCATCCGGTCTAAGAACGGCCAGCCTTTGGCGTTCACGCTGAGCGCCCAAGATAGCACCAATTACACTAAAACGGCCCAGTTCTTACAGAAGCAATGGCAGAAGATCGGCGTCAGGTTGCAGGTCCAATATTTCAGCCAAGACGATATCCAGACTTCGGTCATCGCCAACCACGATTACGACGCCTTGCTTTACGCCATCAATATCGGCGTCGACCCGGATGTCTACGCTTACTGGGACAGTACCCAGGCATCCATAACGTCTCAAGGACACCTGAACCTCAGCGAGTATAAATCGACGGCCGCCGACACGGCCGTCGAAGCCGGACGTACCCGGTCCGACCCCAACATCCGAACCATCAAATACAAGACTTTTCTGACGCAGTGGACCAAAGACTTACCGGCCATGCCCCTATATCAGCCGAATTATCTTTATATCAGCCGCGGCGAGGTGTTCAATTTCCAGAGCAAATCTCTAAACGCCGGCGCCGACCGTTTTTATAACGTCAATAACTGGATGGTCCGCCAAAAACGTCAGACCATCAATTAGAAAATCCCACGTAATCGCGGGATTTCCATGGTGGGCGAGGAGGGACTCGAACCCTCAAGCCTTATCGGCAACGGATTTTAAGTCCGCAGCGTATACCAGTTCCGCCACTCGCCCATATATCGGGGCTACTTGGAGGCGCGTACGGGATTCGCACCCGTGTAAAAGGTTTTGCAGACCTTCACCTAACTCCTCGGCCAACGCGCCCTAAAGGGCTCCTCAATTATACTAAAATAACCTCTTTAATGATTGAAAATTAGTATCAAAAGCGGTATTGTTTAAATACATTCAGAAAATAAAGGTGTGGGTAGAGAGGTAGCCAATGAGTTGGGATTGGAGTTCTCCTATCGCGCTCGGCCTATTCTTGCTGATGTGCGGCGGAACCGTCGTCCTGCTGGGGCTGGCGGCAGCCGTCGCTTCCAGCAGCGCCCGATGGACCCTGCCGGCACGCAATAATAACCGTCGCCGCTAAACAATTTGCAAAGCACCTACTACGTCGCTAATTTGAAACAAAAAATACTCCACCAAAGAAATTCCCATCCAAAACCGATGGGAATTTTTATTCGGACTTAACTTTGTCGCCTTTGAAAACCCAGTGGACTCCGAACTTATCAGTGAACTGCCCGTACATTCCAAAGGGCAGTTCGTGCAAATCTTGGAATCGGTCTTTTTTGGCGTCTTGACTGAGCTTGTCAAATACCGCTTTCAGTTCATCGTAATCTCCGCCGATAATAAAAATCGCGGTCGTATCGCCCGGCGTTGGTTCATACTCCGGAGCAGCCATCCAATCGGTCGCCGATATCTCAATGTCCCATTCTTGAGGCTCGCATTGATCAATCGCTGGTGTTTCTCGGGGGGGAACAAGTCTTTCATTGGAGTGTCGCCCAGCTTGGTCAGCGTCAGCTCGCCGCCCAGGCATTCGTGATAAAAAGTCATGGCTTCGGCGCAGTTGCCGTCAAACAATAAAAATGGCTGACACTTCAATATATGAAAATTATATCAGAACCCTCTTTTCGCAGGTGCCTTTATAATATAGATAATGACTAATTCGCCGCCGCGCCGTCTCATACGCAAAGTTCCCGAAATTACAGCCATTTTTTGGCTGGCGAAACTGCTTACCACTGCTATGGGCGAATCCACATCCGACTATTTCGTATTCAGGATCAACCCGTATCTAGCCGTGATTATGGGCGGAATAGTCTTCGCAGTAGCCTTGATTCTCCAGTTTTCCGTCAAGAAATATATACCGTGGGTCTACTGGTTCGCTGTCACTATGGTGGCTGTCTTTGGCACTATGGCGGCCGACGTACTGCACATCCAGCTAGGCGTGTCCTATGTGGTGTCGACTGTTTTCTTTGCGGTCGCTCTTGCCCTCATATTTATAATCTGGCAGCGCGTTGAAAAAACCCTGTCTATCCATACGATTAATAATCGGCGTCGTGAAATCTTTTACTGGTTGGCCGTTTTGGCGACATTCGCGCTGGGCACGGCCGCTGGTGACTGGACGGCCGTAACTCTCGGCCTCGGCTATTTTTCTTCCGGATTGTTATTCGCTGGTATTATCGCCATTCCGGCTATCGGCTATCGACTGGGCCTTAACGGAGTGCTGAGTTTTTGGTTCGCCTACATCATTACCCGACCCTTAGGAGCGTCATTTGCCGACTGGTTCGGCAAGCCTAAAAGTGTTGGTGGCCGAGCGCTTGGCGATGGCCTAGTCAGCGGCGTTCTAGCCATATTAATAATCGCTTTAGTCTCCTACATGACTTTTAACCGCAGCGAATACAAAAACGAAAACCCCGCCCGGTGAAGCCCTCAGGGAAATTTCAGGCGACTATTATAAAATCTTGGGGAGCGGCTAAGAGAGAAGCTTAATTGAGGAAAGACTAACCATGAAAAAACCCATTGCGGGCGTCATCATACTTATCATCTTAATAGTCGGCGGAGTACTGGCTTTCCATAAACCTCCGGCCAAAAACAATAACAACTCAACCTCTTCCAATAATAGTTCTGCCAGCCAGGCTCAGATTCCAGCTGTCAATAACGCCGTAGTACTTACTAAGACCAGTTCGACACTAGGCCAATATCTGACCGATCCAGCGGGTAGAGCGCTGTACACGTATAACGCTGATACTTCCGGTGTGAGCAATTGTACGGGCTCATGTTTGTCTAGTTGGCCGGCGTACCAGGGCACTGGTTCTACGACCGGTTTACCAAACGGCATCAGTACTATCAAGCGTACTGATAACAGCCAAATTCAATACACCTATAATGGTATGCCGCTGTATTATTTTGTTAACGATAGCGGGACCACTGTCACTGGCAACGGCATAGAAAATTTCTCCGTCGCTAAGCCAGTCGCGGCCTCAACTTCAGGTTCGTCGAACTCTAGCAGCTCGTCCAACAACAGCTCATCCTCCGCCTACCCCTACTAGCATCCATAGACTATCAGGCAAAAGAGCCGGTCTTAACTTCGCCGGCTCGTTTGTAGTAGGCAAAAATCACGCCTTTGGGCGAAGTTCGGGATTTTGTCAGTTCGAATGCCGCCGGAATCGTGCCTTCGGCGAACAGCCGCTTGCCGCTGCCTAGCGTTACCGGATAAACCCTTAGCCAGAGCTCATCAACCAGATCGTTTTTTAGCAAAGTCTGAATCATATTGCTGCTGCCTTGGACTGATAGCATCGGGCCGTCGCCAGCTTTAAGATCCTTTAGCTTCGCGGTTACATCGCCGTCAATCAGCACCGTCTTTTCCCAAGTCAAGTCCGCATCGCGATGCGAAATCACATATTTCGTTGCTTTATTAAACGGGTCGGCTATCGTACCTTTCTGCTTCGGCCAGTAATCCTTCCATATATCATAAGTTCTCCTGCCTAAAAGCAGGTCATACTCGCCGCTGAATTCTTCGCTAAAAATCTTGTTGGAAAACTCATCGGCGTAGGGCCAAGTCCAGCCGCCATATTTAAAGCCACCCGACTTGTCTTCCTCTGGTCCGCCAGGGGCCTGCATCACCCCGTCCATCGAAATCATTGATATAACAATTATTTTCCTCATAACTTAATCTTACCAAAACCCAAACAAAAAAAGCTCCCGAACAAGGGAGCTTCTCTAAGTGTCATTTTGGTGCGGGTAAGGAGACTCTAACTCCTGACCTCTTCCTTGGCAAGGAAGCGCTCTAAACAACTGAGCTACACCCGCTCGTCGGCCTGTGATGGTCCGTTTGCCTAATTGCCCCCAAAACAAGTTTGCTGAGCAATAGCGACAAACTGACCAATCCGCCTCCTCTCAATTTCGCAAACGGCCGCTAGCGCCCCGCTTTGCGAAATTGGGAAAGACCAAAACCATTAAGAACAGCCTAAATTGTACCAAATACCCCTGTTAAAATCAAAGTTACTCGGGCTTTGCCCGGTCCCGAAGGACCGGGCCGCCCGTAAAGAGGAGCTAGAGGCCGAAGCGGCCCCAGAACTGTCCCCAGTCGAAGTTCTCGTGTCCGTGGTGCGGCCGATGGACCGCGTCGTAGTAGTTGAGCAGCGCGTACGCCGCCAACAGTACGAACAGTACCAACCGCGCTTTCCATCCCCGCTTTGACCATAGCAGAGCGGGAATCCCGGCCGAAGCCAGGATGTAGATGTATAGCGGGAACACGACGAAGTCGTGGTAGAGCTTAGTCGGGCTCCACATCTGGCTGCGGGTATAAAAGCGGCTATGCGCGTCAACGCTGTGCCACCATATGCCGTAAGCCAGACCGAACGCGAAGCACAGGATATGCCACAGCTTTTCACGCCACCAACCCGGCCGCTCGGACATACGCTGTCCGAGGTACCGGATCGCCAGCGCGACTCCCGGTAGACAGACGGAGTCCCCGAAGTACAGGGCCTTGTACTGTCCGCCGGGGTGAAGCAGCATTTCGGTACGGCGCTCTACCAGCAGGGCGATGAGATTCATCGCGCCCCAACTGAGGAAGAGCGCGAACAGCCAGGTCCGCAGCCAACTGCCGCGATAGACCCAGCCGCTGGGGCCTCTCAGTCCCGTGGAAGGCACGATTACTCACCCCTCTCGACGAGCGACTACTCAGGATGAATAGTTAAAGATATTTTACAATAAAACTAATGAGTGTAAAGGCGGCCCGCCGCGAGATGGCCCTGAGGCCAAAGCTCGCGGCGGGCGGTTCATCGCCTTATTCGTGTACAACGACAACGGTCCCGATGGGAAGCCGGTCGATGTACTTGGCCGCCGACCAGGACGGGATGTGAACGCAGCCATGGCTGGGGAACAAGCCGTCGTAGTGCAGGCAGTCGCCACCGTTGAAGCAGGCCGCGTAAGGCATCGGCGCGCCGTTCCAGGGTTTGCCCGGAACGTGAGCCGTGTAGTACTGGTCGTGCTCGGCGAAGATGCGGAAGACACCGTCATAGGTGACGTGCGTCACCCCGTCATCCGACTTGTAGCCACCGTATGCCGCGCTGATGCTGAGCGTCACGAGCACCTGTCGGAGGGCCGGGTCGTAACGCAGTACCGACACGATGGCCGGCGATTTGCTGGCATCCACCGCCCAACCTTCACGGCGGGCGGCTTGTACGGCTGTCTTACTGATGTAGCCGGCCAGCCGATCGACGGTTGCTTCGCGGCGGAGCCGGTTCCATTGGCTGCCACCGACTGTCACCGATCCGCTCGGCCGGTAACCGGCGGATTTCTGCCAGTTGCGCAGCCCGGACCCGGTAAGCGGGCCGAAGTCGCCGTCAAAGCTGCCGGCGTAGAAGTCGCCGCGCTGACTCATGTGCAGGAACTGCTGCAGCCGGACGACAGCGGAGCCGGTGCTGCCGCTCGCCAGTCTGGTAGGCGTCGACGCGATGGCAGAGGCCGCGAAACAAAAAACCGCGGCCAAAGCCGCGGCCGGCATCACGATGAACCTCATAGACCCCTCTTTCCTGTTCGGATTCTATGACGTATATCATTCTACAACCTTCCGCTAAGGAGTCAAGGAAAAGTCAAAGGCCAGTAAAACCGGCTCCGCGTAGGAGCCGGTTTTTTTTAGTTCATCCGTGCGCCGATCAGCACCAGCGGCTTTTTTGTCCGCCGTCTTATCTTCACTTTCTTAATGTCAAAATACTTCAAATCGTCTCCTAGTAAGTCCCCGTATTAGTGTTACTGGTGTTCGCTCCCTGCACCTGGCCTTGGTTGCCCTGGCCGTTGCCGTTGACATTGTGCTGGACCGAGCTGACGCATTGGCCCTGGTTTTTGAACTCCTGGCCGTTGTTGTCTCGGACATTCTTATAGCCGCCGTTCTTACACTGGTCGGTGGTGCTGGCTACTTGGTAAGGCTCAAAGTCGTAGGCTGTAGAACTACCGGAGAAGGCGACCGTTAAAGCGTCTACGTCGCCGACGAACTGGGTGGTCCAGCCGGAGCCGGCCTTGAACAGAATCTGGGCGTTGGACCCGCCGTTAACCCCTATATTCGGGAAAGCGGATATCAGATCGTTAAGAGTGCAGGGAGATGATTGGGCGCACGTATCGTTGAACAGCCCGGGCTTGGTCAGCCACCAGGTGCCATCATTGGCCGTCCACGACTGCCACTGGCCGTCGGTGACGGTGCCGTTCAGATACGGCTCGAACACGATACGGCCTTGCCAGGACGTTATGCTGTCGGTTACATCCTTATCGACGCTAAATTGTATAGACGGCGCTATGGTACCGTTGCCGGCCTTAACGTAGGTTGAGTAGGTAAGGGTAGTCAGATTAGAGAACTTCTGGCCGGCGTAAGCGTTTTTCATCAGGGCTTGGCCGTCCGTCGGAGAAGTGGTTTCCAGCTCGGCGCTGCCGATTCCCAAGGGCGGAGTCTCCGGCCCTTTGATCATGTGCCCGGTCGCCGTAACGGTGGTGTTGTTGGTGTCGTCGACGAAAGCCCAGCCGTCCATGTTCTGAGGCGTTATAGTGACGGTAGGAGCGGCCCTGGCCGCTAAGGGCAAGCCGACCGCCATTAATAAACTTGAACCGAATGCCGCTAAACCATAAATAAATCTGCGCATGCTGAGTCCTCCTGCTTTAATACACGATTATTCTCTCAAAAGCCGGACAGCGGCGCAGTAAGATAATTCACTTCAAACCGCAAGATCTTTATCCGGGTTAAGGCCCGGGCGGGGAATGATCCCGCCCGGGCGGTTGCCATCGTTCGCGAACTACGCGACGGCCAGCGCAGCCGTCCTTGCCAGGTCGGCGGGCGGATCGACCGTCTTGCGGCCAGCGCCCCACGCCGGCGGCACGAAGTCCGGAATGCTCATCTCCGAAGTTGTCGACTCGGCGATCTTCTTCATCCCCTCGTCGACGCGTCCTTGGCGGATGAGGACGAGCCCCTGCAGGTAGTGGATGGTGCCGACTTCCGAAGTGAGCTTCTGCTGCTTGTAGATCTGCTCAGCTTCGTTGAGAAGCTGCTCGAGACCTTCGGGCTGATCGAGCTTGATCAGGACATGAGCATGCTCGCGGACGACGTTGGCGCGAAAGGTCGTACCTTTCGTGCGCTCGTCGCTCAGCAGCACTTCGAAGCTCTGCTTGGCCATCTCGTACTGGCCGATCCGGCTCTTGGCAACTGCCTCCAGGAAACGGGTGTCGGTGTCGAACTCGAAACTCGAGCCCTCGAGCGCCCAGTACAGCTCCAGGGCGTCGCCGAACTGCCCGGCTTCGAAGCACCGCTTCGCGGTACTGATGATGGCGGCACCAGTGGTCTTCTGATCCACGTCTTCTCCTTCGATTCGAAATGAACGATGGCTGCGGCCGCTTGCGATGGCCTCCTTCCGATAGGATATCGGCCGCATTTTCATTGTGGTTGTGTCTGGCTGAACGTTCAGTAAAAATTGCCTCTGGAAATAGCAGGCAAGTGTGTCCCAATAATCTTTGCCGAAACACTTCTCGCGGGAAAAGTGTTTTCGTGGTGGCTCCTCCCAGACTCGAACTGGGGACACAAGGCTCTTCAGGCCTCTGCTCTACCAACTGAGCTAAAGAGCCACAACAGATGATATTTTACGAGATTACCTCTGTTTTAACAAGGCGCTGGCAGCTATTTCTTTTCTTTGGCCAGGAAATTCTTGACGTCTTCGACTGTGCTCATGAACTGGGCGGGGAAAATGACGGTGCTGTTCTTTTCGCTGGAAATCTCGGTCAGCGTTTGCAGGTTGCGCAGCTGCAGGGCGATAGGGTGCTTGGCGATGATGTCCGCGGCCTCGCCCAGCTTGGTGGCGCTGAGCTGTTCGCCTTCGGCGGCGATTATCTTGGCCCGTTTTTCTCGTTCGGCCTCGGCCTGCTTGGCCATGGCCCGCTGCATGGTATCGGGCAGTTTGATGTCCTTGAGCTCAACCGTGCTGACATAGATGCCCCAGCCGGCGGTGGCGGTGTCCAGAATGTCTTTGATCTTGTCGTTGATGTCGGCGGTGTTGCTAAGCACTTCGTCCAGCGCGCTTTGGCCGACCACGTTACGGACGGTAGTCTGGGCGATCTGATAAGTGGCGCTGATAACGTTTTCGATTTCTACTACGGACTTGATGGCGTCCTTGACCTGATAGTAGGCTACCGCGGCCACGTCTATGGAAACGTTATCTTTGGTGATGACCTGCTGGCTGTCGACGGGCAGCGTGACTATACGGATGCTGATTTTGCGCATCTGGTCCACGATGGGGATTATCAGTCTAAGGCCCGGCTCTTTGACGTCGCCGCGGACCTTTCCCAATCGCAGCACCACGCCGCGCTCGTACTGGTTAATGATACGTATACCGGTTAAGACCCAGATGACCAGAACGATGATTATAAACACGAGTAAACCTGCCATGCTGCCCCCTTTGTATAAATTGTATATCTAAACGTACAAAACGGATAGTTATTTCGGGGTCCCCATTGTGCGGAGCTGCGCAATGGGGTCAAGGTCGAAGTCGACCGTAGATGAAGAAACTGCAGCTTAATTTAATTGCTGCAGTTTCTGAATAAAAGGCCGTACTTCGATCTGGTGGGCGCTGAGGGACTCGAACCCCCGACCCTCTCGGTGTAAACGAGATGCTCTAGCCAACTGAGCTAAGCGCCCCAACACGGGGCCCCCGCAAAATTTATTTTGTGCGGTGTCTTGGTGGGTGAGAGAGGACTTGAACCTCCACGCCTTGCGGCACAGCCACCTCAAGGCTGCGTGTATACCAATTTCACCACTCACCCTTATAGAACAGGGTAATTATACAGTTTAACAGATACAAATTCAATTATGCTTAGGTGGCGTCGCGGCGCAGGAACAGGTACCAAGCGATAACCCAACCTAAGATTAAGTAGGCCCCAAAGACTAGAGCGCCTTTGGGCGCGGACAGATAGCCGGAATTGTTGTCGGGGTGGGCAGGGTGGCCATTGCCGATGAAGGGCGGTTGGACGACCTGTGAGAGCGCCATGAAAGGCAAGTATACCGAGTTAGTCCTAAGTACCAAGGACAGCAAGGCTTCGACCGGGCCGGGAATGATAAACAGGGCCGCGAAACTGCCGGCCATATTGCGTATCAGCACACCGAACAGTAAACCGACCAGGGCGTACGCCTCGGCGAAAAAGACCACTTTGCCGAAGTACGTGGAGTAGTTGATGTCCTGGTGCGGCAATACATGATGAGAAAAATGCAGGCCGGCGAAAATCAGCCCGATTCCAATCAGTGCCATCAGGACTGAGTAGATTAAGGTAAAACCGAAGATTGATAGAAACTTGGCGGCCAATACCTTGGTTCGGCTATTGCCAATCGTAAGAGTATAAGTGATCGTATTGTAGCGATATTCGTGGGTGATATGCAGCAGGGCTATGATGCCCCCGAATAGGCCTATGAAAGTCGCCATTTGGGTAATCGTGCCGGCAATGAACAGAGGCAGCTGTTCTTTGGAGGGGTGTTGCAAAAAGCCAACGATGTCCTTGAAGCCCTCTCCGTAAAAGCTGTAGATCCCGACTATGATAAGCGCGATCAATATCCAAAAGTATGTCGAACGGATAGTGAGTAGTTTTTTGAACTCGGCTTTGAGCGTCGGCATCATTTTTTGACCTCTGTTTCTTTGTGAGCCTCGTATTCCGCGGCGCCTTCCGTCAATTCTAAAAAGGCTTGTTCCAGCGAAGCGCTATGGGAGGCTAATTCCAGGACTGTAAGCTTGGCATTATGGGCCAGCTTGCCGACATTATCGGTCGCGGTAGCCCTAACCAGCAGGCCTTTCCCTTCTTTTTCATACGCTAGGCCGGCTTTTTCAAGCTCTTTTTCCAGTGGTCCCAGTTGTGATACGCGGACGAACACCGCGCTGCTGCTGCCGGATAATAACTTATCGATAGAAGTGTCGGCAATCAGTTTACCTTTGCCGATAACCACTACGTTATCGGCCATCTGCGACATCTCGCTCAAAAGATGACTGGATACAAAAACCCCATTCCCGTCTTTAGCATAATCCCGCAAGAATTGCCGGAGCCAGGCGATACCCTCGGGGTCGAGGCCGTTGGCCGGTTCGTCTAAAATCAGGTATTTCGGCTTGCCCAATATGGCCGCGGCGATACCTAGCCGCTGGCTCATGCCCAGGCTGAACTTGCCGGGTTTGTCTTTTGCCACGTCCTTAAGCCCGACGATTTCGAGGACTTCGTCCACTCGGCTGGCGGGAATGTTGCCGGCTGCCGCCAAGACCTTTAGATGGTTGCGGGCCGTGCGGGTAGGATGAAAAGCTTTGGCTTCCAGAAGAATGCCTACTACTTGAGACGGTTGCCGGTACGATTTTAAAGACTTGCCATCGTATGAAGTCTCGCCCTTGCCGTTATCCAGGCCGAGCATTAAGCGCATAGTGGTTGATTTACCGGCGCCGTTAGGACCTAAGAAGCCGGTCACTTTTCCGGTTTCAATTTCGAACGATAAGTTATTTACGGCTGTTTTGACGGCGCGTAGATTGCGGCCGCGATAGCGTTTGGTTAGGTTTTTGGCTTTGATCACTTAAGCAGACATTATAGAACGAAAGCGCTTGGGAGCCTAGCTGTGAGGTAAATAATCGTGGCGCTGATGGTGATATTCGCTGCGCATCATGGCTTTGACTTCTTGGGCGGTAGCGGTTTTGACGCCGCGGTTTAAGATACCGTGCGGGTCGCAGATCTTTTTGACGGCCAGCATCAGCTGTCGGGCTTCTTTGCCATAGACGTGGCCCAGGTACGGTGCTCGGACCCGGCCGTCGCCGGAGCTGGCGCTGATACTGCCGCCCATCGTCAGCGCGGTGTTATAAATCAGATCCGAAACTTTGAAAAGCTTCTGGCGGTCGCCGGTCTGGGCCAGATCCAGGACGGGGTGCATCTTGACTACGCCGTCGCCGGCATGGCCCCATATGGCCGGTTTCAGCTGGGCGGCGGCGTAGATATCGATGGCCTTATGCAAAAAGTCGGCCAGCCGGTCCAGCGGCAGCGATACGTCTTCGGCGACCGGCACGGCTTTGGCGTTACCGCGGGTCTCGAAGAAAAGCGTGGCCACCGCCCGCCGCAGCTTGTTGATTTTCTCCCGCTCGTCATTATTGTCGGCCACCCGCAGGTAGCCGCCGCTACGCTCGGTCAGTTTCTGGAGCGATTTCAAAGCTTTCTTTTGAGCACCTTCTTTACTGTCGTCAAATTCTAAGATCAGATGGATGTCGGCCGACGGGTTGTCCAGCACGCCCCGTAGCTGGTTGGGGCTTAGGCGGGTTATCTCGTAGACCGTGGTCTTGTTGATCATCTCGCAGATACTGGGCTTAAGGTCGATGATCCGCGGCAGGATGTCATGCAGCTCGGCCAGGCTGTCCAGTGATAATATCGCCAGCTCGGTCTGGGGGTTGTGCGGCACCAGCTGCAGAGTGGCCTCGGTAATGATGCCCAGCGAGCCTTGCGAGCCTAAGAATAACGGCGTCAGGTCAAAAGTATTCTTTTTCTTGATATCGAACAGGTTATAGCCGGCCCGGTTATGCAGTGTCCGGATGCGCTGGCGTTCGTCCTGGAGCAGCGAATGGTTTTCCTCGAGCAGGGTATCTATACCCCGGTAGATGTCCCCCTCGAGGCTGGTTAACCCAAGTTTCTTATTAAGCTCTCGTTTATTGAGCGGTCCGGTTTCTATGACTTCGCCGTCAGCTAAGACCACGCTCAACTTTTCGACGTATTTGCCAAGAGCGCCGTACTTCACCGACTTTTCGCCGATGGCGTTATTAGCCAGGCCGCCGCCGACCGTGGCGTAGGCGCTGGAAACGGGGTAGGGCGGTAAGAATAGGCCGTGCGTATAAAGCGTCTGCTGTAAACTGCCGAAGGTGATGCCCGGCTCGACGGTGACGAATTCTTTCTTAGGGTCCAATGTGATAATACGGTTCATGTGGGCAGTGAAGACCATCATGATGCCGCTGCCGATAGCCGCGCCCGAAGTGTCGCTGCCGCCGCCGCGAGCGGTGAGAGGCAGGAGTTTGCCGCGCTCGGCCAGCTGCCATGAGAAGCGGGCTATCTTTCGGACATCGTTCTCGTTGACCGGATAAACGATTACCGCAGGCATTATCTGCAGGATACTAGCGTCGGTCGAAAAAAAACGCCGCACCTCAAGAGAATCGGTCACCTCACCGTCGAGGTGCTCCTGCAGGTAGTCGGCAATCTTGCTCATATATTTATTTTAGAGCCTTTCGGCCTATATTGATGCTAATTATTCGTGGTGGGCGAAAGAGGACTTGAACCTCCACGTCCTTGCGGACACTAGCTCCTGAAGCTAGCGCGTCTACCAATTCCGCCATTCGCCCTCGTCGTAGTCGAGGCGACGGCTTCCGTGGGCTTATAAAACTCGCCCACTTTCAGCCTCGGCTCGCCTACTCCTCTCAAATTTGCGAATTACTGCACTGCGGAAATTCGCAAATTTGTTTAGACCACATTCAATATTAGCATAATTTACAGAGAGTAAAAATACTTGACTTGTTAAGTATCTTTTAACGATGGAAGATGCGCCAACTTAAGGACGGTCCGGCTAAGTTATCGGCCAGAACCAGCCGGACGGCCGCCGATTGCCGGCCGGCTGTAGCCGTTAGGGTACCGATGGCCGCTCCAGCCTTGGCCGGGGCTTTGATCGACTGGGTAGAACTGGATATTTTGATAGCCTGGTCTTTCCAGGACAGCAGGGAAAGCTGTTTCTCGGCTTTGATGTCAGCCGTGGCGCCCCAAGGCGCCCGGTACTTGCCTATGACCTGGCCTTCGTTGATCATCTTGACCGGCTGGAATCCGTCGTCACTGGCTTTGATTATAGAATCCGCCTGATGAATGGCGTCGGTCAGATTGGAGTCGCCGAGTATCGCGCCGACCAGAGTGATCTGATGGCCGGCGACCGGACGTTTGGCGGCGAACAGATAGCAACCTCCGGCTTTATCGGTATTGCCGGTCTTAAGGCCGATTACTCCATCCTGGCCCAGTAGGAAATTCAAATTCTCTACGGTACCGGCGACCGGCAGAGTGGCCGACGGCTGGGCGGCAATGGCGGCGATCGTCGGATTGCTCGCGGCCGCCAGCGCCAGCTTGACCATATCTTTGGCGGTACTTAACGTATTATCATCGAACCCGGTGGCGTCACCGACGCTCGTCTGATTCAGCCCCATGGCTTTTACCATCCCATTGGCGTAGGTCACGTAATTGTCGACGGAGCCGAAGGCCCAGGTCGCCAGAGTATCAGCCAGATTATTCGCCGACGGTAGCAGTAGAGCCTCCAGGGCCTGGTATTCGGTTATCTGCTCGCCGGACTGGACCTCGGACACCGAACCGTTATTGAGGTAATACTTATTAAAAAGATCCACGTCCGCTTGGCTTAGGGTAATGACCGGCCCCTGACCACCGGGAGTTATAGGCTTTTTCTGCAGCACGGCCAGAGCCGTTATCACTTTGGCGGTGCTGGCGATTGGCACCGGCGTGTCAGCCCCCTGGCTGGCGAGCAGCCCGTAACTTTGGGCGCCGATCGCCGCTTGACCGGCTGACGGCCAAGGCAGAACCGGAGGCCGGCCCAGCGGCAGGCTGACCTGACCGGCCGTTATGCTAGCCGGAACCGCCGGTACCGGACGGCTATAGAGCGCCCCGGCCAAAATAATTACCAAACAGACCAGAATAATCAGTCGTTTCATACTCTTTATAATAATAACCTTTTTAAACGCCGGCGCTTTTAAGCTATACTTTACAAAGAGTAAATAGGGAAAAATAACATGTCTGCAGCCATCATAATACTCATTATCATAGGCGTCTTAGCATTGGCGGTAGGCTTGATATACAACGGGCTGGTCCGCGCCAAAGTCCGCACCGACGAGGCCTGGAGCGACATCTCGGTCCAGCTCAAACGCCGTTACGACCTGATTCCTAATCTGGTCAATACCGTCAAAGGTTATGCCGCCCATGAAAAGAACGTTTTCGAGGAAGTCACCGAGGCCCGGGCCCAGGCGCTTAACGCCCAGACGGTATCCGAAGCCGCCAAAGCCGATAATCAGTTCCAAACCGCTCTAAAAAGCCTGTTCGCCGTCGCCGAAGCTTATCCCGATCTTAAGGCCAACCAAAGCTTCCAGCAACTACAGGGCGAGCTGGTGGATACCGAAGACAAGATTCAGGCCGCCCGCCGGTTCTATAACGGCGCCGCCCGCGATTTCAACGTCCGTATCCAAACCTTCCCCGGCAAGTTTTTCGCCAACATGCTGGGCTTTAAGCCGCGCGATTTCTTCGAGGTCAGCGACAGCGAGGCCGCGGCCGTCAGCCAGCCTGTCAATGTCGACTTCTCCTCAACAACTTCTCAGCCCAAATCTAAATAATAAGCCGTATGTACGAGCAGATCGCCAGCAATAAACGCCGTACCGTCTTTCTGATGGTGTTTTTCCTGGCCGTCTTATGGGCGCTGGGTTTTCTGATCGGCAAAGCCACCGGCAATCCCGGCCTGCTGTTCTTTGTCGGCTTGTTCGCCGTAGGCTATTCGATAATCAGTTATTTCAGCGGCTCCAAATGGGCGCTAGCCGTCAACGGCGCCAAGCAGATCCAGAAAAGCGACGATCCGCGGCTATGGCGGACGGTAGAAAACCTGGCGATTACCGACGGCCTGCCGATGCCTAAGGTCTATATCATGAACGACCCTTCTCCCAACGCTTTCGCTACCGGCCGCAACTACGATAACGCCGTGGTCTGCGCCACGTCGGGCTTGCTGCAGGTAATGGACGACAATGAGCTCCAAGGAGTGATCGCCCATGAACTGGGCCATGTCAAAAACTACGATATGCGGGTGAATACCCTGGCCTTTGCCTTAGTGGGGGTCATCTCGATGATTTCAGATCTGTTCTTACGCATCAGCTTTTGGGGCGGCGACGATGAGCGCGAAAACGGCCCCTTGCTGGCCCTGACGCTGCTAGCGGCTTTTTTGGCACCTTTAGCTGCGACTTTGTTGCAACTAGCTATTAGCCGCCGCCGCGAATATCTGGCCGACGCCACCGGCGCCTTGACCACCCGCTATCCGGAAGGCCTGGCCAGCGCTTTGGAAAAGATAGAGAAAGTAGGCAGCGCCACCCGTATTCAGAATACTTCCACGGCGCATATGTTCTTCGCTAATCCCCTCAAGGGTCGCAGTTTTTTGAATTTATTCAGTACTCATCCTCCTATCGAAGCCCGCATCCGCGCTCTGCGCGAGATGAAATTATAAAAGCGGCCAAAATACCTCTGTTTCGGCTATAATATAAGTATGGCTAAAGAGGTGAAAAAGCCGGCTAAGAAGAAGGCGGCCGCTGCCGGGCGTACCCGTCAGCTGACTAAGAAGCAGCGTAAATCCAAAGCCAAACAGAAAGTCCGCCAGCGACAGCCGCTGCCGGGCAGTTTCAGGCTGACCTGGCAAGTCCTGATCACTTTCAAAAGATACTGGAAGACGCTGGGCGGCATCGTGTTGGTTTACTTATTTCTGAACATAGTCTTTGCCAGCGGCATCAGCAATGTCAGCAGTAATTTCGCGACCATCAAATCCGATCTGCAGGCTAACGGCGGCCACGGCTTGTGGCATGCGGCCGGCGGCTTCGGCAGCCTGGTGGCGACTTCCGGCGCGGGCGGCAGCGCTACCGGTTCCGCGTTACAGAGCGTCTTGTTCGTCATCGAAAGCCTGGTCATCATCTGGGCGCTGCGGCACCTCCTGTCGGGCCAGCCGGTAACCGTCAAGCTGGCGTTTTATAAGTCCATGGGGCCGCTCATACCGTTCCTGCTGGTTATCGCGGTCATTATAATCCAGCTGCTGCCGGTGACTATTGGCGGCCTGGTCTTATCGGTAGTATCGACCAGCATTTTTACCAGCTCGGTTCTGGCAACTGTATTTACGGCCGTGGTCTTCGCGCTGCTGGCGGCTTGGTCTATCTACATGGTCAGCGCTTCGGTGTTCGGACTTTATATCGTCACGCTGCCGGATATGCAGCCGCGCCTGGCTCTGCGTTCGGCGCGCGATCTGGTCCGTTTCCGGAGATGGGCCGTCATCCGCAAGGTTTTCTTCATGCCGATCTTCATAGTGGTGGTCATGGCGCTGATTATCGTGCCGCTGATACTTTATGCGTCCTCGGTGGTGCCCGCGACATTTTATGTACTGAGCATGCTGGCTATCCTGTTTGTCCATACTTATCTATATAGTCTCTACAGAGGGCTGATAGCATGAGCGGCTCGCCGGCGGAGCGGGCGGCTAAGCTGCGCGAGCTGATCAACGACTATCGCTATAATTACCACGTCCTGAACAAGTCGACAATGAGCGAGGCCGCGGCCGATAGCTTAAAGCACGAGCTGAGCCGGATCGAGGCCGAACATCCGGAGCTTATCACGCTGGATTCGCCGACTCAGCGCGTCGCCGGCGAGCCGCTGCCGCAGTTCAATAAGATCGAACATAGCAGTCGGATGCTTAGCTTGAACGACGTCTTTGACGAGACCGAATTCCAGGCTTGGGTGACCCGGATTAAAAAACTGGCCGGCCAAGAACAGATTGATTTTTTCGTGGACCTGAAAATGGACGGCCTGGCCTGCGCATTGGTTTACCAGGACGGAGTGCTGGCGCAGGGTATCACCAGGGGCGATGGGTTTGTCGGCGAGGACGTTACCGCCAACATCCGGACTATCGAGTCCATCCCGCTGCGCCTGCGCCGGGCTTCAGGTTATGAAAAGTTCTTGGCCGGCCGCACCGAGATCCGCGGCGAGATCGTCATGTATAAGGACCAGTTCGAAAAACTCAACGCCGCGCGCGAAAAACAAGGCTTGCCTAAATTCGCCAATCCCCGCAATCTGGCGGCCGGTACCATACGCCAGCTGGACCCCAAATTGGTGGCCGGCCGGCCGCTGCAGTTCCACGCCTACGATATGCTGCGCGACAACCCGGCCGATCTGCCGACCAACGATTATGCCTACCAGGCCGTCCGCCAGCTTGGTCTGCGGGCCAATAATGAGGCCACCATAGCCAAGTCTCCCAAAGAAGCGCTGGCTTTCGCTAAGAAGTGGGAAGAAAAACGCCACGACCTGCAGTTTAATACCGACGGGCTGGTGGTCAAAGTCAATGACCGCGGTTTGTTCCGCCGTCTGGGCGTGGTCGGCAAGGCGCCGCGCGGCGCCGTAGCCTTCAAATACCCGGCCGAGCAAGCTACCACCAAAGTCAAAGATATATTCGTCAGTATCGGCCGCACCGGCTCGGCGACGCCGGTCGCCATGTTGGAGCCGGTGGTCGTGGCCGGCAGTACCGTACAAATGGCCACCATGCACAACGAAAGCGAAGTCGCCCGCAAAGATATCCGTATCGGCGACACGGTCATCGTCCACAAAGCTGGCGATGTCATCCCGGAGGTCGTCGGTCCGCTGGTGAAGCTGCGCGACGGCAGCGAGCGCGAATTCGTCATGCCTACGCACTGCCCGGACTGCGGCACCAAACTGGTCAAAGCCAAAGCCGAGGAGGCGGTCTGGCGCTGCCCTAATAATGCCTGTCCTTCCCGGGCCTGGAAACAGATAGAACACTACGCCAGCAAGGCCGCGCTGGACATCGACGGTTTGGGTGAAAAGAATGTCATTGCGCTTTTAAAAGCCGGCTTGATCAACGACCCGGCCGATATTTACAAAGTCACTAAGGAAAATCTGCTCGAACTGGACCGTTTCGCCGAAATTTCCGCCGCGAAATTAATCAAAGCCATCCAGGACAAAAAACATCCGCCGCTGGCTCGCTTTATCTACGGGCTGGGCATCCGGCATATCGGTACCCAGACGGCCATCGACCTGGCCGCGCATTTTAAGACTATCGATAAGCTGCGTAGTTCTACAATCGATGAACTGTCCGAGGTCGAAGGTGTCGGCGGAGTTGTCGCCGAAGCGGTCGTGGAATGGTTCGAAGAACCCCGCAATAAGAAACTTTTGGAAAAGTTCGAGAAACTGGGCGTCGAGCCGGAGAAAGCCAAAGAAATATCCGGGCCGCTGAGCGGCAAAAGCTTTGTGGTTACCGGCAGTCTGGGCAACATGAGCCGCGAAGAAGCCGGCGAGCGCATCCGGGCTCTGGGCGGCACTTTCCAGAGCTCGGTCGGTAAAGAAACCGACTATCTGGTGGTCGGCGCCAACGTCGGCGCCAGCAAACTGACCAAAGCCGCCAAACTGGGCACCAAGCAAATCGACGAAGCGGCGTTTTTGAAGCTTCTTGACAACACATAAGCAAAAGCGTGTAATTAAAATAAGCTTCGCGCACCAGGGCTCGCGCAAAGACAAGCAAAATAAACACCCATACGCCTAAGGCCGCGGTCTTGGGCCAAAAACAAAAGCTTCTCACCCGGGCCCGAGGGTGGGCTGCGCGAAGGCAAAAAGCTCGTCATTAGACGAGCTTTTTGTGTGGTGGAGACGATGAGAGTCGAACTCACGACCTCCGCAATGCGAATGCGGCGCTCTAGCCAACTGAGCTACGTCCCCGCGCTTATACTATAATAACAGGGAAAGAGTATGATTTTAATCAAGCGGGTTTACGAATTAAAGAGTAAAGATGACGGCTACCGAGTGCTGGTGGACCGGCTGTGGCCGCGCGGCTTAAGCAAAGAAAAAATCGGGCTGGACTTGTGGATGAAGGACATCGGGCCCAGCAATGAACTGCGCAAGTGGTTCAATCATGATCCGGCCAAATGGGAGGAGTTCCGTAAAAGATACAAGATTGAGCTAAAAGATAAAAAAGACCTGATTGACCGACTAAGTAAATTAGAAAAGGAGTATGGCAAACTGACCTTGCTCTATGGCGCCCACGACACCGAGCATAACCAGGCGGTCGTTATCGCGGAACTTTTGCATAATGAAAATTGACACGCTGACTCGGAATGCCATCACCCATACCCACCACTGCCTGACCGGCTGCGGCATCGGTGAAGTGCTGGGTATGGCGCTCGGCCAAAATCTCAGCAATGTCGTCCAAACGGCACTAGCAGTGATCTTGGCCTTTGTAATCGGTTACGGTCTGACTTTCCGCGGCGCTATCAGCAATATGTCGGCCAAAGACGCGCTTAAACTGGCGCTGGCCGTCGATACGGTTTCTATAATCTCGATGGAAATAATCGACAACGTCTCGGAATGGCTGATTCCCGGCGCCATCAACGCCCGCCTGCACAATATCCTGTTCTGGTGGAG
>Ga0207667_10000194_pt1 | contig 88799 bp, 79 predicted proteins | sample KBSCornC52_FD_184301 | JGI IMG/M metagenome (GOLD analysis project Ga0207667, IMG submission 184301) | Corn rhizosphere microbial communities from Kellogg Biological Station, Michigan, USA - KBS Corn C5-2 (SPAdes) (version 2) | ecosystem: Host-associated > Plants > Roots > Rhizosphere > Soil ... | reverse complement strand
ACGCGTGGCGTGCACACCGGGCGTGGACGACACCAGCTCGGCCTTGATGGCGCGCCAGTTCCATTTGCGACCTGCGCTCGAAAAGACCTCGAGCGTGCCGGCGACATCGAGCAAATCCATTTCGTCGAAGGCGATGACGGCGAGGCGATAGGGGCGGGTGCGCATGGGCGAGATGGCTACGGCACCAACAACAGCTGGCCGGTCGTGCCGCGGCTTTCGAGCGCGCGCTGCGCGGCGGCCGCTTGGTTCAGCGGAAAACGCTGAGAAATGTGGGTAGTTAGCTTGCCGTGGGCGAGCATGGCGAACAACGCTTCGGCGGCGGCCAGCAGCTCCGAGCGCGTGCGCGTGTACGCATACAAGGTCGGCCGGGTCACGAACAGCGAGCCCTTCTGAGCCAACGTCGTGAGGTCGAGGGGGGCGGGCTTGCCAGAAGCGTTGCCGTAGCTGACCAGCAAGCCGCGCGGTGCCAAGCAGTCGAGCGAGCCTTCGAAGGTCGCTTTGCCCACCGAGTCGTAGACGACGGGCACGCCCTCCGGGTACAGCTCCCGCACCTTCGCTTTGAAGTCTTCGCGCGTGTACACGATGACGTGCGCCGCCCCGTTCTTGCGCGCAGCTTCGGCCTTTTCGTCCGTGCCGACGGTGGCGACGACCTTGGCACCGAGCTCCGCCAGCCACTGCAGGGCGAGCGAGCCCACGCCGCCGGCCGCCGCATGCAGCAGCACCGGCTCGGCGAAGCGCACGGGGTGTATCCGCCGCACCAGCATCTCGGCGGTAAGGCCCTTCAGGAACGATGCCGCCGCGACCTCGTCGGAGATCGAGTCTGGCAACGGCACGAGCCGCTCGCACGGCATCGTCCGGACGGTGGCGTAGCTGCCGGGCGCTTGCGCCACGTACACCACGCGCTGGCCTTCACGGAGGCCCAGGTCTTCGCTCTGGGGACCGAGCTTTTCGATGACGCCCGCGGCTTCGACGCCCAGCGTGGCCGGCAACGGGACCTGGTACAGCCCCGTGCGGTGATAGGTGTCGATCATGTTCACGCCGACGGCTCGGTGGCGAACCCGGGCTTCGCCGGGGCCGGGGTCGGGCAGATCGAAGGCCTCGTAGGCCAGCACGTCGGCTGTACCCGTCTGATTGATGCGGACTCTGTGTTCCATGGGCCCGGCTGGACTCTACAGCGTTTTCGAGGCCTTCGCGCGCCAGCTCTGGTCTCTGTGCTGGTTCCGGGCCGGCTGGGGGGGGCCCGCCGAATATGGTATCGCCATGAGGATGTTGGCCGATGGCTTCGACTTGAAACCGAGTAAGACGCCCAAGAGCGCGAGCGAGCGCGAAGCGATCCTGAAAGGCAGCTTGGGCTTTGGTCGAGTCTTCACCGAGCACATGGTGACGATTCGCTACGCTGGCGGTGCTTGGCAAAAAGGGGAGCTGGTTCCGTACGGCCCCATCACCCTCGACCCGGCCGCGTCCGTCTTGCACTACGGCCAAGCCATTTTCGAAGGCTTCAAGGCCTACCGCCAGCCGGACGGCAGCATCGCGACGTTTCGGCCCGATGCCAACGCCAAACGCTTCGCGGCGTCGGCCCGGCGCTTGGCCATGCCCGAGCTGCCGGTCGCGTCGTTCGTCGGTGCCTCCGACGTCCTGCTCCGCCACGAAGCGGCGTGGGTGCCGAGCGGCGCGGGCGAGAGCTTGTACCTGCGCCCGCTGATGATCGCGACCGAAGCGGCGCTGGGAGTGAAGCCGGCCAAGGAGTATACGTTCCTGCTGTTCGGGTCGCCGTCGGGCGACTACTTCCCGCAGGGGGTGAAGCCAATCAGCTTGTGGCTGTGCACCGACTACGTGCGCGCCGCCCCGGGTGGCACGGGCGAGGCGAAGTGCGCTGGGAACTACGCCGCCAGCTTGGTGGCGCAGCAAAAGGCGATCGACGAGGGCTGCGTCCAGGTCATTTGGCTCGACGCCGTCGAGCGCAAGTGGATCGAAGAGATGGGCGGTATGAACCTGTTCTTCGTCTACAAAGACGGCGCCGGCCACAAGCTGGTGACGCCGCAGCTCACCGGCACGTTGTTGGCCGGGGTGACGCGTGACAGCCTGCTCAAGCTGGCGGTCGACCTGGGCTACGGCGTCGAAGAACGCATGGTCAGCGTGCAAGACTGGGAGCGGGGCCTGAAAGACGGCTCGCTCGTCGAAGTGTTTGCGTGCGGTACCGCCGCGGTCATCACTCCGGTGGGTGAAGTGAAGTTCGACGGCGGCAAATGGGACATCAACGGCGGTGAGTTCGGGCCGCACGCGCGCCGCCTGCGCGAGAGCTTGCTGGCGATTCAGTACGGCCAGAGCCCGGACACGCACGGCTGGATGCACCGCGTGCCGTGATGGCAGGCGGGCGGGGTTGGCTGCGGCGCGCGGCGCCCTTTTTCGGGCTTTGCTGCGCGCTCGGGCTGGCCGGTTGTCATCGGGGCAAGCCTTCGCCCAGTAGCGTGTCCGAGCAGAGCGGCCGCAGCGTGCTGTTGCCGCAGCGGCTGGGTTGGCTGAGCTCGGAGCGGGCGAGCGGCGCCTTGCCGAGCGCGGTGGCCCTCGGCGGCAAAGCTTCGGGCCGCGTGCTCTTGTACTTCGAGTTTGCGGCGAGCCCGCCGGGGCGTCGTTTGCTGCGGGCCGAGCTGGTGCTGACGGTTTCGGGTGCGCCCGGCACGTCGATCGGCGTCGAGCTCAGTCGAGCCGAGGCGGCGCGCGGCGAGCTGCTCAGCTGGTCCGATCAACCGCGCGCGCGCTACCCGCGATTGTCGGCGCAGTTGTCGAGCGACGGCGAGCCAGTGCGGCTGGACGTCACCGAGCTCGCGCGGGCCGAATCCAAGCCGGGCGAGCCGCTGCGACTCCTGTTGCGCGCCGAGCCCGACGCGCCAGAGCCGCTGTTGATCGAGACCGGGGCTGCGGGCGGGGCGGCCCCGCGCCTGCAAGCCTACTGGGAGTGACGACGGCGCCGCGCGGCCAACTGCGCTAGACCAAGTAGGGCCAAGCCGTAGGGCGCGCTCGAGCGCGCGCCGCCCACGGCGCGGCACGAGCAGCCTTTGGCTTCCAGGGCGTTGCGGTCGCCGGCGACGTTGCCGTTGCTGCCGCCCACGCTGCCGTTGCCACCTTCGCTCGAGCCGGGCGCGTCGCCGGAGCCGTTCGGGCCGTCGCCGCCGAAATGGATGCCGGGATCGCCCGCGCCTTCGCCACCGGCGCCACCCGCGCTGGCGCTGCCCAGCTGCGGCGCCTCGCACGCGCCATCGACGCAGGCGGCCGCGCCCGGGCACACGGCGTCGGCGCAGTCGTCGACGCAGTCACCGGCGCTGCAGTGCTGGCCCGCATCGCAGGCTTTGCCGGCGCAGCCGTCGTCCACGCAGTGGCCGCTTTCGTTGTCGCACTCGCCCTTGGCGCAGCCAGCACAGCCGCACTCGACCAGGCAAGCGCCGCCTTCGCACACGAAGCCTTGCCCGCAGTCGATGCCGTCGCAGGGATCGACGCACACGCCCTCGGCGCAGCTTTGGCCGGTGGGGCAGACCACGTCGTCGCAAGCGCCGATGCATTTGCCGCCCATGCACACCTTGCCGGCGTCGCAGGTCTTGTCGGCGCAGGCCGTTTCCACGCACGCGCCGTCGATGCATTTTTGGCCGGCGTCGCAGCGAAATTCACCAGTCCCGCACAAGGGCACGCAGCGCGCTTTGACGCACAGCTCGCCGGGCGGGCACAGCTCGCCTTCGTCGGTGTCGCCGTTGCAGTCGTCGTCGAGGCCGTTGCACTCTTCCGTGCCGGGGGTACGGGCGGGCCGGCATTCGCTCTCGCCCAGCGCGTTGGCGCAGTCGGTCAGGCCGGCCGCGCAAATGCCGGGCTCGCCGGTGTCGCAGGCCTCACCCGAGCCCGAGCACTGAAGACCCGTGAACAAGAAGACGTAGTCGTTGAAGTCGCCATCGTTGCCGCCCCATTTGGTGGGGCCCACGTTCTGATCTTCCGAGCCCATGTAATAACCCCGAGGGATGGTCTTGGAGGCGTACATGATGGTGGGGATCCAGCGATCGCCGTCGGTGCAAGTCGCGCCGACGCACGCCGGGTCCAGGCGCTTCTCCGAGAAGTGCCCCTCGTTCGACATGAGCACGAAACCGATGTCGCCGCCGGCGTAGTAGGGGTTGGAGGCGATGTCCGCGCCGGTGAAGATTTGCCCGGGGTGGTGCAGCGGATCGGCGGCTTTGCCGAACGGTGGGTTGGCGACGTCACCTTTGATCAGCACGAAGATGTCGTTCTTGCTGCAAGCGCCCCCGCCCGAGCTCATGCCGGTGGCTTCATCGCACACGGTGGTGGGGGCCACGTCGGTTTGGGGCGAGTTGTACCAGCCGACGAACGCGGACGTGTTGCCGGTTTCGTGCAGCAAGAGCTGCGCGGTGAAATCGCAGAGGGGCTTGAAGGTGGCAGGCTCGGTGCTGGCGTCCGCTTCGGCGTCCAGTACGCCGGGCCCCTCTTTGAAGTCGAACAGCTCTTGCAGGCCGACTTCGTCGCTCGGGTTGGGCAGTGGCATGACCACGCCGTCAGGCTGGGTCACGGCGGCGTGGGCGTTGCCGGAAAGAAGAGCGGTGCCGGCGCTCAGCAGCGCGCCGAGCAAGCCCGTGATTCGAAGCCCGCGGAAGCGTGAGGAAGCGATCATCGAAACCGTTGAGCGTAAGGGTTGGCAGAAGCCGAGCAAACGATTTTGCCGTCTCGAGACCAACGATGGGGGCGCGAGTGGGTGAGTACGCTACACGTGCGCTTTGACTCGGCGCGCGCTCGCGTCTGCCGCTCGCGTTCGTTCAGCTCTTACGGCCGCGGCGCCGGGCAAGTAAGATTTCGGCTGCGGTCGGCTGCCGCGCCGGGGAGGCAGGCGGCACGCTGCCGCGCGCGTTGGCGACGACGGGCGGCGTGCGCGGAGTCGGCGGCGTGCCGGGCGCGTTCGCTTTGCGGGTAGCTGGCAGCGGCGGCGGGCGCGAGAAGCGCGGCACGCTGGGCGGCGGCGTTTCGGTGCCGGCAGCGGGCGCGGGAGGTGCGGCTTTGCGCCCGCGCAGCCTTTTCAGGGCTCCAATCGCGGTGGCGGGGGCGGCTTCGGTCGGCGCTGCGCCTTCGGCGGCAGCGGCGGGGGCGCGCGGCGCGCGGCGGCGTGCGAAAGCGTGCTCCAGGCCTTGCGGGACGCTCAAACGCCGCGCCGACACCGCCAGCAGCAGGCCGAACGCCGCGATGCACAGCAGCCACGGGCCGAGCGCGGTGTAGGCAAAGCGCTCGGCGTCGCGATCCAAAAAGACGCCGGCCAGCGTGTCGCGCATCTTGCCGCCGCTCTGCTCGGCGATGCGACGGAGCAGGCCGCGATCGGTCCCGGTGGGGCGCAGCTCGTCGCCGAGCGAGAGCACCGCGCCGGTGGTGGCTTCCAGCTTCTGCGTCTGCTCGTCGACCAACGACGCGACGTAAGCCCCGGGGCGAGTAGCAGGTACGGTGGCGCTGTAAAGACCGGCGCCCACCGCATCGAGCGGGATGCTGAGCGAAGTGCCGTCCGGGGCGGTCACCTTCGCCATCAGTCGCCGCAGGCTCTCGCTACGGCCGTGGTCGTCGGTCACGCTGGCGCGCAGGCGCAGCTCGCCGCCGCTGGTGTCGGCTTCCAAGCGCACGTGCGGGTTGTCGGCGCGCCGCGAAAGCTCGCGCGCCAGCTGCCCGAAGAGTCGCTCGGCGCCGGCCCAGCCGGTCCAGGCCTGGCCCCAGCGATCTTTGAAATCACTGGTGAATACTGCGGAGCGGCCGACCCCCACGGACCAGCTGGCTAAAAGGGGATCGCCCTCGGGCCCGGTGAGCATGACCTGCGCTCGCCCTTTGGGAATGGTCACGACGTAGCCGGTCAGGTTCGGCGCTTGGCCGAAGTCGATGCCGCGCAGCACCGGGCTTTGGGCGCTCGGGGCCGGGCGAAAGGGCACTTCGTTGATCGCGCTGCGGGCGGCCAGAACGGTTTCTTGAGCGAACACGGCGGGTAGGCGCGTCGCGTCTTCGATCAAGTAGAAGCGGCCGTCGCCGAGCTTGCTCATGCGCTCGAGATCCGGAACGTCCGAGCCGTTGCCGAGCGCGACCACGCTGGTGGTGATGCCGCGTGCTTTGGCGCCGCTGACCAGCGAGAAGGCGCGGGTGCGCTCTTCGGCGTCCGAGCCGTCGGCGAACAACAGCAGGTGTTTGAGCTGCACGGTTTCTTTGGCCAGGGCCGCGTACCCGGCCTGCAGTGACGTGTCGACGTAGATGCCGCCGCCGCCCACGCCGACCGCGCGCATGGCCTTGGCCATGGCTTCACGGTCTTTGATCTCGCCGAGCGGGATGGTCCACTGCACCGCCGTATCCACGTGCATCACGCCCAGCCGATCGCCGGCGCCGAGCAGCTCCATCGAACGCACCGCGGCCTCGTTGGCCAAATCGAGCTTGGTGCCCGAACCGACGGGCGCCCCCATCGAGCCCGAGATGTCGACGGCGATGACCTCGGCCAAGCTGGCGCGCCGCCGCTCTTGTTTGACATCGAACGAAACCGGGCTGACCTCTTCCAGCGGAGTCTTTCCGTAGCCGCCGGGCCCGAGCGAGCGGTCTCCCCCCATCAACAGCAGGCCTCCGCCCAGATCGCGGACGTACGAGGCGAGGGCGGCGATTTGGGCCGGTGACAAATCGACGGCGCTGATGTCCGACAACACCACCAAGTCGTAGAGCGCGAAGCCGGCGGCGTCGGCTGGCACTTGAGTGGCGTCGCCCGCTCGCACTTTGAACGCCGCGCTCTCCAGGGCGTGCACGAGCGGAGCTGCCAGCGGGCGGTCGCGTTCGAGCACCAGCGCGCTCGCTTCCCCGGTGACGCGCACGAAGGCGGAGCCGCGGTTGTCTTCCGGCGCTTCGTCTTGGCGCTGATCTTTGGCGGTCAGCTCCACGTCGTAACGGTGCAGACCCGGGTCGGCGGCGATTTCGCGCAGGTGCACCACGTCTTCACCGCCGGCGATGCTCACGTCACCCTGGCGCACCAGCTCGCCGTCGCGGTACACGCGCACCTCGACCTGCGCGTCGTGTGCGGCCGAGGTCACGATGCGCAAATCGATGGCCTCGCCTTCACTGGCACGCCCGCCCGCCGAGACCGCCACGACCCGGATGTCCTCGAGCTTGCGTTGATCGAGTGGCACCACGTCTACCCGCACCCCGGCCGCGGCCGCCAGCGCGGCTTCGCCCAAAGCGTCACCGCGCGTGGATACGCCGTCGCTCATTAACACGATGCGAGCCGCCGAGTCGGGCGGGACCTCCGACAAGCCGCGGCGAATGGCGGCACCCAGATCGGTGCCGTCACGCGCCAGCTCCGCGCGTTGCGGGGCGGGCGGGCGCAGGCGCTCGCGCAGCGGATCCTCGACCACCGCGTCGGCGGCGAAGGCCAACGTGCCGATGCGGTCGCCGTCACGCATGCCCTGCTCGGCGACCTGGATTTCTTGCTCGACCCGCGACTGGGCGCCCGGCACGAGATCGATGCTGCGGCTGCGATCCACCGCCACGATCACGCTCAGCCGGTCGAGCTTTTTGCCCAGCTCGACGCCCAAAACGGCCAGCGCGCACGCTGTCGCCGCGCAGCCGGTGAAAAAGACCATGGCCAGCGCTCGCGGGCGCGCACGCCGTTGCTCGAAGCGCGCCAGGCGCGTGGTGAGCCAGAGCAGCAGCAGGGCGATCGGGACGGCCAACACCGGTCGAGTCAATCGCAGGTAGGGCACCGGCACGCTCAGCCACTCGAGCGCGAACACCAGAGCCGGCACCAGCGCCACCAGGCGCATCAGCCACAACAGTAGCTTCAAGTGGCACCCCGTCGCTCGGGGCGCAGCGGTCGAATGCGACCGGCGTCGACACGACCCGGGCTGCGCGTCAACCAAACCACCTGCACCACGATGGCCAGGAGCGCCAGGGCTGCCGCCAGAAAGCCCCAGTCACCGGGTGACTCCACGACGGGGGAGCGACTGGCGCGCGGCGGAGCGCCGTTGGTGGCGCTGCCGGGGGTCGCGCGTCTGAGGTCGCTTTCGCTCTCGCTGGTCAGATTGACCACGGACAGCCCGCTGCCGGGGCGCGGTCCGCCGTAGCTCACCAGGTAGAAGCCGGGTTGGTCGGGGTGGGGAACGATGGCGACGCCGCTGCGAGCTTCGAGCACACTTTCGAGCCCGGAGGGGTCAATCAACTTGACTTGCTCGAGCGCGCTCGGGACGCGCAGCCGAACCGGCGAGCCCGTGCGCGCGGGACCGACCACATGGCTCTGGCGGTGGGCTCGGGCGAGCTCCGCCAAATTGCGCACGAAAAGCACGAAAGAAGCGCGAAGTGGCCAGTTGCTGTCACCCACGTCGAAGCCGACCAGCGTGCCGGTGCGACCGGCCTCCGACACGTCGACGATCAGCGCACCTTCGCGGCCTTTGACGAGCAGGCTCTGCGCCGAAGGAGGATCGATGGCGTGGGCCTTTGCGATCGCGACCCCGTCGAGGGTGATGAAACGCAAGCGCGGATCGGTTCGGTCCCACGAGGTGACGACGGGAGCGTCGAGCGCTTGGCCGACCACCGCGCCCCGGCACGGGCCCGGAGGTGGGTTCAGGATGACGAAGTCGGCGCCGGGCAGCTCGGGCGGGCAAGCGCCGCTGACGACCACCCAGGCATCGTCGCCGATGCCGCTGCTGCCAAGCTCGGCCAGCGGCACACCCAGTAGCTCCAAATCGGGGTCGGCGAGCAGGGCCCGTTCGAACCAGGGACTCTGGTGCGCTGGGGACGTGATCGTGGTCAGCTTGCGGCTGGGGGGGACGCGCCCGAACGCGCTGTCGTCCACCGCCAGGGCATCGTGCGGCGACAGCTCGACCAGCAGGCCCGTGCCGGCGTCCGTGGGTGCGGCTTCGAAGCCGAGCACTACGGGTGCTTTCTGACCCGGCTCGAGCCTCAGCTTGCGCGACGCCAGCACCGTGGGCGAATTGCGCTGCTTCAGGGTGACGAAGACGTCGCGGGGCGCTTTGGCGAAGCTTGCCACCTCGGCGAACACCTCGACGCGCTCTTGCGAGGCCGCGGCGCTGCGATCCACCGCGCGGCCCACGTCGATCCGCACGATGCCGGCGTTGTCGGCGGGCTCGCCGACTTTGACCACGCTGAGCGGCACGCGAGTCTGCGGCAACGGCGCAGAAAGCCCGCCATCGTCGCTGATTACGACGATACGGCGGCTGCCCGCGCGCTGCGCCAATTGCTCGCTGGCGAGCGCGATGGCGCGCTCCAAATGCCCTTCCACGCCGCGCGCGGCCAGCGCCGAGAGGCGCGCGCGCACACGCGACAGGTCGCGATCGGCGGGGCCGACGACACGCGGCTCAGCGCCGGCTTCGATCAAGAGCACGTCGGCGCCTGGTGGCAGCGCGCTGACTACGCGCTCCGCTGCGGCCTTGGCCGCGACGAAGCGAGGCTCACCCGCCGAGTCGGCCAACATCGACGCGCTGACGTCGAGCACCAGCGCCACGTGCTCCGAGTCGATACGCGCGCCGGACAGGGCAGGGCGCGCGAGCGCGAGCCCGAGGGCGGCCAAGGCCAGACCCTCGACGAACAGCAACAGCCGGCCGCGCAGGCGTTGCCACGGGCTCCGTGCGAGCAGATCGCGTGCGGCTGCCTGCCACAGCCAGGTCGAGGCTACTGTCACTCGTTGGCGCCGGACCTTCAATACGTAGAGGACGACCAGCGGCCCGAGCAACCCGAGCAGCCAGAGGCCTTGCGGGTTCCCCAGCGCGGGTAGGCCAGTCGAGGGCACGAGCCGAGTCTAGCCCGGAATTCGCCGCCGGGGCCCACGCAGCCCGTGGCGTGCCAGCAGCCGCTCGTGAGCCGCCTCCCGCTGGTGCGCAATGTCGGTCAGGACGGCGTCGATGGCGGCGGTTCCGACGTCGCACACGGTCGCGAGGTTCTGCTCCGCGATGCGCTCGCGCACGGCCTTGGGAGCGGGCGCCTGCAGCGCCTTGAAGGCCTCCGCGGTGAGCGTGGAGACGTCCAAGAATGCGGTGCCTTGAGACAGGCCTTTGATGCCTAAAAGCGCGCTTTTTCGCACCAACTGCAGGGTTGGATCGGGGGTCCTGCGCACGTACGGAACGAGCCGGTCGGGGTGGCTCAAATCGGCGTCGGCGGAGGGGTGGAAGGCCGCCATTGCAAAGTCGTCTAGCCGTCCGAGACCGAGACCGGGACCGCGGCCTGCCTCGGCGCGCGCTCGCAGACGTCGCGCGTAGTCCTCGAAGCCGAGCCGGTCGAGGTCGAGCAGCGGGTAGATGAAGAGCGCGATGTCGGTGCTTGGCGCCTGGTCGTGCAGCTCGCCCAACCGCTGGAGCGACTCCGTAAAATCATCGTGATCTAGGCTGAAAACTACGCGCAACGTGACCTGCGCGGACTCGCGCGCAGAGCGTGCCCACGGACAGAATCCGAACCGCTCCACGACCTCCACGGCGTAGCGCTCGTACGCCTCGAGCGTGGAGCGAGCGAGCTCCGAACGCAGCTCCGGGCTCAAGACTGACCTGGCCACGACCTACCTCTATCATTCGCCGACTTGACGAGCGCCATGAAAGCCATGCAAAGTGTCACTCAACGCGAGCGCGCTTAGGTCGTGCTCCGTTAATTACAAGAGGACGGACAATGGCCGGACGTAAGAAGAAAGCATCGAAGAAGGCAGCGGCACCGATGGCAGCAGCCCCGGTTGCCAAGAAGGCGAAGAAGAAGGCAAAGCGCAAGGCGAAAGCCAAGGCGGCCGCACCGGCTGCCGCGATGCCTGCTGCAGCCCCTGCCAAGAAGGCCAAGAAGAAGGCCAAGCGCAAGGCGAAGAAGGCGTAATGCTTCCGGATGAGCGCGAGTGCCGGAGCGTCAAAGCTTCGGTGCTCGCGCTCTCTGTATTTTGTGTGTTTGTGGGCCTTTCAAAGGCATTCGCGTTGCTCAGCAATGACACGTCAACGCGCTTGAAACGCCAGCCGACGTAGCGACCGTCGAACCTATTCAATCTTCCTTGCTGCCCAAGACGATGCGGCGCATCGGTGCTTCCAGCGGCTCGTCGGTGAGCACGCGCACGTAGCGCCCGCCCAGGCGACGGGCGGTGGCGCGCAGCTCCTCGACCAACCCCGCAAGCCGCGCCAGGTAGGCCTCGATGGCGCCCGGGTCCATCGTCACCTCCACCTCCGCTTGGGTCTCGGCGTCGACCAGACCCAGGTCCCCCTCGAAGTCCGGCTCGAGCTCCATCCGGCTCAGCACCTGAACCAGGGTCAGGGCGTGCCCCTGGGCGCGCAGGCGGGACAGCTCCTCGGCGACCGGGCCCGCATCGAAAAAATCACTCAAGACGACGAGCAGGCCGGGTCGGAACGCCCGCTCCGACACCCCGCGCAGCGCCGCCGGCAGGGATGTCCTACCGCGCGCTTCGATATGCGTCAGCTCACGGAGCAGGCGATGCAAGGCGCCGCGCCCGCGCCCCGGCTCACCCACCACCGAAAGCCCGCGCGTGTCGCTGTTGCCGCTGACCAGCAGCTGCACCCGCTCCGAATCCGCCAGCGCCAAGTAGGCGATGGCGGCCGCGATACGACGTGAAACCTCTATTTTTCTGGGGCTTCCGAAGTCGAGCGACGCCGAGGCGTCGATCAAAATTCGCACCGCCACGTCTTCTTCGGCGCGGAAGGTTTTTACCACCGGCGCGCCACTGCGCGCGAACGCCAGCCAGTCGATGCGCCGGAGATCGTCGCCTGGCGCGTACGGTCGGTGCTCTTGAAACTCGGCGCTGCCGCCGCGGCGACGCGCCACGTGCTCGCCCGCGCCGCCCGAGCGGACGTCGACCTTGAGCCGCCGGCGCAGCAGGGCGAGCTCGCGCACGAAGTCGGCGTCGAGCAGGCTCTGGGGGGTCATTGCGGGGCTTCGGGCTCGGGCTCGGGTTCGACCACCGGGGGCTCCGCTGGCGGTTGCGAGGTGCCCTCGGCGGCCTCTTCTTCGGCCCGCAGCTCGGCGTCGAGCAGGGCCTCGAGCTGGGTGAGCCGTTCGCGCTCTTGGCCCAGGCGCGCGTGGGCCCGCCCCGCGGCCATGGCAAACAGCCCCACCCCGAACAAGGCGTAGCCGGCCGAGCACAGGATGGCGGGTAGGATGAGCGACTCCACGTTGGCCGAGCCGCGCTGGATCTCCTCGGCCAAGACGAAAGCATAGGTCGGCGATGGAGACGCGAGCGCCAACGTACCGTCGCTGGTCTGGGTCACCACGCCGGCGATGGCCATCACGATCCAAGGCCCGATGGCCGCTACGACGGTGGTAACCACGAGCAGCACCCGGGGTACGGTTGCGCCCTCGGCGCGGGTGCGAAAGAAGGCCGATAGTCCGCACAAAAACAGCAAGAACGCCAACAGCTGCCCGTCGAAGGCGATCAGCACGTCGCGATCGGTAGGTTTGGACAGCGTGAGTAGCCCCACGCCCACACAGGCCCCGAACGCCACCAGCACCAGGCCCATCAGCCAGGTCGTGGCCGGCACGACGCCCGGTCCCAAGGCGCGCAGCGTGGCGCTGCGCCCAGCCCGGTCCCAGGCCACGCGGACGCGCCGTGACGGCCCCAGCGGCTCCCCAGCGACCATCAGCACCACGAAGGTGAAGAAGACGAACAGGAAGGCGCCCTGAGCCTTGGCCCACTCCACTTGCCGGGTAGCGACGGCCACGATGGCGCAGCAACCGGTGAGCAGCAGCGACGACACGATGGTCCACACCCGCAGGCGGCTCGAGCGGTCGTCGCTGGGGCCGGCCAGGTTGGCGATGGTGACCTCGTAGAACAGCCAGGCCGGTACCAGCACCGCGACAGCCGGTAGGACGATCAAGAACGCCAGGTAGGGCAGCCCCAGGTCCGCGCGCACCCAAGCCGTGGGCAACCACACCGGCGGCCCCTGCGCGACGGCGGGCCATTGCTCGTGCACCGCCATCGAAAGCGCGACCCCGAGGCCGATGAACGTGCTGAACGACAGCGTGAGGGCGAGGATCAGCGTGACGATGATGGCGGACGCCGAGCTCTGGAACTTGGAAGACAGCGCCAGCCCGAACGCTACCGCCAGCGCGGCGAACACGAAGCAGCAGAAAAACGCGAGAATGACCTCGGTTGCGGTGACGCCACCGAACAGGAACGGCAGCGCCCCCACCGGCGCGAGCATGACCAGGTACAGGCCCAGGTACGTGTACGCTGCTAAGAACTTTCCACGCGCAATCCGGGCCGGGCTGAGGCTCGTGAGGGCCAACGCCTCCCAGGTGCGCCCGTTCTTCTCTCCGGCGATGGTGCTGGCCGCAACCGCCGGCCCGAGCCAAGTGACCAGCGCGAACGCGAGTGAAAAGAAGGTGTGGAAGATACCCACACCCACTTTGGCGGGCTCGGCGGTGACGCTGGCAATGCCGCCCACCGAGCAGATCAACAGCGCGACCGCGACCGTGATGGTCATCAAGATCACGGGTGTGCGCTGCAGGCGCGCCGACTGGCGCAGCTCGCGCATCCAGACCGGGTTGGGATCGCGGGTCAAACGCAGAAAGCTCCAACGCCCCCGCGCAAACACCGAAGAGCCGGGCGCCAACGGCGGCACCGAGGGAGAGCCGGATTGGACGCTCATTGCAGATCTCCGCGGGTGACTTCGAGGAAGATGCGCTCGAGCTCGTTCCTCTCGGGCTCGACGCCCACGATGCCCACGCCTTGACCGACCAAGTGGCGCACCACGTCGGCCACGAAGCGTTCGTCACCCGTGTAGTCGACGGTCAACAAGCCGCCGGGAGCCGGATCGACTTGGTGCACGCCCATGCCGCCGGCCAGCAGGGGCACCACCAGGCGTGAATCACCCAGCACCCGCAGCTTGAGCCGTCGTCGCGTGGCGGTGGGAATCGTCACCCCGCCCGGCGTCAGCAGGGGCTCGGGCGGCGCGGGTTGGCCCGCTTCGGTAACGGTCGGCGCGCGCGCCGCGGCGTCGCCTCGAGCGCGTCGTGCCAGCTCTTCGCCCAGCGCGGCGATGGGGCCGGCAACGACCAGCTGGCCGCGCTCCAAAATCCCGACCGAGGTGCAGACATCGGACAGCTCGGTGAGAATGTGGCTCGAAAGAAAGATGGTCTTGCCCAGCTCGCGTAGCTCGAGCAGCAAATCGCGCAGCTCGATGCGGGCGCGCGGATCCAGATCGCTGGCCGGCTCGTCCAAGATCAAGACCTTGGGATCGTGCAACAAGATGCGCGCGACTTGCAGCCGCTGCTTCATGCCCTTGCTCAGCTCGGCCACCAAGCGGCCGTCCAGCTTGCGCAAATCGGTCAGCTCCAGCACCACGTCGACCACGCCACCGTCGGGCACTTGGTAAGCGTCCGCGAAGAACTCCAGAAACTCGCGCACGGTGATGCGCTCGTACACGCCGGCGTGGTCCGGCATGTAGCCGATGGCGCGCCGCACCTTGTCGGGGTCGATGCTGACGTCGTAGCCGTCGATCTCGACACGCCCGGTGGCGGGCTCGAGCAAGGTCGCCATCACGCGAATGGTGGTGGTTTTGCCGGCGCCGTTCGGGCCGATGAAGCCGAAAATTTCGCCGTGCGCGACGTCGAAGCTGACGTCGCGCAGCACCTCGCGGGTGCCGTAGCGGTGAGAAAGATGACGCACGCGGATGGCCGGGACGTCGCTCATGGCACGCCTCCTTCGCCCACGACCCGCAGCAGGGTGCGGTCGGCTTCGAGCGGGAAGCCGCTGTCGGTCAGCTTGCCCTCGCCGCCGTCGAGCTGACCGAGCAGCACTGGCACGTCGTCGGGCCAGAAGTCGATGTTGCGCGTGGTGGCGCCTTCGATGGCCTCCCAGGCGCTGAACAAGCCCTTGCTGCAGCTGTCGAGTCGGTCTTTGGCGGCCTCGAGGTTGAGGCCGGAGCGACCGAGCGAGCCGGTCGCCGGGATCGCGAAGGGTTGGCCCACGTCTTCGGCCACGGCTTCGCCGTCTTTGATGCGGATGAAAAAATGAGCGGGACGGCGGGGGGAGCCGCCCGCCAGGAGCACGACACCGACCAGGTCGCGCCCCAGTCGGTTCTTGATCGTGATTTTGCCGTCGGCGCCGCGCAGCAGGCTGACGCCGCCGCCGAGGCCCATGAAGCCGTCTTCTTGGACGACGACGACCTCCCAGGGGCGGCCGCGCAGGTTGGTCAGGCGAGCTCCGTCGCGATCGACGACCAGGCGACGGCCGGTTTGGTCGGCGTCACCCGCGACGTCCAGCACGTTGCCGCGCGCGCTGGTTTGCACGGTGCGCTCGCGCGCCGACGAGGCGTACAAGCCACGAAAGCGCGTGGCGGCGGCGCGAGTCATGCCCGCACCGGCTTCGACCAGCGTGAGCCTGCGTGCGCGCCCGCTCACGCCACGTCCGACCGCGCCGAGCGCGACCACCAGCGCGAGCGCGAAGGCGGAGAGGGCAGGCAGACGCAAGAGCGCGCTCAGCGGCCGGCCGGATTTACGCGCCAGGTAGAAATTGAGCGGACCTGCGACGCCCGCGTAGGCGAGCAATAGCAGCGCCGAAACGACGATCGTCCAGCGCGTGCCTTGGTTCGGGTCCAGCTCGCGCCGCACCTGAGTCAGGCGAGACTCGTCCAGGGTTTGCTCCGCGAACGGCAGCGCGATCGCGGCGTCGCGATCCCAGGCGTGGCGCGTCAAATCGGCCAGCTTGTGGTGCGTCCAAGGGTCGCTCACGAACGGCTCGGCGTTGGGCCGGAACGCCAACAAATGCAGCTCGCCCAGGCCGTAGCTGGCGGCCGCGCCCCACGGCGTCGGGCGCAGATTGCCGCCGCGGTAGCCGTGCAGGCGTTGCCGCGATTCGGCGCTTGGCGTCAGCCGCAGCTCGGCGACGCCCGACGGTCGTCCTCCCGAAGGGCCGCCGCTCGGGTCGATGGGCAGCGCGAACACCGCCTGACCGCGCAGCTCTTCCGGCGCGGGTTGCTCGTAGACGCTGCCGCCCACCCAGCTCTCGAGGTAGGGCGCGCGCAGATCTTCAGGGCGCTCGGGCACGACCGCCAGCGCGCCGCCGGCCAGCAGCCAGTCGGACAGCGCGGCGCGGGCCTCTTCGCCGATCAGCGAAAGCTCGGCCGAGGTCGCCAACACCACGGTGGCGGCCGCGTAGCCGCTGGCGTGGTGCGGAACGACGGGCTCGCCGGTGTGCGCGTCCTGACGAGCGCTCGACACCGACACCAGCGGCGACGAAAGACCGCCCCAGCGCGTGTTCGACAACGGCACCCCGATGAGCCGCACCGCCGGCGCCACGTGGCTGGGCGAGCTGAGGTCGAACAGCAGCGGATCGTGGCTGCGATTTTCGGCGCTCTTGGCTTCGGCCAGCAACTGTCCGTCGGCGGCCCGCGCCGCCACGCTCAGGCTCGGCGCCATGCCCGGAAAACCGTGCACCGGCACCTCCACCGCCACTTGCGAGCGAGCCGCCACCGAAAACGGTACGTCGGTGGCGTTGTGCGGCCCACCGCCGGCGCGGGCCCAGGCCACCTGGGCTTCGACCGCCAGCGTACCGCGCACCACCTCGTTGGAACGGTTTTCGATGCGCACGTGCGCGCTCATCCAGCCGTCCACCGCCGGTGTACCGCTTCCGAGCAGCGGCTCGATGTCGAGGGAAAGGGGCGCGGCGGCGTGGGCGCCCAGGCTGGTGCCGAGGAGCGCCAAGCCCAAGCCAAGGCCCAAACGGCGCCCGTAGCCAGCGAGAGCAGGTAGGCGCTGCACTAGCTGGCCGCCGCTGCGTGAGCCACGTTCGCCGGGAGCCGTTCGACGCTGCCGAGCAGCTCGGCCACGACGCGATCGGTGGTGACGCCGTCGGCCTCGCCCTCGAAGCTGCGCAGGATGCGATGCCGCAGCACCGGTGGGGCGGCGCGCTTGATGTCGTCGAACGACACTTGGGCTCGACCCTCCAAGAGCGCGATGGCCTTGCCTGCCAGCACCAGAGATTGCCCGCCGCGCACTCCGGCGCCGAAGCGCACGCTGCGCCGCACCAGCTCGGGTGCTGCCGGCGAGCCCGGATCCGACGCGCCGACCAGGCGCGCGGCGTAGCGCAGCACCGGCTCGGCCACTTCGACCTCACGGCACAGCGCGCGCAAGCCGAGCACGTCCGTTTGGCCCAGCACGCGCGCGGGCGTGGGGGCGGGCGCACCGGTCGTGCGCCGCAGAATTTGGGCGAAATCATCGTCCCCCGGGCTCTCCACCAGCACCTTGAGCAAAAATCGATCGAGCTGCGCCTCGGGCAACGGGTACGTGCCTTCCATTTCGATGGGGTTCTCGGTGGCCAGCACGAAGAACGGTTCTTCCAACGTGTGGCGCACTCCGGCAATCGTCACCGAGTGCTCTTGCATGGCCTCGAGCAGCGCGCTCTGCGTCTTGGGCGTGGCGCGGTTGATCTCGTCCGCCAACACCACCTGGCCGAAGATGGGGCCGCGGTGCAGCTCGAAGCGACCGCCGGCGCTGCCGCCTTCGCCCATCACCAGCACGTTCGTGCCGGTGATGTCGCTGGGCATCAGATCCGGCGTGAACTGAATGCGCGAAAAGCGCAGATCGAGGCAGCTCGACAGCGTGCGCACGAGCAAGGTCTTGCCCAGGCCGGGGTTGCCCTCCAAGAGCACGTGACCGCCTGCAATCAGGCCCCACAGCACCTGCTGCACCACTTCATGCTGGCCGACGATGACCGTGCCGACGGCTTCTAGCAGCTGCTCCGAAGCTTTTTTCGCCGCTGCCAGCCGCGACTGGAACGATTCGCTCATGCTGGGCACGGATGCTAGCAAAGTCACAGCCGCACGCGCGCCGCGAAAATTCAGGGCTCGAAGTAGCGTCCCACGTGCTCGCGGTATTCTTCGGGCACTTCCGACTGTTCGACGGCGCCGATCTCGCCCGGCGCGACGCTGCCCAGGCTGCCGGTGCCGCGCTGGTTGGCGGTATCGCCCGGCCGCGCGGGGGCTCGGCCGAGGGTGGCGGCGTGCATCGGGCCGACGCCGCTTCGCTGCACGTTGGCTTTGGCGCGCAGCTCCGGGGCCGCCACCGCTTGACTCTGCCCGGCGTGATCGCCCGAGCCGCTGTCGTGGTGTGAGCCGGGACCGCCTGGGTCCTTGCCGCCCGGCTGGCCTTGGCCGGAAGACTTGCCCGGCGCTTCCCCCGGACTGCCTGGCATCGGCATCGGCACCATGCCCAGACCGCGCTCGGCTTCAGAAAGGCCTCGCTCGGCTTCGCCCAAAGCGCCGTCTCGCTGCGCTTCGCGCGACGGCTCGGGGTTGGCCATTTCGCGCAGCTGCTCCTCGAGCTCCTTTTGACCTTCGGGTGAGGCCAGGCGCCGGGCCATGTCTTCGAGCTCTTGCTGCGTCATCGGCGAGGGCGCGCCACCGGGGCTTTGCTGGAGCTGCTTCTGCAGTTGCTCGGCCAGGCGCTTGCGCTCTTCCTCGCTGAGCTTGGATAACGCTTTGCCCATCGCCTCGGCCAAGCGGCGCGCGGCCTTCGGATCGCCGCTCGCGCCGAACTCTTTCAGGTCCTCCAGCGCTTCCGGATCGAGCTTGCCTGCCAGCGCGCGACCCAGCTCGCGCAGGGCATCGGCCTCGGCTGAGCGCTTGTCGAAGCCGTCGCGTTGCTCTTTCAGCGCGTCGGCCAGACCCGGCGCGCCTTTTTCGCGGGCGGCGCGCTCGGCCTCCTCCAGCGCGTGTTTGGCGCTTTCACGCGCTTGTTTTTCGGCTTGATTGGCCAACCGCTGCATCTCTTGATCGAAGGCGGTGATGTCGCCGTCACCCAGCGCGCGGGCGGCTTTGCGCGATTCCGGGTGCTCGTTCAAAGCCGCGATGGCCGCTTCCAGCCCTTGGCGATTCTGCTCTTTGCCCAGCTCGGAGCGCAGCTCGGCGATGCTGTCGCGCAGCTTGGCCATGCGCGAAAGCGCCTCGCGCTTCTCCATGCCTTGCGCCAGCTCTCCGCGCAGCTTCTTGGCTTCGTCGGCCAGCGCGCGCAGCCGCCGTTCGTCCTCGGGGCTGCGACCTTTTTGATCGCGCAAAGCCTCGATGAGCTCGAGCCCCTTGACGTTGCCGCGCTGCACGCGCTCGACGCCCGGCGCGCGCGCCAAGGGTGGGGCGGGCGGTAGCGGCGCCAAGCTCAACCAAACGATGGCGGCCGCGCCTACGGGACCGAGCAGCTGTGGCGCGTCCAGCACCTTGGGACCGCGCAGCTTGGCGCCACTTCGGCCCAGCGCTGCGACGGCGCTTTGCCGCAAGTGCACGGCCGCCTCACTACTCTCTTTTCGCAACCCCAACGCGGTGACGATTTGCTCGTTCGAGCCGAGCTTCTCGTCCAAGTACAGGGCCACGTGCTCGTCGCTCCAGCGCTTGCGCATCGCCACCACCGATGCGGCCAGCGCGCCCAACAGCCCGAGCCCCGCCGCGAACGGGCGAAGCTCACCGTGACGCAACCACCAGAGCGCGCCCGCCGCCACCGCGCCCGCGCACAGCCCGAAGGCGGCGCCGGTGAGCGCGCGCCCGAGCCAGAGTCGCCCGCGCACTCGGCGCGCCATGCGTCCGAATGAACGCTCCAGCTCGAGGGGTGCGGACGCTTCGACCACCTTTGCCAGCGTAGCGTTCCAAGGCAGGTCAAGCCAGGCCCCGGTGGCGAACGGCCGCTGGCGGCGGTGTAGGGGCCGGCGAGCGGGGGATCTGCGCGGGAGGCGCTGGCGGCTGCGTGCTAACTTCGCCGGGTCATGGCCCCTCCCAAAATCACCGTGCCCGAGCTGCGCGCCAGAAAGACGCAGGGGCCCAAGATCGCGATGGTCACGGCCTACGACGCCACCATGGCCAAGCTGCTCGAGGCCGGTGGCGCCGATGTGCTGCTGGTCGGCGACTCGCTGGGCATGGTGGTGCAGGGGCTCGGTAACACCCTGCCGGTGACGCTCGACGAAATGTGTTACCACGGCCGCGCGGTGGCCCGGGCCGCACAGCGCGCCCACGTGATGGCGGATCTGCCGTTCATGAGCTACCAGGCCTCGCCGGAGCGCGCGGTGGAATCCGCCGGCAAGCTGCTGAAGGAGGGCGGTTGCGAGTCGGTCAAGCTCGAGGGCGGACGCGACTTCGCCGAGCACGTTCGGCGCATCACCGCCGCCAGCATCCCCGTCATGGCTCACCTCGGCCTCACCCCGCAGAGCGTGCACGCCATGGGCGGCTTCAAAGTGCAGGGCAGGGGCAATGAGGCCGCCGAGCGCATGCTCGAAGACGCACGCATCCTGGAACAAGCGGGCGCCTTCGCGCTCTTGCTCGAAGGCATTCCGAGCGAGCTGGGCGCGCGCATCACCCAAGCCGTGTCCATCCCGACGGTGGGCATCGGCGCTGGCCCGGGTTGTGATGGTCAGGTGCTGGTCTGTTACGATTTTCTAGGCATGTACCCCGACTTGCGACCGCGCTTCGTCAAGCGCTTCGCGGAGCTCGGGCAAGCCGTCGTCGACGCCACGCGCGCGTATGTGTCCGAGGTGCAAAGCGGCACTTTCCCGAGCGAAGCGCACTCGTTCGGTCCTGGCCCCAAAGCAGAGCCGACCGGCAACCAACCCGTGGTCGCGAAAGCGCCGCCCGGTTACGGACCGGCCAGCGGTGAGTGAGGCTTCGGCAATGCACACCCCCGCCGTTCACCGGACGATCGCCGAATTTCGAGCCGCTTGTGATGCCGCTCGCGCGGACGGCGCGCGACTGGGCTTCGTGCCCACCATGGGTGCCTTGCACGCGGGGCACTTGCACCTGGTGCGAGTGGCGCGCCGCCACGCCGAGCGCGTCGCGGTCAGCATTTTCGTGAACCCGACGCAGTTCGGCCCGAACGAAGACTTCGCGCGCTACCCGCGCAACCTGGAGCGAGACGTCGAGCTCTTGGCCAGCGCCGGCGCGGATCTGGTGTTGGCGCCAACCCCGGCGGAAATGTATCCGCCCGGCGAGAAGACGCGCGTGCGCGTCACCCAGCTCACCGAGCACCTGTGCGGCCCCTTTCGCCCGGGGCACTTCGAAGGCGTGGCCACGGTCGTGACCAAGCTGTTCGCGATCGCCGGCGCGTGCACCGCCGTATTCGGCCGTAAAGACTACCAGCAGCTGAAGGTCATCGAACGGCTCGCGCGCGATCTGCTGTGGCCAGTGCAAGTCGTCGGCGAGCCCACGGTGCGCGACGCCGACGGGCTGGCTTTGAGCTCCCGCAACGCCTACTTGTCCCCGGACGAACGGCGACGGGCGTTGGCCATCCCGCGCGCGCTCGCCGCCGCCCACGCCGCGTTCAGCGCCGGTGAGCGCAACGCCGGGGCCTTGATCGACCCGGTGCGAGCACGGCTGAAAGAGGCGGGGCTGCGGCCGGACTACGCGGAGATCGCCGATCCCGATGAGCTTTTTCCGCTCGAGCCGGGGGCTCAGGTCGAAAAGCGCGCGCTGATTGCGCTGGCTGCCTTCTGTGGCACCACCCGCCTGATCGACAATCTGGTACTGGGGGAGGACGCGGCGCCGGCGCTGGCGCCCCTCGAGGCAGAATGAGCGAAGCACTTTCAGCGAACGAACGGCGTTTTCCCGGGGTCTTCGTGGTCGTCGAAGGCATCGACGGTTCGGGCAGCACGACGCACACCAAGCTGCTCGGCAAGGCGCTTCGGCAACGTGGCCTCAAGGTGGTCGAGACGTGCGAGCCCAGCTCCGGTCCCATCGGCGCCTTGATTCGCCAGGTGCTGCAGCGGCGGCTGTTCGTCGCCGATGCGACCGGGCCGCGCGCGTTCGCGTGGTCGACCATGGCGCTCCTGTTCGCGGCCGATCGCATGGATCACCTGGATTCGACGGTGGTGCCGGCGCTGCGCGAGGGTGCGGTCGTCCTGAGCGATCGCTATGATTTGTCGAGCTTGGCGTACCAATCGGTGACCGCGCCCACCGGCGAAAAAGTCGTACCCTGGATCCGCGAGCTGAACGCGGCGGCGCTGCGACCCGATTTGACGATCGTGATCGACGTGCCGGTCGAGGTAGCCGAGGAGCGCCGGCGTTCGCGCGGCGGTCTCGAGGAGATGTTCGAGTCGAGCGAGCTGCAGACGAAGCTGTGCGCCGTGTACGCCGACGCCGAACGCTTGGTGCCCCAAGACCGGGTGCAGCACGTCACGGGCGTGGGCGCGGTGTCGGACGTGGCCGCCGGCATTTTGAACGCCGTCACCGCCCTCGATCCGGCGTTTTTCCGTGACCGCAGCTCGACTTAGCGCTCACCGGGCGGGCGCAAAAACTTGCCGCGGCTCGGCCGAACGGCCCATAGTTGGCGGGTGCTCGTGAGCTTGCGTGCCCTCATCCTTGCCCTACCGCTCTTGGCCCTGGCCTGTGCGTCTTCGCCGTACCCGTCGGTGAACGACCCGCTGCCGCCGCCGGATCCGGGCACCATTCCCGATGGCCCGAGCGCGACCGTTGCGCCGCCACCGGCCGCCGCCGTCGTAGGCGGCACCCTGCAACGCGCCGATGTCGAGCGCGTGGTCGACGCCGGGCTGGGTCGCTTCCTCGGCCACGTGGTGCTCGAGCCGAGCCTCAAGGCCGGCAAGTTCACCGGCTGGAGCATCGTCGAGCTGTTGCCCAAAGATCAGTGGGGCGGCGTGGATTTGCGGCCGGGCGACGTGGTCACCAAAGTCAACGGCATGCCCATCGAGCGTGAAGCCCAAGCCTTCGACGCCTTTCAGGCCGTGCGCCAAGCGCCCGAGCTCGAGATCAGCTACGTGCGCCAAAATCAGCCGCGCACCTTGCGCTTCGCCATCGTGGGCGCACCTTCGCCATCGCTGCCGAAAGCCGCGCCCACCGCCGACAACGCCACCCCGTCCCCCGCCCGCTGATCGCGCGCCCCAGCTCGAACCCGGGCTGCCACACCGCAGCCCGAATCGCAGAAGCTTCCGTAGCGGCGAAAGGCCACCCCGCGCGCTCGAGATTTTACAGGAAGGTCAGAAGGTCAGAAGGGCAAAAGGAACGGAAGGAGAGCAGATGATTGGGGGTCGCGCTGCCGCCGACGGCCCTTGGGGAGCGCGTCGGCGCGTCGCTTGTGTCCTTCGGAGGAAATATTTTTGGTTTTGGTCCTCCAAAAACAAAAATGCGTTCCTCTCTCTCGCCTTCTGCCCTTCTGCCTTCTGCCCTTCCTGTGAAATCCCGGAGGGTCTCGACACGACTCGTCAGCGCGACAGCAGCCCAAAGCGATAGTGCAGGGAGGCCTTGCAACGCCACGGTAGCTTCTGCAAGGGATCTGCGGCGCGGCAGCCTAAGATATGTGGAATCCTTAGGGACTGCGGTGCGGCAGCCAAGGATGTGTCGAATCGTGAGCCGCAGCCAACGGGGCCTTAGCTTCCGAGCTGGAACTCCGCGATCGCGTCGAGCAGGGCGTTGAAGCGCTTGCGCGAAAAGCGCGCGCCGCTGGTGATCCAGTCGCGGTGGGGGCTGGGGCCTCGCAAACGGCCACCGTCGTCGTCTTCGTCGTCGGCAAAATGGCCGAGCACGTCGAGATGGTCGGCTTCACCGGCCCAAATCAAGGTGCCGTGCAACATCGACAACGTGGGCACGATGCCGTCGTTCGTGGAGTCCACGATTTCGTGATCGATGCCGGTGCGCAGCAGCGAAAGCTCGCGCTCGCTCGGGCGTGCGTACGGATACACGTCCGGAACCTTGCTCGCGAACTGGTACAGCGTGGCGTAGATGGCGGCGGTGAACGCGGCGTACGGCGAACGAATGCGCTTGGCAAAACGCATCGAGCGCGGCGGCGGCGCCGCCGACGCCACGCAACCGAAGCGCAAGCGAGGGTCCGTCTCGGTCGAGGCGTTGAACAGGTCCACCGCCTCCGGCATCAGCTGAATGATGCCGCCTTGATCGACGCGCACCTTGCTCAAAAAATCGCCGATCTCGTTTCTGGCGTCCTTGTCCACGAAGCGCAGCACGTTGTCGGTGATGCGGCTGAATACCCGCAAGTCTCCGCCGAAGATGGCGTCGATGCCGCCCACTCCCGCCAACACGCGCGAGAAAATGGCCAGCGATGGCTCGCCGATCGAAAGTGAAATGACCGTGATCAAGCTGAGCGCGTACAGCAGGCGCGTCCCCGACACGGTCGCGAAAAAGCCTGCCACCGGCGTGCCGTAGTGCGGCGCGTTGATCGAAACGGCGCTCTGCACGCGCGTGCGCCACTCCAACAAGCTCGGATCCAGCCCCAGGCTCACCGTCGGCGACAGCACCAACCGCAGATCCAAGCCGCCCGTCGAGTGACCGACCAAGTGGATCGGCCCTTCGCTACCGGCGGTACGCTCGATGGTGGTGGCCACGATGCGCGAGCGGTAGCGCATGGAAGAGGTGGGAGGCGCCGGCACGTCTTCGAACGAGACCTCGTGCCCGGCGTCGCGGAAGCGCCGCTCGAGCCCGACGCGCACGTGGTTGAAATAGTCGTAGCCGGCGAGCCTGCCGAACCCGAACATGCCTGGGATGAAATAGACGCGGTGCAGGGCTCGGCTCATCGGTCGTCGGAAAACGGCGGCGAAGCCTGCCGCTCAGCGAAATGAAACTTCGGCGGTCAGCGCGAAATCGAAGCGGACCTCGGCCCCGTCGAGCGATGGGACGTCGGCCGCGACCTCGCGCAAGCGGTGGAGCGCCAAACTGCCTTGCCCGGTGGCGCCGAACAAGCCACGCGGTAACGCGCCACGCCCGTCGGCGTCGTGGAAAGCACACAGCCCCAAGCTGCCGGCGGTCGCGCCCGACACCTCGACGTACACGAGGTCGCGCGCGTCGCCGGCGCGCCAGCTGACCGTGAGATCGGTGTTGGGGTCGAGGCTCGGCAGGCGGTCGAACGCGGTGCCGGCGACCGTGACGTCGCTCAGCTCTTCGGGCGCTTGCACGCGCAGCTCTAGCCCTGGCAGTTGATCGCTGCCGGTGGTCTTCAGCAAGTAGGCGGCTCCGCCCGGCAGCGGCGCCGAAGCGCGATCGCGCGAGGTGTAGACGACGCCGGACAGCGGCTCCGCCGGCAAGATGGGGAATGCGCGCGGCGCTAGCAGCGTTTGCACGTCGCTGGTGCCCAGCAGCACGTCGCCGGCATCCAAAAATTCGGCGCGGCCCAGGTCACCCGCGGGCATGGCGTCGCGCTCGTGGCTTGCGCTCAGGCACTGGCCGGGCGCGGGCAGCGTGGGCCCCTTGCCCGACAGGCGCAGCAATAGCTCCGGATCGGCCAGCTCGGGCACGCGCACCACGCCGGCAAACGCGACGCCCGTCGCCTCGCTCTCGGCGCCGACGCGCGCGCTGCGATCGACGCGCAGCAGCGCGTGGGTGGTGGTGGCTACCGGCTCGGTTGCGCCCGTGGGCTCGCAGGCGGCTGCCAGGAGCAGGAGGCCGAGCAATGAGGAAGCCGTCAGTCGCACGCCGAAATGGTAGGCGCAGGGCCGCGTCGGGGCAAGCGGTCCGAGCGCTCGCTCAGAATTTCGCCGAGATAGCCATGGCGGGCGTCAGCGACCAGCCGGCCGCGTCGCCGGTCAGGTCACCCCCCGAGGTGACGAGGTGGCCGTGAGCGCTTTCATAAGCCGCGTCGAGCTCGACGCGGACCTCGACCGGTGACAACCCGATGGCGAAGCCCACGAGGCCGCCCGCCCACAGGTGCGTGGCTTTGCCGGTCGAGCTCGCCGGGCTGGCGGGCGCTTCGATCACCGAAGCGTTGAAGCCGTAGCGCTCGAACCCCGCGCGCAGGCCGGTCCAAAGCTTGACCACATCAGCATCGCTTCGGTAGCCGAACAACACCGGCAGCTCGAGGCCGTAGCCGCTCACGCTGCGCAGCGACAGCGTGCGCGGGCCGGCCCCCGAACCTTCCGGCGGCGGCTGCGCTTCGCGCCCCGATTCCGCGAACGTGCCAATCGCCCCGCCGCCCACGCTCAGGGCCAGACTCGGCCATTCGAAGGCGTGGCGCGCGTCGAGCCGAGCGCTGCGGCCGGTGTAGGTCAGGCCGGCCTCGTTGTGCTGCCCTAGGCCAACGCGCGCGGCCACGAACGGCGCTACTCCTGGCGCAATCGCAGCGCGGACCAACGAGCCGTTCGTGAAAGCCTGGCGCTGCTCGGGGGTGGTGGCTCCGCTCGGCGTGGCACCGGCCTCTTCCATGTCTTTCTCGGCGCGGTGCAGGCCGCCGAGCGCGAAGCGACCGCTGGTGCCCGCCGCGAACGTCACCTCGCCTTCGGGCAAGGTGTGGGCCGGGTGCAACAGCGGCGCCCCGCCACCGCAGGCGGTAAGCAGGCTCGCTGCTAGAAGGCCGGTCCGTTTGTTGCCACCGCGCTTTGGGGCGGCAGGCGCAGTCCCCATCACCCGAGGTGAATTCTCACCATTCATCACATCTCTCGTCGGGGGGACTGTAGTCGGACCACGCCACTGGCCGGTGAGCTACGCGAGAACCACTTCTCCAGACAGCCACGACCATTCGGACCAGAGCGTCTAGCCCTAACACAGTCAGCTTTTTGGGGCTAGGGCGGGTTTCTGCAAACCCACGGCCGCCACCACCGGTGGTGCCGCGATCGGATAGCCATTCCAGGCCGTGCGAACGAATTCGTATCCGTTCAACGAACCGCGTCGTGACCGCGTTTGTCGCACCATTGCAGGCTCCGCGCGCTTGGATGAGCAGAAGCGGACGCGCCTGGAGCGGGAGGAATGGGCGAAGCGAGCCGGCGGTGATAGTGGGCCAACGACGGCGGAGCTCGCTTCCGAGCTCGATGACATCCTCACGCCGCCCCGGCGCGCGGACTTCGTCATGGCCTTTGTGTATCGCTCCCGCCCGCTGCGGGCGCCCTCACGCGAACTCGAGCTTGTCGATCCTCAATCGACCCAACCGGCCGGAAGTCGATCGACTCCTTCATTCGCGGTCGCTCAGCATCGTCGCAATCAAAATCAGATAGACCGCGTCCATGAAATTCACAGTCGATCGAGGATGGTCCAATAACGACCATGTCATAGGGCGGGGAGGCGCTGAGCGAACAGAGCGTCGAAGTGTCTCCAGCGTTGCTCGAGCCTTCTCACGATGGCACTTCACACAGGCTTGTCTGCTACCACATCCCTGAGCTTCTCTCTGCGCGCGATCCTTCGGTCTCCCAACGAAAGGGCGGCGATTCGCTAAGAAAATAGGCGTTGGGGCAGCGATCGCGGTGTCATGCAGCCGTACGTCAAGGCATGTAGCTCGCAGAGATTTTCAGCGACCTCGAGTGCCAATGTCGGGGCTTCGACCTTCGCTTTGCGCGCTGCAACAGTGCCGCGCGGCTCGAGATGCTCCTGCTGCTCTGCGCGCTCGCCAACTCGTCAAACTCGCTGCACGTGTCGTACTGTTTGGTCGGTCGCTTCGGTGCGGCAAAATGCATCGAGCGGTGCTCCGCGTCGGCCGTACGTCATATACCTTAGGGTTGCTGTTTGCTGATTGACATACCGACCGAGTCCAAGCTAGTGAGCTCTTTGACGTGGTGGTCACCTTCTGTGTGCACGCCACGGAGTGCGGGAAAAAATAAAGGAGGATGATATGACAAAAGGGATTGGGATTGTCGCGGCTGGGGTACTCGCCATGTTGACCTTGGCGGGATGTGGCGCGAGCAGTGACGGCAAAGGGGAACCAGCCGTGGCCGATGCTGGCCAGACTGATGTGGCCAACGCTGCGCAGGGCGATTTGCCCGAGGGATCCGTAGAGACGAGGGTTGTGGACGATCAGATCCGAATGGAGCTCGAGGGCAAGTTCAACGCTTACGCGCAAGCTCTGCTCGACGGCGACAACGAGTTCTTGAACAGTCTGATTTCGTCCGAAATCCGCAACCGTTTCGTCGAGAAGAATACCGACATCGCGGCGTTTGCCAAGAAGATGAAGGCATCGATGTTGATGCAGTTCAGCGACATGTCAGATGCAACCTCGATGGGCTATGCTTTCACGGTAACCGACATCCACGAGGCGAGCGGTGGGCTGCGGGTGGAGGTGGCTCGCAACGGTGAGGCCCTTGCCAAGTCGTTCTACTTCGTGAACGAAGGGGGCGAGTACAAGCTAAACCTCGTTCGCCCCGGCTTCATGAAGCCGCGTCCGGATGGTTCTGGCGCCTCATCGGACACGTATCGCGTGAAGAACCTCAATGATGGCCTCACGGAAGCGAGTTGCGATCCGAACCACAGCCTCATGAACCCTCTTGGCGAAGCCAGACTCAGCTGCACCAATCGGTGTGGCTTTTGGCATGGCGCCAATTTCCGCGGTAACTTTCAAAACGCTCTGTGCGACTACAATACTTGGGGCATCGATGTTTATTACGATAACACTCGTAACAACGGGATGTTCTGCAACGACCCTTGTTGAGCGGTTGCTGCGATCGCTGCGCTAGCGGAAGATTGAGGAGCTGGTGAGACCCGCTCCCTTCGTGCTGTTGCTAGTCGTGATTGTCGCTCAGTCGCCCGCGTCGTGGGCGGCTGAGCGGCGCATTTTTGTCAATTTCTCGAGCGGCGAGGAAAGCCTGACGTTCGCTGGGAAAGACGATGCTCGTTTAAACGAATCACGCCTCTGTTCGGCCGACCCACTTCCGCGTTGGAACGGAGCGCAGGGATGCGGCAGCAGACAAGCCTGCGCCAGCAGCATCGTCCAAGCGCTCGAAGATCGTTGGAAAGACTTCGATGTTGTCTTCAGTCGGCAGCGCCCGGCAGTGCCCTATGACATGGTTGTCGTTGGGCCGCCATCACTAGATTGCCAGTTTGGAGTCATGGGCATTGCGGACGTGGATTGTGAGGATGCCAATCATAACAACGTTGCTTTAGCCTTTGATTGTGACGATACGGTCTCATACTGCGCTGACGTCATCTCACACGAGCTCGGGCACGCGTTCGGTTTGGACCACGTCCAAGACGACACCGACTTCATGTACGGTGGGGTGGTGCCAGGGGCCGACCTGGCGTTTCGTGACTCTTGGGGGCCCAAAGCCGGGGACGTTAGTTGCGGACCAGGGACCCAAAATTCCCACGCGCAGCTCGGCCTAGCTATCGGATTCCGGCGCCTCAGTCCTCGTGGTGGCTGCGCGTTGACGGCAGCCAGTCCTGACCACGAGCAATTGCCGATAGCATGGTTGGTCGCTCTGGTCCTCGTGGTGACCTTGCGTCGGCGCAGCCACCGCGTCGAACCGTCTCGCGCTCGCCTATGCAGCGTGACTTCCAAGTTGCTGGCTTTCGCGGCGCGGCGGTAGGCGCCAGGGGCGGTGCCGACGGCGCGTTTGAAGGTTCTGCTAAAGGCGCCCTCGGCTCTGGAACCTGGCCGCGCCCCTGCGCCGGCTCACTTTCGAAACCGCGAGACGATCGTGTTCGCTTCGGCGCGCTTCTTGAGCTCGCCGTCGTCGGGGTGGAGGCGGAGCGCGCGCTCCAGCAGCTCAGCCTCGGCTTCGATGTGGTTCGGGTCGGGCACGCAACACTCGACCGGGCAGACCGCCTGACACGCCTCGTGGTCGTAGAAGCCGACGCACTCGGTGCACAGCTCCGGGTCAATCACGTAGATGGAGTCACCTTCGGAGATGGCCTCGTTCGGGCATTCCGGCTCGCACGCGCCGCAATTGATGCAATCTGTCGTGATGTGGGTGGCCATGGCTCCGCCTGTCGCTGCCTGTGCGTTCTGTCTGATGCCCGGGAAATAAGCAAGGATTTCGGCCGGCAAGGCGGATCTCGGCTGACTTCGGGCAGATAATGCTATGGATCCGCCCCCCTCATGCCCCGCCTTCCCCAAACGCTGTGCCTGTTGTGCGCGCTCGTTGCTAACGCCGCGGGCTGTAAACCGAAGATCGGGGACGACTGTCGCATCTCGACCGATTGCTCCGCCGCGGAGGACAGGAAGTGCGACAGCACGCAGCCTGGCGGCTACTGCACGGTCTTCGACTGCGAGCCCGACACTTGTCCCGATGACGATTCCGTGTGCGTCGAGTTCGGGGCGCAGCGCTCGCCCATCTCGGCGTGCGTCGGCAAGCAATCGCCGTCGCCTTACGCGCGTGCGTTCTGCATGGCTACCTGTGACGACGATAGCGATTGTCGGGGCGGCTACACGTGTGCAGACCTTGCGAAACCCAATAACCCCTGGGGCGCCATCTTGATTGATCGCGATCGCGGCAAGCGGGCCTGCCTCGTCCCAATCAGCAAAGATGCGCTGGTCACCGACGTGGGTGAGGGCGGCGCGTTCGGTGACGTGTGTCGCTCGGAGCTGCCCGGGCAAGGCGGCGCGGGCGGCTAACGCCATGCTCGGCTTCCAGCCGCTTCCGCGCACCCTCGACGCCGCGCTGCGCGACGCCGAGCATGCGCGGCCCGACGTGCGGCTGGCCTCGCTGAGCGACTTGAAACGCCACGCCCGCGGTGGCAGCGACGACGCGGTGCGGGCGCTGGTTGCGCGCTTGAAATCCGATCCGGAGCCGCAAGTGCGCGCCAACGCCGCGCTCTCGCTGGCCGACATCGACGCGCGCGCCGAGCTGGACGTGCTGGTGGCGGCCACGAGCGACCAAGAGCCGGCCGTACGTCAAATGGCGCTGCTGGGTGTGGGTGAGCTGGCCGACCCCGAGCACACCGAAGCGCGCGCGGCGGCGACGCGTGGTCTCGTCGATCGCTTGCCGGCCGTGCGCTACCAGGCGGTCGTGGCTCTGGCTCGGCTGTTGGGCGACGGCTCGCTCGAGGCGCTGTTGGTCGGCTCGCGCGACGCGGATCCGGAGGTGCGCCACGTGGCGTTTCGGGTCGCGGAGGAAGTGTTCGGCGGTCGCGCGCCCGAGCAGGTGCCGCTGCCACTCGTGCAGCGCGCGCGCGGCGCCTTGCGTGACGACAACGTCGGTGTGCAAGTAGCCGCCGCGATCTTGCTGACGGTGCTGGGCGACCCTGCCGGCTCCGAGCGGCTGGTCGAGGCCATCAACGGCCGCCGTCGCATCACCCACGTCGAAGACGAAATCATCGTCGTCGAGCTGTGCGGTCAGCTCAAGCTCGAAAAGGCCACGCCGGGGCTCGAGCGTCGCGCGTTCGGCTTGTTCGGCGGCCGCACGCCGGTGTCGTGGCACGCCCGCGTTGCCCTGGCCGAGCTCGGTCACGAGCGCGCCAAATTGGCCATCTTGCGCGGGCTTTCGGCTTGGTCGCGCGACGCGCGCACGCTGGCCGTTGCCGCCGCCGGGCGCGCTCGTTTGCAGGAAGCGCGCGAGCTGCTCGAGGGCATGGCCGCCGCGCCGGGTCGCGCCGAGCCGGACGCCGTGAGCGACGCGCTGGCGGCCATCAACGACGCTTCGAGCTCGAGCGGAGGCTGAACGTGGTGACGGCGCAGCGCCTCGAGCTGTACCGACACTTGCGACGGATTCGGCTGCTCGACGAGCGCCTGGTGCAGCTGCAACGCCAGGGGCGCGTTGCCTTTCACGGCTCCTGCGCCGGCCAAGAGGTGGCACCGGTGGCGGCGGCGTTGGCGCTACGCCCCGGCGACTGGATCTTCCCGGCCTTGCGCGAGAGCTACGCCATGCTGGTGCGCGGCTACCCGCTCGAGCGGTACCTGGCTCAAGACTTCGGTACTTCGCTCGACTCGAACCGCGGCCGGCAGATGCCGAGCCACCAGAGCGCGCGCTCGGTGAACGTGGTCTCGTGGTCGAGCTGCATCGGCACCCAGCTGCCGCAAGCGGTGGGCATGGCCCTGGCCGCCAAAAGGCTGGGCAAAAGCGACATCAGCTTGGCGTTTCTGGGCGACGGCGCCACCAGCCATCCCGACTTTCACGCCGCCCTGAACTTTGCGGGGGTGTTCCGCGCGCCGTGCGTTTTCGTCTGCCAAAACAATCAATTTGCCATCAGCGTGCCGGTGGAGCGCCAATCCGGCAATCCGCTCTTGTTCGAGAAGGCCGCCGCCTACGGCATTCCCGGCGAGCGCGTCGATGGCAACGACGCCGAGCTGGTGCTTTCGGCCATCGCCGGCGCCGCCGAGCGCGCGCGCAACGGGGACGGCCCGAGCTTCATCGAGTGTCTCACCTACCGGGTCGGGCCGCACTCTTCGAGCGACGACCCCAGCCTCTACCGCGACGAAGCCGTGACGCGCGCCTGGCAGCAACGCGACCCGGTTGAGCTCATGCGGGTTCGCCTGCTCGCGGAAGGCGCTTGGGACGCCGCGCGCGACGATGCGCTCACCCGCGAGTTGAGCCAAGAGCTCGACGTCGCGGTCGCGGCCGCCGAGCAGGCACCGCCACCGCCCGTTTCCTCGCTGTTCGACGACGTTTACGCCAAGCGTCCGTGGCACCTGCGAGAGCAAGCCGCTAGCCTGGAGGCGTTGCGGAGCCGCCGCGAGCCGTAACGCGCGGCTACGGCTCGGCGTCGGGGCCGAACTTGAAGCTATCGGCGAGCTGCTCGGCGGTGAGCGCGGCGCCGTAGATACGAAATTCGTCGTAGCGCGCGCCCAGCTCGGCGTCGGCGGTGAAGTTGGAGCGCCCGAGCCAGTTGTTCACGTCGTCGATCCTGGACAGCGGCCGCGACAGCGGGCATTCAACCACCTGTTTGCCGTCTTGGTAGATCGCGATGGTCTCGGCTTTGGCATCGACCACCACCGCCACGTGCGTCGGAACCCCGCTCGGAAATGCTTGCGTGACGTAGCAAACTTCTTCGTCGCCAACGCCGTTGCGCGAGTAGGCGACTCGTAAGCCCGCGGGTAGGCCGCGTGTGGTGTCGTTGGCGGCGTTGGTCGTCAAGAACAGGTAGCTCGTGCCGCTGTAGCTACCGCCGCTCGGCGAGGTCACGGCCATGTCTTCCCCGCCGTTGCTGTTGCCGAAGTCGAAGATGCGCTGCCACGCGGGCCCGCCGTCCCAGGTCAGCCACGCTTCGAACGTGGCGTCGGTCAGGCCCGACACGATGCCGTTGGGCAAATTGACGTATTCGAGACTGTGCGCTCCGCTGAGCGTGAGGCTGCCGGTGCCGGCCAGCTCGGCGCCGAGGACCTGGCCGTGGGCGGCGCCCTTGGAGTCGAGCGCGACGATGCCGTCGCCGTTGAAGCTGTAGCGGTGGATCAGCGAGCTCTCGAGCGGGCTGACCGGTACGGGCTCCATCATCGGCGGCGGCTCGCGCACTGCGTCGACGACGTTGGGGTCGCAACCCAGCGCGCCGAACAGCAGCAGGAACCAAACCGACTTCACCATCAAAACTCCGCCATCACGCCGGCGCTCATCAGCAAGAGCGGGGCCGCCACTTCGGCTGCGTCCTCGCCCACGATGCGCACCACCGTCTTGCTCCAAGCGTCCAACAATTGCGCCTCCAGCACCAGCCCGATGCCGGGCACGGGCTGCAGCCACAGGCCGCCCGAAGCGTTGACCAGCCCCGAAAGCGTCCGTGAAGAGGAGTTTCGATACGGATCCGGGGCGTCGCCGGCCACGTCCAGCACCAGAGCTCCTCCGCCCAGCGACACGAACGGTTGCACACGGCGCTTGGGCAAAAAGCGCATAACGGCGTCGAGACTGACGGCGGTGTGCCGCACGGTTGCCGCTCCTGGCCCGTGCTCCACGCGCGACGCGCTGCCCAGACCGACGAAGCCGCCGCGAAAATCGATGGCCAACACGTCGCCCGTCCAACGCTCCGGCAACGCCACGCCCAGCCGAACGACGGGCGTCAGCGCTTGCTGACTCTTCTGAAAGCCTTTGAGCAGCCCCAGACCCACGGTCAAATTAGGGTGGGTGCCGCGGAGCTCGGGAGGCGGCGGCGGGGGCGCAACCGGTGGCGCCGTGGCCGGGGAAGGCTCGTGCTCGCGCGTCACCGCCAGCTCCGCCAGGCGGGCTTTCACCAGCTCCACCGCTTGCACCGCCACTCGCGCCGCTTCCCGGCTGTCCACGCCAGCGCGATCCGAGCTGTTAGCGTCGCTCGCCTCGGGCTTCAGCCGAAGCACCACGGTCTTGCGCAACATGCGGTCGGCCAACCAAAGCTCGGCGCCTCCGCTTTCCCCTTTGTCCGCATCGTTCGGCGCCAGACGTTCCACGAGCAGCACCGAAGCGGGGTGCAGCTCGTGCCCCGCGTCTTCGACCGCCTGCTTCGGATCGTTCTCGCTGACCGGAAGCACTACGACCTCGAAGCCGGCGGCCCCTAGCTCGGCACGCACGCGCGTCGTGATCTCGTGATCGGAGTCGCTGCCGTTTGCACGCTCCAACACCAAAATGCGGTGACGGTACTGCGCCTGCGCTGCAGAGCCGAGGAAGACGAGGGCGGAGGCGGCCGCGGTTGCCGCGAGCCGCTTGAGCCGCCTGCGTTCCGTCATGGCTTGGGCGCGGACGGAGACTCCAGAGTGATCTTGCGAGCAGCGGCCGCGTACGGGCCGTTGGGGTAGCGACCGAGGTACTCCGTCGCGACGGGGCCGGCGGCGCTAACCCCGCGCTGCTTGTACAGCAGCATCATCTTGCGACCGAACGCCTGCGAAGCGTACGCCCCGCGCGGGCTCTCGCTCACGTAGCGCTCGTACCATTCGATGGCCCCGCCTCCGCCTTCTTCGGCGATGCGGCCGAGGAAGAACGCGGCGTCGCGCGCGGCTCCGCTGGTGGGAAAGCGTTGCCGCTCGGCCAACAGCACGCGCTTGGCGACCGCGCTGCGGCCTGCGTAGCGTGCCGCGTCGGCCAAGGCCGCCAGCTCTTCGAGCGAGCCGCCGGCCAACGTGCGATCGAGCCCGCGCTGCTCCGCTTCGTCGAGCACGGCGTTGAAGTGACCTTGGGCAACCTGGCGGGTCCAAGCGTGCGCTTCCGTGGCCGCTCGCGGCGTGGGGCTGGTGCTGCTGGGAGCCAACGGAGCCGGAACGGCGCTTTCGCGCGCGTTGCGAAGCTCTTGCGGCTGGTCGGGCTCGAGCGCCGCGACGGCGGGAGCGGGACCGGCGGCGGCGGTGCTGCCGCCTTCCACCGTAAGGCGCCCTTCAGCGACGCCGCCGAACAGGTGTTGACCCGCGCGCAGCGTAATGCCGGACAGCGCGAGCGGCCCCGTCACGATCACTGCGCCCGTTTCCATGCGCAGGTCGAAGGCTTGCGCTTGATTCGACCAGCTCACGTCGAAAGCGGTGCCGGTGACGCGAACGTCGTACGGACCCGCTGCCACCTTCCAAGCCGCTTGCGGCTTTTTGGCGATGTGCACGTGCATGCTGCCGTGCGACAGCACTACCTCGGCGCCGCGCTCCGTCACGTTCGTGATGCGCGCTTCGGCGCCGCGCTCGAGCGTTGCTTCGGAGCCGTCGGAGAAACGGATTTGGGTGTGCTCTTGGCCGACCACGCGGCTATTGGCGTCGAGCGCGCCGCCCGCCACCTGAAACGAAATCTTGCTCGGGGTGGCTTGCGCGAAGATGAAGGCCCCGGCCAGAACGGCCGCCGAGCCAAGCGCCGCGACCCCAGCTATCCAGCCTCGCCCCCAACCGCGCGCCGGCTCCGCCATCCGAAGCTGCAGACGGGCGAATCCAGCGTCATCGGAAAGGACGGTGTCGCCGTGGAGCTCCCGCTGGGCGAGCCTGATTAGCTCTGCGGTGCGCTGGTCAACCGGGGTCTCCGCCACATTCATGGGTCTTCTTCAGTGGAGGTGACTTCGAGCTTGCTCAAGTAATCAACTAAAAACGGATCACGTTGCGCGAAGAAAATGACGCGCTCCCAAGCCCGGGTAAAACAGCGGCGGGCAGTGGGGACGGAAACGTCCAGAGCGGCGGCGACCTCGGCCGCTTCCATGCCCTCGATGAACCGGAGAACGAAGGCGGTGCGGTCCCGTTCGTTGATGCGGTTCAGGGCACGGTAGAAATGAATCAGCGCGTGCTGCGAGCTGGTGTCGGCGTTGACGACGCGCAGGTCGGGCAGCTCGGCGGTGCGCGAGAGGCCGACCCAACGCCGCACGCGGGCACGCCGAATCTCGTAGCGGGCGGTGCGCACCGTGATGGCAATCACGAACGCCTTCAGCGCGACCGGATCGCGCAGCGTGTGCACGCGCTCGAACAGGCACAAAAACACGTCTTGCACGATGTCTTCGACGTCGTGCTGCGGGCCGAGCGAGCGGCGTAGGATGCGGCGTACCAACGGCGAAAAGCGAGTCCACGCCACGCGCGGCGCAGCCACGTTCTTCTCGATCAACGCGACGGCAAGCGTCGCGTCGTCCGCTTCAGTGAGCGGCGGAGACGCGGCACTGGGAGCTGCCACATCGTGAGAGACCTGCCTTGTGGCCAAGTACGCCAAGTGGGGGTTCGGCGCGAGGCAAGAGCCCCGCGATCCTGTCCTTGTGGGGTAACTCAACCGGTAGGGTCACGCAACTGCTATTTTCTTAGGTTTCTTAAGTTTTGGCGCCGAGGGATTTTTGATCCTCCGAGTCCCGGGCTCATCACTTGCCTAGTACGCGCTGGGGCTTCGCGTCGTGGCCGTTTTTTCGCGTAGCCGCAGATTTTGATCAGTTTCTTCGCGCGCTCGGAATCAGTTTCGGAGCGTTCCAAGCGCGTTGCGCTAGGCATTGGCAATCGTGAATCGGACTCTGCTCGTTACGTGTCTGGGCCTCGGGGTCGCGGTCGGCCTCGGTGCACTTCATGGTCGGCTCACAGACGCCGCTCCTGCACCTACACCGGTGCCCCACGCACACGCGCCAGAGTCGTCAGAGCCGGCGGCGGCCGCACCGATCCAAGTTGCGGCCATGACTCAAGTGGCAGCTACCAGCCCCGAGGTGGCGCGGCTCGACGCGCGACGGCAACTGTACGAATCGGTCGACGCGCTCGTGCAAGCGTCCGAGTTCGAAAAAGCGCGCAAGCTGTTGGACGAAGATCAAGAGCGCTACGGCGACGACCTCGCGCCCGAGTGGCGCGATCTCGAACAGAGCTATCGCTTGATCGCCGACTGCCTCGAGCACCCAACGCCAAAGTTGCGCGTGCGCGCCGAAGCGTTCGTCCTCGTCAGCCAAGCCCTCAGCCTCCGCCCGCGCATCATGGCTGCTTGCACGGCCGTAAGCGCGAGACGACCAGGCTCGCAGTAGTCTCCGAGCGCACGGACGAATACCAGTCGCGCCCGCGCATCGAGCCGAGCGCGCGCGACTGCTTGGAAAAAGCGAGCGTGATCTTGCAAAGTGCGAGCACGCTCGAAGCGTCCTCGAGACTGAGATTTGCCGTTGCTTGACGCCTTTCACAGCGGCCGACAAGACGCGCGGATGGTGGGTGGCGGGTCAACGCATTCAGTTCATGCGCGCTGACTGAGACTGCCGCCGAGAGCGTTGAAGGAGCTGGTCGATGAGGGTTCAATCTGCTGTTGTGGCCATGGTCGTGACGTCGCTAACCATTGCGGCGGCGTGCAGTACCTCCAATCCCGGAGCTCCGACGAGCTCCGGCGGAAACGCCACGAGCGGGGCGACCTCCACCAGCGGGGCGACTTCCACCAGCGGAGCAACCTCTGTCAGCGCGGGCACCGGCGGTATGGGCGGTGGGGCTTGTTCCAACGTGGCGGCGTGTGGCGGCGACGTGGTTGGCGCCTGGACCGTCACTTCGTCATGTCTGCGAGTGTCCGGTCAGCTCGATCTTTCGGAAACCAGTGTGGGTTGTGCCTCTGCACCGGCGTCAGGGGAGCTCCATGTGAGCGGGACCTGGGTCGCTCAATCGAACGGAGCCTACGCCGACAATACGATGACGACCGGCAACGTGAAGTTCAGCTTGGCGCCCGCGTGCCTGATGCTGTCCGGAACCACCACCAGCTGCGATCGGCTGGCAGGCGTCCTACAAGACGCGTTGGGCTACTCGTCGCTCAGTTGTACGGCTGCGACGGACGGCGGCTGTACTTGCGAGGCCGGTGTCCAACAAGTTGGCGGCCCAGGGTTGGTTGCCTTCGAGCCGCCGACGAGTGGCAAGTACAAGGTTTCTGAAAACGTGCTCACGATGGGCGTCGGTACGGACGAAACCCAGTACCCCTATTGCGTCGCCGCCAATCAGCTCACCCTGACCCCTCAGAGCCCGACCGTGACCGGCACGATCGTACTGCAGAAGAACGACAACTCGGGTACGGGGGGTACGGGCGGGCAGGGAGGCTCCGGCGGAGCCGCCGGAACCGCGAACGGTGGAACGGCGGGCAGCAACGCGGGCGCGGGTGGCTCCGGCGGCTCGGGCGGCTCGCCGCTGCTGGGCCCTCCTGGTCCGCCAACCTGTGACATCTACGGCACCGCGAACACGCCCTGCGTGGCCGCCTACGGCACGGTTCGGCTGCTCTCCAGCAAGTATACAGGGCCCCTCTACCAGCTTCGAAAAGGCGGCACCAAGACGGGCACGGGCGGGACGACCATGGACATCAAAGTGGTCGATGGTTTCGCCGACGTGGCCGCCCACGAAGCGTTTTGCGGAGCCGAGACTTGCACCTTTTCCAAGCTGTACGACCAATCGGGCAAGGGCAACGACCTCACGGTGGCGCCAGCCGGGTGCTACATGGGCACCGCGTCGGAGGACGACTACGAGTCCAACGCCATGAAGCGCGCGGTCATGGTCAACGGCCACAAGATCTACGCCCTGTACATGGAGAAGCACGAGGGCTATCGGAACAACAAGACCAGCGGCATGCCGACGGGCTCGGCCGCGCAGGGCATCTACGAGGTGGTGGACGGCAAGCGCTTCGGGGCCGACTGTTGTTGGGACTTCGGCAACGCTTCGACCAACAATTGCTACGGCGGCACGGGACTCATGAACACCGTGTTTTTCGGGATTGGGCTTTGGGGCAAGGGCGCCGGCAGTGGCCCCTGGTTCGAGGCAGATTTCGAGGCGGGAGTCTGGTCTGGAGGCACGGGGGCGGATCCAACCATGATCACCAACACCATGAACCCGGCCATTGACTTCGATTTCGCGTTTGGGCTCGTGAAGACCAACTCGACGAACTACGCCATCCGCGTCGCCAACGCCCAGTCCGGCAATCTCATCACCGCCTACGACGGAGGCCTGCCCACCAACCTGCACTGGGCCATGCAAGGCGGCATCGTGCTCGGTATCGGGGGTGACAACAGCAATCGCTCGTGGGGCACCTTCTTCGAAGGCGCCATCACGGCGGGCAGGCCATCCGACGCGAGTGACGCCACCGTCTTGCAGAGCGTTCAGGCGACCGGCTTCGGCAAGTAGCGCTCTGGGGCTACTTGACCGCGGCGCGCCAGGCGTCGAGGGCGCGCATGTTGCCGAGCGTGTCGGCCCAAGTCATGGCCGGCCACGGCGCCTCCACGCCGTTGAGCGACATGGCGACGAGCTCGGCTTGCAGCGCGTAGGTGGGGCGGTCGGTGCGGATGGTGACCGTTTCTTCGGGCTGCCCTTCGCGGCGCACGCTGAAGCTGGTTTCCAGGCCCTGGCGCAAGCCTTGGGGGATCCACGGATCAGGCACGACGATTTGCCCGCGCTCACCGTAGAGCACCGCTTCGGTGCCGACGCGGTGATGGACGGCGCACGTCAGCGCGGCCGTCAAACCGGAAGGGAACGTCACGAGCGCGGTCGCTAGCTCGTCGGCGCCGGTGGGGCCACGGAAACCAACCGCGCTCAGCTGCGCGGGCTCGGCGAATGGTTGCCCGGTGACGATGCCCGCCAGCAGGCGCGCAAACGACATGCAGTAGCCGCCCACGTCCAAGATGCCGCCGCCGCCCAGCTTCAAGTCGAACAGGCGACCTTGCGGGTCGCGCTCCACACGGAAGCCGAAGTCGGCCTTGATGTGCCGCAGCTCGCCGATGTCACCGCGCTTCACGCGCTCGATCACGCCGGCCAACAAGGGGTGGCAGCGGTACATGTAGCCTTCGAGCAGGAAGACTTTGCGCTGACGCGCGGCGGCTAGCACGCGCTCGGTGCTGGCGGCGTCGACGGTGAGCGGCTTTTCGCACAGCACGTGCTTGCCCATCTCGATGCAGGCCAGCGCTTGCGCTTCGTGCAACGGATGTGGCGTCGCGACGTAGACGACGTCGACGTTGGCGTCCCCGAGCAGCTCTTTCAAGTTGGCCGCAGCGCTGCGTAGGCCAAAACGCTGCGCGAATGCCTGGCTTTTGGCGGCCGAGCTGCCGACGGCGTTGACCACCTCACAGGTGGGAGACGGCGCGAGCGCCTGACAAAAATCCGCGGCGATGCCGCCGGTGCCAATCACGCCGAATCTAACTTTAGTCGTCATCGAATTTACCTAGCGTCTCGGGCGAAGCGTGGCGCACGCAGCCGGGCCCCAGCAGCAAGACTGCCGGGGCCGGCCACTGACACCGATTGCTCACTCTGCCGAGAGCTTGTGAATCATCGTGTGCTTGTAGGTGGCGCCAGGCTTGAGGATGACTTCATCTTTCCAAGCGGGCACGTTGATCGAGTTCGGAAACTTTTGCGACTCGAGGCACAGGCCCGTGTACTGCTGGTACGCGACGCCGCCCTTGCCCTTGTTGCTGCCGTCCAAGAAATTGCCCGAGTAGAACTGCACCCCGGGTTGATCGGCGGACAGCTCGAGCACGCGGCCCGACTTCGGATCTTTCAAGCGAGCGACTGGGCGCAGCGTGTGCGGGTCACCTTTGACGACCCAGTTCGCGTCGAAGCCAATGGGCTTGCCGCCGGCTTCCTTCAAGTCCTTGCCAATCAGCTTGGGCGACGTGAAATCGAAAGGCGTGCCTTTGACGGGCTTCACTTTGCCGTCCGGAACGGGGTCGGTTGCGCTCGGGCCGGGCGTGTACTGGTCGGCGAACAAAGTGAGCTCTTCACCCGTGATCGGGCCCGAATCCTGGCCGCCGAGGTTCCAGTAGGTGTGGTGCGCCATGTTGACGATGGTCGTCTTGTCGGTGGTGGCGTCCATCTCGACCTTGAACTCGTTGTTGTTGGTCAGCGTGTACGTGTTGTGCGCGGTGACGGTGCCGGGGAAGTTTTCGTCGCCGTCTTTCGACACGTAGGTGAGCTTGAGCGCGGGGCCGTTCTCGGTCTCCATCGGCTCGGCCGTCCAAATCACCTTGTCCCAACCGACCTTGCCGCCGTGCAAGAGATTCTTGTCGTTGTTGGCGTTGAGCTTGATGGTCTTGCCTTCGAGCGAAAACTGCGCGTTCTTGATGCGATTGGCGACGCGGCCGATCACGGCGCCGAAGTACGGCGTGGCCTTCACGTAGTCGTCGACCTTGTCATAGCCGAGCACGATGTCGGCCATCTTTCCGGCTTTGTCGGGCGTGTGCAGCTCGGTCACGATGCCGCCGTAGTTGGTGACCTTGAGCACGAGGCCGTTCTTGTTCGTGAGCGTGTAGAGCTTCACTTCCTTGCCACCGACGGTGCCGTAGGGCGCCTCGGTGATGGCTTTGTCTTTCTTCGCCTCTTTGCTGCCCTCGGCAGCGGGCGCGGCGGCGCTGGCCGGTGCCGCGGAGGGGGCGGGTGCAGCCGGCTCGCCCGTAGCGGCCACCGGTTCGGCCGGCTGAGAGCCAGAGCACGCGGTGATCAGGACGCCAAGCAGGGCGCCGAACAAGGGGGTAGCGGCGGACGAGAGAGCTCTACGATTTGCCATGTGGATTCATCACCTGAGAGGGGTCGACTGGTCGGGTTTAGTGACGCTAAGGCACCGATTAGAGTCAAAATTCTCAGGCCTGGACGCGGGCAACACCGCGCGTGCCTGCTACAATTCCCTGATCGGCAACTGGGCCGGAGCGTCACTTGGTGAGTGCGTGAGCACAAGCTCGTCCTTCGATCAGAAGGCGAAATCTCGTTACGTGACCCATTAAAAGATGCAGCGTTCAGCGTCAGCAAGGGCCGCCCGGGCCAAGCGCCGGCTCGCGGGCTACGGCGCCGTGGCGCTGTGCGTCGTCGCCTGCGCCACGTATGAAGACGTCCCCACCGGCAGTGATGACGGCACCGGCGGTGGTGGGAGCGGCACCGCGGGCACGCCCGCGGGCGGCTCCGCAACCGGCGGCCACGCTGGCTCGCTGCCCATGGCCGGCACCTCGGTGGTCGCTCAAGCGGGCACGTCGACCTCCGCCGGCACCGCCAACGGCGCCGGCACCGCGGGCACGGCGCCCGTCGCCGGCAGCGTCGGCACGGGTGGCAGCTCGGCCGGCGGCAATGCCAGCGCTGGTATGGGCGGCGAAGGTGGAGACGGCGGCGCGCCTCCCGTGGTGGTCGACGACTGTCCGACCGATCCGGCGAAGACGGCGCCGGGCGTTTGCGGCTGCGGCTTCCCCGATGCCGACACGGCCAAGCTTGCGAGCTGCACGGGGCTCAAGACCGCGCTCGTGCATCGCTACGATTTCGAAGGCACCGGCACCACCGTGACCGACCGCGTGGGCACCGCGCATGGCAGCGTGAAGGGCGGCGCTACGCTGTCGCAAGTCGGCGGCAAAGGCGTCGTCGTGCTCAACGGCGGCACCACCGGCTCTTACGTGGATTTGCCCAACAAGCTGCTGTCCGCCCTCACCAACGCCACGCTCGAGGCGTGGGTCACCTGGGGCGGCGGCAACGCGTGGCAGCGCATCTTCGACTTCGGCGACACCACCAACGCCACGCCCGAGGACAACCCCGCCAACGGCAAGAGCTACCTGTTCCTCACGCCCTCCACCGACGTCGCGCCCGCCGGGGTCATGCGCGCCGTCTATTCGCTCTCGGGCGGCGCCGCCTCCGCCGAGACCCGCCTCGAAAGCACGGATCCCTTGCCGCAGGTGCTCACCCACGTGGCGCTGGTGGTCGATGCTGCGGGTGGCCAGCTGGTGCTGTACGTGGACGGCGCAAAGGTTGGCGAGCAAGCGTTCGCGGGCGATCTTGGCTCCATCAACGACGTCAACTGCTGGCTCGGGCGCAGCCAGTACAGCGCCGACCCCGAGCTGACCGGCACCTTCCACGATTTCCGCATCTACAAGGCGGCGCTCACGCCCCTGCAAATTGCCACGAGCTTCGCGGGCGGAGCTGATCCAGCATTCCTCGCCAAATGAGCCGCGTGGAACAGCAGTTCGAGGACCAGCGGGCCTCGAACCAAAGCGGGTTGCCGCATTTCGAAGCATTTCGTGGTCACCGGCAGGCGCTGACGCGCGTGCTCACGGAGGCGGCGCCGAGCGGGGGAGCGCGGCTGTGCGTGCTGGGCGCTGGCAACGCTTACGACTTGGAGCTGGAGCAGCTGCTGGCGCACTACGCGGAGGTACATCTGGTCGACATCGACGCCGTTGCGGTTGCGCGCGCGCGCGAACGCGTGCCCGAGGTTCCGCGAGCTCGCTTGTTCGCCCACGCGCCGCTCGATCTCTCGGGCATGTTCCAAGACATCGAGCGCTGGGGCCGCATGCAAGTCACGCCCGAGGAGCTGATGAACGCGCCAGCAGCGGGAGCCAAGCGCATCGCGGCGGCACTGCCCGGCCCGTTCGACGTCGTGGCGTCGACGTGCTTGCTCACCCAGCTGCAGCTCGAGCTGCTGCAGCTGCTGGGAGATACCCACCAACTGTTCGTCGCGCTGCGCGAGTTCCTGACCCTCACCCACCTGCGCACGCTGGCCGCGCTGACCAAACCAGGCGGGCGCGCTCTGCTCGTCACCGATCTTTGCGAGTCGGCCGTGTTCCCCCCCGGGCGGCCGCGCAACGAAGCTGACCTGGCCCCGCTCATGTCCGAGCTGGTCGACAAGGGCTACGTCATCCACTCGTCGCACCCGGGCTTGATCGGCGCGACGCTGGACGACGATCCGGTACTGAAACGCTGTTTCAGCGACGCCCAGCTGAGCACGCCCTGGCTTTGGCAGAACGGTCCCGAGCACCGCTTTCTCGTCTACGCCCTCGCGCTGCCCCGAAAAAGCCCGTAGCCGCGGGCTGCCAACTCGCAGCCCGAATCGCAGAAGCTTTCGTGGCGGCTCCAGGCAACTCTGCGCCGCGGGCTCGAGCTGCCAGTCACTCCCCGCAGCTCTCGCCGCCATCCGGGGCGGCCGTCGCCTGCCAACCATCCTCTCGTCTCACCATCGCCGTTGCCAGCCTCGGCGGCTGGCGGCGGCTGGCGGCGGCTGGCGGCTAGCGGCTGGCGGCTAGCGGCGCTGGTGGCTGGCGGCTGGCGGCGCTGGCGGCGCTGGCGGCGCTGGCGGCGCTGGCGGCGCTGGCGGCGCTGGCGGCGCTGGCGGCGCTGGCGGCGCTGGCGGCGCTGGCGGCGCTGGCGGCGCTGGCGGCGCTGGCGGCTGGCCAGTCACTCCTCGTTGCGGATATCAGGTGATATCACCCAATTATCAGGTGATATCACCTAATATGGACGTCGCGCAGGCGCGCTCGGCGCTGCAAGAGGCCGGGTCCAGGGCCTAGGGCTGGAGACGGCAGGCGTGTACCGATCCGGCCAAGAAGGAGGTGCGCTTGAGAACGAGGGTGGCCCAGGGTATGCCCCCACCATCCAGATGGCCTCGACCGAATTTGACGCGATTGTTTTGGGTGGTGGACCGGGCGGCTACGTGTGCGCAATTCGCCTGGCGCAGCTCGGCGTGAAGACGCTCTGCGTCGAAGAAGAAGAGTTCGGCGGCGTCTGCTTGAACTGGGGCTGCATCCCGTCCAAGGCGCTGATCGCCAACGCCCACTTCGTCGAGAAATCGAAGCACATCGCGGATCACGGCATCGCGGTTTCGGGCGTGTCGGTCGACGTCGGCAAGATGCAAGGCTGGAAAAACGGCATCATCAAGAAGCTGACCACGGGCGTGCGCGGCCTCGTCAAGTCCAACGGCGGCACCACCATGGACGGTCGCGGCAAGCTGGTCGCCAAAGACACCGTCGAAGTCACGCTCAAGGACGGCACGAAGCAGCTGGTCAAAGCCAAGAAGGCCATCGTGATCGCCACCGGGTCGGCCACCATCCAGGTGCCGGGCTTCGAGTTCGACGGCAAAAAGATCATCGGCGCCCGCGAAGCGGTGAGCTTGCAGCAGATCCCGAAGCGCCTGGTCGTCATCGGCGGCGGCGTGATCGGGCTCGAGCTGGGAATGGTTTACCAGTCGTTCGGCTCGCAGCTCACGGTCGTCGAAATGACCAACAACCTCTTGCCGGGCATCGATCCGGACTGCGTGAAGGTCGTCGAGAAGACGCTCAGCAAGCGGGGCGCCACCGTCTTGAAGGGCGCGCGCGCCGAAAAATACGAGAACAACGCCGACGGCTCCGTGTCGGTCGTGGTCACGGTCGACGGCAAGCAGCAAAAGATCGAAGCCGACGTGGTGCTGGTCGCGGTGGGCATGAAGCCGCGCGGCAAGGGCATCGGCCTCGAAGAGCTCGGCGTCACCGTCGACCAACGCGGCTTCGTGCCCACGAACGAGTTCTGCGAGACGAACGTCAAGGGCATCTACGCCATCGGCGACGTGAGCGGCGCGCCCATGCTGGCCCACAAAGCCAGCAAAGAGGGCGAGGTCGCGGCCGAGGTGATCGCCGGGCACCACGCCGGCAAAGACTGGGTCACCATCCCCGGCATCGTCTTCACGGATCCGGAAATTGCGACCGTCGGCATCACCGAAGCGCAAGCCAAAGAGCAAGGATTGACGGCAAAGACCGGCAAATTCCCGTTCGCGGTGTTGGGCCGCGCCATGAGCATCGGCGAGACCGAAGGCTTCGTGAAGGTCGTCACCGACACCAAGAGCGGCCGCGTTTTGGGCATTCACATCGTCGGGCCGAACGCTTCGGATTTGATCAGCGAAGGCGCGTTGGCGCTCGAGACGGTCGCGACGGCTGAAGACCTGGCGTTGACCATCCACCCGCACCCCACGTTGGGAGAGTCGCTGATGGAAGCGGCGGCGGCGTCGATTGGTAAGGCCGTGCACATGATGAATCGCTAGAGAGGGGGAAGAGGCGATCGCGATCGCGATCGACCTACGCGATCGCGATCGACCTACGCGATCGCGATCGCGATCGCGATCGACCTACGCGATCGCGATCGACCTACGCGATCGATTTACGGGATGGTTGCTGCTCGGGAGGGCGATTGTGCCGGCGTGCTCGGCGGGTTCAAGGGGCTGCGCCCGCGCTGCGCGCGACGCTCGCTGCGCTCGCGCCCTTGAGCCCGCCTGCGCGCGCGGGCGAGGGGGGGCTGGCTCGCAGGAACGCGGGCCAGAAAGACAGGCAAATGCTTCAAGTCACTGAGCTCAGTATTCAGGCGATTGAGTCAATTCGACCTTTGGTTTCACGGATTCGGAGCAGGGATAGGAGTTTGGCGGATCAGTTGGTACGGGCGGCGACGAGCGTGGCGCTCAATGTGGGCGAGGCGGATCTTTCGGATCCGGGCAATCAGCGGGCGCGGTTCTTTTCGGCGGCGGGCAGTGCGAATGAGGCTTTGGTGGCGCTGAGGGCGGCGGTGGCTTGGGGTTACTTCGAGCGTGGTGCGGCGCAGCCAAGCGAGGAGCTGCTACGGCGCATCGTCGCCATGCTGTGGAAACTGACGCGCAGGTGAGTACAGGGGCCGGCACGGCGTTGCGGCGCCGTGCCGGTCTTGCGCAGCCGCGCATCGACCAACGCCGCCGCGGTGGCGCCGACCGCCACACACACCGTGTCACTCCACGAAAACGAGTGCCCGAGCAGCAACCCTCCCAGCCGCGTCGCCCGCACCGCCTGCGCCCAAGGCGCCTGATACAACTGACTCAGCTCGATGAGCTCCGTCGTCACCGTCGCAACCACCCAAAGCCGGAGCGGCGCCGCAGAGGGGCGTGCGAACGCGGCGAGCCCAAAGAAGAGGGCGCCCCAAAGCACGTCCCCCACGTACAACACGCAAGACTCCGGCACGCCCGGGCGGCGCGAAACGAACCCCAGCGCGACGAGCACGACGAGCCAGACTGCGAGAGCGCCGCGCTGGCGCGGTGGTGGGGTGGGCATGGGCTTCGAGACGGAAGCACGCCGGCGAGGCTCGTTTTGAAGGAGAAACAGTGGAGTGTTCGTGCAGCGCACCCGGGTCTCCGCCTTCCGCAAGCTTCTCGAGGCTGGAAGCTCCGCACGTTGTCTCCGCTCGTCACTCCTGGCCACTCCGAAACCTCGCCCACCCATCAACCAACGGATCCCCCCGTGGCGAATCCGAAAAATGGTCAATCGCCGGCAAGCTCAAGTACTCGCGATAGAACACCGCGGCGGCGTCCGTATCGTTCGTGTACTCCGCGCGTAGCGCCTGCGCCAAGAGCGAGCGGGCGCGGAGGAACATGCGGACGGGTTGGGCTTCGAACTGAGCGAGGGTGGTTTCGCCGAGGACGAAGCGGGCGAGGTGGAGGGCTTTGGCGCGGAAGTGGAGGGGGAGGTGGTCGATGACGTGGCGGGCGTGGCGGGTGCAGGCTTCGGGGTCGCCGAGGTCGCGGTCGAGGAGGGGGAAGAGGAAGTGGCGGTGGAGCCAGAGGTCTTCCCAGAAGGCGGCGCAGGGGAGGGCGGTGGCGGCGGTTAGGTGCCGGCGGTAGTCGGGGAGATCGCCGTGCTGGTAGCTGCGAAGCGCGAGGTGGTGCAGGAGGTAGAGTCGTTCTTGGAGGACGAGCGGTGAGTCTAGGGCTTCGGGGCCGGCGTCCAGTTGGCAGAGCGCGCGGGCGTCGCCGCGGGCGGCGGCTTCGCTGATGCGACCTAGACCGCGCAGGGCGGCGGCGTATTCGGCGGGGGGAGTGAAGTGGTGGTTCAGGACGACGTCGTAGCGACCGGTGGGCAGCAGCGCTTCGATGCAATCTCCGAGCGCCAGCGCGTCGTCGAGCTCTCCGCGCAGCGCGTGGCCGAGCGCGCGCGCGGCGCTGTGTTTCACGCGGTCGAACTGGTTCAAGTGGCCCTGCGCCGTCTCGTACATCCAGGGGATGCCGGCGTAGCGTTCGGCGGCGTAGGCAAACTCCGCCAGCGCGCAGCGCGCCTCGAAATGCTGGCGGTGCTGGTCGGGAAAGCGTTCGACGACGGCGCGAAAGTTGCCGCGCGAAAGCTCGAGCTGCGCGGCCGCGGCGGCGCTGCCAGGGTCGTCGGGGAAATGGCGGTCACGCAGATCGCCATAGGGCGCCAGATGCATCACGTCGCTGCTGCACAGCGAGTTGACGTACTGGACCCAGCGATCGACGATCAGCGCTCGCGCGCTCGGCAAATCGTTCAACAGCCGGCTCAGCTCCGCCACGACTTCTTGGTGGCGCCCGGCTTGGAACTCGAGGTCGACGAGGTGCACCGCGGCTCGCGCGCGCCACGAGTCGGCGCGGAGCGTGGCCCACAGATCTCGAGCCAGCTCGTGATGGCCGTCACGAAGGCAGCACAGCCCGCGTTTGAAGCGCGCTTCTTCCGCCAGCTCTGTGCTCGGCAGCCGTTGCTCGACTCGGGCGTACTCCGCCGCTGCCGCTCCGAGCTCGTCTCGAGTGTAGAAGGCGTCACCGACCGCGTTGGGGCTGATGCGTTCCGGCACCGCGCGCTCGAACAAACGGATGTTCGAGAACGCCTTGCCGGGCGCGTACGAGTACACGGCGATGTACCCAGACCGAGTCGAAAACAACTGGTCGTATTCGGCGACCAGCTTGCCGTCGAGGAACAGTCGAAAGGCTTGCTCCTCGATTTCGGCGCGAATTTGGTAGGTTTTGCCCACTTCCACGCTCAGCGAGCGGCCTTGCAGGCAGGCGAAGTTGCGGTAGATGCCGACGGCCAGATTGTCGAAGGCGCCAATCTGCAGACTGGTGCAGTTGTGGAATGGCCAGTGCGGCGCAGGCTCGAGCACGTCGTCTTCCGTCCACATCACCGACAAGTCTCCCGCGCGTTCGCCAGGCAAGATCTCACCGTCGAACTCCAGCGCCACGCCAGCGGCAAGGCGTTGCTTGTAGACCAGCAGGCACACGTCGGAGCCACGGCTCACCAGGCGTTCTCCGCGGCGCTCGAAGGCGTCCTCCGGAATGGAAACCCAACGCTGGCGGTAGCTGTCGTCCTCGAGCGGCTCGCTGAGCGGTGCGAGCCAAGCCTTGCGGCCGACCAGCACGTCGCGGAGCGCTTCGCCCATCGCCTTCATGCTCGGGTACCGATCACGAGGTTGTGGGCTCATGGCCCTGAGCGCGATGCCGAGCAGGGCTCGCGGCGCGCGCGCGAGCTCGGCGTTCGTGGGCGGGTCGATGCTGCCGCGGGTTTTGCGCTCCCAAAAACGTTCGGAATCGTTGCGCTTGAGCGGGGCTCGCAGCAGCAGCGTGTGAAACAGCGTGGCTCCGAGCCCATAGATGTCGGAGGCGGGCGTGGTGACACCCGTGCTGAGCTGTTCCGGAGCCATGTAGACGGGGGTTCCGACGATCAGTCCCTTGCCGGCGAGCTCGTCGCGAGCGATGTGCGCGGCACCCCAGTCGACGAGCACGACCTTGCCGTACCAGCCGATCATGATGTTGTCGGGCTTCACGTCGCGGTGCACCACGCCCTCGGCGTGGGCGTAGGCCAAAGCGTCCGCCACCTTGAGCATGATTTCCATCAGCTCGATCGCTGGCAATACTTCGCTAGCGCCCTGGGTGGCTGCCCCGCGAATCAGTGAGCCCAGGCTTTGGCCGGAGACCTGCTCCATGCTGAGGTAGAAGCTGCCTTCGTTCTCGGCGACGTCGTAGAGGGCGGGGATGTTCGGGTGAACGAGGCCGGCCGTCACGCGGGCTTCGCGGATGAACAAGTCACGCTCGACCCCTGCCGGAGGAGTCACGACCTTGAGCGCTACCTCGCGCTGCAGATCTCGATCGAAGGCGGCGTAGACGCGGCCGTTGCCTCCCTCACCCAAGATACGTCGCAGCTCGTAGCGGGGGAGCCCCGGGGTGGGTTCGAAGACGGAGCGAAAATTGGGCGCGTCCGCCGGCGCCTCGAGCGCTCGCGTCTTGCCGTCGACGCGCGTGGCGTCAAGCTCCTCGGTCCTCGTGAACGAGCGGTCCTGAATCAGGGTCTTGGACGGCTCGGACGGCATTCGCTTTGGACAAGCTGGTTACGGGCAGCCCCGGGCGCGAGTTTAGGCGGCCGCGCCGTCAACGGATAGCTCGGCATCTTGACGTCTCAAGTAGTAGGCATCAAGATGCCTTTCGTGCGGACGACGCTGACTATCGACCCGGATGTCGAGAAGCTGCTCGAGCAAGAGGTCGCACGATCTCGGCGCCCGTTGAAGCAAGTGGTCAACGAGGCACTTCGGCGGGGCCTGACGCGTTCGACGGAGAAGGCGCGCAAAGTGGTGGTGAAGGTCAGCGATAGCCGGCTGCGGCCTGGCTACGACCCGTCGTCGTTCAATGCGCTCGTCGACGAGCTGGAGGACGCGGAGGTGCTGCGCAAGGCGAAGTTGGAGACGCCGTGATTGTCGTCGACGTGAACTTGTTGCTGTACGCCAGCTTCTCGACGTTCTCCCAGCATCATGCCGCGCGCAGCTGGCTGGAGAAGGCGCTGAACGGCACGGACCAACTGCTGCTGCCCGGCGTCAGCATCTTCGGTTTCGTTCGCCTTGCCACCAATCCGCGCGTGTTCGAACGTCCGTTCAGCATCGAGCAAGCGCTGAGCGCGGTCGAGTCGTGGCTTGCTCAACCGCATGTTCACTTCTTGGCGCCGGGCCCGCGTCACCTCGAAATCGCTTTCGGGTTGTTGCGTGGGCTGGGCGCGGCACGAAACCTGACGACCGACGTACAGCTGGCCGCGCATGCCATCGAGAATCAAGCCACGCTCTGCTCGAATGACAGCGACTTCGGCCGTTTTCAGGGGTTGCGCTGGGAAAATCCGTTGGGTTAGGCACTTAGGGGCTCCACTGTAGGCAAATGTAGGTGTAAAGTTGGCCCAAAGACGCGGCTTCGGGCAGAGCCAGAAACATGCACCGTCGCACTGTCATCGCCGCGCTGGCGTCACTCCCGATGCTCTCGGTGACTGGCTTGGCGCGCGCTGCCGCAAGCTCGAAGTCAATCCTCCGATCGGTAAGCACCGACGCGCTCGGCACTACGTTGGTGCTTGGCTTGCCGGAGGCTCCGTTTGCTGGGCTCAGCTACGGCGATGACACGGTGATCGTGTTCGTCCCGCGGCGCTACCGCTATCACGCCGCGGAGGGCGTCCCGGCGCTCGTGCATTTTCACGGACACAATAGCAGCGCCGAGCGCGCCATCGTCGCCCACGCCTTGCGCGAGCAGTTGGTCGATAGTCGACAGAACGCCGTGTTGGTCGTACCGCAGCTGGCGCGATTTGCCGCCGACTCGTCCTGCGGGCGTTTGGCGCAGCCGCGCGGTCTGGCGCGACTGCTCGAGAACGCGCTCTCGACCGCGGGGCGACTGGGACGCTCGGCGCTGGGCGAATCTCGCTTTCCCGACCGAGCCGAGCCCGGGCGAATTTGCGTCTCTGCCCATTCGGGCGGTTTCCATGCGGCAGCGTGCAGCCTGCGAAGCGGCGGCGTCGACGTCTCCGAAACCTACCTATTCGACGCGCTCTACGCCGAGCGCGAAGTGTTCCGCGACTGGGTGCTCGAGCGCCGCGGCGAGCCGGCAACGAGCCGTCACAAGCTCGTGAGTTACTTCACGCCGGGCGCCACTACCGAAACGATGAATCACGGGCTGCGCGCGGAGCTCGAGCGCGGCGGCGTGCCCGTCGCCCAGGAAATGCGCGAAGGGGAGCTCTCACGGCGCGATCTGTCTCATGCCGGAGCCGTGTTCGTGCGCACCGGGAACGGGCACTCTCAGGTGACCTGGGAGACGAACGCGCTCCGCGACGTGCTCTACGCCTCGATGCTACCGCGGCACCTCGGTTCCACGTGGTTCGACCAGCGCGAAGGCTCGCGACCCATCGATCGACGCGACTAGAGCGGTCGAACGTGCTCGGCTCGCGCCGCCAGGGCGAGAACAAGCCGTCTCGGAAAAGCGCTGCGGCGCGGCTCTCGCGGTCGCCGGGGGCTCCTATGAAGTGACGAGTGCGCTCGTGTAGTCGAAGGCCGCATCAAATTGAGATGGCCGAGATGTGGCGAGGCAGAGCGCATGCTACCCTTTAGGGTTTCTTGCTGGGTGGCTCACCCGCGAGCGAAAGCTCGAAGGAGTCTTGGTATTGCGAAACCTGAGGCGCACGGCGCAACTATTGGTATTGAGCGGGTTCGCGGCTGCGGCTTGCGCGACCTACGTCGCTCCCGAGGCGGGCGAGCCTGTGCCCGACGACTCGGGCGGCGAAGCGGCTGAGCCCCACGGCGGTGGGAGCGGCAACTCAGAGGGCGGCAGCAGTGAGAGCGCGGGCACACAGTCGACCGCTGGCACCGACGGCTCACCGGACCTCGGCGGAACCGGGGGCACGCATTCGACGAGCGGAGGCGTTGCGGGAGCTGGGAACGGAGGCAAAGCAGGCAGCGGCTCTGCGAACGGAGGAGGCGGGCGCGGTGGAGCTGCGAGCGGTGGAGCTGCGAGCGGCGGAACCGCGGGCGGCGGAAAAGGGGGAGCCGGTGGAGGCGGCGGAGCCGCTGGGATCGGCGGCGGCGCCAATGGCGGCGGGGGTGGTGACGCGGGCGGCTCGGCCGGCATGCCCAACGGCGGGACCGGCGGTGGCGGCGCGGTCAACCTCATCACCAACTCTGGCTTCGAAACGAACGCGACGGGCTGGTCTGTTTTCGGCGGTGGCGCAACGATCGCGACTTCGACGGCCGAGGCCAAGTCTGGCACTCACAGCTTGCTCGTCACTGGGCGAACGCAAACCTACCAGGGCCCACAATACAACCTGCTGAACGTGGTCACGTCAGGCACGAGCTACAGCCTCAGCGTGTGGGGCAGACTGGCTGACACCAACCCGACGGGCTCCTTGATTGCGACCATGCGCTACACATGTACGGGCGGCACGAACGCGGGCGACAATTTCTCCCAGTGGGTGAGCGCTACTGCCGCTTCGGCCTCGAGCTGGACCGAGCTCAAAGGAGTGAAGGCTTTCCCCACCTGCGGAGGCGGAGGGTCGCTCACCGCTGCGTGGCTCTACATCGAATCACCGACCGCGACCTTGTCCTATTACATCGACGAAGTCGTACTAACCAGCCCTTGAAAACCGCGCCCCAGCCGCCTACGTCGTGCACGATCCAGGTCGGCTCGCGTCTCGTTGACGCGCGCCGTCCGCGTTTTAGGACGGGCTCTCAAGCCTTCTGCGGTTCGACGCGTTTCAAGTAAGCCGCGATGGCGTCGAGCAGCTCCTCGCTGGAGAGACGGAAGAACGCGTAGTCTTGCTTGCTGGTGTCGAGGTCGGCCAGGTGGTCTCGGCGGGCGGCGGCGTCTTCGGCCAGGGCCGGGGTGGGGAACGCGGCGGCGGTGGCTTGGGCGGCGCCGGCCAGGGCGTTGAGCTTGAGCTCGCGGAGCGCCGCCACGAGGCGGCTGAGCGGCATAGGGCCTTCGTAGAAGCGCTTGAAACCGCCGTTCGTCACCGTGCTGTGCGTGGAGTACGCCAGCAGCGCGACCTGTTCCTGCGGCGCGAGACTGTCGAAGCCGTGGTCGGGCACGCGCCGCGCGAGCCGGGCCAGGGTGGCTTCGAGCTTGTCGTGTTGAGAAGGCATGGGGGCAGCGCCGTATCACGGGGGCCAGCTTGTGCAACTCCCGGGAGTGATTTCGTCAAGCGGCGGGCCGCGACGGCGCGGCGCGCGCGATGCGCGACATCACGAGCCAGGCGATAGCGCCGGGCAGCAGGCCCACGACGATAAGCAGCGTCGGCACCAGCCATAGGCGTTTCCACGAGGCAATGCGCGCTTTTTGCGGCTCGGCGGCCGCGTACAGCACCGTGACTGAATCGCCAACGGCGTAGTCGGGCGGCAGGCTGGCGGCGGGGTCGGTAAAATGGTGGATGGTGCCGTCGGGAGTACGAAACGAGACTTCAGGTTGATAGGCGCGCTCTTCGAGACCGTCGCGGTGATCGGTGACGAGGCGGTTGCCGATGACCGAGCCCGGCAAGCGTTCGCTGGCACCGAGCTGGGTGCGGGTTTGGTAGGCTTCGTAGGCGCCGATGGCCGTAAAGGGACTGGTGATGAGGAAGATGCCGGCGGTGATCCAGCGAAAAAGCGAGTCCATGGGCGCTAGTTGGTGATGCGGGCGTAGGCGGCGAGGGCGGAGCGGATGCCGAGCGCGGGGGTGGTGGCGACTTCGATGTCGCGGCGTTGGATGAGCGGCTGCGCGGGGGCCATCGAGGCTTGGGCGAGCATGACTTGGTCACCGGGCTTCGCGTGTTGCTCGACGGTCGCGGCGACGTACTGGGCGTAGGCGAGCCGATCGCCGGAAAGAAAGTGCGGCCAGGCTTCGTTGCACGGCAATTGTCGAAGATTTAGCCGGACTTTGCGCCGCTGGGCAATGTCGTTGAGCAGCTGGACGGCGGTGGCCATAGCCGATGGCAGGGCCGCGACGACGAGGATGTCGCGCCCGCGCGCCACGAGCTGTTCGGCGAGCGGGCGATCCACGCGCAAGACGGTGACGCGGCCGTTCGTGGGCGTCGCTTCTGCGGCGCTGCCGAGAGTCGTGCAAGTGCAAACGACGACGCTCGCGCCCGCTTGCAGCAACTTGCCGACTTCGCTTTGCGCCGCGGTTGCGATGTCGTTCGTCACCTCGCCGGCCGCGACGGCGCTAGCCAGCAAGTCTTCGCGCACGACGTGGCGCGTGACGATTCCAGGCTGCGCAGCCTGAACTAGCGCTTCGAACGCTTCGACGTGAACGGCGCCAGTATGAAAGAAGCCGAGCATTGTCGGGGCAGCCTAACATGCCGTAAGTTGTCGGCAGTCGAGGTTGCGGTCCCGATGAGCGGGCACCCGTCTCTCACCTTCCGGGCGCCGGCCGTCAGCCGTCGGCGGCTAGTCGTCGCCGCCCGGCACAGGTTGCGCGCTTTGCCGCTCGTGTCGGAAAGCTTGGCGGCGCTCTGCCATCAACTCACGTCCGAAGTCCTGTTCGCCGGCGAGTGCGTTGTGCGCGGGGCAGCGCAAAGCGAGTTTTCGAGCCAAATGTGGGCCGTTCCTGGCGAACGGCTCGAGGTGGTGGAGCTCCAGGCAACGTGTCTCGGCGCCCCGTTCACCGCGCGCATCCATGTACGTGCAACGACCGCCGTCGCGTCGATACACCTCGCGGCGCTCGGTGGCGGGGACGTAGCGGCTCCTTCGCGGGGCGGTGGAGCCCTCTGAGGTGGTACCGCGCTGGCGCGGTGGTGCGGTGGCAAGTCTCGCGTCTCGTTCGCTGCGCTGGCGCGGTGTCGGTTCGGGTTCGCGCGTAGTTGCACCGCGCTGGCGCGGTGCGATGTCTGCGTCGATGTCTCGTTTAGCGCCGCGCTGGCGGGGGGCCGCATCCACGACGGCAAATTTGCGCTTCTCCAGCGACGCCACCAGCAGCTTCATGGCTTCGAGGTGAAGCTCGCCGAGGCTCACGCCTGGCCGTTCGCGCGAGCAGTACGCGAGCGCGTTCGACGAGGCTTGCGTGCTCCTCAACGGTACTGAACTGTACTTGATATTGCTGCGGCGCCGTCACGGGCGGCAAATCGCGCGGCGCGGGACCGAGTGGCAAGTCCCCGTCGCCCGCACCGAGCGGCAGCGCTTCGTCGCTACCAGCGCAGTCTGGCGCGCCATCGCCGCCTCCACTCGCGCCAGCAATCCTCAGCGAACACGCATCGTTGGCCCAGTCGCGAGGTCGTTCGCCCGGTGGTAATTCGCGGACCCGCGGCGCGAGCGACGTGACGAATCCCTCCCAGGTCGGGTTCCGCAGAGCACACGCAGCCTGTGGCCCGAACGGCTCGATGCGGTCGGGGACCTGCGGCAGTGGATGAAGCTCCCGAATCAGCTTGGTGAGCTCTTTTTTGGTGCGGAACTTGGCGCGAGCCAGCACGTCGACGTGATTCTCGGGGGTTAGATGCGGCCCGATCATCAACACGCCCGTGAGGTGCAGCTCGCCGTCGGCGATGGCGTGGAGCAATAGCGGAAATTGCTTCGTCAACCTCGCTGCCGCCGAACGGCGCGCGGCCGCGTCCTCCGAAAAACGCAGCTCGTAGATGCAATACATATACAGGCTGGCGCACCGGCGCGTGCGGTGAATGCCGCGCGCTTCCACCTCGGCCAAGTGCGCGAGCAACGCCGCCAATAGCTGGTTCGCGCTGCCCGCGATGCGGCGAGTATTCGCCAACAGCTGCTCGTCGGACAATTGCGCGAAATCGAGCGCGCCACCGGGAACCAGCCTCGCCACCACATCGCCGCTCCTCATCGAAATCGCTGCCATAACCCACCCTACACCCGAGATTTTGGCCGCCCTGAGCGCCTCGCCACCGCGGCTTTACGGACCGCAAAGCGTCGCGCGCCCTCCACGTCCCAGCGAACTATCAGCGACCGAAATACGCGCCGCCAACGCGCCTCATTACGACTATCCGCCGCCCGGCACGACGTCTCTCGAAAATCTTGTCAAGCCCAATCGTGAGTCGCTCGCACGGTCTTCGTGTTCGTCAACGCGCTCGCGTTCGTCAACGCGCTCGCGTTCGTCAACGCGCCGTGCACGCAAAGGCGACTGCCCGCGGCACTCATCACGAGCGGCTGCGCCACCGCAGCCTGCCAAGGATTCGGTCGTGCGAGGGTGGCCTGGAGTCGCTACAGCAGCTTCTGCGATTTGGGCTGCGGATTGGCAGCCCAAATCCTACAGTGGGCCGAGGAGGCGTTTCTGGGTCTCAGAAATCACTTCGCATGCGAAGTCATTCTGGCGCGAGCGAAGGGCGGCTGGAGCGCTCGCCGGCGCCGACCAAGCTCCCTGGGTAGCGCCCCGGTGCCGCAGGCTGGTTCTGGCAGGACGCAAAATCGGTGAAAGTGCGCGCCAGTCGTCACGTCGCCGGCGAGGGCAAGATGGCGCGTCGACGCCGGGACCCGTCCCGCGAATTGCGGGGAACGCGATTGCCAGGTCGCGCGTTTTGAGGTCGTGATTCGCCGATTTCGCAATTGGCTCGGCCTGGCGATCGCGCTGTTGAGCGGCGCCGCGCTCGGCGCCGAGCCAGCAACTCCCGCCTCCGTCAAGGCCATGAGTGGCCGCCTGCTCGACGAGCAAACGGGGCAGTGGGGTCAGGAAGACGTGCTGAGCCCGGCGTTCGTGCCCGTGAACCAGATGGGGACGCCGTTGCTGTTGATGGTGGCGATCGACCTCGGGGCGCGCTGCGTTGTGCCTGAGCCTTCGTCCAACGAAGGCCAAGCCATCGCGAAAGGGCAGCTCCCGCCGCCGAGCCGCCCTCGCGCCTGCGACACGCCTTCGGGAAAGCTCTTCGTGACCACTAGGTACGCTGACGGCACCGTCGACGCACAGTCGGTGCCGCTGGCTCGTTTCTTCGCCGGCGCCGACGGCGTGATGCATGTGCCGCTCCTGTTCTACCGCCGACTCGTCTGTCAGCCGATCGAGCTAGCCGTTTGGACGTCGGGGCAGAAGAGGCAGCGCCCGCGACGCATCGACTTTCGCTGCGCCGAGTAGGCGACGCCAGAAGACCTCCGCTGTCATTGCCAGCGGAAGGCTTTGATGGCGATGGCGAAGCCGATGAGGGCCCAGGCGGTGAGGACGGCGGCTTCGAAGCCGATGGAGGAGAGGGAGCCGGATTCGTTGTAGATGCGACGGAGGGCGTCGTTGACGGCGGTGAGCGGCAAGAAGCGGATGGGCAGCTGCAGCCACTGGGGGAAGCGTTCGTACGAGAAGAAGGAGCCGGAGAGTAGCCACATGGGCAGCTGGACGAAGTTCATCCAGCCGCCGGCTACTTCGGTGCTGGTGAGGCGAGCGCCGATCAAAAAGCCGATGGCGGCGAACGCGGCGGCGCCGAGGGCGGAAGCGACGAGCAGGGCGGGGACGCTGCCCTGGATTTGGGTGCCGAAGACGAGACGGCCAAACCCGATCAGCACCGCGAGCTCCAGCACCAAGAATAGCGAGCGCGAGCAGAAGTACGAGAGTAGAAAATGGCTGCGGCGCATGGGCGTGACGGCGTAGCGACGCAGCAGCTTCCGCTTGCGCGCCAGTACCAAATTGAAGCCGATGCCCCACATGCTGCTGCCCATCAGGTTCAACCCGATCAGGCCCGGCAGCAGGAAATCGACGTAGCGTGAGCCTTTTTCGCTGACGCGGTGCTCGTCGATTTTGACGGTGTCTTGGCGGCCGGCCGCGCGCTGGAGCACGTCTTCGGTGATGGAGCGGGCGAGCAGGCTCTTCTCTTGCGCGCTGTCGAGCTTGAACACGATGTTCCCGCTCGGGTCCGGTCGATCGACGACGAGATCGACTTTGGTGCGCGACAGCTGGCGTTCGGCGTCGGGGCGCCGGAGCCGCTCGGCGTGCAGGCGGGGGCTCTTGAGCAGCGCCTGTGCGGTTTCGGCCGGCACGGCTTCGGTGACGGCGATGCGCGGCGGCTCGGGCGCTTTGGAGCGGAAAGCCAAACCGAGACCGATGGCCATGAGCAGCGGGAAGCCGAAGACCCAGAACACGTAGCCGGGCTCGCGCAAGAACTCGCGGATGCGCGCCTTGACCAGCTCTTGCAGCGGATTCGGAGATTGGGCTTCGTCGCTCACGAGGCGGCTCCTTCCGCTTGTGCGCCGGCTTCGCCATTTTTCAGAGCACGCCCCGTCAAATGCAAAAATACGTCGTCGAGCGTGGCCTGGTGCGTGCTCAAGCCGATGGGCGTGACCTTTTGGCGCTCCAGCTCGTTCAACACGCTGCTGAGCGCGCTCAGGCTGCGGTCGATGCGCAGCCGATAGCCTTCGCCCCGCCGCGCTACTGACTCGACCGCCGGCAGCGCCGAGAGCGCGGCTTCGTCGGGGGCTTGCTTGGTCTCGAATTCGACGAATTGAACCAAACCGAGGCCGTCCACCAGCGAGCGGGGCGTGCCGAGCGCGATGATCTTTCCGTGATCCATGACCGCGATGCGATCGCACAAGGCGGCCGCTTCTTCCATGTAGTGGGTGGTGATGAGCACGCTGCGCCCGCGGCTCTGAAACCCTTGCACGATTTTCCACAGTTGCTGGCGGGCGCGCGGATCGAGGCCGGTGGTGGGCTCGTCCAAGAACAGCAGCTCCGGATCGCCGGCGAGCGCGGTGCCGAGCGCCACTCGCTGCTTTTGGCCGCCGGAGAGCTTGTGATACTGCTGCTTTCGTTCGGCTTCGAGATCCAGCTCGCGCACCAGATCGTCCACGCTGCGGCCTTTGCGATAGAACGAGCGGAACAGGCGCAGCACCTCTTCGACCATCAGCTTGTCGGCCAGCTGCGTGTCTTGAAGCTGCACGCCCAGGCGCTCTTGCAGCTCGCGATCTTGGCCCTTGCCCCAGGGCAGACCGAACAGCTCGACCGTGCCCGAGTCGGGTTTGGTGAGGCCCTCCAGCATTTCGACGGTGGTGGTCTTGCCGGCGCCGTTCGGGCCCAGCAAGCCGAAGCATTCACCGACCTCCACCGTGAGCTCGATGCCGGCGACCGCCACCTTGTCGCCGTAGATCTTGACCAGGGATTGGCAGCGGATGGCGGGCGCGGTCATGGGCGCGCTGACCCTAGCATTCTGGGGTAGGCGGTCGCACCGGGGCGTGGCAGATTTCCGGCATGGGCATCTTCGACCGCGTCGGTAAGGTCATCTCGTCGAACTTCAACGCGCTGGTGGACGGCCTGCAGGACCCGCGCAAATCGGTCGAGCAGACTCTGCTGGAGATGCAGGAGCAGATCCGCGCGGCTCGGCGCGAGGTGGTGAGCGCCGTCGCCGCCGAAAAGCAGCTGCGCGGCAAGCTGGACGAGCTGGACGCTCAAGCGCAAAAGTGGGCCGCCCGCGCGGAGCTCGCCGTCAAAAACGGAGACGACGAGCTGGCGCGCGAGGCGCTGATGCAGAAGAAGCGCGTCACCGGCGAGCGCGACCGCGCCGAGGCGCTGCGCGGTGAGCAACGCGCGGCCGCTCACGAGATGAAGGCCGAGCTGGAGCGCATGGAGCAAAAAGTCACGGAGCTCGAGCATCGGAAGGGGACGCTGGTGGCGCAAGCCGCGCAGGCCAAAGCGGGCGGCAGCGCCGACGGGTTGGGCCAGAAGCGCGTCGGCGGCTCGGCCTTTGCCGAGTTTCGGCGCATGGAAGATCAAATCGAAGCCGTCGAGACCACCGTGCAAGCTCAGCGCGAGCTGGACGGAGTGCTGAACGAAACCGGCCCCGGCGGCATGACGCGCGACGAGGTCGAAGCCAAGTTCCGCGCCCTGGAAGCGGGGGTGGGCCCGATTGCCGAAAAGCTCAAGCACAGCGAAGTCGACGAAGAGCTGCAAGCCATCAAGAAGCGCATTCGCATCGAGTGAAGGCGCGCGCTGGCCGCAAACTGCCTGCCGTTCTAGCTGGGCGGGGCTTCGGCGCCCAGTAGCTCGCGCAATACTTCGGCGACGGCTTCGTACAGCCCCTCGGGGATTTGCTCGCCGAGTTGCAGCTCGCGCAAGGCGTGGGCTATCGGGACGTCGCGCACGACAGGCACGTTGTAGGCGTGCGCGGCTTCGATCAGCCGTTGGGCAAGGTCGCCTTCACCGTGGGCAATGACGGTCGGCGCTTCGTCTTCGTCCGCTTGATAGCGGAGGGCGGTGGCTAGGTGGGTGGGGTTCACGATCAGGACCGTGGCTTCTTTCACGGCGGCGATCATCGACCCCGCCAGAGCTTCTTGATGGGCGCGGCGACGAGCCGCTTTCACTTCCGGATCGCCTTCGGACTCGCGGTGCTCGCGCTTGACCTCGTCTTTGGTCATGCGGTGCCGTTGAAGCCACGCTCGCCGCACGAACAAATAGTCGACGCCGCCCAGCACCAAGCCCACCAGCGCCGCTCCCCACAGCAACCGCCGCCCGAGCAGCCAGGCGGTGGCAGCGACGGCTTCAGCGCGGCCGACGGTGCTGGCGACGTCGGCCAAATGGTCGCGCAGCACGCCCCATGCGAGCCAGCCGACGGCCAGCGCCGCGAGCAGCGAACGCACGAGTGAGAACAAACGCTCGAGCGTGAACAAACCCTTGATGCCGTTGAACGGGTCGATACGCGCGAAATCCGGCGCAAAGCGCGAGCCCGTGAAGGTGCCGCCGGTCTGCATGAAACCGAGCAGGGCCGAGACCATGGCCGTAGCGCCCAGCACTGGCGCGCTGAGCGCCAACCACAGCCACGCGGCGCTAGTGGTGTCGGCCTCACCGCTGATGATGGCGCTGCGGAGCGCGGTGCCGGCGCCGACCGTCAGCGCCACGAACAACCCCGGCAAGAGCGCGAGCACGACGACGAAGCCCACGCTCTGCAAAAGCGTGGACGAAACCGCGCTGTCGCCTTCTTGGCGCGCCTTATTGAGGCGTCGTGGGGTCGGTTCTTCGGTTTTGTCGGAAGACATGCGGGGTGCGGGTGGCGGCTTGGGGCCTCAGAAGGTCAATATCGGCAACCCGACGCCGCCAGTTGCGCGCCAAGCGGCGGCCGTCTGCTGAATGATGGGGGTGCGCAGCTGGGGCGCGGGGTGATCGCGCTCGAAGCCGAACAGAATGTCGGCCGGCGTCAGCTGGTCCAGCCCGGCGAAGAACTGCATGGTGAGCAACGCGCCGCCTTCGGTCAGGTGATAGTCGGGGCGGCGTGAGCCCATGGTGAGGGTGTTGTTGATGCCGACCATGTCGGCCGCAATCTCGTTCGGTTGGTTGAAGGCCGGAATGGCGTTGGAGAGCACGCCGGAGATTTGCCCCAAAGTCAGCGCTCCCGCGGCCGTGCAGGGCAGATGGCCCAAGTAGTGGTGGCCCAGCTCGTGGCCCATCACGAACGCCAGCTGCTCGTCCAAAATTTGATACTGGCGCGTGACCTTGCGCGGGTCCAAATCAATGCGGGCGTCGGTGAAGCCGGCCGGTACGTCGGGCACCGGTTGTTTGGGGCGGGCGCCGCGCGCGATGACGCCGATGTACTCGCCGACCTTGTTGGTGCCGGCAAGCTCGTCGTAGGCGCGAAAGCGCGCCAGCTGCGATTCGATTTGCAATAAGCCGTCGGTGATGGCCATGGCCGCGCTCGAGCCCGAGCAGGTCGCAAACGCGTTTACCTCGCCCGGCGTGGAGTCGACGACGAGCGGGATGCCGTTGACGCGCGCTTGCTGCGGCGCGGGCAACGCCGCGACCAGCGCGTTCAAGATCTCGGTCGCGCGCTGGCGCAGAAAGGTGATGTCGTGGTTGTTGATGGAGTCGTTCGGATTCACGGCCGTGAGCGTCGGCGCGGCGGGGCCGATCGCACCGGGCGTGGCCACGACCTGTCCTGGCTGCGTGGGTGCGGTAGCCGCCGGGGTGGTGGCGGCGGGCTGCCCGTTCGCGGCGCCCCACGTGTAGACGGGTTGTGGGGCCGGATCGTGAGCGCAAGCGCCAGCCACGAGAAGAGCCAGAAATGGAGCCGCGCCGACGCGGGCTCGGGCAACCTGAGACCCAGACATGACCCAAACATAGCGCCCGGAAGCGGTCGCTTGCCATGGCTCGGCATTGCCCCCATCTTCTCAGCGCAGCTGATGGGCACGTCGCGCGTTCCGCTCCGGTTTCGTCACGTTCGCGGCCGCTTCGTGCCGGGCAATACGGTGCGGCTGCTGCACGATGGCCGGCAGGCCTTTCCCGCCATGCTCGAGGCCATTGCGCAGGCCCGTCGGCAGGTGCTGCTCGAAATGTACTGGTTCGACTCCGACGAGGTGGGACGGCAATTTGCCGAAGCGCTGACGAACGCGCATCGGCGAGGCGTCGAGGTCGCGGTCATCTACGACTCGGTGGGGTCGATCGGGGCAGATCGCGGCATGTTCGCGGGCCTCGAGGCCGCCGGCGTGCACGTCTTGGAATACAACCCGGTGGCGCCTTGGCGTCGGCGCTTCCGACTGTCGTTCACGCGCCTCTCGCGCCGCGACCACCGAAAGATTCTTGTAGTGGACGGCACCATCGGTTTCACCGGCGGCATCAACCTGGCTCGCCAGTGGGCCCCGCGCGAAGAAGGCGGTGGAGGCTGGCGCGACGACATGATGCGCATCGAGGGCCCGGCCGTGACCGCACTTTCGCATTGCTTTCACCGCGTGTGGCACCGGCACGAGCTACCGCCGCTTCTGCACCTGCACGCCCGGCCGGTCCCCAGCGAGCCCGGCCAGCGCCTGCTCCCGGTGCGCATCTTGGGCGAGCGCTACTTCCGTCACCGCCACGAGATTGCGATGGACTACGCCGCGCGCGTGTATGCCGCGAAGAAGACCGTCTACATCTCGAACTCGTACTTCGTGCCCGACGCTTCGGTGCGTCGCGCGCTGTGTCGCGCCGCCCGGCGTGGCGTCGACGTGCGCGTGATCGTGCCCGCGCACAGCGACGTGGAGCCGGTCAAGTTCGCCGGCCGCGCCCAGTACGAAAAGCTGCTGATGGCAGGGGTGCGCATCTACGAGTGGCAAGACGGCATGTTCCACTCCAAGACGGCGGTGATTGACGGCGAGTGGTGCACGACCGGCACCTTCAACTTCGACTACATGTCGCTGCACTACAATTTGGAGGTGAACGCGAGCGTGCTCGACGCCGAGCTGAGCGCCGAGGTCGAGCGTTCTTTTTGCGAAGACCTGAACGGCTCCCGCGAGGTCGAGCTGCGCGACGTGCTTTCGCGCTCGGTGTCCGATCGGCTGGTCGAAGCCGGCTTTTACCGCCTGCGGAAGTTCCTATGAAGAGCGCGGCGCCCAGCTTCGAGCTACGCACCCACGGCTCCATCCGCGACCTGGGCCAGGCCAACTACGAGCGCTTGCTGCCGCCGGGGCGGCCGCCGTTCTTGTCGTTCGCCTGGCTGGACGCGCTCGAGCGCACCGGCTGCGTGGGGGAAGAGCGCGGCTGGTTGCCACAGCATATCTCGCTCTGGGAAGCGGGCGAGTGCGTGGCGGCGGCGCCCGCCTACGTCAAGACGAACAGCGAGGGCGAGTTCGTGTTCGACTACTCGTGGGCGCGGCACTCGGAAGGCGTGCTGCGCGCTCCGTACTACCCGAAGCTGATCTTGGCGGTGCCGTTCACGCCTGCCACCGGCCCGCGCATCTTGGTCCGAGCCGATCAAGATCACCCGCGCATCCTCGCCGCCTTCGCCCGGGCCATTCCGCAGCTGTGTAGCGCGCTGCCGGTGTCGGGTGCCCACGTGCTGTTCTTGCCCGAGGCCGACAGTGCGGCGCTCAGCGAGCAGGGTTTTGCCGAGCGCCGCGGTGTGCAATTTCACTGGGAAAACCCGGGCTACGCCAGCTTCGACGATTTCTTGTCGCGCATGAACAGCAAGAAGCGCAACCAGCTCAAGCGCGAGCGGCGCGAGATGCTGGACCGCAAGGTCGAGATCGCCGCGCTGTCGGGTCGAGATCTCACTCCGGAGCTGGTCGACTTCGTGTTCGAATTTTACCTGAGCACGGTCGAGAAGTTCGCCTGGGGGCGCCAGTACCTGCAGCGCGAGCTATTCGAAGAGATCGCGAAGACGATGCCCGACGAGCTGCACGTGGTGGTGGCTCGCCAGCACGGGCGGCTGGTGGGCGGCGCCTTCAACTTCTTGGGCCAAGACGCGCTGTACGGCCGCTATTGGGGCGCCACCCACGAGGTGCCGTTTTTGCACTTCAACGTTTGCTTTTACTTCGGCATCGAAGAATGCATCCGCCGCGGTCTGAAGAAGTTCGAGCCCGGTGCCGGCGGCGAGCACAAGGTCGCGCGTGGCTTCGAGCCGACGGTCACGTACAGCTCGCATTTTCTACGTCACCCGAAGCTGGACGGCGCCGTGCGCGAGTTCTTGGCTCGCGAGCGCGAAGCCGTGAACGAGCACGTCGCCGCCGCCCGCGCCGACGGCGTCCTACGCCCCTTTCAGCACGACGATTCGATCTGACCCCGTCCGAAAGCTGGGCGGCGTTCACTCTTCTGGGTCGGTGGTCCAAACCAAAGCGTGATAGGCGACCGAGAGCGTGAAGAGCCAAGCGCTCGCGCCGTAATCGGCGAAGCGGCGCTCGGCGCGGGCCTCGAGCCACGGCCCTGCCGCTTCCCCGAACAACGGCACCCCGAAGCCGAGACCCGCCTCGAAGCCTCGCTCGTCACCGAAGCCCCGTCCCGGAGGCTTGGCGAAGTAGGCCCCGGCGTTGAGCGACAGGGAGTCGAGGGCCAAGTCCAACCACGCCGGACCGCGCTCCCAGTCGAGGGCGAAACGCGGCAAAAACAGCGGGCGAACGTCGACGCCCAACGATGCCACGCGCAGCGGCCGTTGCTCGGCCGCGCCGAAGGCGTCCGAGTAGCGGGCGTAGACGCCGGCGGTCCACAAGTAGTGCGCCGAGAGCTTGAGCGCGCCGCGCGGCTCGCCCGCTTCCAGCTCGGCCCCGGCGCTGGCGCCGACCGCGAGAGCGCCGTCGAGGCGTCCGTAGACACCGTCGGAGCCGGGCAGGGGAGCGTGCACGTGCCGAGCCGGTGGCGGGGCGTCGCTTTCGGCGCGCGCGGCGCTGCCGAGCAGCACTGCCGCGAAGCCGAAGCCCCCGGCGAGCAGCGACGACAGCGGCCGGTGCTTCATGCCCAGTCTTGGTTCCCGACCGCCTGAATGATGCGGTCGCGCAGCTCCGGTGCGAACACCAGCCGTACGCGCTCCATCTTTTCGTGGCGCAGGCGTGCGAGCAAGAACGACACTTCGGAGAGCGCGCGGCTCTTGCCGTTCGGGAACACCACCGTCAACGGATCGTCCGAGTCGTCGAAGGCGACGGTCGAGGCGGCGTCCAACCCGACGTAGATTTCCGGATCGAGCCCGGCTTGGCGAGCGATGTCGCGCGCGATTTCGAGTGCGGTCAGGCGTGCGGCAGGCGTGGCTTGCTCGCCGAACAGCTCGTAAGTCTTGAACAGTTGCCGGGCGTAGAAACGCCGGCACAGATCGCCCAGCACCGGGTCCGGCGCGTCGCACCAGCTGGCCAGGGCCACCCAGAGCGTGGCGTCGTCCAAGCGCAAATATTCGCCGAGAGAGGTCTCGCCGTTGATGGCAATTTCGCTGAGCGCCCGCGGGGTTGCCCCCAAACGGGCGCCGTCTTGAGTCAGACGGCCGACGCGCTCCAAAATGCGCGACAGCATCCACTCGCTGGCGCGCTCGGTCTTGTGAAAATAGACCTGCTGGAACATGAACAGGCGCGCCAGCAAGAACGATTCGATGGCGGGAATGCCCTTGGCGCCGTCGATGGCCAGCGGCGGCGCGGCGCCGTTGCTCGGCACGCCGAAGCGCAAGCTGCGCAGCAGCCAATCCAGATCGAAAGAGCCGTAGCTCACGCCCGTGGCATGCGCATCGCGCAGCAAGTAGTCGCAGCGGTCGACGTCGAACGTGCCGCTGACCGCCTTGGCCAAGAAGGTCAGCTCGTGCTTGCCTTGCACCAAGTCCGCCACGCGCTCGGGCAGGCTGGCGTCGAAGCGCCTCAAAATGCGGTTCACGTCCGTGCTCGGATCCAGCACGATTTCGGTGGTCCAGGCTTCGTGGCGGCGGGCTTGCGGCAACACCTGCTCGAACAGGTGCGAAAACGGACCGTGCCCCACGTCGTGCAGCAACGCCGCCGCCAGCGCGTCGCGCGCTCGCTCGGTCGTCAGCCGTTGCCAGTACGGTAGAGAGTCGTGGATGGACCTCAGGCGGCGGACCAGCTTGGTCATCACGCAGGCCGAGCCGATGGCGTGGGCGAAGCGCGTGTGGTCCGCGCCCGGATAGGCCAGCGACGCCAAGCCGGTTTGGCGGACGCGGCGCAGGCGCTGAAGCTCGCGGGCTTCCAGCAGCGCGGGCACGATCGATTCCTCCTCCGCTTCGAAGGAGACCAGACCGTGGACGGGGTCTCTCAGGATCATGGACAAGCTGTGGATAGTCGAGGTTCGAGCCTGCGTCTCGGCTCGGGACAAAGATTAGCGTCCTAACCGGGCCTTTGCGGCTCCTGGCCAGCCCCCCCGCCCAGACGCGCGAAATGTGCCGCATCGAGGCCTTTCCAGGCCGCAATGACCCCCAACGCCCGCAGGAGGTGGGTAGGGACCCACCGACCCACGAGACAGCCGAAAACTGTAGCGCTTCCAACATAGAAGGGTTACTGACCCGACTGGACAGGGCAGGGTTTTCGCGGTTTGCTATCTAGATCTATGAGTAACTCTCGACGCGACGGTGGACAGACCGAGAGGCCCGGGGTGGCCATTCGGCTCGTGGACGTCCTGCGCGTCCTCCCCGACCGGGAGCTGGAGTCGTTGATCGCCCGGCTGAAGATCCGGACCGATGAGGCAAAGCGCATCGATGTTCCGTCGCAGGTAGCGCGGATGCTGCTGCAGTTGCCTGAAATCCGCGACACTTCGTTACTACCGGGGCCGACGCGCGAGCTGCTGTATCGCATCGCCGAGGCCAAGGGCGTGCTGGTGGCCAGCACCCTGCCGCCGGCGGTCGAGCCGCTGGTCGCGCGCGGCATCGTGTTCGTGCGCGGGGCCCAGCGCGGGGTCGAGCTGCTATTGCCCATCGCCTTCATGCTCCAACTGCGGAGCTGGGAAGGCGAAGATCCGCGGGGCGTGCGCGCCCTCCTCTCGCAGGTGAGTCAGGACGTGGCCGGTAGCATCGCCGGTCACTATCTCGGTCGTCCCGCCACCCCGCCCATGGCATTGGCGCTGGAGAGCGCGTGGGAGACTTTGACCAACCCCGCCAAGCTCCAGCGTGAGCTCGAAGAGCTGGCGCCGCTCGAGCGTAAGCTGCTGGCGGCGGTCGACACCGTGGGCGGCGAGGTCGAAACCGACGAGCTGCTGGACCTCGAGCGAGAGCCTTTGCGGCTCCGCGGCGCAACCGGCGCCACGCCCTCGCGGCGCGGCGTGGGCTTTGCGCTCGAGCGCCGGGGCTACCTGGTGCCGATTCACCCGAATCGCCACATCATCCCCAGCGAAGTCGCGACCATCGTCGGCGCTTCGCGGCGGGCCGAGCGCGAGACTCAGCGGCATGAAATCAGGAATTTCGTCCTGGCCGACGATCATGCGCCCCGGCGCGCTCGCTTCGCCGAAGATCCGGCCGCGCTGGCGTTGGCGATGGCGCTCACCGTGCGCGACCCTTCGGTCGAGCTGCGCACCGACATCGGCACGCCCCGCTCGCTGATCGGCAAACTGTCGACCCGCTTTGGCAAAGACCAAGAGCGCGTCGCCTTCATCGCGGCTCTGAGCCGCGCCATCGGTTTGTGGGATCCGTCGGCGGTCAGCGTGGCGTCCCCTCCCGGCTCGCACGAGGTTGGCGGCCTGGGCAAGGCGTTGTTCGAAGCGTGGCGCCGCGGCGGCGCCTGGGACGAGGCGCGCCCCGACGGCGAGGTGATGCGCATCGCGCAAGGCACGCGCGAAGCAAGCGCCGTCGGCAGCGTGCGTGACCTGGTGCTCGAAGCCTTGCAAGAGCTGGGGGACGGCCGCTGGGTGCCGTGGGAAGCCATCGCCGGCTACGTGCGCTCCGATTCGCGCGCGCCCGGCTTGGCGCGGTTGATTCAGCGTTGGGCGCAGCGCGCCGCCGTCGAAGCGGCCACGCCCGCCGAGATCGCGCGGCGCATCGCCTTCGAAAGCTTGCACGCGCTGGGCGTCGTGGACATCGGCGACGCCGACTCCGACGAAGCCGATTCGCTCGGGCCCACCTTGCGCATCACGCCGCGCGGCCGCGCGTTCTTGTCCGACGCCGTCGCCAGCAGCGCCGGCCCGAAATCGAGCAGCGAGCTGAGCCGCTTCACCGACAATCAAGCGCTGCGCATCGGGCCTTTGACCAAGACCGGCCACGTGCTTTCGCTGTCGCCCTTCGTCGAGGTGGGTGCGGTCACGGGTACGCTGGACGTGCTCATCACCGCGCAAACGCTGGCGTTGGCGCTCGGCGCCGGCTTCGAAGCCGACGTGATTCAGGCGCGAATCGAGCAAGTGGCAAGCTTGCCGGATCCGATCACGCGCACCCTGGCCCAGGCCAGCGCGGTGATTGGCCGCGCCGAGTTCGTGAGCACCTCCGGCTTCTTGTGGGTCGAAGATCCCGAGGTGCGCGAGCTGCTGCGCACGCGCCGTCAGACTCAAGACTTGTTCGTCGACCCTTCGCCGCCGTCCGGCTTGCTGCTCGTGCCCGGCATCGACTTGGAGCGTCTGGCTCGTCGCTGCCGTTCGCTCGGCGTCGAGGTCGTGGTCGAAGGCGAGGTGTACCGCACGCGCTCGATTCCGCCCGGTCGTGGCAGCGGCGCGCGCCGGCTGGATTCGTCCACCACCACGCCCGCTCTGCGTAGCTCGCGCCCACCGCCGCGCGGCGTGACACCCCCGCCGCCCAGCGTCGGTCGCCCCGCGCCCAGCGCCGGCACGGGTACGCGCGGCTCCGGCTCACGCGGCCCCGCCATGCGCGCACCGACGCCCAACCCCACGAGCAGCGGCCGCACTTCCGCTCCTACGCATCCGCCGGCGAATCCGATCAAGCGCGGGTCGTAGCTCAAGCCTCGAGGCGCCGTTGCAGCCACGCCTGGCGGCCCGGGCTGCGGCTGACCGACACGATCTTGCCGCCTTTCACGAACACTTCGCTCGGTAGCGCGCGGCCGTTGTACTCGCTGGCCATCACGTAGCCGTAGGCTCCGGCGTCGCGGACTGCCACCAAGCCGCTGGGGTCGGGACCGAGCGCGTGGCTACCGAAGTCGTCGCTGCTTTCGCACACCGGGCCGACCACGCGCCATTCCGGCTCCTGCGGCGAGCTTTCGCACAGCTCGATGCGGTGCTTGGCCGCGTACAGCGCCGGGCGGATCAAGTCGTTCATGCCGGCGTTGATCATGACCCAACGCCGTTCCGCGCTGCGCTTCGTCTGCACGATGCGCGCGACCAATACGCCGTACGGCGCCACCAAGCTGCGCCCCGGCTCGACCACGATCATCAAATCCGAAAGCCCGGCGTCGCGCAGCGTTCGCACGCAAATGTGGGCGAACTCCGAAGGCGGCACGCTGGGCGTGCTGCCGTAGTCGACGCCGAAGCCGCCGCCGAAGTCGACGTAAGCGAGCTTCGTGGCCTGCGCGCGCCGTTCGCGTGCAAGGTCGCACAGCTTGCGCGCCGAGCGTGCGTACGCCTCCGTAGAGGTCATCATCGAGCCCAGGTGCACGGAGATGCCGACTTGTGAGAGGAGTCCTCCCGAACCGTCGATGACGGCGTAGGCAGCGGCCAAGTCACTCTCACTGATGCCGAATTTGGCGGCGTCGTGACCGGTCGCGATGTGGGAATGGGTGTCGATTTCGATGCCGGGGTTGATGCGCAGCGAGATGTCGGCCCGACGGCCCGTGGCGCGAGCGCGTGCCTGAACCCGCCCCAGCTCTTCCACGCTTTCGGCCTGAATGGCCAGAATGCCTTTGAACAGAGCTAAGTCGATTTCGGCGTCGGATTTGGCGACGCCGCTCATCACTAGCTGCTTTTCGGGCACGCCGCAGGACAGCGCCAATTCGAGCTCCGCCCCCGACACCGCGTCGACTCCCGCGCCTTCGGCCGCGAAGGCGCGAACGACCGTTCCCGCGCTGTTCGCTTTGATGGCATAAGCCACCAGATGCGGGGCGTCGCCGAACGCGTGGCGCAGCGACCGGAGCGTCTCGGTCATGCCGTCGACGTCGTAGACGTAGGCGGGCAGCTCGACCCCGGCCTCTCGAACCACTTGAGAGAGCCGCAATGAGCCCAAGACCGCGCTGTCTTGCGCATCGCGTCGAAATCCGGTCATGCGCGTCCTCTACCACGGGCGGGCCGAAAGGCCGCTCGCCAAAGCGCCGTCGTTCGGAGTCGCTAGCCTCGGCTTTCTGATCTGGCCACACTATCGTTTCTGCTGTGGCATGCTCGGCCACCGCCCGCGCCCTGCCGCAGGCACCATCCCCAGAAGAATCGGACGACCTAGATGATCTCCCGCCGCGCCAAAATCGTTTGCACCCTCGGTCCCGCTGTCGACAGTCGTGAAGGAATTCGCGGCCTCATCGAGGCTGGTATGGACGTCGCGCGGCTGAACTTCTCGCACGGCACGCACGAAGAGCACGGCCAGCGCATCGAGATGATCCGCCAAGAGAGCGCGGCGCTCGGCAAACAAGTAGCGCTGCTCCAAGACTTGTGCGGCCCCAAGATCCGCACCGCCAAGGTTGGCCCCGCCGTGCTCGTCAACGGCGACCGCATCGACATGATCGCGGGCGACGTCGGTGACGACAAGACCATCGCCATCACCTACGAGCCCCTGTCGCAAGACGTGCGACCCGACGATCGCATCTTGCTCTCCGACGGGCAGGTGGAGCTACGTGTCCTCGGCGTGCGCGGCGAGCGCGTCGAATGCATCGTCGAGCACGGCGGCCCCATGCGCCCGAAGATGGGCGTCAATCTGCCGTCGGGTAGCCTGCGTCTGCCTGCGCTCACCGACAAGGACAAGAAGGATCTCGACTTCGGCTTGTCGATGGACCTCGACTACGTGGCGCTGTCGTTCGTGCGTCGCGCCGAAGAGGTGCAAGAGCTGCGCGAGATCTGTGAGCGCAAGGGCAAGCCGACGCCCATCATCGCCAAGATCGAGACGCCCGGAGCCGTCGAGCGCCTCGACTCGATCGTGCGTGCGTCGGACGGCGCCATGGTGGCGCGCGGTGATTTGGGGGTGGAGCTCCCGCCCGAGACCGTGCCGGTGATTCAAAAACAGATCATCGGAACCTGTCGCATCCACAGGAAGCCGGTGATCGTGGCGACCGAAATGCTCGCCTCGATGGTCGATTCGCCGCGCCCCACGCGCGCCGAAGCCAGCGACGTGGCCCATGCCGTGTTCGGCGGCGCCGACGCCGTCATGCTGTCGGCAGAATCCGCCAGCGGTAAATTCCCGCTGCAATCGGTGCGGATGATGGACCGCATCATTCGGCAGGCCGAGGGCAGCCGGTTTTTCGCGCCGAATCCCTCGGAGCCGGACCACACCACCCCCGACTCCATCGCCCACGCCGCCTGCGCCATCGCGCGAGAGGTGGGGGCCAAGCTGATCGTGACCCTGACTGAAACCGGTCTCACCACCCGACTGGTCAGCAAAGCGCGCCCGACGGCGCCCATTTTGGCGTTTGCTTCGGATGAGCGCACTTTGCGGCGGCTCGCGCTATATTGGGGCGTCACTCCGAGGGCGCTAGTGGGCAAGACGTCGACGGTCGAAGATCAGGTGCGGAACACCAGCCAGTTCTTGATGGACAACGGTCTCGTCAAGTCCGGCGAGCGTTACGTGATGGTCTACGGCGCTCGCGTCGGCGTGCGTGGCGCCACCAACGGCGTGCGGGTGGAGCAGCTTCCCTGATGGCAGCGCGGCGGAGGTCTGACTGAGCGCCGCGCAAGAGCACTCGTTTCCCAAGCTCGACAAGTACGAGCTGTTGGAAGAGATCGGACACGGTGGCATGGCCACCGTGTACCGCGCTCGCGACAAGCGTTTGGGGCGCGAGGTCGCGGTCAAGATCATCCATCGCCACCTGCGCGAGAACAAAGAGGTCGGTCAGCGCTTCGCCAGTGAGGCGCGTGCGGTGGCCAAGGTCAAGCACCCCGGCGTGGTGGAGGTGTACGACGTCTCGGAGGACGAGTCCGAAGAGCGTTACTTGGTCGTCGAGCTCGTGCGCGGCAAGACTCTGCGCCAGCTGCTCACGGACGAGCAAAACCTGCCCCCGGAGGTCGCCGCCGCTATCGGTATCGAGCTTGCGCAGGCGCTCGACCACGCGCACGGCCTGGGCGTCATTCACCGCGACGTGAAGCCGGAGAACGTCCTGCTACGCAGCTTGCCCGAAGGCCGCGCATCCGGCGAATACACGGAAAAACTCGTAAAACTGACGGATTTTGGCATCGCCAAGCTGCTCGACGCGCAAGGCGTGACGTCCACCGGTCAGGTGTTGGGCTCGCCCGCGCACATGGCGCCCGAGCAGATCGAAGGCGGCGAGGTCAGCGCGCGCTCGGACGTGTTCGGTCTCGGCGTCCTCTTGTACGAGTGCATGGTGGGCAAATTGCCCTTCGACGGCAAAAACCCCGCGCAGGTGCTGCGGCGGGTCCTCGAAGGCGCCTTCACTCCGTCGGAGCGCGCCCGCCCCACCATCGGCGCCGGGCTCGGCGCGATCGTCGACCGCGCGTTGTCGAAGGACGCCAAAGATCGGTTCCCCTCGACGCTGGAGCTGGCAGAAGCCTTGCGCGCGGAGCTGCGCTTGGTCGGCTTCGAAGATCCCGCAAGCGAGATTGGCGCGTTTCTTCACGATCCCAAACAGTACCGGGTCGGCTTCGAAGAGCGGGTGGTCGACGCGCTGGTCACGCGGGGCCGCCAGGCGCGCGAAGGGCGCGACGTCATGACCGCGACTACCTGCTTCAATCGCGCGCTCGCGTTTCGCCCGGACGACACCGATCTGATCAGCGAAGTGTCGTCGCTGGCGCGCAGCCAGCGCTTTCGGCGCGCGCTCGTGCAGGGCGCGGTGATCTTGACCGGCAGCCTCATCATCGCCGCCGCTCTGGGCGGGGTGTTCAAGATCGTCGCCAAGCTACGCGGCACGAATCACAAGAAGCCGGTGGCCGCCGCAACGAGCGCCGGCAACGTCACGGGCGGCGCCAGGCCTCAGCTCGTCGGCCAACCGGAGGGGAGCGCCCAGGCCGCGCCGACCGCCAAGAAGAAGCGGGGCAAGCCGCGTCCTTCCGCCGAGCCGCCCAAGGAGCCGGTCATCGACGGCGTGGCCAACGTGACCGTCGTCGTCAACGGCCCCCAGAACGCTACCGTGTTGATGGATGGTCACCCCTTCGATAACTGGTTCGGGGTGCACGAGATCGCGGCCGGGGAGCACACGTTCGAGTTTCGCCCGCCCAACACCGACTGCTGCGCCGGCTCCGCCTTCAAAACCGTCACGGTCCGGCCGAACGAGCCGCAGACGGTCAAGGGCGTCATCGCCTGGAAACCTGCCACCCTGGAGTTTCGCGGCTCGCCGCTGAGCACCGCCAGCTGCGGGGAAGTCGCCAACTTTAACGCGCCGGGCTCGGTGCAGATCAACATGCAGGCGGCCAAACAGGTGGCTCATTGCACGGTGATTCCGGCCCCGCAGTCCGGGGAGCCTCCAAAAGCATTTGACGTGGAGCTGAGCCCCGGACGATCTTCGTCCTTTCCCCGTCCCTGACCCGGTGCCGGGGTGGGTCCCGGCGTCGAATGCAGAGGTTCCTGTCAGCGGTCGTGCTCTTGAGCGTAGGGGCTTTGTTGCCTGCGCGCGCCGCCGCTCAAACGCCAACCGCCAGCGCGCCGCCGGCGGCTTCCTCCGCGCCTCCTGGCAAGCCCGCCGACGCTGGTAAGGCTCAAGCGCCCGCGAGGCCGGCCGTCGCCAAACCGGCCGTCGCCAAACCGGCCGCGACCAAGCCGGGCGCCACGACGTCGGAGCCGAAGCCCAAGCTCTCGGACCACTTGAGCGATGAAGCCGAGCTGTCGCGCGTGGTCGGTTTGTACGAAGCCGGCAAGTACGCGGAGTGCAGCAGCGAGATCGAACGGCTGCTGGATCCCACCGGCCGCGATCCGTTGCGGCAGCCCGCGATCGTAGAAAACGCGCGCGTGTACTGGGCCGCCTGTTTGCTCGGCGCCGGCGAAGGCGCTGCCGCCGACGCGCCGCTGCGCGCCGCCATCCACGAAAATCCGCAGATGAAGCCGCCGGACAGCTTGGTCTTTCCGCAGCCGGTGGTGGAGCATTTTCTCAAGGTGCGCGACTCGCTGGTGACCGAGATCCGCGCGGCCGAACAGGCGCGCATTCGGCAGGCTCAGAGCGAGGCGCGCGAGCGGCAGCAGCGCTTGGCCGCCGATCGCGACCGCATGCACGCGCTCGAACAGCTCGCGCAAAAAGAAACGATCGTGCAGCGGAATAGTCGCGCGCGCGCGTTCATCCCGTTCGGCTTCGGCCAGTTTCAAAACCGTGAGCCGGGGCTCGGCTACACCCTGTTGGTGAGCGAAGCGGCGCTGGCCTCGCTCAGCCTCTCCTCGATCGTGGTGCAGAGTCGCTTGGCCACGGAGGTCTACGAGATACAGAAGACTCGCCCCGTCGACGCGGCCAGCTATCAAAAGACGCAGTCGGCTTGGGGCACGATACGCGCACTGTCTTTCTGGAGCTTCGCTGCGCTGGCGGCGGGCGGCATTCTGCAAGCTCAGCTGGAGTTCGTGCCCGAGTTCACCGAAACGCGGACGCGCCCGCTGCCGCCGTCGCTGACTCCGACGAAGCCCAAGACGACCGAAGTGTCGGCGGTGCCCTATTTCGATCAGACCGGCGGCGGCGTGACGCTGATGGGTCGCTTCTAGGGCCCGCGGCTACAGCGCCGTCACCACGACGTCGTCACGGTCGACGGCGCGCTCGGCGGCCTCCACGCTGGTGGGCGAGGGGCCGCTTCCGGGCAAGAGGTCGGCGGGGGAGATGCCGAGCAAGCGCAAGACCAGGCGTGGCGGGGCGAGGTTCAAGTCGTGCTCGCGCGCGAACAAGCGGCCAAGCTCGAGGGCATAGGCGCGCATCAAGGTGCGGGTGTGGATGCGGTCGAAGGCGAACGCCTTGGGACGGCTGGCCAGCGGCAGCAGCACCAGCGACGCAAACAGCAGCCAGTACAGCCGCCGCAGGCGCGGCAGCGCGCTCGGGTCGCGCTCGAGCACCCGCCGCAAGAAGTGCACGTTCAGCGGAACGTGAAACGCCTCGTCGCGCGTCAAAATCGTGAGCATGCGGCGCGCCGCCGGCTGAGAAACGTTGCCGAGCGCCAGGCGGTACGTGGTCGAGCCGATGGTCTCGAACATCAGGTTGGTGAGCACGATGGTGTCCATGCGCTTGGCGAGCGCGTAGACTTTGTAGAACGTGCGCGTCACGCGGCCCATCGGCTGCACCTGGCCGCCCAGCTCGCTCAAAAACTCGGTGAGCAGCTCCTGGTGCCAACCTTCTTCGTCGCCGTACAGCCGCAGCACTTCGGCCAGCTCCGGGTCCCACGCCGCCACTTCGTGGGCCAGCTCGTGCGCTTGGCGGATGCCGGATTCTTCTGCGCGAAATGCGGCGTTGAAGAACTTGAGGGCCGCCTGGTGCTCCTGGTCGTTGGCGAAGCGCGGTGGCTCGGATGCCGGGTACGGCTCGTTCATGTGGCGGCGACGCCGCTCCAAAGCGGTGCGCCACCAGCTGGTGGGGCGAGAAGTGGGGGCGCTAGCCTTGGAAGTCATCGCGGCGGGGGGGGGTCGTGAGGGCGAGCCGTCAGGCGTCGCCTCGCTTTTCGTAGGCGGCAACGTAGAAGCCAGCCACGTTCTTGAAGGGCGAATCGCACAGCGCGCGCTCGGCGGCGCGAAATACGCGGCGCGCCAGGGGATGCTTCATCAGCTTGGCGCTGGGAATGGTGATGCGCACGCCGCGCGCGCCGACGAACACGCAGCCCGGCGGGGTGAGAGCCTTGGCGCGCGCCGGCGAATCGAAGCGCGTGAAGACGTCGCGCTCGTTGGCCGCCTGCGCAATCTTGCCGGCCGGGCCAAAGCGCTTGAGCAGGCCACGCAGACTGTAGGGGTTGTAAAACTCGGCCAGCACCATGCCGCCGGGGCGCGTCACGCGCGCCATCTCGGCCAGGGCTTTTTCGATCTCCGGCACGTGCGCCAAAACCTTGAACGAGCAGGTCACGTCGAAGCGATTCGCTTCGAACGGTAGCTCCGTGGCCGAGCCGAGCGTCACGTCTAGACCGCGGGCCTGAGCCTTGGCCAACATGCCGGGAGACAGATCCACGCCGCGCGCCACCCGCGCAAACTCGCGGATGTGCAAGAGCACCAGCCCCGTACCGCAGCCCACTTCGAGCACGTCGCGCCCCTGGCCGAAGCGGCGCACGTAGTCGGCCTCCAGCTCGTCCAAGAGCTCGTGGTACCCGCCCGGATCGTTCTTGCCGCGCTCGCGCTCGTAGTCGGCCGAGAAGGCGTCGTAGTACTCGCGATTGGCGTCACGGCTGCCAGATGCGTCCATTTTTCAGCCGCTCATTTCCCGCTTTTTGGGCCGGCTGGCAAGCTCAGCGGTCGTGGGGGCACTAGCCGTCGTGCTCGGTGGGTTCTTCCAGGGCTTGGGCGTCCTCCCCGCTGGGGCTTTGGCGCAGGCTGGTGCCGTGGCTCTCACCGATTGGGATTTTGGACGGATCCTCGACCTGCCCGCTGAGCGCCCCGCACTGCGGGCATACCGTCGCGCTCAAGGGCGAGAGCTGGCTGAGCCCGCCCAGGAACCGCGCCGTGTCGTCGAGCTCGATCAGGGTGGCGTGCCCGCAGACGGCGCAGCCGTTGAGCTCGTCGAGGTCGCCATCTTCGCCGTCGCTGTCTTCCACCTCGACGCTCGGTCCGGCGCTGGCGCGCGCGCGCGCCAGGCTCCTGAGCACGAAGCCGACCACCTGCGCCAGGATGGCCACGCCCGAGGCCACGAGGAACCAGGTCGAAGCGCGCTGGACGCCGATCACGTACAGCACGGCGCCCCCGATCAGGACGATGCCGACCAAGTCGCGCGCTCGGCCGCTGTCGCTGCGCGCGCGCCTCTGGAAGAACGCCGCGCCCGCTCGCGACAACAACGCCGCGCGCAGCACGAGCACCACCGCGACCGCGGTCGCTGCAAACTCAAGGCTAGGTAGCTCGTCGAGCACGTAACCCTTATACTCGGGGGTGCGCCATGCGTGAACGCCGTGAACGCCCCGAACCTCGCATCATCGGCGTGGCCGAATACGTCGATTTTCCCGATTGGGGGGTGAAAAGCCTGCGAGCACGCGTCGACACGGGGGCCCGCACCAGCGCCCTTCATGTCGAAAACGTGCGCCTGCTGGCCGGTGCGCGCGTCCGCTTCGACGTACGGCTGCGACGAGACGATCCGTCCGCGCGCGTCACGGTGGAGACGAAAGTGTCGCGAAAGACCCCGGTGCGTTCCAGCACGGGGGAAACCGCGACGCGCGTGTTCGTCAAAGCGCACGTGCGCCTGGGCGGACGTGAACAGCTGATCGAAGTCGGCCTGGTCGATCGTCGCCACATGCTCTATCGAATGTTGCTCGGTCGCAGCGCGCTCGAGCGACGCTTCTTGGTCGACGTGAGCCGGCGCTATGCGCTCGGCCGCGCCGCGCCGCCCGAGCTCGTCAAGCCCGCGGCTCGCGCCAAAGCCCGCAGCGCTACTTGAGCCATGAAGCCCGCCGATCACCCCGAATTCTTTCGACTGCCGCCGCCTGAGGGACGCTCGCGCGAAAGCACGATCGTGCTCAGCAAAGAGGGGCGCTTTTTTCACGAGGGCAATCCGGTCTCACACCCGGGTATGCACAAGGCGTTCGCGTCGTGGCTGACGCGCCATCCGGATGACGGGCGCGACATCTTGAGCAACGGGTACGATTGGACCTACGTGACGGTGGAGGGTCCTCGGTTTTTCGTGCAGTCGGTGCGCGGCGGGGCAGGGGGCCTCCTGGTGGAGCTTCTGGACGGCCAGCAGCTGCCGCTCGAGCCCGACAAGCTCGGCTGCGACGACGCAGGCAAGCTGTGGCTCGCGCTTCCGAAGGGCGAAAAAGCCTGCTTCACGCCCGCGGCTCAGCTCGAAATCTCGCCCTGGCTCGTGGAGCGCGCGGGCGCCGTCGGCCTGGAAATCCAGGGCCAGTTCTCGCCGATTGCCGGGGCGAGCGCGTCGTAGCGCGCTTCATCCCAACCGTAGCCCTGGTCGTGATAAGTCTCGGGGCCCCCTATGCGAGTTTTGGTCGCCGATCGTCTTTCCGAAAGCAGCCTCGATGAAATGCGGACCCTCGGGGTGGAGGTCAGCTACGAGCCGGAGCTGGAAGCCGCCGAGCTGCCCGGGCGGCTAGCCGGCATCAACGTGCTGGTGGTGCGCGGCACGGAGGTGAGCAAAGCCGCTTTCGACGCCGGCAGCGCGCTCAACCTGGTGATTCGCGCCGGAGCCGGTGTGAAGAACATCGACGTCCCAACCGCCAGCGAACGCGGCATTTACGTGGCCAATTGCCCGGGCAAGAACGCTTCCGCGGTGGCGGAGCTCACCTTCGCGTTGATCGGCAGCCTCGATCGGCGCATTCCGGACGGCGTGGCCAGCCTGCGCGCCGGTCGTTGGGAGAAGAACGAATTCGCGCGCGCGGCCGGGCTGCGCGGCCGCTCCCTCGGCATTTTGGGGCTCGGTCACATCGGCCGCGCCGTGCTCAAAATCGCCCAAGCTTACGAGCTCAACTGCTTTGCGTGGAGTCGCTCGCTCACGTCGGCCAAGGCGGCGGAGCTGGGCGTGACGCGGGTGACCTCGCCGGCCGAGCTGGCCAAAGTCTCCGACATTTTCAGCGTGCACTTGGATCTGACCGAGCGCACCCGCGGTATCGTCGACAAAAAGGTGTTGTCCCAGCTGCGCCCGGGGGCGTTCTTCGTGAACACCGCCCGCGACGAGCTGGTCGACTACGACGCCCTGCAAGAGCTCATCCCGCAGAAAAACCTGCGCGTCGGCTTGGACGTGCTGCCGAACGAGCCTCAAACCCGAAACTCCACTTACCGGCACCCTATCCTCGAGACGGGCCTGGTTTACGCCGTGCCGCACATCGGCGCGTCCACGGACGAAGCTCAAATCGCCATCGCCAACGAAACGGTGCGAATTTTGCGCAGCTTCTTGACCAAGGGTGAGGTGCCCAACGTCGTGAACATCGCCGAAAGCTCCTGGTCTCGGTATCAGCTGGTAGTCCGCCACGTGGACCAGGTCGGCGCTCTGGCCAACGTATTGGCCGTCCTCAAGCGCCACGGCATCAACGTGCAGGAGCTCGACAACACCGTTTTCGAGGGCGCCCGCGCCGCCTGCGCCAAAATCCGCCTGTCCAGCCGTCCCTCCGACGGCTGCCTCTCGGAAATCATGGCTTTTTCCGGCGAAGTTTTGCACGTCGATTTGGTGACGTTGCCGAACCTCGCCTGATCTCCCCGTAAACGTGCCCGTGCCCGTGCCCGTGCCCGACGGTCCGCAAAATACCGGGCAGATTCGTTGACGTGGTAGGCCCTGCCTGCGCGCCCAGCTGGGCGCGGCGCGCGCGGGCTGAGCCCGCGCCAGGAACCAGGGCCTACCCCAAGAAACCCTCCGTTTTCTTGAGGCTTCTTCGGGCACGGGCACGGGCACGGGCACGTGTACGGAAGGGCCGGACTGCCTTGCGTGGGCCCGAGCCTTTCGCTACTATGCGCCCCACAAGTTTGGTGGATCCCTCGGACCCGCTCTTCTTAGAGGGTCCGTTTTTTTTTGCCTACGACCAGAGCCTACGCGTTTCAACGACACCCCGCCGGATGACCATTGCCCACGTAAGACTGCCAGGACTCGACAGTGAGCGCGTGCTCGCTGCGGTGACGCCTATTTTGGCGGCGCATCGGGTCGACGGTGTGGAGCTCGTGTTCAAGACCGATCGCAGCGGCTGGGTGCTCGAGCTCACGCTCGAGAAGTCGGGTGAGCGCGTGCCCGGCGCCGGCATCACGCTCGACTTGTGCTCCGACATCTCGCGCGAGCTGTCCCAGGCGCTCGACGTGGCGGACTGCATCGCGCAGCGCTACCGGCTCGAGGTCGGGTCGCCGGGCGTCGAGCGCGCGCTCTACAACTTGAGCGACTACGAGCGCTTCGCGGGGCAGGCGGTCAAGGTCAAGCTCAAGCAACCTCGCAACAGCGAGTACACGATCATTGGCGCGCTGCACGGGCTTTCGCCCGAAAAGCGCGTCCTCATCCAGTCCGAACGAGGGGAGCTCGTCGAGCTCTCGCTCGACGAAATCGACAATAGTCACTTGGTCTTCGACTGGAAGTCAGGTGGCTCCCGATCTGGTGGCGCGGGCGCGCGCCGCCCACATGGCCGCGAACAGCGGTCTGCACGGAGAAGGTAGAGATGGCAGCAGCATCAGCCGGTATGGCAATGGATCTCGGTTCGATCGTGGAGCAGGTTGCCCAAGAAAAGGGCATCGAAAAGAAGGTCCTGATCGAGACGATGGAGGCGGCGATCCTCAAAGCTGCACAAGCCGTGTTCGGGCCCACCCGTGAGCTCGAGGCGCGCTTCAACGAAGACAGCGGCAACATCGACCTGTTTCAGTACATGACGGTCGTGGAAGACGTGCAGCTGCCCGAGCGAGAGATCGACATGGAGACCGCCAAAGAGCACGGTCTCGAGGCCGAGCTGGGCGAAGAGCTGGGCTTCCAAGTGTTCTGGCACCCGCGCGACGCCGAGCGTGCCAAGCAGCAAGACAAAGAGTTCGGCGACGTGCTCGACATGAAGCAAGCGCGCAGCGCCTTCGGTCGCATCGCCGCCCAAACCGCCAAGCAGGTGCTCTTGTCGCGCGTGCGCGACGCCGAGCGCGACATCATCTTCAACGAGTACAAGGACCGTCAGGGTCAGCTGATCCGCGGCATCGTCCGGCGCTTCGAGAAGGGTCACAACCTGATCGTCGATCTGGGCAAGACCGAAGGCGTGCTGCCGGCGCGTGAGCAGACTCCGCGCGAAACCTACCGCCCCGGTGACCGCATCGTGGCCTTCGTGAAGAACATCGACCGCGAGTCGCGCGGTCCGATGATCATTCTGAGCCGCCAGTCGCCCACCTTGGTCGACAAGCTGTTCGAGGCCGAAGTGCCGGAAATCTACGAAGGAATCGTCAAGATCGTCGGGGTTGCTCGCGAGCCGGGCTCGCGCAGCAAGATCGCGGTCACGACCCGTGATTCGGACGTCGATCCGGTCGGCGCTTGCGTCGGCATCAAGGGCTCGCGCGTGCAAGCCGTGGTGCAAGAGCTGCGCGGCGAGAAGATCGACATCGTGCCGTTCGATCCGGATCCGGCGCGCTACATCATCAACGCCATTCAGCCGGCCGAAGTGAACAAGGTGATCGTCGACGAGTCGGACCACCGCATGGAGCTCGTGGTGCCGGACGAGAAGCTCTCGCTGGCCATCGGCCGCAAGGGCCAGAACGTGCGCCTGGCGGCTCAGCTCACTGGCTGGAAGCTCGACATCATCAGCGACAGCAAGTTCCGGCAGATGGAGGACGAAGCGCTGGTGGTCTTGAAGGAGATCGACGGCGTGGACGAGAACCTCGCCAAATCGATCTTTCGCCTGGGCTTCCGCGCCCTGGAAGAAATCTCGGAAGCCGCCGTCGAGGAGCTCGCGCAAATCGAAGGCGTGGAGACCGAGGAACGCGCGGCCGAGCTCAAGCGCGCCGCCGACGCCACCACCGAGCGTCTGCGTCGCGAGCGCATCCAACGCGCTTCGTCGCAGATCGAGCCGCTCACGGAGCGCGAGAAGCTGCGCTTCGTGCCGGGCGTCGGCCTGCGCACCCTGCAGCTGTTGGAAGAGGCCGGCTACCGCACGGTACCGGACCTGGCTCGTGAAGACGCCGACCGCCTGGCCATTCGCACCGGTCTCGGCATCAAGAAAGCTCGCCAAATCCAGCAGGGCGCCGAGTATTTCCTGACCTCGGAAGCCCGCGAAATCGAAGAAACTCGCGCTCAGCTAGCCGCCGCTCGCGCGGCGCAAGCTGCAGCCGCGCCTAGCCAGGCATCGGAAGAGGCCTGAACCGCTGACGGAGCTAGCCCCTCAAGTGTCCTCGTCGCTTCGGACGTGCGTCGGTTGCCGAGCCAGCGGGTCGCCGCAGGATCTGGTGCGCCTGGTCGTCAGCGATGACGGCGCGGTCGTGCCGGATCTGGCTGGTGGCGCGTTCGGTCGCGGCGCCTGGGTGCATCCGCGCGCGGCGTGCTTGGCCGATGCCGTTCGCGGCGGGTTGAGCCGCGGCCTGAAGACCAAAGTGACGACGACCTTGCCCGAGCTGCTCGGCCTGCTGCGCGACGCGGCGGGGCGACGGGCCGTTTCGCTGCTGCAAGCAGCGCAGCGGGCGCGCCTGGCCGCGGTTGGCACCACCGCGCTCGAAGAGGCCGAGCGTGACGGTCGCGTGGAGCTGCTGGTGATGGCCGGTGACGCCAAGGCTTCGGCCAGCTTGTCGCCGGTGCTGCGTCTCGGGCAACGCGGCCGCGTTCGCCTGTTTCAAACCAAGGCCGAGCTCGGCAAAGCGTTCAAGCGCGACGAGCTGGCGCTGGTTGGCCTACTTTCTCCGGACCTCTCTCAAGAGGTCTCCCGCATGATTTCGGTGTCCGAGCTCGACGAGCCCGGAAGAGCGCACAGACTGACGGAGGTTGGATGACGATTAAGCTGCGTGTGTACGAGGTGGCTCGTGATTTGGGCATGGACAACAAGAGCCTCGTGTCGCTCCTCCAGTCTGTGGGTGTGCCAGACGTGCGCAATCACATGAGCGCGATTGGGCCCGAGGTGGTCGATCGCGTGAAGCGACATCTGGAAAAGGCCAAGTCGCCGAGCACGGTGGAAGAGCGAATTCGCCCGACCGTCGTGAAGCGGCGCGCGGCTGGTGGCGGCTCCGGTGCTCGCACCGAAGCGTCTTCGCCCGTCGCATCCGCGGCTCCGCTCGAGTCGGTGCGCGAGGAAGCTTCGGCTCCTTCGCATCCGCGCGTTGCGCCGCCGCCCCCGGCGCCGGTCGAAGCGAAGTCGCGACCCGTCGCGGCCCCCGCGCCAGCTCCGCCGGAGCCGTCGCCGATTCTCATCTCGCCGCCGGTCGCGGCGCCTCCCGCGCCTCCGCCGCCCGTTGCGGCTCCGGTCGTGGCCGCTCCGCCACCTCCGCCCCCGGCCCCCGCGCCCGTGGTCGAGGTTGCTCCTCCACCGCCCGCTCCAGTGGCCAAGTCGGAGCCGCGTCACGCGGTTCCGCCCGCGCCTCCGCCGGCGGCCGTAGCCGCTCCGCCCGTCGTTGTTCCGCCGCCGGCGCCCGCGCCAGCTCCGGTCGCGGCGGCCGCGCCGACGCCTCCGCCCGCTTCTACCGGCACCGGTGCCAACCCAGCTCCGGCCGGTGCGGCTCGCCCTTCGACGGCGCCGAAAACGGGCATCGACGTTTGGGGCGGACGCCCCGGCGTGCCGATGCCGCAACGCACCGGCCCGCTGCCGCGTCGCGTGCAGTACGACGCCAAGGCCGGCACCGGCTTTGGTCAGCGCCCGGGCGGTCCGGGTGGCCCGAGTCGTCCCGGCGGCCCGCAAGGTAACTTCCGCGGCGGCCCGCAGCGCCCTGGTATGCGCGGCGGTCGCTTCGTCGGCCCCCCTCGCACCAAGACGCCCGGCAACATCCTCACGCAGGAGCGCTCGGTCAACATCTTGGTCGTGCGCATCGAGGAGTCGGTCGGCCTGCAAGTGCTGGCCGGCAAGATGGGCATCAAGTCGACCGAGATGTTGATGAAGCTCATGCGCCTGGGCATGACCGGCGTGAACATCAACAGCACGCTCGACGCCGACACGGCGAAGATCGTCGCCAACGAGTTCGGCTGGGAAGTCGAAGACGTCGCCGTCAGCGAAGAAGATCAAATCACCGCCGCGCAGGGTGCCGAGGGCGAGGACGCGGCCGAAAAGCTGCTCCGTCCGCCGGTCGTCACGGTGATGGGTCACGTCGATCACGGCAAAACCAGCCTGCTCGACCGCATCCGCAAGGCCAACGTGGTCAGCGGCGAAGCCGGTGGCATCACCCAGCACATGGGCGCCTACTCGGTGCAGACCCCGCAAGGGCTCATCACCTTCCTCGACACGCCTGGCCACGAAGCATTCACGGCCATGCGCGCTCGCGGCGCCCGTACGACCGACGTGGTCGTGCTGGTGGTCGCGGCCGACGACGGCGTGATGCCGCAGACCCGTGAGGCCATCGCTCACGCCAAGGCGGCGAACGTGCCCATCGTCGTGGCCGTCAACAAGATGGACAAGCCCGACGCCAACCCGGAGCGGGTGCGTCGTCAGCTGGCCGAATTGGGGCTGGTGGCGGAAGAGTGGGGCGGCGACACGCTGTACGTCGAGGTCTCGGCCCACACCGGCGCCGGCATCGACAAGCTGCTGGAAACGCTGGCACTCCAAGCGGAAGTGCTCGAGCTCAAGGCCAACCCCAACAAGCCGGCTTCCGGCGTGGTGGTCGAAGCCGAGCTCGATCGCGGACGCGGTCCGGTCGCCACCATCCTGATCCAAGACGGCACGCTGAATCGCGGCGACGTCATCTTGGCCGGCGGCGCCCACGGCAAGGTGCGCGCGATGCACGACGCCATGGGCAACCAGCTCGAAAGCGCTGGTCCCTCCACGCCCGTCGTCGTCATCGGCTTGGCCGACGTCCCCAGCGCGGGTGACCCGGTTCACGTCCTGAACGACATGAAGAAGGCGCAAGAGATCGCCGACAGCCGCAAGACGAAGGTGCGCAAGAGCCTGGCTCCTGGCACCGGCGCTCGCGCGACCACGCTCGAGGACTTGGCCAAGGCCATGGCCGAGAACGAACAGGCCGAGCTGAAGCTGATCATCAAGGCGGACGTGCAGGGCTCGGTGGAAGCCGTGTCCGACTCGCTCACCCGCCTCACGACGGAGAAGGTGAAGGTCAGCGTGGTTCACGCTGCCGCCGGCGCCATCACCGAAGGCGACGTCAACTTGGCGGTCGCGGCCGGTGCGATCATCATCGGCTTCAACGTGCGCCCCGCCGGCAAGGCTGCAGCTCTCGCCCAAAAGGAAGAGGTGCAAATCCGCCACTACACGATCATCTACAACGTGGTCGACGAGGTGAAGGCGGCCATGGAAGGCCTGCTCGCGCCGACGATGGTCGAAAAGAACATCGGCAAGGCCGAGATTCGCCAAGTCTTCAAGACCAGCAAAGCCGGCGCGGTCGCCGGTTGCATGGTCATCGAAGGCGTCATCAAGCGGTCGGGCGGCGCACGCCTGATGCGCGACGGCGTCTCGCTCTGGCAAGGCAAAATCGGCGGGCTCAAGCGCTTCAAGGACGACGCCAAGGACGTCAAAGAAGGCTTCGAGTGCGGCATCAGCCTCGACGGCTTCTCCGAGTTCAAAGAGGGCGACATCATCGAAGCCTTCGAAGTCGAAGAGGTCAAACAGACGCTGTAACGGAGCCGTCCGGCTCCGGACAGCGCTGCCAGGACCCAGATTTTCTTACAGGAAGGACAGAAGGACAGAAGGGTTTTGTGGTTGGAGAAGCGCACGGCACGGTCAGACACCATGCAGGTGGCGTCCGATGTCGTCCGGCTCGAACCCCAAAATTCTCGCCTTCTATCCTTCTGTCCTTCCTGTGAAAAATCTGGGTCCGTCTGTGACGTAACGGCGCTGTCATGTTCATTGGAGTATTGAGGCTCGTGTTTCAAATTCCTGGAGCGGCTTCGCTGAAAGATCGGCGCCGGGTCGTCAAGAGCTTCAAAGACCGAGTGCGCGCGCGCTTTCCGGTGTCCATCGCCGAGGTCGGAGACCTTTCGCGCTGGCAGGTGGCAACTCTCGGGGTCGCCATCGTCTCGGGTGAGGCTGCGCGCTGCTCGGAGGTGCTGTCGGCGGTGTCGCGCGCAGCCGAACAAGCGAACGACGCCGTGCTGGCGGACGTCGCCACCGAAATCGTGCCGTTCGGCGATGGCGGCTCCGGTATTCAGGGCGGCATCGAGCAAGCGCTGAAGCGCCGTACGCGACCGAGCGACGAAGACGACGAGGAGCAGAGCTGAGCCATGCCAGGTCCCACCAACGACGGCCGCCGCACCAAGCGCGTCTCCGAGCTCATTCAGCGGCACTTTGCCGAAGTCTTGCGGCGGGAAGTCGACGACCCGCGGTTTGCGGCCGTGGTCGTCACCGGCGTCACGGTTTCGGATGATTTGATGATCGCCAACATTGGCGTGCGCTTGCTGGTCGCCGACGACGACGAAAAGCAGCGCCGCGGAATCATCGAGCGGCTGCGGCGCGCGGCGCCTCGGTTGCGGCGCGTGATCACTCCGCGCCTCGAGCTCAAGCGCGCGCCCGAGCTGCGCTTTCATTACGACGTCGGTCCGGACGCGCAACAGCGTGTCTCGGAGTTGCTGCGTGAAGTGGATGCCGAGCGCTTGGCGGCAACGCCCGAAGAGCCCGAAGAAAGCTAGCGCTTCCGCGGCCGAGCCGTGACGGCTGGACACAGTGTCCCTCAACAAGGAGGCACGGCGTCGGTCGCGTTGCTCAAAAATCGACCATCCGCATTCTTGATCCGATTCGGAGGGCACTGGGCACCTGAGCCATTGCCCATGGCCGCCTTCCACCAACACAGCGCCGCTCTGCTCGTCGGGGCCGCGCTCGTCGCGTGCTCGCATGCTCCCAGCGGCAGCGGGGTTGCTCCCGAAGGGAGCGGTGGCAACGCAGCGAACGTGGCGGGCGCAGCGACGCAGCCCAGTAAGGGCGGCTCGATCGCCATCGAGATCGGAGGCGCGCCGACCACTGGCGATTGTCAGGGCCTCGAGTGCCAACGCACTACCTGCAGCGCGGGCCCTTGCTCACAGGTTCCGTGCGCGGCGGGCGCGGTCACGACGGTGACGGGCGTCGTCTACGATCCTGCGGGAAAGACGCCACTCTACAACGCAGCCGTGTACATCCCGAAAGCAGGGGTGGCGCCGCTGACGCCAGGAGCCAGCTGCGACCGCTGTGATTCGAACATCGTCAACCCTGTCGTGTCGGCTCTGACCGATACGCATGGAAAATTCGTCCTGCAAGACGTGCCGGTGGGCTCGGACATTCCGCTCGTGATCCAAGTCGGTAAATGGCGCCGGCAAGTAAAAATTCCGAGCGTGGCGGCGTGCGTCGACAATGCGCTCACGGATCCCAACGTCACGCGCTTGCCTCGCAACCAAAGCGAAGGCGACATTCCGAAAATCGCCATCGCCACCGGCGGCGCGGATTCGATGGAATGCTTGCCACGGCGCATGGGGCTCGACGACAGCGAATTTTCGACCAGCGCCGGCACGGGACGCATTCATCTGTTCGCGGGCGCCGACCATGTCGCGGGCCAAGCCAATGACGTTGCCACCAAGGCCTTCGCGCCCGAGCTGAACGCCGGCGTGGCGTTGCCGCCGGCCACGGATTTGTGGAGCACCGTCGACGCCTTGAAGGCTTACGACATCGTCATTTTGTCCTGCGAAGGCGGGACGATGGAGGCCGAAAAGCCCGTCGCCGCACGTCAGGCGCTCTACGACTACGCCTCGCTCGGCGGGCGGCTGTTCGCGTCGCATTGGCACCGTTTTTGGTTCTCTGACGGCCCCAACCCGGTCCCCAGCATCGGCACTTGGGAAGATCGCGAGCCGGCGCCCATGGATCCCGCGGTGGGCACCATCGACACGAGCTTTCCGAAAGGGGCGGCGCTCGCCGACTGGTTGGTCAACGTCAACGCCTCCACGACCTCCGGGCAGATGCAGATCATCCAGCCGCGCGACAACATCCAAGCCGTCGATCCCACGCTGGCCCGCCAGTGGATCACGGTGCAGAACGACAACTACCCGAACGCTCCGACCGCCATTCAATACCTATCGTTCGGTGCGCCCCTCGGCGCGACCGAGGACAAAGTGTGTGGTCGCGCCGTGTTCACCGACTTGCACGTCTCGGCAACCGGCAATGACATGCCGGGGCAGCCCTTTCCGGGCGGCTGCGAGGCGCGTGAGCTGTCGTCGCAAGAGAAGGCAGTGAGCTTCATGCTGTTCGACCTTTCCGCCTGCATTCAGGACGACAGCGTTCCGCAGAAGCCACCCAAGTGAGGGCGCTTCGTTTCGGGGCCATTTTTGGCGGCTGATCCCGCCTGTTCACGCCTCGTGTGGCCGCACCCGCGGCTCAGTAGAACATGAAGGGCCACCAATTTTTCATCGGCGCGCCGTCCACGTCCTTGGCCTGATTGCCGTAACCCGGGAAGCTCTGGCGCATGTACTCTTGCCAGCCCCCGCCGCAGTCGTTGTAAGCGGAATTTTGGTTGTAGCTCTTGTAGGTGGCGTAGCTGATGTCCACGCTTACGTCGGCGCCGCCTGCGCCCGCGCCTAGCCCGTAGCCTTCACAAGTCGCGCGCCCCGCGTTGCCGTCCGGGCCTTCGTAGTCGTACTGGTAGCGCGAGTGCGGCGCAAAGTGGACGTTGCCGCAGCCTGCGCCGTAGTTCTGAATGTCGAAGGTCTTGCCAGTGAGGGCAGGGCCGTTGACCAAGTGGGTGGACGATTGGAAATCGATGCACACCGCGGTGTTGTACGGACAAACGTAGAAATCGTCGAAGGGTGCGCCGTAGCGGGCCTTCAGATCGAATTGAAAGAAGCGCGCTGCGTTTTTTCGCAGG
>Ga0207667_10000192_pt1 | contig 89288 bp, 78 predicted proteins | sample KBSCornC52_FD_184301 | JGI IMG/M metagenome (GOLD analysis project Ga0207667, IMG submission 184301) | Corn rhizosphere microbial communities from Kellogg Biological Station, Michigan, USA - KBS Corn C5-2 (SPAdes) (version 2) | ecosystem: Host-associated > Plants > Roots > Rhizosphere > Soil ... | reverse complement strand
CCCTGAGAGATAGCTATAGAGGTGAGCCTCTTCCGGGACATAGCCAAGCTGAGAACGGAACCTGACCATGTCTTTGCGAATTTCTTTCCCTTCGAAAAGCACGTGGCCGTCGTCCGGCCGAAGCATACCCGTGATGATTTTTACTGCGGTGGATTTTCCAGCGCCGTTAGGCCCGAGGAAGCCCACGATTTCGCCGGGTGCCACGCTGAAGCTAACGTCCTGAATGGCTGGAATGGTGCGAAAGCTTCGATAGAGGTGTTGGAGTTCAAGCATGATCGACTCCGTCTGGGCCTGCCTGGGAGGCACGGGCTATTGAGCTACCCCTATGTAGCATTCAACATAAAGGCTTGTCAAGTAGATCGCTACATAGCTAAAATGCGCGCATGGCTTCTGGAAAGAATCCGGACACCAAGCTCTCGCACACCGCTGCCATGATCCTGCAGGCGGTCGACGCCGGTTTTGTCTACGGATTCAGCATTATGGAAATGACAGGTCTTCCCAGTGGCACCGTGTACCCTGCTATGCGACGGCTCGAGCGCGACGATCTGATTCGCTCGCAGTGGGAGAAACAATCGATCGCCGATGCCGAACAGCGCCCTCCTCGCAAATACTACAAACTGACCGCGGCAGGGCGAACTACGCTCGAAAACTCGCGCAAACGCTATCCGCTGCTCGAGCGGCTTATCCCGAGCGACGAGGCGCGCACTACATGAAGCACTCCGCCACTCCGCTTGTCCAACTCCCTGCTCTCATTTTTAATCTGGGACTGCTCGCAGGTGCGTGGCTCATTGTGCCGGCCGGCGGCCGCACTGATTGGTGGCGCGAATGGCGAGCCGAACTGTGGCAGGCCCGCAATGAATATGCTTACGAACAGCGGTTCTCCTGGTCCTCTGAGTGCGCGATAGCAAGCTTTTGTCTGGGTGCGTATCAGGACGCAGTCTGCCTCCGGCGGCTTCACCGCCACACCAGAACCGCGCGGCCGGTTCACTTCGGAGCAGCATGGCAGTGCATATTGATTCTTGCAACTCTGCTTGGTGCAAGCTACGCATTGATGCATGTACTGCCGGGCGTGCGCGCCAAGCAGCAACTGTCGCATCTGGAAACGCGATCAGGACTGGTGCTCATCAAGTACACGAACAATGAAGATTCACTGCCCACAATCTCTTCAGGCCAATACCGTGCCTGGAAAGATCAAAAGCAGGAGTTCTTTGACGGTTTTGCATTCTACCGAATCACGAAAGAGAACGTGAGCTGGGATCAGTTGGATCGCTCGCGTGACAGCGCCGGATGGGGAGTGGCGCGCGCAAGTTCAAACTTCTTCACGCTTCTCGGTGTTCCGGTTCAATTCGAGAGCTCCGCAGAGACCATGGCTCCCGACATTCCGAGCCTGGTTCTGAGTGAGCGGGCGTGGAGGACGGAGTTCGGCGCCAATCCCGAAATCGTGGGCAGCAAGGTGAGGCTTGGCTCGCTCGCCGCCCGCATTGTTGGTGTGCTGCCGGAAGGTACATTGGGTCTGCCCGGCAACGTGGACGCATGGTTGCTTGAACCTGATTCAAAAGCCGTTCCGGGCAGGGCGGGGTACGTGGTCGCGCACCTGAGCGCCTCCGGAAGATCAAGAATGCAGTCGGGATCGATTCAGATTACGTCCTATGCGCCTCACCGCACACCGGACGATCTGCTGGGCACCTCCATCGATCGCGACTTCCCGTCATCACGCGCCGTATTTTTGTTCGCGATCCTCCTGGCATTCCTCGCACTCCCGGCGATCACGTCGGTTTCCGTTTCGGACTACAGCGTCAGTCTCCACGAGATCTCGTGGGCCAGGCGAGTCTACCGATGGGCTTTCCTGGTCGCCAAAATCGCGCTCGTGTTGCCAACGGTCTATTTCGGCGCAGTCGATATCGGTTACGGTTTCACCGGACTCGATACGATTCATGCCATGTATGCGCAACTGGCGTTCTCGCTATTCGGCTGCCTCTTCGGTCTGAGTTGGGCATTGAGCGACCAGCGCCGGCGCTGCCCAGTGTGCCTTGAGCGCGTGGCGCATCCTGCGCGCGTAGGTCAGTTTTCAAGGACCTTCCTGGCCTGGAGCGGCACAGAATTAATGTGTACCGGGGGGCACACGCTTCTCCACGTTCCCGCATTGCCCACGAGTTGGTTCAGCACCCAGCGCTGGATGTTCCTCGATCCCTCGTGGAAATTCCTGTTCGCCGATCCGGTGCAGGATTAGATCAGGCCCTCCGTTGCCGGTTCGCGCATCGACCCCGCCGCGATAATCTGTAGAGAGGATGAGAGATTCTGCGGTTTTACTGATCGACTGCCCCGACCGCAAGGGACTGGTAGCGCATGTCAGCGGCTTGCTGTATCAGCATGGCGCAAACATTCTCCACGCCGACCAGCACCAGGATCATGGGCTGGGACTTTTTTTCATGCGCGTGGAGTGGGGCCTCAGCGGAAATGGTGACGCCGCCGGAAGATTCGACATGGAGGCGTTCACGGCCGATTTCGCACCGCTCGCCGCAGAACTCGACATGCATTGGACATTGACGGCTTCAGCGCGCAAGCCGCGGGTGGCCCTGTTCTGCTCGCAGTACCTGCATTGCGTTGCCGACCTGCTCTATCGTTGGCGTACCGGCGAACTCGACTGCGAAATTCCGGTGATCATTTCGAACCATCGCGACGTGGAACCGATGGCAGCATTTTATGGAATCCCGTTCACGCACATTCCGGTAACGGCAGCCACGCGAGCGCAAGGCGAGGCGCAGCAACTCGAAGTGCTTGCAAAGCACGAAATTGATCTCATCGTGCTGGCACGCTACATGCAGATCCTGTCGACCGATTTTGTCGCCCATTATCCAGCCACCATCAATGTTCACCACTCGTTCCTGCCTGCATTTACCGGTGCCCGGCCCTACCACGCTGCGCATGCGCGCGGAGTTAAGCTCATCGGCGCAACAAGCCATTACGTGACAGAAGTCCTTGATGACGGGCCAATCATTGAGCAGGACGTGGCCCGCATCTCTCATCGCGATCAGGTGGAAGACCTGGTGGCCCGCGGACGCGATCTGGAACGCATGGTTCTGTCCCGCGCCGTTCGCTGGCATCTTGATCGGCGCATTCTCTGCTACGGGAATAAGACAGTCATATTCGATTAGGTCAACATTATCGCGGTTTTATCGCGATAAACTCCGGAGCCTGGATTTTCGGACATGGGACAGCAATAAACTGAACCCTCGAATGTCATCTTGAGCGCAGCGAAAGATCCGCGGTTGCTTGTTTTTCCCTCCGGTTGAACACAAGAATTTGCCCGAGGGATCAACCTGTAGTCCGCGAGTGTTAGATCTCCGCAACTCAAGGATGCTGCTCAATCACGATAGGCAAAGCGGCGGTATTCCCCGTGATCGCAATCGCCTGAAGATTCGTGTTAACGCCGGGCACAGTGGTTGGCGTGAATGTAACCAGGCCATCAATGCTTGATGTTGCCATTGCAGACTGAGCGCTCAGCAGAGCTCCAGGCGGGCACACCATATGCACGCTGCACGACGGCGCCCACGCGTAGAGTGCCTGGTACAACGAAACTGTTCCGCCGGCCATTGCATTTCCGTTCATATCAAGTAACCGCATGACGATGGGCGAAGGTGTTGCGCCCCCGGAGATGTGCTGCGCGGTGCCGGAAACCGGCTGAAGCATTCCAAACTGCGGCCGTGCGCCGAATGCTGAGTAAGTGACGCATTGACTCGTGCCGTTTACGCAGGCAGTGATGGTGGCGGATTGTCCCTCCGCCAGGGGACCTGCAAATAATATCTTGGTCGCGATCCCGTTGGAGTTCGTTTGTGCCGATGCAGATCCCGAAACTGTAATACCCGGTCCGGATGGCTGCCAGGTGACCGTCTGCCCGCTGACAGGTGTTCCGTTGGAGAGTGCCAATGCCTGCACCGTCCAGGTAAGCGTTGCTCCCGCAGCGAGAGAGAGTCGGGGTGTAAGCGAACGAAGAGTCGGCGGCGTTCCCCCAGCAAAATGAGCCTGCAGGCTTGAGCCATTCGAAAGCGATGCAGTGACGACTGCTGGATTACTGTCGGCGGCGACCACGGCCATCGTGGCAATTCCGTCGCCCGTGGCGATGACCTTGCACACGGGAAGACCGCATGCGAGGGCCGCGTTGCCGCTGGCGACGGTATAGATGACGGTGACGCCGCCTGCGGGGGTCAGATCAGGGCTGAGTGCTGACACAGTGAATGGAAGAGGTACGTTTGTCGGTACCGTGTTGGCCGGTGCAGTTACAACTGTGAGCGCATCACCTGCGCCGGAGTCATAGCTGATTCCACCGGTGATCACTGTCTGGGCATAAAACACCGGCAGATCGTCGACCTTCACATCAACCGAGCCGGAAACGCCAGTCGCCGCTGCTGGCGCAATCGCCGTGATCTCATTCGGAGAGATGCTTGTGACGAGCGCTGGCTGTCCTCCCACCATGACGGTATCGTTAGCGCGAAACCCCATGCCGTGAATCACCATCGGACCACCCGATGCTGGAAGCCGCGCTGGTTGCACTGAGTCGGCATAAAGCATCCAGCCGTTATAGGAGTAATCAGGCCGCCCATCGCCGCGAAGATCGGCGATACCGATGCGAACGATATCATCGGCAGTGGCCGTGACATGAAGCCATGTTTCGCCTGCGGCATTTCCATTCAGCCCGGGTGCGGCTGCAACGGCGGGAGCGCCCATGGCACTGTAGCCGTCCCATACGCCGATGGATGGCAGCGCCTTCAGCCCGGTTGGCGTGCCGCTTTCGTCGGTCGCCTGCGTCACGACGGTAAACATGTGCTTGCCGCGAACGGGAAAACTCAACCAATCGCTCTGGCCAACCTGGCTCAGACGTCCCACCCACATGCCGCTAGTCGGCACAGGCCGCGGTGCGGGTTCAGTTCCAATCGCGTCCTGATAGCCACCGACGGCGGAATTGGCCACAGTCACGTTTACTGTCTGCACGCTGCCCGCGCTCAGGTTCTGAAGCGTGATCGCCCCGAGGAGCCCCGATGGAAGAACCTGACCATCGCTATAAGGGCCGACAGAGTTGCCCAGCATGAAAAGCGGATCGATCGATTCAAATGTGATCTGGTATTTGGCCGTGCTCACTCCTGGCGGCAACGGAATCCCGCCCAGATCGAAAGCGCCCTGCAGATTCTCGTCGTCCGAGCCCCAGCGCGCAAAGGGAACCCCGTCGGCATCGGCAAATCCGGTGATCCTGTTCCCATGTTTGCCCGCGTAGAGCGCGCCTGAAACCGCGCTCACCGTGTACTGATACATGGGCTGGCCGCTTGCATCGAGGGGACGCGCCACGACGTTGATGCCCTGCATGCCCGATCCTGTGCGAAAGCTGATGCTCCCCCGAATCGAGATCGTGTTGGCCGCGGTAAGCAGCTTGCCGGGAAACGACGATTGATTGGCGTTGGTGATGGGATAAATGCGGCTTAGCGCCGCGATATCGTCGTAACGCACTACTGTGGGATTCGGAATGCAGGACCCTCCAAATGCGCCGCCAGACGAATTGCACGTTCCGCTCAGTGGCTGCATCACCGGCCACCCATCTAATCCGCCCGGCACGTAATTCTGCAGCGCATCATGATTCACCTGCGAATAGTCCAGCCCTAGTATGCGGCCGAAGGCGCGCTCAATTTCGAAGCTCATCATCTGCAAAAGGTTCGAACCAACAGCGCATCGCCCATTGAGCAGCATGATGGCATGAGCGATGGTAGCGTCCGGATTAACGTTGTCTAATGCGACAAGCACACCGTTGTTCTGGCAGCCTGTAGGCTCGCTGGTTCCCTGGCCAAACAGAGTATCGATGACCGCGCCGTCTGCATCGTAGACGATCGCAAGAGGATAGCTGATGGCTGAACTCGTCACATCGGCAGGTTGAGCGAACTGCCCACGTGCAGCAGCAATGGTGTTTGCTCCATTCACATCTTCATTCAACGTGCCTTTATCCGTCAGTGCTACGCCCGCTGTCGAAACTGCGCTCCAGAGCGCAGCTGCCGCGTCAACCATAGCTGTCGCTTGCTCATGCGTCACTGATCCGTTCAGAGGCCCCTGGTCTACGAAGTAGTTCACCTGTCCGCCAGCCCAATGTACGGGCTGGCCCACTACGCCAGGATCAAAGTAGTTGGTCCCCGCCACAAATTTGGGGCCGCCGGCAAGTGCGAAAAGCGGAGCCAGCAAAATTGCTGCGCAAGGTGCCAGCCTTGTGAGCAGGCGACACAAAGATATGAAGAGAGGCACGCGATCACTCCGCGACCTCAGGCATGCATGTGAGCGCCCTAAGATTTGGAGCGAATATTAGAAAATTCTCGGAGTTCTGAAACCCGCCACTCCAGCCAGAATCAGATTTCGGGGTAGAAATCGAAGAAGGCGTCCAGGCTGCGCTTAAGCTGCCGCTCGATCTCGGCCCGCGATCCTTCCAGGGTGTGCATCGTGACGTGTGCCACGTTTCCGTTGGCCAGCTTCAGAGTTGCATCCTGGATCTCGGTCAGTTCGCCTTCCGGCAGCAATCGCAGACCGTAAACAAGAGTCAGGTTCGCCATCAGCCTCACCTCTACCCAAATCTAAACACAACAGATGGGGTATTTTGCAAGCTCGTGAAATAGGTGCGCGATTTTCCACAAATCATTGCCGTGCGCCGGTACTTGGCCTCGGCGAAGGGGGCGAGTTTGAGTCTGGCAGCGCGTGCGGGCATCTAAAATGGGAATGGAAACCTTATGACACAGACTCGCAATACCGTAATTCTTGGCTCGGGTTGTGCCGGGCTTACGGCGGCAATCTACACCGCACGCGCTGGACTCGACCCGCTCGTACTCGAAGGTCACGAGCCCGGCGGACAGCTTTCGATTACCACGCTGGTCGAAAACTTTCCCGGTTGGCCTGAAGGGATCCAGGGGCCTGACCTCATCGACAACATGAAGAAGCAGGCAGCGCGCTTTGGCGCAGTATTTGAGCTTGCTCATCTGGGCCGGGTTGAATTGGGTACGCACCCAATCAGGCTGCACACCTCCATCGGCGAGATTGCAACGCGCACGCTGATCGTTGCTTCAGGCGCGAGCGCCCGCTGGCTAGGGCTGCCAAGCGAACAGGCACTTATCGGACATGGTGTTTCAAGCTGTGCCACCTGCGACGGCAGTTTTTTTCGAAACCAGGAGATTGCCGTGGTGGGCGGCGGCGACTCGGCGATGGAAGAGGCGCTGTTCCTGACGCGCTTTGCAAGCAAGGTCACGCTGCTCCATCGACGCGAAGCGTTCCGCGCTTCGAAGATCATGCTGGACCGCGCAATCGCGCATCCCAACATTGAGCTGCGCACCAACACAGTTGTTGAAGAGGTGTTGGGCGTTGAAGAGAAGGACGTGAAGGGGCTCCGCATCAGGGATGTCAAGACAGGCGTAGTCAGTGATCTGCACGTAAGAGGCGTTTTCCTCGGCATTGGCCACGAGCCGAACGCAAAGATGTTTGTCGGCCAGATGGATCTGGACGAGGACGGCTACATCAAGACGATCGGAAACGTGCTCACCACATATAACGGTCAGCCGATTCCGGGCGTGTTTGCGTGCGGCGATGTGCAGGACCGGCGCTATCGGCAGGCGATTACAGCGGCCGGTTCGGGCTGCATGGCGGCGCTCGAGGCGGAAAAGTTCCTCGAAGACCATGGCCACTAATCGATGCCGCAGGGCAGAATCGATCAAACAGCATGACGGCGCTCTCCGAAAATATCGCCAGGCTTGAGGATGCGATCTGCGCCGCATGCCGCGTGGCTGGCCGGGACCGGAGCAGTGTCGAACTGATGGCCGTGTCGAAGACCTACCCGGCAGAGACAATTGCCGAGGCCGCGCAACTGGGTCTGCGGCTCTACGGTGAGAATCGCGTGCAGGAGTTCGCGGCAAAGGCGACCGGAATTGAAACCCTGCGCCGCGACTCGCCGGATCCAATTCGTGTCCATCTCATCGGGCATCTGCAATCGAACAAATCAGCACGCGCGGTGGAGATTTTTGACGCAGTGGATTCGGTGGATTCTCTGCGGCTTGCCGAGCGTCTTAATGATGCTGCCGCAAAATTAGGCAAGCGAATTCCCGTTCTGATTGAGGTAAAAATAAGCAGCGAGGAAACCAAGTCCGGCATTGAACCAGAGTCGGACGAAGCGGCACGACTGTTTGAATGCCTTCCCGATTTTCAGCAGCTTGAAACCCGCGGGCTCATGACGATTGCACCCTGGGGCGTTGCCGCGGAAGTCACGCGCGACTGCTTCCGCAGATTGCGCACTTATCGAGATCGCTGGGCGGCAGCGTATCCGCGGCTCAACTTCGATGTGTTGTCGATGGGAATGAGCGGCGACTTTGCGTTGGCCATTGAAGAAGGCGCAACACGCATTCGCATCGGCACCGCGCTATTCGGCAAACGCAAGCCCTGGCCCGATAACGAGCTGCGGGCCGGTGATGAGTGATGCTGCGCGCTGCGCAGGGCGGAGTCACGCTCGCGGTGCGGGCCCAGCCTGGCGCGAAGAAGACGACGATCATTGGTGTCTACGGCGAAGGTAGTTCAGCGCAGCTGAAGATAGCGGTGCAGGCGCCGCCCATTGAAGGCCGCGCCAATTCTGCATTGCTGGAGTTTCTCGCTGAACGATTCGGCATCCCCAAAAATTCGGTTGAGTTGATGACGGGCGAGTTATCGCGCAGCAAGGTGTTTCTATTGCGTGGCGTTACGCTGCAACAGGTTCAGGAACTGCTGAAGTCGATTCCCAAATAACCTAGCGAGCGTGCGGCGCCAAGGCGGCATGCAGTGCTTCTTCGGGCTCCGGGCGCACGCGAAAATCAGCGTGTGCTTCAGCAAAGAGCACGCGACGATCGCGACCGATCACGTAGGTAGCCGGAATCGGCAACCGCCAGCTGTCATCGCCATTTACAAAAGGAATATTCACCAGCACCGAACGGAAATAGACGCGGTGGTATTCGGGAATGGTGTAGACGAGGCCGAACTTCTCTGCCACCCTATTGCCCGGATCGGAGAGCACGGGAAATGGTAGTCCATGCTGGCCGCACATAAAGTCGCTTTGCCGCTCGGTCTGTGGAGTAATCGCGACAAGCAGCGCATCGTGCTCGCGCAGGCGGCCGTAAAGATCGCGCCATGCTTCGAGTTCGGTGACGCAGTAGGGGCACCAGCGACCACGGAAAAACTTGATCACGAGCGGTCCGAGCGCGAGCATGTCTTCACTGCGAACAGCGCGGCCGGTTGAATCGTTCAATTCAAAATCGGGCGCAATGGATCCGGCCGGCAGGATGCGGCCTTCGATGCCGGTTTCGAACAGTTCTGCAATCGCGCGCTCGCCGACCGCCAGCCGCTCCTGCTGCACCAGGTGGCGCGTATTGGAAGTAATCTCGTCGAGTTGATCTTGAAGAGCGCTCATCGAAAACCAATGTTGAATCATGCTGATCCCGTGCAATCAGGTGCCTTTTCTACCGACCAAAGCGTTGTTTGGCGCCCATGCCTAATCCGCCCAGGCCGCCGCGCATCATCTGGCGGGCCATTCCGCCCCTGCCCATCTGCTTGAACATCTTGGCCATCTGTGCGTATTGGCGCAGCAACTGATTCACATCCTGCACCGATGTGCCGCTACCGGCAGCAATGCGTTTGCGGCGCGATCCTGAGATGATTTCATGATTCAGCCGCTCTTTTGGGGTCATCGAATTGATGATCGCCTCTAACCGCACAAATTGCTTTTCGTCGATGCTTTGCGAGGCCTGCTGCAAACCTGCGAACGGGCCTACGGACGGCAGCATTTTCAGAATCGACTCCATCGACCCCATTTTCTTGATCTGCCGCAGTTGCTCGCGAAAATCTTCGAGCGAAAAGCCATCGCCAAGCAGCGCCTTCTTGGCCAGTTCTTCAGATTTCTTACGATCGAGTGTGGACTCGGCCTTTTCAATGAGCGACATCATGTCGCCCATGCCCATAATGCGGCCCACGATACGCTCTGGATGGAAGGGCTCGAAAGCGTCTGGCTTTTCTCCCACACCGAGGAACTTGATCGGCTGCCCGGTGACCTGCCGGATCGAAAGAGCAGCGCCGCCACGTGAGTCGCCGTCCATCTTCGTAAGCACAACGCCTGTCAGACCGAGTCGTTTGTGAAAATCCTGCGCGGAGTTCACGGCATCCTGGCCGGTCATTGCATCTGCGATGAAGAGAATTTCCGACGGGTTGAGCAGCTTCTTCAGCTTCTCCATTTCCGTCATCAGCTCTTCGTCGACGTGCAGGCGGCCGGCAGTATCGACAATCAGCGTGTCGCAGCCCATGATCACGGCTTCGCGGCGCGCCTCCTTAGCAAGGCGCTCCACAAGCGGTGTACCGGCTAGCTCATCGTTGGTTTTGCCTTCGTACAGGCGAACTTCAACCTGCTTGGCAACTACTTTAAGCTGTTCGCGCGCGGCGGGACGATACACGTCCACTGAAACCAGCATGGGGCGATGGCCGCCCTTTTTGAGCCAGGCAGCCAGCTTGCCGCTGGTGGTAGTTTTACCGGAACCCTGCAGACCGGCCATCAGGATTACGGTAGGCGGTTGCGAGGCAAACTTGAACCGGGCAGTGTCTTTGCCGAGCATCGAAATGAGCTCGTCGCGCACGATCTTTACAATCTGCTCGGCAGGCGAGAGCGCCGTCAGAACTTCCGTTCCAACAGCTTTCTCGCGGATGTGCTCGGTCAACTCGCGAACTACGCTGAGGTTAACGTCAGCTTCGAGCAGGGCCACACGGATTTCACGCAACGCATCCGCAATGTTTTCTTCAGTGAGCGTGCCTTCGCCGCGGAGGTTTTTGAATACGCGTTGTAATTTGTCGGTTAAATTCTCAAACATAGGTCACTTTCCAGTGTATCGTGAACGCCGATGCGTCTGCAGGGCAGAGATCCCGCAACTGCACCTTCGAGGGAGGGGGCCATTCATCCACGATCTGCCCTTAGCAGGAGGATGGAAAGTAGCCCAGGATGAACCCGGAGCGAACGCGAAGGGGCAATCCTGGGAATGAGTTCCTATCAACACGTGAGCCCCAGAGGGCGGCTCGATCCAATCCACAAATCTAGATGCGGCTCACCGCTCGACAGAGCCGAGAAAACCGATTTAGGATAGGGCGTTCCAGAAAACTCCAATACGTTTGCTGCCAGTGAGCCTATGGAGATAAGAGGGGTCCCAATAATGCGCAAGCTGTTCTGTGCCTTTGTGATGATTTGTGCTGCCGCTGCGGCATTTGCTTCCAATTCAACCTTGCCGGACGGAACCGAGTTCCCGATGTGGGAGAAGCCGCTGCATTTTACCAAGACGTACTACGTGGACGTGCAGGCCAAGAACGCGGATGACAACGGCCCCGGCAGCAAGGACCATCCGTTTAAAACCATCAATCATGCGGCCCAGGTGTTGCAGCCCGGCGAACGGGTCGTGATCGCCGAGGGTGTATATCGCGAACTCATTCGCCCAGCGCGTGGCGGTACCAGCCCAGACGCAATGATCAGCTATGAAGCCGCACCCGGAGCGAAGGTGGTTGTAAAGGGCTCGATTGTGGCAACGGATTGGAAACAGAGCCAGGGGTTCAACTTCGGCTTTGATCCGGAGACGAAAGCCCCGGTCAAAGCATGGGAACTGAAGCTCGTTCCGTCCATGTTCGAACCCACCGGTTACAACCCGTTCGAAGTGGACAACGTGATTGGCACACGTTACTGGATCAACTACGCCAAGGACAACATGTGGAATTATTTCAGGCGGCGTGGTCTTGTGTTTGTAGATGGAAAGCCGCTGGAACCGGTTGAAGGATCTTCTGAATTGGCTGGACCATCGCAGCGGCCATTGAATTTCTTCAATAGCGACATTCATTGGTCTCCATTGTTCAAGGAGTTTCAGCCGTATGCGGGCCGCGTGTGGATTGAGCCGAACGGCATGACGATTCACATTCGCCTGGCGAACGATGACAGCCCGGCGAATCACAACATCGAGATCACCACGCAGGAGCAGGTGTTTAGTCCGGCTGAGCGCTATCAGCAATACATCCGGGTAAAAGGACTAACCTTCCAGCATGCAGGCAACGGTTTCCCGGTGCCGCAGCGTGGAATGGTTTCAACCAATCGCGGCAACCACTTCATCTTTGAAGACAATACCTTTGAGTGGGCCAACAGCGTGGGTCTGGATGTGGGCAACGAAGACTGGGCGGCATCACGGCCGCCATCGCCGGTTGGCTTCGATGTTGTTCGTGGCAACACATTTCGCTACTGCGGAATTGAAGGCCTGGGTGGGACGGGCGGTCCGCAGGGAATGCTGGTGGAGAAGAACCTGTTTGAGTGGGACGGCTGGCAGGACGCGGCCATGATGTCTGAGTCGGGCGGCACCAAGATGCATACTGCGCATAATCTTCTGTTCCGCAACAATGTGGTTCGACACATTCGCCATGCCAACGGCATATGGCTCGATATTGGCAACGCCAACGTGCGTATTACAGGCAACGTGTTCGCGGACATTCCTGGAGAGGTGAATCCGCACGCTGTACACATTGAAGGCAGCGATGTGCTGAATGAGATTGATAACAACATCTTTTCGGATCTTACCGGCGGCATTCTCATTCGTGACACAAACAACGTAATCGTCGCTTACAACCTCTTTATGGATTGCAAGGAGGTATGTGTCGATACCAGATCCGGCTTGGGCGCGCCAAGGCCCATCGGCGGACACACCAACGACGTACACAATCTCACCGTGCACGACAATGTGTTCTTCAAGCCGGGCCGCTCGGCAATCGAATTTACCAACAAACGCAACGACACGGATTGGAACATCTATCCTGCATCCTCTTCGCCGTTCGGCGGCAGAGGCGGCGGTGGCCCGTTCCTGCGTGTTAAGTTCCCCGAGCCGCAGGAGTGGCACAACCTGGAATCAATGCGCGAGGAATACGGTTGGGACAAGAATGGGGTGATGGCGACGATCGATGGGTCGCTCGATCCGGACAAATTGGAATTGAACCTTTCGGTCAAAGGCGATGTAAAGCCTGGGCCGGTTTACAAGAGCATCAACACAGATTTCTTTGGGCATGCGGTGAACGGCGACCGTGTCCCCGGGCCGTTCGCAGACATGCTCACGCAAACGGGACCGCGAAAAGTTGATCCAAGGCAGTAAGGGTTAAGGAAGAGTACCGAGGCGCCGCGGAGGTGTATCCCGCGGCGTTTCAGCTGGCTGGAAACTCTGCCGGGGAGCATCGTTTCGAAACAGCTTCACTCCTTCCGAACCCCAAACAGAATCCGAAACAACAGAATAAGTATGTCCTCGGCCGTGATCTGTATCAGAACGTGAAGAGTGCGTGATGGCGCTGGGGTAGCCTGTCATAGACGGGGATAAATCCCTGCGCACCTGAACTCGAGGGAGCCTGACATGCAGCGATTGATCGATGGGCACAAACACTTCTTGAGCGATGTTTTTCCCCAGCGGAAGAGCCAGTTCAAGCTGCTTTCGGACCGGCAGCAACCCGAATGGCTCTTTATTACCTGTGCGGACTCACGCGTTCTGCCTGATCTTTTTCTCGGAACCGGTCCAGGCGACTTGTTCATCTCGCGCATCGTTGGGAATGTAGTTCCCGTATCAAGCCAGGACGTGGACGGAGTCGCAGCCACGATCGAATATGCGGTGGAAGTGCTGCGCGTGAGGGATGTGATTATCTGCGGGCATTCCGATTGCGGCGCAATGAAGGCCGCCCTCGGGCATACCGCGCTGGAGGGGCTGCCCATGGCGGAGCGTTGGCTCAACCATGTGGAAGCGGCCTTCCAATATCGCCAGCCGCTGAACCCGGCCGATGGCGATGGAGCCGAACTGGCAGCGCTCATCCGCGGCAACGTAGTGGCGCAGTTGCAAAATCTAAAGGTGCAGCCCTCGGTCGCTCGTGCCATGGGCGAGGGTCGATTAAGGATCCACGGCTGGTACTACGATATTCTGAGCGGCCGGATTGAAGAATACAGCGAACAGGAACAGCGCTTCCTTCCCTGGGCTGAGTAAGCCCTTGGTTCTCCAGGGCCGTAAACGCCGGGGCAGTTCCTGCTCTCAAGCAGCTTCGGTGTGATCGCGTGCAGCACACACATAATCGTGTGACAGCTTGACGTGGGTAGCCTGTGTCCTCAGAACCTGGCGGGTGCTAAGCGGAAGGTTGCTGCTGAGAGCTTTGTCGTAGGCGTCGTACACGCCATTCTCGATAGCCTCGGCAGTCGAGAGCATCGAATGATCACCCCCGCCGAGAGTCGATTTCAATCGGGCCCATATGCGATGCACGGTTCCGGCAATCGTTCCATTCTCGTGAATGTCGCGCACGCCTTCCCGATGCAGAATGGTTTCGAGCTCACCTCGAAATTCTGCGCGTCGGAGTGACTCGGCCAGAAAAAAGCGCTTCACTACATCATCTTGGATCTTGTCTCCAATCTGTTGCAGCGCATCCTGGCTGTCAAGGAGGTTATCGATTACGTTTTGGACGGCATATTGAGTATCATTAAGATCGCTTGCTGAATTTTCCATCTGGATGCCCTCGGCGATCGCAATGCGATGCATAAACGACAGGCAGGGTCCGGCAGCTGCCATTGCGATTCTCCTTCGCTGCCAGTGAGGGAAGAGAAATCGCGAAAACCTTCCGCCCCTGCCTTTCGATAGAGCGCGTTGGTTCCGTAATCAGAACCCCGCGTTCCCTTGTATGAGGCTCAGGAATCGTGTGCGGTTGCTTCAATGGAGGCCGGGTGGCGGATTGGTGTGCTTGGTTGGTTTCTTGAACAACCATGTGGCTGCTGCGCAAAGAACAGCTAAAAGCGCAGTCCACCGGAAAACATCAACATACGCCAGCAGTGCCGACTGTTGCTGCATCAGCCCATAGAGAAGTCCGTAAGAGCCCGGCCGCGCTCCCGTTGGACCTATGCGGTGGCCAAGGTAAGAAGCAATCATCGCGGCTTTACGCTGCAACTCCGGTGAAGCGGGGCTCAGGTGTGCAGCAAGATACGTTTGGTGCAGCGCCGAGCGGCGGATCAGTGCTGTCGTCGCCATTGCAATGCCAACCGAGCCGCCAATGTTGCGCAGCATGTTGGCAAGCCCGGTGGCGGCTCCCATATCTTTGTTGCTGATCGTCGCCATCATCATGGTGGACATGGGGACAAACACAAAGGCCAGTGCGAACCCGGTGAGCATAATGGGAATCAGCAATGTGAAAGGCCCTATAGACAAATTGACTGTGCCAAACACCAGGGCGCAGGCCGCGAATCCAAGAAAGCCGCCACTCATCAGCTTGCGATTGTCCACACGCGACCCGAGAAAGCCGATGAAGAACGATCCGATAAACGATCCGATACCGCGCGGCCCCACAACCAGACCAGCCGTGAAGGCCGTGTATCCCATGATCTCCTGGTAATAAAGTGGCAGGATGGCAATGGTGATGTAGATGCACATGCCCAGCATCGCAATCAGGAGGCAACCGGTGCGCAAATTGCGATCCTTGATCACATGCAGATCCACCAGTCCGCGCGGGTTCGTCCACGAGCGCCAGATCCACAACACCAGCGAGATGATAAGCGCAAGAACCGCCCAGCGCACCCAAATGGCTCCAAACCAGTCGTCCTCCTGGCCTTTGTCGAGCACGAGCTGCAGGCAACCCGTCCAGACAACCAGAAGCCCGAATCCGATATTGTCGAACGGCCCGACCTTGGCATTTTTGATATGCGGCGGATCATGGACAAATCGGCTGACCATAAATACCGCCAGAATGCCAACAGGAATGTTGATATAAAAAGCGTAGCGCCAGCTGAATGTGTCTGTGAGCCATCCGCCGAGCGTGGGCCCCAGTACAGGCGCAAGCACAATTCCAAGCCCATAAGCCGCCATCGACAGTGAGCGCTTGGAAACAGGGAAGCTCTCAAGCAGAATGGATTGCGAAAGCGGCTGCAATGCGCCACCACCCGCGCCCTGCATGATGCGGGCCAGCAGAATGACCGCGAGCGACGGAGCCGCACCACAAAAGAACGATGCGATCGTGAAGATGGTTACGCAGCTGATCAAAAAGCGCTTGCGGCCGAAGCGCCGTGCAAACCAGTTTGAGGCGGGCAAAATAACCGCGTTGGCCACAAGATAGCTGGTTAACACCCAGGTAGCTTCAGAATTTGAGGCCGATAGCGATCCCGCAATGTAGGGCAGCGCTACCGAAGCGATCGCCGTGTCGAGCACCTCCATGAACGTAGGCAGCATCACGGATAGCGTAACCAGCCACGGATTCACACCCTGGGTAAGCGGATATCGAGCTTGCGCCTCGGCAGTTGGCATCTGAGCAGGAACACAAGAGATTAAATGATCTGCCCGACACTTGCTGTGATCTGAACTACCGGATGCGGCTTCGCCACGACCGTGCGAAACAGCATCCGCGAATGGAGTCTATGGTCATTGAAGAGATTTGAGATAAGTCACGAGTTGCCAGCGCTGGTCTGCCGGCAGGCTGGCCCACGATGGCATGCCATGCGCCAGATCGCCCTGGCGCAGGAACCACTCAATGTCACCGTCCGTTGCCTTGCGTAGGGAATCGCTTCGCAATGAAGGGCGCTTGTGACCATCCCCGCGCGCATCGGCACGGTGGCATTGCGCACAGTGATCGCTGTAGATCAGTGCGCCGGCCGCGATTGCCTCTGACCGCCCCGCCATCGGGTTGGCACGATCGTGGTCTTTGGCAGGAACATGATCCCAATGAGAATGAGCAGCGGCAAACGCCAGCAGCGCGCTGAAAGCGAAGCAGAAGAGAATCAGCACGGTACGGTTCATTGTCTACCCCCAGCCTGACGGAACCAATTGCCAACCTGGTCGAACTCGTAAGCGACGCCGATGCGATAAATACGATTGAGACTTGCCGATGTGAGCCCGAACCCCGGAGAGAAGCTGATCCGAAGGCCTTTCGGAGCTTCCCATCCTATCAGCGGCGCAATGTAGTGCGAGGTGTCGCGAAGCGTAAGAGCAGCAGTATCCCCCAACCCACCATAGGCCTCAACACCTGCAATCAACCTTTGTGCGCAGAACGTGCAGGCCCGACCGGTCGAAGCGCTCCGCAGCGGACGAGTTGTGCCGACTGCATAGCCGAATTCCCACGGCGAATGGCCCAGATTCTTTTCCGCGATGAAATTCTCTGAGATATTCCAGTCCTTGAGATTAGAAGTGAGGATAAGCTTCAACTCGGCTTCATGTTCATGCTCTTGGCGCGCTTCTCCGTTGGGAGTTGCAACATCCGACTGGCCATCGTGCCCCACCACTTCAAGCAGATTCTTGTCCGCTCCGTTCAGGTTCTCGTATTCGAAATAGAGGGCCGGGTTCACAGCATGCTCATGCATCAATGGCCGGAAGCGATTTTCCAGACGAAAACCGGTGAAGATGGTGGAATCCTGAGCGGTGGCCTGCCCATCAAGATAGAGCTCTGAAGTCCACCAGGCCAGAACACCATACTCAAACTCAAGTGCCGAAGCTCCGAAATGGGTGCTTCCGTCAGGGCGGGCCAGGGCGGTTTTGGTTTCGATATCGAGATTGCCCGGCTCCTCCAGATCGTAGGAATATGTCACAAAATACGGTTTTTCCTGCGCATATGCGCAGTGCGAGACCGGTAAGCAGCAGGCCAGAAAAACTGCGCCCCCCGCGGCTCTTCTTAAGTATGGAATCAACAAAATGGCTCTCCTTTGGAAGATATGCGACCGATTCGGTCCGACTTCCTGAAAGAAGACTAAATTAGTCGGATATTGTGGGCAACCTTGGACTGCCGTATTGCGATACCACTTCATCCAACAGGTATGAGGGACATGGTTTGAGGTAAAATCGGGCGGTTTGCGAGAAGGAATTTTATCGAATCGTAATCAATAAAAGTTGACACTAATACACTCAATCATGCATCTTATATAGCGTCTGGAATTTATCAAAGAGGTGGGGATTAATTATGGCGAAGATTATCGGTATTGACCTCGGCACAACCAACTCCTGTGTTGCTGTCCTCGAAGGTGGAGAGCCAAAAGTCATTCCAAATGAAGAGGGTGCGCGGACTACGCCCTCGATTGTGGCGTTCTCGAAGAGTGGCGAGCGGCTGGTGGGCCAAGTGGCCAAGCGGCAGGCTATTACCAATCCTGAGAACACTATCTTTTCAATCAAGCGGTTCATGGGCCGGCGCTACAACGAAGTGAATGACGAAATGAAAATGGTTCCCTTCAAAGTGGTGCAGCAGGGGGACCACGTCGGCATCGTAGCGCAGGGCAAGGAGTACACTCCGCCCGAGATTTCCGCCATGATCCTGCAAAAGCTCAAAGCATCGGCCGAAGCCTACCTGGGTGAAAGCGTAAGCGAGGCCGTCATTACGGTCCCGGCGTATTTTAATGACGCCCAGCGCCAGGCGACCAAAGATGCGGGCAAAATTGCCGGCCTGGATGTGAAGAGAATCGTGAACGAGCCGACCGCGGCCGCTCTGGCTTATGGACTGGATAAAAAGAAGGACGAGACCATCGCCGTGTATGACTTCGGCGGCGGCACCTTCGACATTTCGATCCTCGAAGTAGGTGAAGGCGTCATCGAGGTGAAATCGACCAACGGCGACACGCACCTGGGCGGCGACAACCTCGACCAGCGCATTGTGGATTGGCTCATCTCCGAGTTCAAGCAGGAGACCGGCCTCGATCTGTCTTCGAAGGGTAACGAGATGGCCCTGCAGCGCCTGAAAGACGCTGCGGAGAAAGCAAAGATCGAGCTCTCGACCACGATCGAAACCGAAATCAATCTGCCCTTTGTCACGGCGGACGCTTCCGGTCCCAAGCACCTGGTAGTCAAGCTGACGCGCGCCAAGTTGGAGCAACTCGTAGAAGACCTGCTCGACCGCTCGCTTGGCCCTTGCAAGCAGGCCATGTCCGATGCTGGCGTAACGATCAGCCAGATCGACGAAGTGGTCCTGGTGGGCGGACAGACGCGCATGCCCAAGATTCAGGAACTCGTGAAGAAGCTATTTGGCAAAGAACCGCATCGCGGCGTGAACCCGGACGAGGTGGTTGCCGTGGGCGCAGCAGTGCAGGCTGGCGTGCTGGCTGGAGATGTAAAGGATCTGCTGTTGCTTGACGTAACACCGCTGACGTTGTCCATTGAGACCCTCGGCGGCGTGGCGACGACGATGATCCCGCGCAACACGACGATTCCGACCAAGAAGACCGAAACCTTCTCGACGGCGTCGGACAGCCAGACAGAAGTTGAAGTGCACGTGCTGCAGGGCGAGCGGCCTATGGCAGCGCAGAACCGTACGCTCGGCAAGTTCAAACTCGGCGGCATTCCGCCGGCGCCACGCGGCGTGCCGCAGATCGAAGTCACATTCGACATCGATGCCAACGGCATTTTGAACGTGACGGCAAAGGACAATGCGACCGGCAAGGATACCCGTATCACCATCACTTCGAGCTCGGGCCTGAGCAAGGAAGAGGTCGAGAAGATGGCGAAGGAAGCCGAGGCGCACGCGAACGAGGACAAGGAGAAGCGCGAAGAAATTGATGCGCGTAACTCGCTCGATGGCATGGTTTACAACATCGAGAAGATGCTCAAGGAGAACGCAGAAAAGATTCAGGGTGCGGAAAAGAGCGAAGTCGAATCTGCCCTGGCGGAAGCGAAGAAGGTTCTCGAGGGCTCACCGAGTTCAAGCGAGCTGAAGGCAGCCAACGAAAAGCTGACTAACGCGAGCCACAAACTTGCCGAAGTACTGTATAAGGCCAATGCCTCGCAGCCTGCGCCTGGGCCTGCGGCCGGCGCACCTTCGGATGGGGGCGCTGCCGGTGCAAGCTCCGAGCACAAGAAGGACGAAGGCGTTATTGATGCCGAGTACGTGGACGTGGATGAGAAGAAGTAGGATTCTCGGTCCAGGCAAGGCCGCATTTCGCGCGGATTAATTCAGGGGTGGGCAGCGCAGGTTGTCCACCCCGATTCATTCTTCGCGTCAGAAAATCAGTTTGGAGGAAAGCAGACGCAATGTAGAATTGGCCAAAGGATTCGCAGCATGTCCTGCAGACTTTGGCTGGTAAAGTCCGCATAACCACGAAACAGGTCCACACTAAAAATGCCCACAGCAACGAACAAAGATTATTACGCAATCCTTGGTATTAAGAAGACTGCCACGCCGGAGGAGATCCGGAAGGCCTTCAGGAAAGCTGCGCGCAAGTATCACCCCGATGTAAATCCCAATGACAAGAAAGCCGAAGAAAAGTTCAAAGAGATTTCTGAAGCCAACGACATTCTGAGCGACGAGAAGAAACGCAAAGTGTATGACCAGCTAGGTTTCTACTCCGACCAGATCGACCCAGCTCAGGCTGAAGCATATGCGCGCCAGCAGAGCGGTGCGGGCCGCGGTCATGTGGATTTTGATGGCTTCGATTTTTCAGGATTCCAGGGAGGCGGCGGCGGCTTCGGCGGTTCACAGCAGACTGGAACCGGTTGGGGCAGCTTCAAAGACATCTTTTCCGGAATCTTCACCGGTGCGCAGCATGCGCAACAGCCGCACGGCCCGCAGCCGGGGACGGATCTCGAATACCTGGCCACGGTCGACTTCTGGACAGCGATTCGCGGTGGCCAGGCGCGCCTGCAGATCAATCGCCAGGAAGTTTGCCCGACTTGTCACGGTCAGGCATCCACGGGTGGCAGCGTGCAATGCCCCGAGTGCAACGGCACCGGACAAGTCACGCAAATGGGCGGCCGCATGAAGTTCAATATTCCCTGCCCACGCTGCAATGGAACCGGTAGAGTTTCAAATGCCTGTCCCACTTGTCATGGGGATGGCACCGTAAGCCGCACCGAGAATGTCGAGTTCCGCATCAAGCCGGGCACACGCGATGGTCAGCGCATCCGCTTGCAGGGCAAAGGTAATGCGGGCGTCAACGGCGGCCCGGCCGGCGACCTGTTTCTGATTGTGCGAACAGAAACGCACCCGGTGTTCACGCGCGTTGGCGACGACATTCACCTCACGGTGCCGGTTACCGTTTCTGAAGCATCACTCGGCGCGAAAGTGGATGTGCCTACGGTCGATGGGCGCGCGCAGTTGAAGATCCCACCGGGTACGCAGAGCGGCCAGAAGCTGAGAATGCGCGAACGCGGTGTCGAAAACTCGCAGCATCCGGGGCAGCGCGGCGACCAGATTGTCACCGTAACGGTGGTTGTCCCGCAACTGCACGACGAGCGCAGCCGAGAGATCATGCGCGAGCTTGGCCGCCTCAACAATCAGGACCCGCGCGTTTCGCTGTTCGAAAAGATCTAAGCCGTCGGCGTGAACCGGATTGGTTCCGGTTCATGCCAACGGCGCAATTCATGCCTTCAGATCGAGCGCGACCACCTCGTGCAATTCGATCTCCGGAACCTGAATAACAATTGTGCCACCTTCCTCGCGAAACGGAACTTCAGATCCAGCCACCAGCAAATGTGCCTTGCTCACGCGGCGGCCGTCCTTGGGCAGGCGGATACTTACTTTCTGCCCCGAAATCGGAATGATCTCGCGGATTGGTCCCTTCAGCATCATCGGGTTGGTAAGGTTTACCAGATGCGCGGTGATGGATTCTTTCTGCGACCAAATTGCGACATCGAGTACACCTTTTCCTGCCACTTCGAGGGGCGCCGGTTCGTTGTTCGCCCACTGCACAGCATTGCGCAGCAGTAAAGCATGGTCCCCTGCGAGCACATCCCAGAAGATTCGATCGATGTTCGCAGGGAAGTACACGACTCGACCCTTGCCAACTTCGCGCAGATACACTCCGGGATCGTGAACAGCATTCGCTCTCGGGAACACCGCTTCCATCGGAAGATCAGGATAGGTGGGCTCGATCCGCAGGGGCGTGGGCAGCGAATCGCCGGCCGCCGTGACATGAACCTGGTAGCTGCCGTTGATGATGCGCGTGGTATCGCCGAGTCCGGCGAGCAAGGGATGAATTTTGGCCGAAGGATCCTTCTGTAGATTGAGATACGAATTGAGCATCGGCCCTTCCACCTTGCCGGCGAACGATGCCCCGAAGAGCGATGCCAGTCCGAAGTCGGATCGGCGCTCGCCCGCTTCGTTGTAAAGCGAAGTTTCCAGCGTGGCGACAATGCTGCCGCCATTGCGGACGAAGGCGCTGATCTGTTCGCATTGCGCGTCAGACATACAGGCAATGTTGGGAAGAATGAGCGTGCGGAACTGGCTCACGTGTTCGTTGTCTAGCAATTGATCGTGAACCATTTCGAACGGAATGCGCGCTTCAATCAGCGCCTGATACATGCCTAGGATCGCGTCTTCAACCTTTGCGCGCGCATCGGGCCAGCCATAGAAGGCTCCCGTCTGCTGCGAATAGACCAGCCCAACGCGCGCCAGCGACTTCTCGTTGCGAAGATACTTGTCGTTTGCGTAATGCCACTTGAACACCTGCTCAACCGGCCCAAACCAACGCATGTCGTAAGGCTTGGCGTTGAACTTCGTGAACGTTGGCCGGTAATTCTGTGCGATTCCATCAACCATCCACATGCGGATTTCTTCGCCGTTCGTGACCGAATCTTTCCAGCGGTTGCTATCGTCGATGCCAACGCAGGTAAGCCCGGCAAGCGGCTTCATGCCCATGGTCGCTCGGTATTCCTTGGCGCTCATGCCGGCAGCCCAAGGGGCCATCAGTCCGCGCCGGCTTTGTCGATCGGCAATCGCCATTGGTGCCAGTTGAGCAAAGGTTTTCATGTTCAGCTCGCTCATTGCGCCGCCGCCTGCGTTCGCCAGATAACTCGCGTTCGGATTAATTTCCTTGATCGCGGCATTCCATACCCGGCACAGCTCAAACAAGCGCTGCGGATGCCACTGCATGTATTTGAGCCGTGCCGGATCTTTGGGATCGCGGCTGCGGGGCAGGTCCAGGCCGCTGAAGTCTCGGAAGTTCTTCTGGCAATGCTCGCAGTAACACATGCCCGAGCCGCTCCACCGATTCGTAAAGATCGAGTCGGCCATATACTTCGTCATGATTTCGCGATGCACGGCGGTCATGAACTCAAAGTTGTACGGGCCCAGCGCACAAGTAACCCAATAATCCTTGTCAGCCCAGTGGCGTCGCTTATTCCCTTTTTCATCCATTGCGATCCAGTCAGGGTGAGCCTCATATACATCCTGATGGCATGCATGGGAATCGGTGCGAGCCACCACGTTCATGCCCAGCTTGCGACATGCTGCGGCCAAATCGCCAAATGAGTCTCGACTACCGAGCCATTTGCTGCGATAGTGCAGCGGCACTTCAGTGGGATAGAAAGCCACGCAGCCCCCGGCGTCCAGCAGCGCCGCATCTGCGTGCACCTTCTTCAAGTAGTCGACCCAGAAGTCCTGACTGTAGTTGCCGGGATCGTCCTCGACAAAGCTCAACTGCGCCCAGCGCATCGGTCGATCGTACCAGTTGGCTGAAGTCGCGCCTTCAGGAGCGCCGGCCGCCAGCGGAGTGGCTCCAGCAGTTTCAAATGTATTGAAGCCCGCAACAAATGCAGCGGAAACCCCCGCAGCGCCTTTGATAAATGTTCTTCTGTCGCTTTCCATGGATTCTCCTGATCAGCTACGAAATTTCAATTCAGCCAATAATCTACTTGGGCGCGAGTTCTGCGGCCTGGCGCAAAGCTTCAAGCATGCTGCGCTCGTCTACTTTTCCGGTGCCTGCAATATCGAATGCAGTTCCATGATCCACTGACGTGCGGATCACCGGCAGCCCGATGGTGATGTTTACTCCGGCTTCAATGCCCAGTACCTTCACCGGGCCGTGGCCCTGGTCGTGGTACATGGCGATCACCATGTCGTAATCGCCGCGTTGCGCCAGGAAAAAGAGCGTGTCCGCCGGCAGTGGGCCAACAACGTTCCAGCCCTTGCTGCGACATGCTGCAATCGCAGGTTCGATCTTCTCCGCTTCCTCACCGTGGCCGAAAAGGCCGTTCTCGCCCGCGTGCGGATTGATCCCGCAAACCCCGATTTTTGGATTGGCGTTTCCTGACTTGACCAGCACCGCATGTGCACGTCCAATAGTGCGCTGTACAAGTCCTGGCTCAATTTTGGAAATTGCATCGATCAGTCCGATGTGCGTGGTCACGTGTGTGACTTTTAATTTAGGTGTACTCAGCATCATGGACACTTCTTCAGTGCCGGTGAGCGCGGCCAGCATCTCGGTGTGCCCGGGATAAAGATGTCCGCCCATGTGCAGCGCCGCCTTGTTCAGCGGGGCTGTGCAGATGGCAGCCACCTTGCCGCGAACAGCGAGATCGCATGCTTCCTTTACATATTGATAAGCTGCATCACCGGCGACTGCAGAAAGCGTGCCCCAGGCAAGATCGCCGGGAATGAGTTTCAGGTCAATGCAGTCCACGGTGTCGGTGGCGAACTCAGCCTTCTCTGCCTCGTCGATTCCCAGGCTGCGCACTTTGAGTTTGCTTCCGACGATTCGGCCTGCTTGCGAGAGCCGCGCGGCATCACCAACAACGAGAGATCGGCACCAGTTATGCGGCTCCGGGTGCGCCAGGCTCTTCATAATGACTTCAGGGCCCACACCGGCGGAATCTCCCATAGTGATGGCGATAATTGGACGAGTCATTCAATAACCTTTCCTGTATTTTGTGGGGCAACAAGCGGCGATTCTTCGCGGTGAAAAAACTGTGAGCATTTGAGCAATGCATCCGCGCCGCCAAAATCCCCCGCTTTCGTGATCACCGGTAACTGCCTGTTCCAGTTTTCAACAATCGAAATGGGAATGCCTTTTTCCAACTCCCCGAGCAGGCGCAAGCGGGTTACGCCAAGCGATTCAAAGACCGCGCGAGCTGTTTCGCCGCCCGATGCAACCAGCGCGTCAATGCCGCCGCCGACGGACGCCGCCATACGCGCCAGTGCAGCAGCGATGCAGGGGCGCAGGTTGAAATCGATTCTCGGTTCGGTCTTTGGGCTTAGCACGACATCTTGTCTCATTTGTATTGCTTGCTGAAGTCTCTGCTCATAGATGAGCCAGTCAGGATGGTGCTCGCCCGCAAGCAGGACTTCGGGCGGTACGCAGACTCCGAATGTGCCGAACATGGACGAGAGAAGGCCCATTTGCTGAAGCGAATTACGAGACAAGCTGCCGATAACGAACAGCAGTGAATCGCGGATAGGGGGTAATGAGATCGGCGGGGTAACGACGTTCTTTGCGAGCCCAGCGGCGCGTGGCAACTGGTAGGCAAGCCCTGCCGAGCCCACCCAGATGGGTCGGCAATCAAGCTTCATGGATGCGGCAGCAATTGCCAGAAGATCATCGTCTGTTTCAGCGTCGCACACCAGCACATCCGCATCCCGCGCGGCCGAGTTCATGGTTTCGTTCAGCGTGTCAGGTGCCGACCGGATGGAGTCGAACCCCAGCAACTTGGAACTCAGTCCTGCGGCTTTCACGATGTCTGGAATATGAGCGTGGCCGCTCATCCCCTGAACTCGCCAGATGTCGATCTCGTGCAGCGGCTGCCCGTGAACAAACTGGGTTCCGTTTCTCGTTGTCCGTCCGATGGCAGGAAAAGCCGGAGCCATGATCGCAACGCTATGTGGATTCCCGGCACTTACATGGCGCAGAGCATGCAGGCTTGCCGCTAGCTCTGCGCCAACATTGCCACGCAATGTTGAATCGATCTTTTTGAAAAGAAGCACATCGCGGTTTACGGCGTAAATGCGAGTGAGCCGATCGAATTCTTCCGCGGCCCTATCGGGAGCCATGGCTCGCGTATCGGCGTCGAGGGCAAGAACATCGGCCACCGGATCTTCATCGCTGTGCTTCAGAGCAACCAGGGTTTCCAATCCAGCGCCGACGCACGCGACTCCGCAATCGGCCGCACCCGATAAATCATCGGCAAGAATGATGATCTGGAGCAATCAGTTAACTCCCTGTGTTGGAAATCCAGCACAACCAAGCATAGCAAGGCTGACACTGAATGACTTACTTCCGGAGCTTCCCATCGCAGAAGTCCGGGCAGTGCAGGGCCATGCACAAGAAGCCAGGTTGTGATCGGTACGACCAGCAAAAAATGGTAGATTGGTCGTACCAATTAGTCAAATAGGGTGGCATTGCAGTCCGGCAGCTTACATCAAGGTGTTCAGCCGGCGATTCGATTGGTCAACCTTGATGGGCTCGACTAGGGTAATCTGATTTCGGGTAATGACGATGGCTGCAAAACGCAAATCAAAAGGCGCTTACATGATTTCGGCAGTTGCTGAGATGTACGAAATCCATCCTCAAACGCTGCGGCTTTATGAGCGTGAAGGTTTGCTGAAGCCGTCGCGCACTGAAGGCAACACCCGGCTGTACACCGACGAGGATCTCGAGCGGCTGGAGTTCATCCTGAACCTGGCACGCGACCTGGGTGTGAACATTGCCGGCATTGCCATCATTCTGCAGATGCGGGAACGCATGGAAGAGATGAATCGGCAAATGCAGGGATTCGTGGAGTACGTGCGCTCTGAAATGCTTACCCGCTTTCAGCAGGGCGTCGCTGGTGGCGGTGCGGCAATTGTGCCGCTGCGCAAGCCGGTGGTCGTATCCAAAACCGTTCCGTCCAAAAAGCAGTAGCTGCATGGCATGTCTGCTTTTCTGGCATAGGTAATCCGGGTATCCTAGAATTTACATGCCGTACATTCTTGTTGGATTGGCAGCTTTCGGGCTGCTCACCTCCTCGGTATTCGCCGGGATGGTGCTGTGGGCTGTTCCCGGCTATTTGCGAGAGCGCCGCGCCGCGCTGGCACAGGTGGCCGCTCGCCCGGGATTTACACCGCCGCTGACCCTGCTCAAACCTGTCCATGGCGCGGAACCGGGGCTCGAGGCTCATCTGGCCACGTTCTTCCAACAGGACTATCCGGAATATGAAATCCTCTTCTGTGCGCGGTCAATAGATGACGCCGGGCTGGATGCGGCTCGTCGCGTTGCGTTAAAGTTTCCGCAAATTCCAACGAAATTCCTTGCGACCGGCGGCATTCCGGATTACATCAATGCCAAGGTCGCTTCAATGGAATTGATGGAAGCGAACGCATCGCATGAAATCCTGGTCATCAGTGACAGCGATGTTCGGGTAACACCCGATTATTTGCGGTCAGTGGCGCTTCCATTTGCGGATCACGACGTGGGTGCAATGTGTTGCCCTTATCGTGGCGTTGCAGCCGAAGGCGGGCTCTGGGCCAGGCTTGAAGCGGTGGGTATGAGCGTGGAGATGACCGCAGGCGTCTTGGCCGCGCGCATTACCGAGGGCATGCGTTTTGTGCTGGGGCCTACCATGGCGTTTCGGCGCGATGCCATCAGAGGCATGGGTGGTTTCAGAGTGACGGCCGAATACTGCGCTGATGATTTCGTGCTCGGCAACGAGACCTATAAGCTCGGTAAGAGCGTAGTTCTCAGCCACCACGCTATTGACCACATCGTGCTCAATTCCCGCTTTGCCGACTCAATGAAGCACCAGGTTCGCTGGATGAAATCGACCAGATTCTCAAGGCCCGCAGGACATTTCGGTACAGCACTCTCCTTCAGCATGCCGTTCGGATTTCTGGGCTTGGCCGCAATGCTGTGGCTGGGGCATCCGTGGTGGGGCGTTGCAATGTTTGGGTGGGCTGTTGCTACCCGGCTGGCGCTTTCCTTCGCAGTGGGCGGCCAAGTGGTCAATGATCGGGACTGGGTCGCGCTGCTCATCCTTTATCCTCTTCGTGACCTGATGGGCTTTGGATTCTGGGCAGCAAGTTATTGGGGCAGGCGCATTCTCTGGCGCGGCCGTATCTTTGAACTTCTTCCTGGCGGAAAAATGCGGGCGGCGGGATAATCCGTGCCGCCCTTGCTTTCTCTTCAGGATTCCTGATGCCGCGATGTTCCCTCAGGGCAATGGGCGATCCGTCCAGAGTGCCTTATCAGCAATGTATTGGGCTGGATAAAGCCGCCCCTTCAGCAGACTTTCCACTTTAGCCTGATCCGGATCCTCGGCGAACAGCCACTTGCGATTTCCGGTCCCCCACATCTTCGACAACTCGTTTTCGCTGATGTCCACCTTGGGCGCGTCCGGATAGCAGGATCCCCACAGCAGAGTCGATCCTTCACCATGCTGACCGCATGGTTCCGTAACGATTGGCGCGATAGGAGACTTGAGAAACTTGTGCGTGTAAAAGATGACCGATGATCCCGTCGACTCGTCCCCGTAAATGATGAGCAGATCATCCGGCGAGCCTTTGGCGATGATGGTATCGGCCGCTTTCTTTGAGCTAAGCATGGGCTCAAACCGGGCATACGCAATGTGCGCCGCAACCAGGAACACCGCGAAAGTGAGCGCGACGCTGATGGTTGCCGCCATGTGCCGCTTGCGCAGGCGCAGTATCCAGCCCGCCGCGGGTCCAATCAGCAAAGCGATTGCAGCAAGCGTTGCCGGCAGTCGCAGAGCGGCAAACGAGGCACCGGTCAGGTCGAACAGGTGCGACATGGAAAGCGTGTAGTCGCCCACACCGCGGTGCGCCAGCACTGTACCGATATCCGGCACAAAGGGCAGATTGCGCGAAGTCCACAACCCCCACCCCAGCGCAATGGCGGAGAGCACGCCCACAACCGTAAGTGTCGCTTGCGCTCCAGTCAGCCAACTTGTCGAAAGCAGCGGTTTACTGCCTTCAGGTGCGCCGATCGGTGCACGACGCTCCTCAATGCCCGCGACCACGCCGGCAATCAGCATCATGATCGGAATCCACACCGGGAACGTGTAGTACTCCTGGTTTGTGGAGAGCGAAAAAAAGAACAGCGTCCAGGCCGAGAACAGGCTCAGCAGCCAGACGGTCCGCACTTTGAACTTCAGCCTCGCCACGTAGGAGCCCACATTTTCGCGGGCGGCGCTGTCGAGGTAGAAATCGACTGTCTGGCCGGCGTCGCGATGCAAATGCTGCATCCAGCTCTTGCGGGTTCTCCAGGCGGCCACCACAGCGGCAGGCAGAAAAATGCTCCATGGGAACAGCCATACCAGGTGCGTGAGCCAGTAGGCGTAGCCGGGCATTTTGTTGTAATCGTGCGGGTAACGCTGGTTGAAGAACCGCAGCACGTGTTCATTGATGAAATAGAAGTAGAAGAATCCGTGCACGTTGCCCATGGTGGGGTGATTGCCCACCGGGTGCCCCTGATCGGGATTGTAGATGCCGCATAGAATGTGCCACGGCGCTGCAATCGCCAGAAACAGAAGCGTGCCTGTAAATGGCTTCAGAACCCGCCACCGGCGCCATTGGCCGGTAAGCAGCAGGTAAGGAACAGACGCGCCAATAAAGAACACCGGAGCAATGAGGCCCTTGGTCAACGTTGCCAGTGCAACGCAGGCGTAAATCCAGTAGAAGCGGTTCGGTCGATCGTCCTCGAGGCCGCTGATCAACGCGTATAAGGCGACCAGCAGAAACAGGCTCAGCTCCGCCTCAGGAATTATGAAGCGCGTAAACAGGAACGGTCCCACTGAAGTAAGAACGGTAAGCCCGGCGTACAGGCCGGCACGCGGACCCCAGGCACGCCTTGCCCACAGCCAAGCCAGCCAGGTAAGGCCCAGCATGGCCAATGTGTTGGGCAGGTGCGTGGCAAACGTGTTTTCGCCAAAGACCTTGTAGCTGCCTGCAACCAGCCAGTAGGGCAGCGGTGGCTTCTCAATGTACCGAATGCCATCGATTTTTGAAGTGATCAGGTCGCCGGTATCGGCCATGTGCTGTGCGGCCTGTGCATGTGCGGCATCAACGTCGTCGAGCAGAGGAGGAGAAAAAAGCGCACAAAATTGAACAGCGACGAAGATGGCGCCGAAAAGCAGCCAGACAGCGATAGTGGACGGCGCTTGCCGGGGACGATGGACAGATGTTGAATCGTACTTCATGTCAGAGGGCACCGCTGAATTGGGCATTATTAAGAGGATATCAGTAGAAAATTCCCTCTGGAGCGGCATCTGAAACGCCCACGACGCACGGTTAGGCAGAGGAGGTATCAGGCCGCACGGGCACAAGTTTTTATCCCGGCTCAGGCGAACCCCGACATGCCGTTGCGAATGGTACTTGATTAATGCAGGAAACGCAGCTTCTGTCCACGAACGTAAGTTTTTTCCAATACTCGGCTTTTGCGTGGCCTGTCTTTTCCTCGCAGCCTTACGACGGCGGGGTCGTGTATCTTGGCCGAAGTAGCCTATTTTCGGAGAGAACTGAACTTCATGCCAACTTTTGCTGCCGTCGACATTGGATCGAACTCGTGCAGGTTGAAAATTGCCAAAGTTGTGGCGCATCACCTGAAGACTTTGGCCGAGGATCGCGAAGTTACGCGATTGGGCGCGAGCGTATTCGATTCGGGGCTGGTTTCTCCTGAGGCAATGGCGCAAACTCTTCGTGCTTTGAAGCGGTTTCAGCGCGCCGTGCAGGCTCATGGAGTGGATCAGATTCGCGTAGTGGCCACCTCGGCCATGCGCGATGCGCGCAATGGCGCAGCATTCCAGGCATGGGTGAAAGCTGAAACCGGCTGGAACATGGAAATCATCTCCGGCCTGGAAGAAGGTCGGCTGATTCACCTTGGGGTCACTGGCGCAGAGCCTGGCGCGGGCGGCAAGGTTTTGTTACTTGACCTGGGCGGAGGCAGCTGCGAGATCACGCTTTCAGAACATAAGCGCATCAAGGAAACCGTGAGCATGCCTCTGGGAGCAGTGCGGCTTACCGAAGCTTTTTTGACCACCGATCCTGCGCCAAAAGACGGGCTGATGCGGATGCGGCAGTGGATCACCCGCGAAATTCGCCGTGCGCATCGTAAAATTCAGCCGGGCAATGTGCCGCTGGTGATTGCAACCTCAGGCACTGCGGCGGCTTTGAGCGAGGCCTATGCAGCGGGTGTGAGGCTCAACAATGCGCAGAGCGCGCGGCCCAGCAAGCGCAATCGCGAAACGCCGGCGATTGTGCCGACGCGCTCGGTGCGTAGGCTTGCCACTTCGCTTTCAAAAATGTCGTTGCCCGAGCGCGAGGCAGTACCGGGAATCGGGCCGCGCCGGGCAGAAATCATCATTGCCGGCGCGGAGGTGTATGCGGAGTTGCTGGACAGTTTTGGCCTGGAGGGATTCCGCTACTCGCCGCTCGGCCTGCGCGACGGCATTCTGGCGCAGATGCTGGCCGAGCAGGATGCGCGCGCCACATCGCATATCGAATTTGAGCACGAGCGGTGGCAGAGCGTGCTCGCCACCGCCAAACGATACGGAGTGGATTCGAAGCAAGCGGAACCAGTTCGGGAGCATGTGTTGCAGCTCTTCCGCGAGTTGCAATCTCTGCACCGGTTGCCGCATGAGTACGAAAGTTGGTTATCGGCGGCCGCCATGCTTCGAGACACCGGCAAGTTCATCAATCACCAGGGGCACCACCGCCATACGCAGTACATTGTTTCGAGCACGGAAATTTACGGGTTTACGCAACTGCAGCGCACGATTATTTCCGCTGTGGCTCGCTACCTGGGCAAGAGCCGTCCGCAGTCGGGCGATCGCGCGCTACGCAACATTCCTGCAGAAGAACATAAGAATGTTTATCGCGCGGTAGTGCTGTTGCGTCTGGCTGTGGCGCTTAATCAGGACCGCGCCAGCGACGTGCTGCGGGTGGGAGTGAAGGTCTATCCCAAACGCGTTTATCTCGAAGTACGGCCGGGCCGCACAGGTGCAGAGCTTGAGCTATGGTCGCTGCGCAAAGAGGCCGACTACTTCCGCGAGGTTTTCGGGCGCGAACTTTTGGCCACGCTGGCATAAATGGCCCGGGCCGAGCGCGGATCGATGAGCCACTGCAGGCGCGGCGGATGGTGATCCAGATCGACGCGGGCGATGGAGGCTTTGCGCATGCGAATGGCAGCTGCGCCATTGCCGGTGATGAGTCGCCCGAGAAATTGATACAGGATGGGGTTGTGGCCAACAGCCAACAGACCTTCGTTTCCCGAATACTTCATCAGCATGTCTTGAAACGCTGCGAAATCGGCGGTAGGCAGCAGCGCTTTGCTCGCTTCCACCTTGCCTTCAAAGCCTAGTTCTGTGCCCACATACTGAGCCGTTTGCATGGCGCGTTTCAGTGGGCTTGAAACAATGGCGTCCAGCGGCACTTTGAGGGCACCAAGCATGCGCGCCATCAGCACGCACTGCTCTTTTCCTTCTTTGATGAGCCCCCGCTTTGCATCGAGAGTGGGGTTCTCCCGGAACAGCCCGGCATTTGCGTGGCGCATCAGGTAAAGGATCATAGCGAGGGGTCAGCGGGCTCGTGCATGGGAGGAGCGACTACCGGAATATCAATTTTAACAGATTGTAGCAATTGGGCGGCCAGGTCGCGGGCGCGGAGATACAGCGGATCAGCTACATAAGGCTTTATCGGAGGGCATTACGCATGGCAACCGGCGTCGAGCGCAGGCGTGTCCTGATGCTTGTACATCAGGAAGTATTCGCGATGACCCAGCGCCTCGGGTTTTGACTGCTGGCCACTTGCGACATCCTGCACGAGCGAGGCGAGTTCTTCGGCAGCGGCCTGCAGCGTGATTTCACCGGTAAGGATGCGGCCCGCGTTGAAGTCCATGTCGTCACGCATGCGGTTGTAAGTAATGCTGTTTCCCGTGATCTTGATGAGCGGCGAAACTGCACTGCCGATAACACTGCCGCGGCCGGTTACAAACAGGATGATCTGCGATCCGGCGCAGATCAGATCCATAATGCCTTCGGTGTCGTTGGGATTGGTGTAGCCGAACTGCATGAAGTGCGGGTCGGGCACAGAATCGAGCAGCCAAAGGCCGTTGTGCGGGGGACGCTCGGCTACGCGGATTGCGCCTTGAATGGGGCGGCTGCCGCTCTTCGCAAACGCGCCCATGCTTTTTTCTTCAATGGTGGTGAGGCCCCCGGCAAAGTTGCCGGGTGCGACGGAGTACTGGCGCACTTCCCGGCAATAACGTTCAGCCTTGTCGTAGGCGCAGAGCAACTGTTCACGAGCCTCGGTCGATGCGGCACGCGCGTCGAGGATGTGACGCAGGCCGATCATTTCTACAGTCTCTTCAAACACGGCCGATCCACCGCGGTCGACGAGCAGATCAAAAAATGCGCCGACTACAGGATTGCCCGCCAGCCCCGACGTTCCGTCGGATCCGCCGCACTCTGAGCCGACGATGAGATCGGCCCAACTCATCGGCACCATCTGTGCCTGGCTGTTCATTTCTGCGCGCAGGTGGGCAATGATTTTCTTGCCGTGGTCGATGCTGGCTTTGGTGCCGCCGTTTTCCTGGATGAAGAACGCATCTGCCGGGCGGCCGGATTCGCGCACCGATTGCGCAATTTTGGCGGGCTGCGTGTACTCGCATCCCAGTCCGACGGCGAGAACCGCGCCGACATTTGGGTGTCGGCCAAGAGCGAGGATCATGCGGATGGCATACTGGTTGTCGTAGCAGCCGGGAAAACCGATCACGTGGACATCGTCCTCGTCGCGGCCGATGGCGTGGGCAACATGGCTGGCGCATTCAACCGTGTAGACAACGAGGATGATGTTGCGAATGCCTTTTCTGCCGTCGCTGCGGAGATAGCCTTGCCACGCGGTTTCATTCATAGCGGACATCCTCCGGAACGCCAGTATGTACATCGAACGCATTGGAGCGCTCATCAAGCCGGCTCCCGCAATTATGCAGGTGCACCCATTCGCCTTCCCGGATGGCGCATGTAGCAGCGCCAATCACTACGCCGAATTTAACGATGCTCTCACCCATAGCAATCGATTTGACGGCAATCTTGTGACCGTGCTCGATCGGTTCTTGCGCCGTGATTTGATTCTGGCCTGCCGAGCCGCGGATCGTGACCGACCCCGGCTGCGCGGGTACAAGGAGCGTCGCCACATTATCGCTGGCGTTTATCTGAAACGCGACGGGCGGCGCGGCAGTGGTTTGCGATGCCATACGTGCAAGGATAGCGCTTCGTGGCCGCTCGGTGCTTGTCTCAGCGTAGATTCAGCGACCATAGTTGGCTGACTAAGAGTCCGCCAAGCCAATTACGTTCCCCGACTAATTCGAACCCGGAACGCTGCAATGCGGTGCGATGCTCCGGCAGACTGCTGATCTTGAGACCTGTGAGCCGGTCGAACGCCCAATACAGACTGCGTATTAGCGGGCGTGCGAAGAGTTGGCCGTACCTGCCGGGAGGAATTGCAAACTCTGAAATCAGCCACTTTGCTGACGGAGTGACGGCGCTCCTGATTTTTCCGGCCAGCGATTCGATTTCCCCGACGGTGAGGCAATCGAGAAAGAAGTGGGTCACCACAAGGTCATAGCACGGGCCATCAGGATGCCATTTTCGTGCGTCGATGTTCCAGGTACGGACGCGATCAGAAGCCGCGCCGGCGCGGCGGAGCAGCTCATTGAGCATCGCGGAGCTGGCGTCGATGGCATCGAGCTGGATCTTGGGGTTTTCCCGCAGGAGGCGCGCAGTGAAACGGCCATCGCCGTCGCCGATGACCAGTGCACGCCGGCGGTCGGCGACTTGTCCAATGAACGTGCATCGGCACCAATGAAGCCATGGGCCAAAGGTTCCAAACTCCATCCAGCGATAGACACGCGCGAGCTGGCTGAAATCGGGCGGCGCAGCGGCCTCAACTTTGGGCGAAATAATCATTTGCGGAACAGTGGCCACAGCGCGAAAAGCACTGCAGGTGTGAGCAGCGCCAGATCAGCGGCGGCGCGCAGCGTGACCGGAGTGAGCCGGCTGCGGACACGATCGAGTGCAACCAGCAGCAGTGCCGCCGCGGCTCCGCATGCCAGCAGGCTTGCCGATCGGGGATGTGACATAGCCAACAAAGCTGAAGAAATGGAAAATGCCGCCGTCAAAAGCATCGCATGTACAGTCACCGACGAATGTGACGGATTTGCATTGCGAGATTCCCAGTGGTCAATCGCGTAGCAATTGAACCACGCCAGCAGAGCGAACAGGATGGTAGTTACGAGAACTGGCCACCATTGAGATTCAGCCGAGAAGTGAGTGCGCGAAAATGCAAACAGAGCACATCCAAAGGTGAATAGAACGCCGACAAGGAACTCCTTTGAAAGTATCGAGAGAAATCTGCGGCCTGAATGAACTCGCGTGAAGTAGAGCAGTGATGCAGCGGCGAGCAGCGAATCGTGCTCTTGCGTGGTGCGCGGCATGCGATGAAAGATGATCCAGGCGGCTGCGAGTGCCGATGCAGTCGCCATGGGCGCCAGAATGCGACGATTGCGCCAGTGAAAAATATGCCGCTCGCGTAGTGCATCAAGCGTGGGCGACTGTATGCCGGTGCGCGCATCCAGCAGGCGGTCCGCAACGTAAACTGCCCAGACTCCCAGCGGAAGCAGAATAAGAACCCACCAGGGGAGACGCACGTTGGCAGCCCACGCGAACGCCACACTCCAAACAACTGCAACCGTGGGAGCGTCCAGGCTGGCGAGATGCCAAAATCGGATGGGCAGAGGCGCGTGGAATCGAGCGCTGCGATGCCGTCCTTCTGAACTTGGCAGAAGCTTCGTAGAGACTAAAATTGCTTGTTTTCCGGCCGACTCGGAACCGCGGAGATCGTGCGCGGTTATCAGGCGCATTGTTGGAAGCGGCTTTGGGGCGCCGTACACACGGCGCTGGGCGAGGGGACGCGGCACTACCCTGATTTTATCCGCCCAGGCCCTACTTCCCGAAGAGCCCCTTCAATGACTTGACCGTGTTGTTAAGTTGCTGTTGCTGGTTTGTTTGCTGGCCGTTGGGTTGCTGTTTGCCGTTTGATTGCCCCAGCAGTCCTCCGGATTGCTCCTTGAGGAGTGTCTTCAGGTCGGCGCGAATGGATGGATTGGATGTGGTGCCTGCAATGATGAGCGGAACGCCTTTATCCGCCGCGTTGTTCGACTTGTTGCCGAGCAATCCTCCGAGTGCATTGAGCCCTGTATTCGCAAGCGAGCCCACGGCCGACGCATTGTTGAATTTGGCCACAAGCTGGAAATCGAGCGCGCCCGAAGGCGAAACCGTGCCGTTGCCGGTTGCCGTTCCAATGGCAGGAACGGATCCGAATATATTGCTGAGCTTTGTCATTTGTGGCGAGGACTCAAGATCCGTGCTCACCTTCTCAATTTGTGTGCCGCCCTTGGTTCCTGTCAGGCCGCTCATACCTTGAATCTTCGAACCTAGATCGAAGCCGGAAAGTTCGGTCTTGTCGATCTCAACCGGACCACGGATGCTGGTGGCCGTCGCCGGACCGGTAATCGAAAGATTTGCCGTGAGGGTGCCGCCGCGGAGCCGCGAGCCGCTGGGAAGATTAACGCCTAACGCCGGCAGCAGGTCTTCCAATTCATCGATGGGCAGAGCGGGGGCTGAAAGATGGAGATCGAGAGTGGGTGTTTGCGGGGTCAGTCGATACGTTCCAGTGATGCGGGCCGCAGCTGAACCAGAGTGAAGTGATATGTCTGAAATCTCCCCGGTCCGTGCGTCAAGATGATCGGTGACGTTGTAATCGATAGTCACGGGCTTGGGCGCAGGCGACCCGCTGCGTGACAGTTGGAGCTTGGATGCCTGGATCTTTCCTGAACTGGTCAGGTTGTCTCCATTGGATGCGATCTGCCCATCGAAGTCGGCCACCATAGCGATGCCCTGGCCGGGCGCCACAACGTTGGCAGCCACCGGATCAAAATGCGTGAGTTTCAACTTGGCATTGAACGGCGTGTCAGACGCATCTTTCTGCGAAATAGGCCCTGCGTTCCCAGTGAGCTCGACGGCCCCATCGCCGGGGAACTTGGCTGAGAGCTCGAACGGAAATGCTTTAAGGAAAGAGAACTGCTTCACGGAAATATCGATGTTCGAGCAGGTAAATGGCTTTCCGGTGGCAGGTAGCGAAGAGATGGTTGCGCTGCCGTCCTTGATCTTAAATGCGCCAATCGTCAGCGCGGGAATAACGCTTGCCTGCGAGGAGGAGCTTGTCGATGATGCTTGAGCCGAACTGCCGATGTTCGAAAAATTCCATGTTCCGTTCGCATTGTGGATGAGATTTATGGAGGGAGAGTCGATGGTGATTTCGGTGATCTGCACAGAATGATGGAAGATAAACGAACCGAGCACGATACCTATGTGCAGCTTTTTGGCAGCGATGAAAGGAGATGTGGACATCGCTGGATCGTCTGCGATTGAAATGTCTTCCGCAACAAGGCTGCCGCTCAAAATAGATAGGCTCAGGTGCCCCAGCGTGACCTTGCGCCCGAGCGTGCTTGAAAGCTCGCTTTCGATTCTGGGCCTGAACGTGTCTGCGTTCACAAACAAAGGGATAAGTACGATCACGAGGATGACAGCGGCTAGCACGCCCAAAGCGATTTTGACCCAGCGGTTGCGCATGAAGATCCCCCTTTCTGATGCGTCTGATTGTACCGCCGGAACGGCAGTTTACAACTCCACTAACTTGAGTTGGCAAGCTTGCGCCGGCGCATTCAGAGCAGACTGCTACTACAAACATTTCTGAGATCAGTCTGCCGCGGTCGCTTTTTTCGCTACAGATTTTGTGCGCCGGCTCACGGTCCGAGCGTGTGGCACAGCCTTCCGGGGCACCGGAATGGATCCTATTTCGCTCTTGCCCTCGGCCAGCTTCATTAGAAATTCCTGGCTTGAAAATGCCGGTGCATCCTTAAGCACTTTGCCTGCTCGGACGTAGGAGCCGTCAGGCTGCTGCAGCCGCGCCTTTACGGTATCCGCCAGGTATGCGGGCAATATCTCGTTGTGAATGCGGGCGAGAATCACGGGTTCGCGCACCGGAAAGACAACTTCGCAGCGCTCGAAGAGGTTGCGCGGCATCCAATCTGCCGAGCCCAGGTAGATCTCGTCATTACCGCCATTGGCAAAGTGAAAAATGCGCGAATGCTCCAGGAAGCGCCCAACGATTGAGCGAACGCGAATTCTGTCAGATAACCCGGGAACGCCCGGCCGAAGGATCGAAAGGCCGCGGATAATGAGATCGATTTCGACTCCGTCCTGCGAAGCCTGGTACAACGCCTCAATCACCGATGGCTCCAGCAGCGCATTCATCTTGGCGATGATCTGTGCGGGCCTGCCGGCCTGCGCATGTTCCTGCTCGCGGCGAATCAGGCGCAGAAAACTTTCCGCCATCGTAAGCGGAGCAACCAGCAGCGGGCTGTAGTCGTCCACCTCAGCATGCGCGGTCAGATAGTTAAATACCATGTGTACGCGCTCGGTAATCTGCGGATCACAGGTGAGCATGCTGAGGTCCGTGTAGAAGCGGGCCGTGATCGGGTTGTAGTTGCCGGTCCCCAGGTGGCAGTAGCGCCGGGTCACGCCGTCTTCGTCGCGGCGCACCAGCAGGGCCAACTTGCAGTGCGTCTTCAGCCCCACCACTCCATGAAACACCTGCACGCCTGCGTCTTCCATACTGCGCGCCCATCGAATGTTCGACGCCTCATCGAAGCGCGCCATCAATTCGACGACAAGAGTGGTTTCTTTCGTGGCGGCCGCTTCAATCAATGCCTTGAATACCGGTGAATCGTCGCTGGTGCGATAGAGTGTCTGCTTCATGCTCATCACGGCGGGGTCATCGGCGCCCTGGCGGATGAAGTCTACCACCGGGTCGTATGAGTCGTATGGATGATGGAGCAAAATGTCATGCTGCCGCAGTTCGTCAAAGATGTTTGTAGATTTGCGGCTGAGCACCAGTGTTCGCGGCGTAAAGGGTGGGAACTTTAGATCGGCGCGGTGCACATCATCGTAGAGGAACATGAGACGGGAAAGATTGACTGGCCCCTCGCCCCGCAACACCTGGTCCTCATCCAGTTCAAAGTTCACGCGCAGCCGCTCGACGATCTCGGGATCGGTACCGCTTTCTATCTCGAGTCGAACAGCGTCGCCTTTGCGGCGATTGTGCAGTTCCACGCGGATTGTTTCAAGCATGGAGCGCGCTTCTTCTTCTTCAAAGTAGAGGTTTGAGTTGCGGGTAACGCGGAACGATCCATGCGCCAGCACTTCGTAACCGCGATACATGCCGGCGAGGTGCTGCGCGATCAGATCCTGCAGCAGCAGGTAATGATATTTGCCTTCAGGTGCGGGCAGCCGCACAAACCGTGGCAAGGCACGCGGCACCGTAACCACGCCCAGAACCTGCGGACCGGAACTGCGACGCTTGGCACGCAGCAACAGTGCCAGGCAGAGCGCCTTGTTCAGCACGCGGGGAAAGGGATGCGCGGGATCAATGGAAATTGGTGTGAGGAGGGGATCGACTTCGCGCTGAAAGTAATCCTTTGCAAACGCACGTGCGTCGTCGTCCAGTTCTTCCCAACTGAGCAAATACACACCCTGCTTGCGGAGATCGGGCAGCAACATCTGGTTCCAGCAAATGTACTGGGCGGCCACGAACGAGTGAATTTCAGCGGTAAGGGTCGCGAGCGATTCGGCAGGACGCAAACCATCGTAGCCGGGTTCGCGGTATCCGTCCTCGATGCGCTGCATCAGGCCCGCCTGGCGTATTTCAACGTACTCGTCGAGATTGGAACCGGTGATGGCGAGAAACTTGACGCGTTCCAGCAGGGGATTTGTCGGGTCCTCGGCTTCCTCAAGCACACGCCGATTGAACTGCATCCATGAGTGGTCGCGACCGTTGAAAAGCTTTGGTTTCTGCGAGATTCTGGCCATTGCCTTAGCGCTGTAGTTGGAAGTCTACAGCCTTTGCGTTTGAAATGACAGATCTGGGCATCACACAATGGGCAAACATACCGGCGGTGTAGCCCGACAAATGCAGGAAAGCCCGCGCACTTCTGGGTTAATGAAGATTACAGCTCAGTGAATCGACCGGCTGATGACTTGCAGGGTGAGTACATCGCAAAGAACCGTTTGCCTGAAATGGGTCCACCGGGTGTATCGTGTTGGTTCATGACGCACCTCAAAAAGTTGCAACTACTCTCTTTCGTGTCGCTGTTCGCTTTTGCTGCTTTGGCAAGCGGTCAACAGAAGCCAGGAATGAAACCTGAAGAAACCGAGATATGGACGCCGGAGCCCGCCATTGTGACGCCGGGTGCTACGGATGCAGCGCCTCCCTCGGACGCAATCGTGCTTTTTGACGGTAAGAACCTTGATCAATGGGTAAACGCCCAGACCGGCGCTCCCGCGGCATGGGTGGTAAACGACGGCATATTAACTGTGAAGAAAGCGCCCGGCATCGGAAACATCCAGACCAAGCGCACCTTCAAGAATTACCAGCTTCATCTTGAGTGGAAAATACCCGAGAACATTACGGGCAGCGGACAAGCGCGCGGAAACAGCGGCGTCTTTCTTGCCTCCACCGGCCCCAACGATGATGGTTATGAACTGCAGGTCTTGGATTCGTATAACAACAAAACATACGTCAACGGGCAGGCGGGCGCTATTTACAAGGAGAATCCTCCGCTGGTGAACGCCAATCGCAAGCCGGGCGAGTGGCAGACCTACAACATTGTATGGACTGCCCCGACCTTCAACGAGGACGGATCGCTGAAGACCCCGGCATTCGTCACGGCGTTCTTAAATGGCGTGCTGGTTCAGAATCACTTTCAACTCATCGGCCAAACTCTGTTTATCGGCAAGCCCTACTACAAGAAGTACGACCGCGCGCCCATCAAACTGCAGGCACATGGCGACAAGAGCGAGCCCATCAGTTTCAGAAATATCTGGGTACGGGAACTGCCGTAAAGCGCACCCCCATTCAACTTCCGCAAAAAGGTTTCGCCGCATGGCTCGCCGGGCGGCGAATCTTTTTTGGAGGGGACAATTGCAATAAAAAGGCAGGTGCCACGTCTTATATGCCAAATTACTGTAGCGAGATGTTGCTGCTGGCAGATTTCCGGATTGACGCGCAAAGAGGACGGGTTGAGGATAGATCTTGAGCCTGTCTGAAGTAAGCACACCGGTTCGCCTGATTGCAGGAATAATGATTGCCCCTGTGCGGCGCCCATATCCAGTTGCTTTCCTTTCCATCTGAAATGCTTAAGGAGCTCCAGTATGCCGAATGAATCGTCAGCTAATTCGCAAGTCAGCATTCCTCCGCAGCCCATACCGGAGGGGGCAAAGGACTTTTCAGACCGAGTGCGGCGGCTCCTTGATGGCAAAGCGAAGGATGAGGCGACGGTAGCTCGGGCCCTGCAAGGCATGGATGCAATGCTGGATGCCATTGCCGCGGGGCTGTATAGTCTGGCTTCCATGCTCGTAGGCGAGGGGGAGGACGGGGTACGGTTGGTGGAAACGGCAGTGGCGACCACGGAAGTTTCCGCGTGCGCGGACCCAGTTGAGGGCCGCAAGAACAGCCGGCGCGCGCTGGCTAAAGCAGCTCTGCAGACGATCGCGCAGCGTGACTCCGGTAGCTTGGCGGCTCCGGAGGGTGTTGAGCCTGCGGGCGGGTGCATTGAGGACGATGATCTTGAAGCGGCCGGCGTTTCGAACAGGGAACTTGAAGACATGATGGCTGGCCCGGATCGTGATCGGGTGCGTAACTGGCTGGAAAATCTCCCTGTGGATCTCCGCACCGTGTTCGCGCTGCGTGCCGTGGCCGGGCTTACCGCGCCGGAGACAGCCGCATTACTGGCCGAATATGGTGGCCCAAAAGCGGCCGGATGGACCACCGATGCTGTACGAGCCGTGTTTCGGCAAGGCCTGTGTTCCATCGCTTCGCAAGTGATCCAGGCTTCAGTTAAGAGCTAGAGAAGCAGTTGAGAATCGAGGCCGTTGCAGCAGAGCAAAGTCTGCTTGCAACGGCCATTTGCCGGACCGTCACGCTACTTCTTCTCGAAGCGTTGTGCCAGCATTGATAACAGCCACGTCCAGCCATCCTGATGCCGACGTCCCATCTCATCATCGGGAATGCCCGAGTGCTCAAGCGTTAGCTCCGTATCATTTCCTGTTTGAATCAAGGTTATGGTGACCACTGATTCAAGGCCTTTTGTCGCCTCTGACATCCAGGTGTGCTGTATTTTGTGCGGTCGGTCAAGCGTGACAAATCGCCCATAATGCGGCCACGATTTTCCTTCGTGCTCAACTGCGTGGAAGAAGAGTCCGTCGACCACTGGATTCAGGATGACGCGATTCAGCCCGAACCACGGGCCACCCGGATGTTGGCGATCAGTCCATGCATCGAATATTTCGTTGGGAGTTGCAGGAATCTTGCGTGAGATCACTACGTTGGTGAGTTCCATCAGTTTCCTCTCTTGGCGGCAAAATAGCTTTCCATTTGATCCAATTTGGTGTTCCAGAAGCGCGAATAGCTGAACGCCCACTGCGCTACATCCTGTAGAGGCTCCGGTGTGAGCTCCAGCGTGTTTTCGCGACCCTGGTGTCTGCGGCGGACAAGGCCGGACCGCTCCAGAATCCTTACGTGCTTGCAAAACCCGGGAAGCGACATGGGAAACCGGCTTGCGATCGTCGAGATGGTGGAGGGCCCTTGGGAAAGACATTCGACAATGGCTCTTCGTGTTGGATCGGAGACGGCGGCCAGAACGGCATTCAGGTCCGCGGCCCGTTGATACTTAACCATATGGTTTAGTATCCGTGCGGTCCGGGGACATGTCAAGGTCGAATTTTGACGACCGGAGCGGTTTTGATTTTTTCAACAAATGGCCAGAACGGCAGCGCGGTTCCACAGCTCGAGAGTTGACCAGCTGGCGCAATCTATTCAAAAAGCAAGGATATTGGACATCACCTCATGCACCGTGTCCTTTCGGTACAATCCAGATTGAGAACCCTCGGGCTGAATCCGCGCATCTATATGGGCGGCATCTTTTCTGACAAAAGCATTTCGCGTGAGTTGAGCTACCTTGATCCTGTCAAAATCTTTGCTAAGGAGCACGACCGTTTCCTGTGCCTGCGCCGGGCTATTTTGTTTTGCCTTAACGGCCGAATCGCAGGACATCTCCGTTCCCAATCAGACAGTGCCTACGGCCGGGAGTTTTCAGGGCAGCGTTCCAACCGGTGAAGTTACCTCGCAGCCGATGGACCTGTCCCTCGATGATGCGATTCAGCGGGGTCTGAAGACGAACCTGGGCGTGATTTTAAGCGGCACGCAAACGACGGCAGCCCGCGGCCAGAGGCTCACAGAACTTCAGTCACTTTTGCCGTCAGTGGATTTCAAAGCGAGCGAGACAGTCACGCAGGTTGATCTGCCCGCACAGGGTCTGCGCATTCCAGGATTTCCCAAGATCATCGGCCCGTTCGGGTACACGGATCTGCGCGCTTCGCTGGTCTGGTCTATTGCGAACGTGAACTCGCTGCGCACTTATCTTGCGGCAAAGCACAATTTTGCAGCGTCAACGCTCTCTGCGCAGGATGCGCAGGACCTGGTTGTCTTGACAGTGGGCAACGCGTACCTGCTGGTTCTCGCAGATGAGGCCGAGGTAACCAGCGTTGAAGCCCAGGTAGCTACCGCGAAGGTTTCGCTGGATCAGGCTGCTGCCAGCCATGCGGCGGGAACAGCACCCAGGTTGGACGAACTGCGCGCGCGCGTGGATTACCAGAGCCTGCAGCAGCGGTTGATTGTGGCGCGCAACGCATTTGAAAAAAACAAGCTGGCGCTGGCGCGAACCATCGGGCTGCCGCTCGCACAGGCTTTTACACTGTCTGATAAGACCCCATTTGCATTGTTCGACCAATTGGATGTGAACGCCGCCATTGCGCAAGCGCACGCTAATCGCAAAGATCTTGCCGCCTTGCTGGAGCAGACCAAAGCAGCGGAAGAACAGCGCAAGGCGGCTACAGCGGAGCGATTTCCGACTCTTACGGTTTCCGGCGATTACGGCGTTATCGGAGTCAACTTAGGGAACTCGCACGGCACAGTTGATGCGACTGGGGCGCTCAAGGTTCCGTTGTTCAAGGAATTTGAACTTCGTGGGGATGCGGAGATTGCGCAGTCGCAACTCGACCTGGCCAAGGCGCAGTTGAGCGACAAAGGCGCCCAGGTGGATGCCGACATTCGCGATGCGCTGCTCGATATACAGTCGGCGCAGCAGCAAGTTGAAGTGGCGCGTTCAAGTGTTGAGTTGGCCAACGAGGAATTGAAGGAATCGCAGGAACGCTACGCCAGCGGCGTGAGCGACAACCTGGCAGTGAGCCAGTCGCAGCAGTCGGTGGCGCAGGCCAATGATCAATATGTGATTAGCCTTTACAGGCACAATGTGGCCAAGTTGAGTTTGGCGCGTGCGCTGGGTGCGGGCTCCAGTTACAAGAACTATTTGGGAGGAAAGTAAACGTGGCGGATTCGAATCCCACACCAGAACCGAATGAGCCGATCACAGAGACAGAGATCGAGAAGCCAAGGACCCGGCGCAGGGGAATTCTCGTGGCAGTGGTTGTTGTCATTGTGCTGGTCGCCTTAGGCATTTGGTGGCGCTCAACATTCACTGAGGACACTGACGACGCACAGGTAAACGGTCATCTCATACAGGTAAGCTCGCGTATCGCCGGGCAGGTGCTCAAGGTTTACGTGAATGAGAATCAGTATGTAAAGGCGGGTGACCCGATCGCCGACCTTGATCCGAAGGATTTTCAGGTAGCGGTAGAGAACGCTGAAGCAGCACTGGCCAGCGCCAAGGCGAACGCGGCGGCCGCGAGCGTGGCGGTTCCGATACTGACCGTGAACACCGGCAGCACATTGAGTTCTGCCAATACCGACGTAAGCAGCGCCGAGGCCGGAGTAGCCCAGGCGGAACGCCAACTTGAAGCTGTAAAAGCGAGGGTAGTTCAGGCCCAGGCCAACAACACCAAAGCGCAATCCGATCTGGAGCGTTACAGACCGCTCGTTGAAAAGGACGTAATCAGCAGGCAGCAGTGGGATGCAGCGGTGGCTACAGCGGATGCGGCGAAGGCAGGGCTGGCGGATGCAAACGCGACCCAGAAGGCTGCCGAACAAGGCGTGAAACTTGCGCATGACAAGTTGTCGCAGGCCCGCGCCATGTTGAAGTATGCGCAAACCGGGCCACAGCAAGTGGTGGCGCAAAACTCAAAATACAAACAGGCCGAGGCGCAGGTGCAGCAGGCACAAGCACAGCTCGATATGGCGAAGTTGAACCTGAGCTACACCAAGATCCTGGCTCCAGTCGCAGGCATAATCACGCGCAAAAGTGTTGAATTGAATCAGAACGTTGCAGTCGGTCAGAACCTTCTGACTCTCGTTGAACTTGACGATCTTTGGGTGACGGCGAACTTCAAAGAAACTCAGCTGCGCAATATGCATGCAGGCCAGCCAGTCACGATACATGTGGACGCGAATGGCCGCGACTACAACGGAAAAGTTACACAAATCGGCGGTGCGACCGGGTCAGTGCTAAGCCTTTTCCCGCCGGAGAACGCCACCGGAAACTATGTGAAGGTGGTGCAGAGAGTTCCGGTGCGCATCGATTTTACCGATCTTGCAAAAGAAGACCGCAATCACGAGCTGCGCCCGGGACTCTCGGTCGAGCCTAAAGTCCGCGTCAAGTAGCGGTACCTCAACACTTGTAAGCATTCCCCCGGCTGCCATGCAGCCGCGGGAATTTATTTGGTGCGGCTGATTGCATCAAAACCTCTCCGCAGATCCGGGCCATCCACCGGATAGCGCCACGAATCCTATATCTCGTACCGCACGGGACCGGCAATTCGGCTGGATTTGAGCACCTTAATTCGAGTAAGCTCCGAGCTTCACGGGAAACGTTTTAGCATGGACTACGCAGTTTTCGGGTCTTTTCATGAAAATAGGTGATCGAAACTCCGGAGTAAAGATCGAAGATCTTCTTGATTCGGACGAATTCCTATCGCGGCGACACAAAGATCAAGACGTTGCAGACCGGCAATCGCGAGCGATCGAAAGGCTAAGAACATGTTCATTCCAAAGCTCCAATGCAGCGCTTCAGGAAGTTGTGCAGATTGCGCTGGAGTTTTGCGATGCGGATAGCGCGGGCGTCAGTCTTGAAGAGGTGAACGAAAAAGGGGAACTGCAATTCCGCTGGATTGCTGTGGCCGGGAGCTTTGCTCCCTACCTGAACGGCACCACACCGCGCTTTTACAGCCCCTGCGGAAGCTGTATCGACCGAGGAGTGGCGCTGCATTATCAGGTCAACCATCGGTACTACAACTTCCTCGGTGTGAATGCGGAACCAATCCGCGATGGAATACTAATTCCGTTGCGGTGCGAAGACATGCTGGGGACTTTCTGGGTCGTGTCGCATTCCACGGAAGACGCTTTTGACAGGCACGACTACGAATTCCTGCGCTCCATTGCAGACCTCGTCTCAAGAAGTATCCGAGACCACTCACAAATTTGAACTATCCAGCACAGCCGTTTCCTGGGCTTCTGCAGTGGAGACGGCTTTGGACGGGAGACTGCCTTGCGTACCGTTCGGCTGGGCTCGCTCTGCGTTCGCGAACACTAAACAGCGCCGCGGGCATTTAGAGTGGATGAAGCACAGCCATGAGAGATTCGATCCACGTTTCGAAAGAGAATTACCTGAAAGCGATTCTCGAAGCGGAGGCCGAGGGACACCAGGTGATTCCGGCGATGCTGGCGCATTGGCTTGAGGTTTCTGCGCCTGCCGTGACCATGGCGCTTAAACGGCTCAAGCGCGACGGTTTGGTGGAAACGGGCGAGGATGGCATTGTGCGGCTTACGCCGGCAGGTCGTGAAACGGCGTTTCGAACTGCGCTGAGGCATCACCTCATTGAGCGCATGCTGAGTGAGATCTTCGGCATGGACTGGCACCAGATTCATGAAGAAGCAGAGCGGCTGGAGCATGCTGTTTCGCCCGCGTTTGAGGAGAAATTAAAGGAACGGCTGGGTGAAGGCGGAGCGTGCCCGCACGGAAACGCAGTGTTGCCCGAGAATCCTGCCGAGCGCAAGCGGCGCGGCGAGATTCCTCTCTCTGAAGCAGCAGAAGGCCAGCACTATAGGGTCACCAGCTTGCAGGAACGCGACCCGAAGCTGTTGTTGTTCCTGCATCAGGCCGGGATCGGCCCCGGCAAGGCTCTAACGGTGAAGAGTCAAAATTACGATCAAACCGTTTCTATTGAGCTATCTACCGGCGTTTGCATCTTGGGTCGCCCGGCGGCAGAGGCCGTGTGGCTGGGCGCTCGGCATCTTCATAATTAAATATAAGCCAACCAGTTAACTATGATTAACTAGGCTATGGCATACTTAAGTTAAGGTGCCGAAGCAACTGATCGGCCACCAACTCAGATCCCTATTCACATGGCCACAGAATTCCGCACGGTTCCGACGGTTGAGCCCTCGTTGCCTGAGGTGAATGCCAGCGTCCGCATTTCAACGTCGGCCATAGGCTGGCGCCGGCTGCTCGGATTTCTCGGGCCGGGGTTTCTTATCTCTGTGGGCTACATGGATCCGGGTAACTGGGCCACCGACATAGCCGGCGGATCGCGGTTCGGCTACACACTTCTGTTTGTCATCATGCTGTCGAACCTGATGGCCATCCTGCTGCAGAGCTTGAGTCTCAAACTTGGGGTAGCCACTGAGCGCGACCTTGCGCAGCTTTGCCATGAAGCTTATGGGCGTAAGGTGAGCTTTGCACTCTGGATTGGGGCTGAGATCGCTATCGCAGCGTGCGATCTTGCAGAGGTCATCGGGTCGGCCATTGCGCTAAACCTGCTGTTTGGCATTCCGCTTCTCCAGGGCGTCCTGATCACGGGGCTTGATGTGCTGCTGATTCTGCTGTTGCAGCGTTGGGGATTCCGGTACATTGAAGCGCTGGTCATTGCGCTGATCGGCACCATCATCGCCATGTTCGGGATGCAGATGTTTCTGTCGCAGCCAGATTACGCAGCGGCGCTTCGCAGCCTGCTGATTCCTTCGCCATCGATCATCGTCAACCCGCACATGCTCTACATCGCCATCGGGATTCTGGGTGCTACGGTGATGCCGCACAATCTCTATCTGCATTCATCGATTGTGCAAAGCCGCCGATACCAACGCACGCCTGAGGGCAAGCGCGAAGCCATCTTAATGGCGAATGTGGATTCAGGTCTGGCGCTGTCGGTTGCACTGTTCGTCAATGCTTCCATTCTGATTGTTGCCGCTGCCGTATTTCATTCTCGCGGGCTTTTCCAGGTGGCTGCCATTGAAGACGCGTACAAAATGCTGAGCCCGCTGGTGGGCGCCACATTTGCCAGCACGCTCTTTGCCATAGCACTGCTGGCAAGCGGTCAAAACTCTTCGATCACGGGCACGCTTGCCGGCCAGATTGTGATGGAAGGTTTCATTCACATAAAGATTGCGCAGTGGAAACGCCGTTTGATTACGCGCGGAATTGCCATTGTTCCCACGATCCTGGTCGTGGCCGCCATGGGATCGCAGGGGACAGAGAAACTGCTTATCCTGAGCCAGGTGATTTTGTCGCTGCAGCTGAGCTTCGCGGTACTTCCACTAGTGATGTTCACGGGCAATCGCAAGTACATGGGTGAGTTTGTGAACGGCCCATGGCTGCAGCGGCTGGCGTGGCTGACGGCGGTGGTCATTATCGGCTTGAACGCGTGGCTGCTGATCCAAACCGTCATGGGAGCCTGAACCCCATGCAGAAAAACTCCGAGCGTTTGGTTTTAACTGAGCGATTCTCCGCCGCGGTGGAATACGTCCGGCAGCTTCATACGGAATTCCGCAAAGGGACAGACGTGCCCTACATGGCACATCTGCTCGGCGTCGCTGCACTGGTGATGGCAGAAGCAGGTGGCCGAATTCAAGTTACTGAGGACATGGTGATCGCCGCACTATTGCATGATGCGGTTGAAGATCACGGCGGCATGCCGCGCCTGCTCGACATTGAGCAGCGCTTTGGCGAGAACGTTGCGCGCATGGTGGCAGGACTGTCCGATACATTTGCCGGCGATCATAACGCGAAGGAAGGTTGGGAAGAGCGCAAATCCGCCTACCTGGAGCGGCTGGGCGGCGAATCCGACGATGTGCTGCTGATTTCTGCTGCCGACAAGCTGTACAACGCCAAGTCCATTCTCGAAGACTATCGGTTGATCGGGGATGCGGTATGGGAGCGGTTCAAGCGCGGCGCGGATAAGCAGCTTGAGTATTTTCGAGCACTGCTCGCCGTCTTCCGTGCGCATCCAGGCAACAAAATTGTGGACGATTTTGAACGCGTGGTGCGCGAGCTTTCGGAACTCGTTCGCGCAAACTGATTTGTCCCCCGCATAATTCACATGTGCTGGCCTCGCGTTGACCGCTGCGGGTTGCTGCATCCGCTACTATGGATGCGATGCTCGTTCTTTCTGCAGCCGAGATGCAGGTATGCGATCGCGCCACTACGGAGCGGTTCGGCGTAGCTTCGATTGATTTAATGCGCGCGGCGGCGTCGGCCGTAGCAGTGTTTGCGCAGGAGAGGTTTCCTCAAGCGCAGCGAGTCACGGTCCTGTGCGGACGCGGAAACAACGGCGGCGACGGCATGATGGCGGCACGATTGCTGGCTGATGCGGGCCTCCGGGTCACGACCATTTTGCTGGGCGAACCTGACGGCTTGAAAGGCGATGCTGCTGTCGCATGGCGGGAACTCATCAGCCCGGAGCGTGGGACCATTCACGTTGTTGCAACGAATGAGCAACTTGCTCGCCTGCGTGATGCGCTCGAGACCGATCTGATTGTCGATGCCGTACTGGGCACCGGCTTTAAGCCGCCCATGAAGGGGCTTGCCCTCAATGCATTGGAGTGGGTACTGGGCTGCAAGGCTCCCGTGCTGTCGGTGGATTTGCCTTCAGGGTGGCCTGCGGACTCGACGGACTTTACGGCTGGTGCGCCAGTTTTTCCTTCGGATGCGGTGGTTACCTTCACCGCGCCCAAACCTGCGCATGTTTTCGGAAACCTGACGGGGAGTTGGGATCAGCCGGTTGTGGTGGCGCCCATTGGATCGCCGGATGCTGCGATTGTGTCCGCACTCAAGCTGGAGTGGGCTGGATCGGCCATGTCGCTGGTGCAGGCACCGCGCGCGGTGGACGGCAACAAAGGCAAATACGGACATGTGCTGGTGGTGGGCGGAACGTTTGGATCGGCCGCCGGCAAGGCCGGCGCACCCGCTATGACTGCGCTTGGAGCGCTTCGCATTGGAGCGGGCCTGGTGACCGCCGCAGTTCCTCTGCCAGCCATGGGCGTGGTCAGCTCGATCGCTCCAGAGTTGATGACCTGGGGTTTGGAGACGACTGCGGCCGGTGCTGTCGGTGAGACTCTGACGCAAGACAGAATCGAAGCTTTGATGGCTGGCAAGACGGTGCTGGCCATCGGACCCGGACTTGGGCAGTTGCCGGAGACGAGTCGCTTTGTAACAGAATTGCTTGCGGCCACAAAGATTCCTGCAGTCATCGATGCAGACGCGCTCAACATCCTGGCCCGGACACCGGAGATCATTCCCAAACTGGCGAGGGGGCGTTCGATCGTGCTGACGCCACACCCTGGTGAAATGGCACGTTTGACGGGAATGACAATCAAAGAGATTCAGGACAATCGGCTGGATGCTGCGCGCACCTTTGCCGAGCGTACCGGCGCCACCTTGGTGCTGAAGGGTGCGCGGACACTCATTGCTCATCCCGATGGCCGCATCCTAGTAAACACGACCGGTAATCCGGGTATGGCAAAAGGCGGAAGCGGAGATCTGCTTACCGGATTTATCGCCGGCATGATGGCGCAGTTTCCAGGCGATGTGCAACGAGCCATTGAGTCGGGGGTTTTTCTTCACGGTCTGGCTGCCGACCTGGCAGTACGAGCGGGTGATGAGCATACGCTGCTGGCGACAGATTGCTTAGCATTTCTTCCGCAAGCATTTCAGATATGCGGTTCGTACTTTCGCAATCAAGGCAAAAGCAGATATGGTTGGATACAGGGGATATCGCGCGACCGCGATCTCCGATGAGGTTCGGGCATGAATGATGGCACGCAAACTGCGGAGGGCAGGATGTACGAGTTCACGACCCAAAGCAGCGCGGATACGGTTGAAGTAGGTCGTAAGCTGGCACGCCTGCTTGAGCCACCGCAATTGCTGTTGCTTCGCGGCGAGTTGGGCACCGGCAAAACAACGCTGGTGAAGGGCATTGCCGAAGCCCTCGAAGCCGCGGAAGCCGACGAAGTCACGAGTCCCACGTTCACGTTGCTGCATGAGTACGACGGCACTCGCAACGGCAAGCCCTTAAAGATTTATCACCTTGATGTGTATCGCCTTGAAGTAGAGCGGCAGTTGGAAACACTGGGCCTGGATGAGTTGTTGACCCCCGATGCTCTGATCTTTGTGGAGTGGGGCGACAAGTTCAAGAGCATTCGCAAACGGGCAACGGGTGAAATCGTGATCGCAGCTGCAGGAGGCGATGCGCGCAAAATTACCGTCTCATTGAAGGACGAAGCTGCTTCAGCGAAGACGCGGAGTTCGTCGCCTGAGGGCAAGTGAGCAGAAAGCGCTCCAGCCGATGAACCGCTTTCCCATTGAACAAGTCCGACAAACGCTGGCTGGCGTGCTCGTTCGGTTCGGCATGGCCGGCGAGCGGGCCGAAACCTGCGCACGCCTTTTTGCCGAGGCTACCCGCGACGGCGTGTATACGCATGGCGTCAATCGCTTTCCGCGTTTTGTAGACACGATTCGAAATGGCAGCGTGAAGATCAAGGCAGCAGCGCAACGGGTTGCGGGTTTCGGTGCACTGGAGCGCTGGGACGGGAACCACGGCCCGGGAAACCTGAACGCGCTTGCAGCCATGGACCGCGCCATCGGCCTGGGACGCGAGCATGGCATTGGATGCGTTTCGCTTGGAAACACGAATCACTGGATGCGTGCAGGCGCTTACGGGTGGCAGGCCGCTGACGCCGGCATGATCGGCATCTGCTGGACGAACACCATGCCGAATCTTCCTCCTTGGGGTGGACTCGATCCTGTACTTGGCAACAATCCGCTAGTGTTTGCGGTTCCTCGCGCCAAGGGGCACGTCGTGCTGGATATGGCCATGTCGCAGTTCTCCTACGGCACGCTTGAGAGCTATCGTAAACGTGGCGAGCAACTGCCGGTCGAGGGCGGGTTCGACGAAGCGGGAAACCTGACGCGCGACCCCGGCGCAATTGAAAAATCATGGCGGCCGCTGCCGGTGGGCTACTGGAAAGGCTCGGGGCTTGCAATTGTGCTCGATATGATTGCAGCCGTAATGGCTCTGGGCCAGGCAACGCATCAACTCGCGCCCGACCCGCTGCTCGAAGTTGGAATTTCGCAGATATTCCTCACTATGAACCCGCAGGCGCTGGGAACTACCGCGCGGGCCGACCAGATTGCGGACGAAATTGTGGACTCGTTGCACAATGCAAGGCCGGTAGCGGAAGGCGAGCGCGTGCGCTATCCGGGTGAACAGACCTTGCGAGTGCGGGCAGAGAACGAAAAGCTTGGCCTGCCTGTGGAGCCGGCCGTCTGGGAACAGATTCTGGCAATGTGAGCACTTTGCCTGATTGCTGAAGCACTGTTTGCTGGACTTACGGCATCCTGCAGGTGCAAACTTGCTTTGTTCTGAGAATCGCGGTCCATAGCGAGATTACCAATTGGCCATAGCGAAGAATTGGAAATATTGGTTACGCACCCTGGGCTACCCGGAGAAGGAGCGTGCTCCGCGTCGTCGCCCGTCAGGGCTTGTCGCAATGTACGGTTCTCGCCAATCTCCAAAGCAGGCCTATGTCAAAACATTAAGCAGAACGGGCCTCTACCTTGAGACCGCAGATCGCTGGCCCATCAATGAATTGATCTCGTTGACACTGCAAAAAGACAGCGCTTCCGGTTCAGATTTTGAGATTGATGTCCAGGGGCGGGTTGCTTCCTATGGCGAAGACGGGGTGGGGCTGGAGTTCATGCTGCCCAAGGGCTTGGATCCTGGCATCTGGGAACATCTTATCGAGATCGCCGACGCTCCAACGGAATCGAAAGACGAGCGGGTCATCTTCAGAATGGTGCGAGCGATTCTGTTCTTGTATCGCTTGACTCCTTCCACCGCATCGGAACCTATTCACATGATTACGGGAGAACTCGACGAGTCCAGAACCAGGAACATCCTGGAAATCGCGCTGGCCGCTGAAAGGATGCTTGCTTCGCAGTCTGATGCAGACAAAATGCGCGCTCATCCAAATGTGGTCACGGACATTCTCACGAACGGCTCGTGGGTTGACGACGACTTGACCCGGCAACTCTGGGCTGGTTTGCTGATTTCATACTGCAACCCCGAGGGAAGCGACAAATCGAACCCGGAAACAATCGAACTGCTTGAGCAGCTTACTGCGAACCAGTCGCGCATCCTGATTGAAAGCTGCAGACGTGCGAGTCGAGAATCGGCTGACTCGACGCCTATCGTTATCTCATCCGAAGAAATGGTGCATATTACTGGCGTCTCCGATCTTCATCGTTGTGCGGCTGATGCATCGCTTCTGCACCACCACGGATTGCTGCAGCACAATTGCGATTTTTCTACGTATCTTCCTAAAACGAGCTTTGATATTACGCCCACTCATTTCGGCATGCAGCTGTTCGAGTTGTGCAAAGGACCTCTTGTGAAGAGCGCCTGAAGATTACCGGGAGGCTTGCGCCTGCAACTCTATTTTGATCGAGCTACATCGGCAGTTCTTGTCTGCGGTAGGTAAGCAACTAGAAGTATCTGTGCGCTTTGTTGCGCTCGCGCGTTGCGCCTGCGCTTGCTGGCCTGCTGCTCGGCTCGATCGGATGAGTAGGGCTCAGATAGAGGACGTGGCAATTCTCAAAAACACGGACTGCGGTACACACTGCGGTGACTCATGCACGGACGCCAATCCTTCGGCATGCCCGGTGCTCTGGCTGCAAGGCATCACGATTGGATGGATGCTGGTGGAGTGTGCGGTTTCGCTTTATGCGGCCGTGCGAGCGCACAGCATCGCGCTGTTTGCATTTGGGTCCGACAGCCTCGTTGAACTTCTTTCAGCCACGGTTGTGCTGCTGCAATTTGTTCCGCGGCTATCATTGTCGAAAGCCGCCGCCGAGCGTGCTGCTGCGATTCTGCTCTTCCTGCTTGCCACCGCAGTGGTGGGCATTGCAGTGCTGAACTGGAACGGGCCAACGGAGACGAGCTATCTGGGGATCTTCATCACGGCTGTCGCATTAATCGTTATGCCCGGCTTGGCATGGCTCAAGCGCAGGCAGGCGCGCGCAATCAGCAACCGTGCTCTGGCCGCGGATGCAACGCAATCGGCAACCTGCGCTTATCTTGCCGCAGTCACGCTGGTTGGATTGGCTGCGTTTGCAATCTGGCACATCGCATGGATCGACACAGTAGCCGCCTTGGCTGCTGTGCCGATGGTGATTGTGGAAGGAATCCGTACCTGGCGAGGCGAGGGATGCGGATGCGCGTGAGAGCGTTTTGCGGCGCTGTTTAGAATCCCATCACGTTGTAGCCGCAGTCGACGTACATGATCTCGCCGGTAATGGCGCTGCTCAGATCACTGGCGAGGAAGAGTGCAGCGCCGCCGACTTCGAGTTGATCGACATTACGGTGAAGCGGGGCACGCTCGGCGTGGGCGCGCATCATATCGCCGAGGTCGCCCACGCCGCGGGCAGCAAGCGTCTTGATGGGGCCGGCAGAGATGGCGTTGACGCGGATGTTTTTGTCGCCGAGGCTGAAAGCAAGATAGCGCACTGCGGACTCAAGTGCCGACTTGGCCAGAGCCATGACGTTGTAGTGAGGAACAACCTTCTCCGCTGCGTAGAAGCTGAGCGTCATGATGCTGCCGCCTTCGGTCATTAGCGGAGCAGCTGCGCGCGATACCGCGACCAGCGAGTAAACACTGACGTCCATTGCAACGCGAAAACCATCGCGGCTGGTATTAAGAAAATCGCCGCGCAGCTCCGAAGCGGGTGCAAACGCGACTGCGTGTACGAGGATGTCGATCTTCCCATACTTTTGCTTAATGGCGGCGAAAAGAGTCCCGATCTCGTCGTCGTTTGAAACGTCGCACTGGAAACCGGAGGCGCCGGGAAGTTCCTGGATCAGGCTCTCCGCTTCGAGCTTCATGCGTTCGTTCTGGTAGCAGATAGCCAGGTTTGCGCAGGCTTCGTGGAGTTTTTGGGCGATGCCCCAGGCGATAGAGCGCTTGTTGGCCAGCCCGAAGACCACGGCTGTCTTGCCTGACAAATCAATCATGCTTTCGGTAATCCTCCGTGGCGCGCCTCGGGTGTGAGGAAGGACGTGTCCACCGTTCTTTAGAATATCAGCCGCAGAAGCTGTATCTAAACGTTATCCGCCAAGATCTACAAGCGTGACTTTCCCGACGGGACGGCCCAGGAAGCGCGGCCCGAGCCGTTCGAACTTGTCTACGGAATCGGTGGCGAAGCAATGCACTTCAGTGTCTTCAGGGCTCACTTCCGCAGCTTGCGAAGTCTTGCATTGCAAAAGCGTGGCGGCTGCTTGAGCAGTGGATTCGGCCGAATCAATGACAGTAACGCCCGGCGTGACGGCATTTTCGAACCCACGGCGCAGCAAGGGATAATGCGTGCATCCGAGCACCAGCGTATCTGCTTTCAGGCCGTGCGCGGCAGCTTCTGCGCGCAGTTCGTTCAGGTAAATGTCGATGACCTCCGCAGTGACGGGATGGTTGGTCCAGCCTTCTTCAACCAGCGGTACCAGCAGAGGGCAGGCTTTCTCAATCGCGCGCAGTCCGTGTTCCTGGCACGCAGCCAAATAGGCGTGGCTGCGTACTGTAGCGTCGGTTGCAATCACCAGTACGTCGCCGGATTGTGAGGCTGCACGCGCGGCTTCTGCTCCGGGTTCGATTACGCCCAAAACCGGAACTGTGGGAACGGCTTCTTTGATTGCATCGAGCGCGAGAGCGCTGGCAGTGTTGCAGGCGATGACCAGAAATTCGGCACCCTGTTCGTTCACAAGGAACTGCGCGCTTTGTGCGGCGTAACGTGTGATGGTGCGACGCGATTTGGAGCCGTAAGGTAGCCGGGCCGTGTCGCCGATGAAGGCGTAGCGCGCCTGCGGCATATGTTGGATGAGAGAGCGTAATACGGTTAGCCCACCAAAGCCGGAATCAAAAACGCCGATGGTGGGAGCGGCCATGTTGCCATTCATGGATGTGTTCCCTCCGTGGGAACGGTGTCGGCTGTCAGATAGGTTCGCGTCAAATCCGCGTGCCCGGCGAGATCTGCGCGCGGCTGGCCGTCGACCAGAAAGCGTACTTCGGTGACATTCGGCAGGTTGTCGTGCAGCGTGGCACAGATTGAAAGGACAGTAAGGGTCTCGGTTTGAAGTCCCGAGGGATGGCTGGCAACAAAGGCGCCGGTGAGATTGACTACCGCGAGCTGGTTGCCAGATTTTGTATCTTTCGGAGCCGGATTGTTCGCGTGTCCAGCGGTGTCGCCTTCAGGAACGGGCAACAGGAAAACCTGCGCAATGCCGGTTGCGCCCCCGGTCACGGGGTGGGCGGCGTTCGGTAGTGCGTAAAGGTCAAGCAGCTTGCCAAGGATGACCTGGGCGCGCGCATTGGGGCTTGGCGGCAAAGGCAGGGATAGTACTTGGCTGCTAAGCGAGTTCTCCTGATCGTTGGCTACTATGAGCGTGGCCTGCTCTGTTGGCGCCACCTGTGGAGCCTGGGTAGGCGCGGAATCCTGACCCGCCAGCATGCGTTCATGCGCTCTGTTGCGCAGTTGCCAAAGAACTCCACCCATGATGATGGATCCGAGCAAGAGGATCACGAACAGCACCGTCTGGTGGCGCGGAATCACGGTCTTGCAACCTCCGCGGGCGAAGCGCTGGTGCCCCATCCGTTCGATTTCCACTCAAGAATCCCCGCTGCGAGGGCCTGCGCGATGCGCGCCTGGTAGTCGGGATCATCAAAGCCGCCGTTCTGCGTGGGATCTGCAGAGCTGTTCTTGCCGATCTCAACGGCTAGTGCGGGGCACGCCATGGAATCGATGGTCGGCAGATCGGTTCGACCCAGCGCTACATTCAAACCTGCGTGCGCGAGCGCGGAGTTGAGCACTCCTGCCAGCGCCAGGCTGCGCGTCACCCAGGCGGCTTGAGCGGTCTTCCAGGGAAGCATGGCTGCAGGATCGGCAGGCGTGAGCGACGAGGCATAGATGTGAACACCAGTACCGGCTTGGGATGCGTGCAGCGTCAGGCAGGCTTGCGCATGAGCGCGGTTTGCGATTTCCGCGCGTCGATCAGAATCGACCACTATGTCTGCTTCGCGCGTAGTGACAACCGAAACTCCACGCGCCGCCAGCAGCGAACGCAAACGTACGCTCAGGGCCAGGGTGTAGATCTTCTCAAATTGCATCTGGCTGGAGGCATCGCCAAGGCGACCGCCCGTCTCGGTTCCTCCATGCGACGCATCAAGCACCACGACGAAGCGCTGCGCGGGAGCGGCTGGAGTCTGCGCCTTGCATCTACCCGGCTCAAGCAGGGCACTTCCCAGTAGCGCCAGCGCCACCAGAGTTGCGGCGTAGAGCCCACCCGGCCGTGTCGCTCTGGAAAAACCCTGCCCCCCCGCCATCGCACGGGATCTCTTGCTGCCGGAATAGGGCACGGGTTCCGGCATTCCCTTACTCCAGTGAATAGATGGTCAGGCCGCTGAGCAGTTTCGGGAAGAAGTCAGTGGACTTCTGCGGCATCACATCGCCGGCAAACGCAACTTCACGGAGTTGCTCCATGCTGACCGGGTTGGTGAGGAACGTGACATCGGCTTCGCCGCGCCGCACCTGGTCAACTGCCTCAGAGGCATCGCGCAGGTATCGGATGTTGGTCTGCTCACGAACCTTTTCTGCATCGAGCCCGAGGAGGCGATCGAGGATGATGGAATGCAGGTGCGTCAAATCGAGATTGCGCTGGCGATCGGGAACGTCGGCGAGAGCTTTGCTGATCGCTTCCAACTTCGATGTGAGCAGGAAGTCTCCATCGCGAGTCACGGCCACAAATGCCGGTCCCTTTTGCGCGCCCAGCGTCTTGATGTAGCCGTTGGCATCGGCGGTTGGCAGCTTTTGCACCGTGAAGAATTGCTCCGCCGCGCGCAGAAATCCGGCCGGCTCAAATCCCTTCAGGCTGTGCACGACCCGATGAGTGGGCAGAATCACCAGGCCATCGGAATCCATATTCACAAAGGTCATCATCACCGCGGCCTCAGGAAAAGCTGGCTGTGGCAATTGCGATGAGTTGGTCTCGGTGTGAACCGGTGACGCGGGGGCATGTTCCTTGGCGTAATTGAGCGCCGTCTCATAGCGGTGGTGGCCGTCGGCAATGATGAGCTTTTTGTCGTCCATCGCGGCGACCAGCAGGTTGATCGTCGCCGGATCGCTGATGCGCCAGATGCGGTGCAGTACGCCGTACTCGTCAGTCACTTCGCCTTCGGCGGGGCCAAGATCGTCGTAAAGGATCGATTCCACGCTGCCGGCCGGGTCAGAGTAGAGCATGAAAATCTGCCCAAAGTGTGCGCGTGTGGCCTTCAACAGGTTCAGGCGGTCACCCTTCGGCTTCGAGAGGGTCTGCTCATGACGGAAGACGACCTGATCAGCGTACTCATGCAGCTTGCCTAGCGCGATAAACCCCCGGCGCTCCTTTACCGTGTCGGTTCCTGGCACCGTAAAGCGCTGCGAATAAGCAAAAACGCACGGATCTTTCTCTTGCGTTAAAACGCCCTGTTTGCGCCACGCGTTAAGGTCTCGGGCGGCACGACTATAAACACTTTCTCCGCGCTCGGCATCGAACAGCTCAGGCAGTCCAAGTATTATGCGGACCAAGTTGTAAGGACTGCGCTGATAGTAAGCCTGTTGCATCGCCGGTGAAATTTTGTCGTAAGGCTGTGTCACGGCGTCTTCAAGTCGGACGACTGAGGGGTTGTATCGCCAAGCGCGAAAGGGAAATATGCGAGCCATTTGCTGGGTGTTGCTCCCGGAAGAAGCGGTTGGATTTGCGCGCTGAGTACCGCTTTCTGAGACTGCGGGTCAGCAACGCACTAAGGTCGATTGTATCCCAACTGTCGCCGCATCATCGTTTTCGCAACTTGCAACCTGCTGACGGATTCTGGTTTATGAGAACAACACGAATTCTCGGGCTGCTGGAGACAAATTGATGACCAGTCCGTGACGCCAAGCGTCGATTGATCATGTTAATATCGCCTCCAATCTTTTGGTGAAGGGGAAGATGACCAGAGTCCCAATCGAAAGCATCTGCAGGGGCAGGCAAATTGGCGTGCGTCTGTCAGGCTGCGGACCCAGCCTCCGGGGATTTTTGCTGCTTTCGGTGTTGCTGGGCTTGGCTTTTCCACTGCTGGCCCGAGCGCAGGAGGACCAGCTCAACAAGGTACATGTAGAGCCTCCACAGAGCACCACGGCACCCACAACCGGGGCGCCGAAAGGTGCGGAAGCTCCGGCCCAGACCGGCCCTGGGGCGCTGAAAGTTCGCCCCGGTTCCTTCATTCGCATGAATGTTGATCTGGTGCTCGTACCGGTGACCGTAACCGACCCCATGAATCGGCTCGTGACCGGCTTGGAAAAGAGTGATTTCCAGGTTTACGAGAACAGCCGAGAGCAGTCGATCCGTTCCTTTGCGTCTGAGGACGCCCCGGTTTCCATTGGCATCATCTTTGACCTTTCCGGTTCCATGACGTCAAAGCTGCTCAGGGCAAAAGAGGCGATTCTGCAGTTCGTAAAGACCGCAAATCCCCAGGACGAGTTTTTCGTCATAGGATTTAACGACAGGCCGGAACTAATTGAGGATTTCACCAGCTCTGTCGAAGATATCCAGGCGCGGCTGGCCACCGTGCGCAGCGGACACCGGACCGCGCTGCTGGACGCCATATATTACGGCGTGCAGAAGATGCGGGACGCGCGACACGAACGCAAAGCGCTGCTGGTCGTTTCAGACGGCGGCGATAACCGGTCGCGCTACACCGAAGGAGAAGTGAGAGCAGAGGTTCGCGAAGCAGACGTGGAGATCTACTCGATCGGTATTTTCGATCCGTACGCACCTACGCCTGAGGAGCGCACAGGCCCGCAATTGCTTGCTGACATCAGCGAAGTGACCGGCGGGCGGCTCTTCCGGGTTGACGATATTGATGAACTTGGCGACATAGCCGAGAAGATTTCAACTGAACTGCGAAACCAGTATGTGATCGGATACAGGCCCCAGGACCTTAACCGCGACGGTAAGTGGCGTAAAGTGAAGGTAAAGGTGAATCCTCCCCCGGGGCTGCCACCACTGACTGTCTATGCTCGAACCGGCTACTATGCGCCTTTGCAATAACGCGATCCTCGCGGCCCTTCTGGCCGGCGCAGTGGTTATGCTGCCGGCACAACAACAGCCAAAATCCCCCTCTCCAAGCGCGCAAGCGCCAGCCGCGCGGCCCGTTCCGGCACAGGCTCCCCCACTGACAGAGGACACGGATCCCGTTCGCTCGCCCGACATTACCGCGCCGGCCACCGATAACGGCTCCCTGAAGAAAGAGGGCAGCGGTTACGTGCTGCGCGCCGACGTGGAAGAAGTGGTGCTGAACTGCACGGTGCTCGATGGTTCAAAGATCGTCCAGGATCTGAAGAAGGAAAACTTTAAAGTCTCGGAAGACGGGGTTCCGCAAAATATCATCAGTTTCCAGCACACCGATCTTCCTGTTTCCATTGCGTTGGTGATCGATAACTCGGGATCGATGTACAAGAAGCGCCCCTCGGTCAACAAGGCGGCCCTCGATCTGGTTCAGGCCTCGAATCCGCAGGACGAAGCCTTCGTAGTGAACTTTTCCGACGAGGCCTTTATCGACCAGGAATTTACTTCGGACATCAACAAACTGCGCGACGGGCTTTCACATATCGACTCCCGCGGTGGGACGGCGCTTTACGATGCGGTAGTAGCCTCGGCAGACAAACTGGTGGCCGACGCCAGGCGGCCCAAGCAGGTGCTGGTGATCATTACCGACGGTGAAGACAACGCTTCGACACTGAACCTGGAGCAGACAATCCGACGTGTGCAGGAGCTCTCCGGGCCAGTGATCTACTCGGTCGGGCTGTTATTCGGCGATGAGTCGAGCCGCGCCGATATTCGCCACGCCCGGCGTGCTCTTGAATTGCTCTCTACGGAAACGGGAGGCATCGCTTACTTTCCCAGGTCAATGGAGCAGGTCGATCAAATTGCCGCCGAGGTTGCGCGCGATGTCCGCAGCCAGTACACCATCGGCTACCGCTCAACCAAGCCGAGCACGGAGCCTGGATTCCGCCATGTACAGGTGACGGCCGAACGTCCTGGCTCAAGCAAGCTCACGGTCCGCACGCGCACTGGCTATTTCCCCGCGACGCCCCGGGCTAAGAAGCATGCAGTTGCCAATTGAACAAAATCAGCGAATTGGCAAGCTGGCGCGCCACTTGCGGGTCGGGTTCGCAGGTTAGCTGCTCTTCGCGCTCCGGCACGATAAGCTAGAAGGTAGGAGCTAAGAGCTACAAGCTAACCATGTCCCCATACAAATACTCGACCCTCGCTGTGCATGCCGGGCAATGCCCAGATAAGCAAACTGGCGCGGTGAACGTGCCACTTTATCTTTCTTCCACATTTGAGCTAACCGGTATCGGTACGGACCGCGGCTGGGATTATTCGCGCGCCGGCAACCCTACTCGTGACGCGCTTGAGACAGCACTTGCTGCCCTTGAAGGCGGCACCAGCGCGCATGCTTTTACCAGTGGAATGGCGGCAATCGCCGCGCTCATGGCCATGCTGAAAGCCGGCGACCACGTCGTCTGTTCGCGCGACGTATACGCAGGCACTGTGCGGCTTCTGGACCAGATTGTCAGCGGCTACGGAATCCAGATTCAATACGTCAATACCAGCGATCTGAAGGCCGTTGAAGCAGCCATGCGCCCGAATACGAAGCTGGTGCACATTGAGTCGCCCAGCAATCCGCTGATGGTGCTTACCGACATTGCCGGGGTGGCAAAGATTGCGCACGCAGGCGGAGCCGAGGTCAGCGTCGATAACACCTTCCTTTCTCCGGCATTGCAGAGCCCGTTGGCTTTGGGTGCCGACATCGTAATGCACTCAACTACCAAGTACCTCAACGGCCACTCAGATGGCTTGGGCGGAGCGCTGATTGGCTCCAAGCCCGAGCACAAAGATCGCTTTCTGCTGGTGCAGAAGGCGGCCGGTGGCGTCATGTCGCCATTTGAGTGCTTCCTGGTGCTGCGCGGCATTAAAACGCTGCCCCTGCGTGTTCGGCAGCACGAAGAAAACGGGCGCGCGATTGCCGAGTACCTTTCGACACACAAGAAGGTTAGCAAGCTTGCGTATCCCGGATTGAAGAGCCATCCGCAATACGAACTGGCCTGCAAGCAGCAAAAAGGCTTCGGCTCCATGATGAGCTTCGAGCTGAAATCGCGTGACGAAGCTGCGCGCTTCATGGCTGCGATCAAGATCTTTATCAACGCGGAGTCGCTTGGTGGCGTGGAGTCGCTCGCTTCGCACTCGGCAACCACGACGCATGGTTCGGTGAGCGAAGAAGTGCGCCAATCGATGGGCATCAACGAGGGACGTATCAGGCTCTCCATCGGCATCGAAGACAAAGAAGATTTAATTGCCGATCTGGATCAGGCGTTGACGGCAGTTTAAACGGCAGCTTGCAGCCTTCAGCTTTCTGGTGCGCAAGCGTTCAAGTGGGGCGAGACCCGGTTGAGGGCTGAAAGCTGAGAACTTAGTGCCCGACTGGCGCTTGCTGCAGCTTCTTTGGCCGCCGCATGATGAATGGCAGCGGAATAAGCAAGCCGGTGAGCGCCACCATCACCCAGATCACGTCCACATAAGCCAGCAGCCGAGCCTGGATCAGCGCCATGTCGTAGATCTGGGCTCCCGCATGTTGCAGGGCGTCGGGGGCTGCGCTGCCGCGAATTCTCCATGCGCCTTCGAGAGCCCTGCGCATTGCCTCGAACGGCGGATTACCGGGAACGGTATGCGCCGATAACATAGCCTGATGTTTCTGGCTGAAGCGCGCCAGCAGCGTTGTAACAAAGCTGATTCCGACGCTGCCGCCGAGATTGCGCATCAGGGCTGTCAGGCCGCTGACCTCGTTGTACTTCTCCTGCGGAATGCCTGCGTAACAGAGCGTGTTGATAGGGATGAAGAGGAACGGCAGCCCGAGCGCAATCACGATGCGCCAGCTTACCGCCATGCCGAAGCTGATGTTCAGATCGATTTGCGTCATGCGAAACAGGCCATATGTTGTAATTGCAAAGCCAGTCGCAACCAGGACGCGCGGATCGAATTTGGGAGCGAGTGCTCCGGCCACGGGGAACAGCAGCATCAGCACCAATCCGCCGCTGGAGACAGCCATACCGGCCTGTCGCGCAGAGTAGCCCATGATCTCCTGCAGAAACTGGGGGATGAGCACAGTGCTGGAATAGAGCGATATGCCGACCGTGAACATCACAAGCTGCGTCATGCCGACATTGCGTTGCATAAACAGGTGCAGGTCGAGAATGGGGTGTTCGACTATCAGTTCCCGCGCGATGAAGACGATGAGCCCAACTACGGCAACCACAAAGCAGGTGACAATGAAGCTGGAACCGAACCAGTCGTCTTCCTGGCCCTTGTCGAGCATGATCTGCAGCGCGCCGATAGCCACGACCAGCAGCCCGAGACCCCAGTAATCAATCTTGATTCGGCGCTTGCGGATTTCCTTCACGTACGGCGGATCTTCAACGACGCGGTTGGTCAGATAAAGCGAGAGAATGCCCACCGGAATGTTCAGGAAGAAGATCCATCGCCATACGTAGTTGTCTACGATCCATCCGCCGACGGTCGGGCCGATGACCGGCGCCATCACCACCGCTACCCCGTAAACAGCGAAAGCCATGCTGCGTTTTTCCGGGGGAAACGTATCGGCAAGGATGGATTGCTCGCTGGGCTGCAATCCTCCACCCGCCGCGCCCTGGATGACCCGGAAGAACACCAGCATGGTGAGCGTAGGCGCCAGGCCGCACAGCAGCGAAGCAAGGGTGAACAGAAACACACACGTCATGTAGAAGCGCTTCCGGCCCATGCGATTTGCGATCCAGCCGCTGATGGGTAGAACCATGGCGTTGGCCACCAGGTAGCTGGTAAGTACCCATGTGGCTTCATCTCGACTAGCGGAGAGCGAGCCGCCGATGTGCGGCATGGCAACGTTAGCGATGGAGGTATCCAGGGCCTCCATGAAGGTGGCCATGGTGACGGTAATGGCAATGACCCAGGGATTCGCGCGGGGGCGCCACGTGTCATGGAAAGAGGCTGATTGGGCCGCCGTCGCCAGGGGTGATCCTCACTTACGCTGGAGTTTCTCTTTGCCGGGGAATTCCTCTGGCTTTCGAGCCCTCGGCAGGGGTCAATTGATGCCTGGTAAGTTGCGCTGACATCAGATTACCGGAAACCGGGGGTGGGCTGGCGATGCTCCACCACTGGGCTTGGGATCAATAAATCCGTTGGTCTGTGTCATGCTGAAAGGGATATGGGAGAACGGATGCATCGTGGTGGGCTCATGCAGCCGGGCGGGCTAATGCTGAGTATTGACACGTGTGGTCCCTCGGGTTCGGTGGCGTTGGGCCGGCTTGCGGGACGCGACCTGGAGGTTCTAGGCCAGACCGAGCTTGCCGGCCGCACGTACTCATCTACTCTGGTGTCTGCGGTTGCCGAATTGCTTAAGGGCAACGGCGTGTCACTCAGCGATTTGGGCGGCATTATCGCCCTAAGTGGGCCAGGGAGCTTTACCGGGGTTCGCGTGGGATTGAGCGCAGTTAAAGGGCTCGCCGAAGGTGGACAGATCCCCGTGGTTGCCATTTCGCGGCTGCTGGTGCTCTCGCGGAAGGCCGAGGTGCCCTCGTGCGCGCTGGATGCGCACCGCAGTGAGGTGTTTCTGCGGGCCGAGGAGATGGGGCAGGCGCCCAGAGAACTGCTGGCTGGCGAACGCGAACTGGCCGCGATCAATCCGGTGCCGGTTCGGGTGGCTGTGTGCGACGATGGCGCCGCAGTTCTGCTGCAGAACGCATGGCCATCGACGCAGATTGTTCGCTGCGCCGCACCTCTGGCCAGCGATGCGCTCCGGCTGGGCGAATCGCGCCTGATTGCGGGGCCGGTCGAGGACCTTGCGCTGCTCGATGGTCATTATCTCCGGCGATCCGATGCAGAAATCTTTGGCGAAGCCACCGCGGCGGGGCAGAAGCGGTGATCAACCCAGATGTTGCGGCAAAATTCGCCGTGCGAAAGATGTGTCCCGCGGACCTGGAGCAGGTGATGGCGATTGCCGCTGGCCTGAAAGACGCGCCCCATTGGCCACAGTCTGCCTATATCGCCGCCCTTGACGCGGGTTTCTCGCCTCGCCGTATTGCTCTGGTGTTCGCCGATGCTCAATCTGATAGCGTCGCCGGGTTTGCCGTGGCTATCCTGCTCCCACCGCAAGCGGAGCTTGAGTCGATCGGCGTTCGGTCGCATGAACAGCGGAAGGGAATTGGATCAAAACTAATTGGGCGGCTTGTCCATGAACTCAGACTGGCCGCAGTGAGCGAGTTGATGCTGGAAGTACGCGCTTCCAATCTGGCCGGCATTGCTTTTTATCAGGCACTCGGTTGGTCTCAGTCCGGGGTACGGCCGCGATACTATGCTGATCCAGAAGAGGATGCGATCCTGATGAGCCTTTCCCTCGGCTGATTCGTCCAATCAATAACAATTCGGATTACCGATACAGATCGCGGCCCGCTGGTTGTGATTACAGTCACAGGTGATGTGATCACAACGCGAAATTCACAGAAACCTCTGGTTTAGGCAATTTCCCCCCTTGCGAGTTGCCCTCTGACGGCGATATATCTAAATGTTCCTTAACACTCGGAGGTGCTTGATGGATGAAGTAAAGGATGCCACGCTGGGCGCAGAGATCGATCGTCTCCATGCCGAACACCGTCGTTACGCTCAGCGGTTGGAAGAATTGCTTCAAAAGCCCTACTTAAGCGAGGATGAACAGCTTGAGGAAGTTCGCCTGAAAAAGCTGAAGCTACATGCGAAGGATCTGATTTTCGCGCTCGAACGTAGAGCACCCGCAATAGCTTAAGTTCGCAGGCAGTTAGCCTTCCCGAGCACCGGGCCCTGATCTGACGGCCGCGCAAGCGGCGTGTGTACTTCTTTGTGTGCCTGAAGATTGCGCGATATCAGTTGTTGCCGCGCGGCCGGTGGCGGATAACCGTATAATCATCCTTGGGACAATGGTTTGTGATGGTTATATCTACGGTTTGAGCCTTACGGCAGTGGCTGCGGCCATTATGTGGGCCACAGGCACTTGGGCTTGGGCCATTGTGCCCCTGCTGCTGGCGCTCTTTTTCCTGTGGTTTTTTCGCGATCCCGAACGGCTGGTTCCAGCCGGCAACGGTCTGATCGTATCGCCGGGCGACGGCCTGGTCACCGAAACAGCAAGGATCGACACGCCTGACGGTCCAAAGCAGCGCATCAGCATCTTTCTAAGCGTTTTTGATGTCCACGTAAACCGCTCCCCGATCAGTGGCGTCCTAAGCCGTGTGGAATACCAAAAAGGTTTGTACCTCAACGCCATGAATCCGGCCTCTGCCGAACGCAATGAGCAGAATGTGGTTACGGTTCGTGGAGAGGGTTACACCGTCACCTTCAAACAAATTGCCGGCCTGCTGGCCCGCCGCATCGTCTTTAATTTCCAAGAGGGTGATGTGGTGCAGCGCGGACAGCGCGTGGGTCTGATCAAATTCGGTTCGAGAGTCGACGTGCTGATCCCCCCCGAAGCGGCCCTGCAGGTGAAAGTGGGCGAGCGCGTAAAGGGCGGTTCAAGTGTGCTTGCTGCCATGCCTGAGGCCATGACGATGGTGGTAGAGCCTGCGGAAGCGGTCTCTCTTGGCGCCGCAGTCCCCGATCTACCCGGGGGAGTTCGCGCTTGAACTTTCAGCAATCATTTCGCGATCCCAGTCGAGCCGAGGAGCGGCGTGCACGTTTGCATCGCGGCATGTTCTTGCTGCCTTCGCTGTTTACGTCGATTAACATCGGCGCGGGCTACTGGTCCATTACGCAAACCCTTGCATCCATCAGTGGCAACGCGCAGTCGCACCTGGATCTTGCAGCGATCGGGATTCTGTTTGCGATTCCGTTCGATGCGCTCGACGGCCGCATTGCCCGCATGACCAATACCTGCAGCGATTTCGGCAAGGAACTGGATTCGCTCGCCGATGTGATTACGTTTGGCGTGGCTCCAAGCCTGCTGGCGTTTGTCTGGGGTTTTCACTTTCTGCCGGATTCCATTTCTGCCGCGTTGCGACAGCACGTTTCGCAAGCAGGTGCGTTTGTCTGCTTCCTGTTCCTTTTGAGCGGAGCATCGCGCCTGGCGCGCTTCAACATCTCGCATGACGCGCAGCCCCGCAATCCAGGCCGCCCGGGGCGCAAGTATTTCGTCGGAATGCCCATACCAGCAGCAGCCGGTTTGCTGGCATCGAGCGTGCATCTCTGCTACGGGATTCCGAATCAGTACTGGTGGATTGCTATTCCGTGGCTGATTCTGGTGGGCCTTACCGGCTTCCTGATGGTGAGCACCTGGCGCTTCTGGTCAGCAAAGGAAATCAATTTCTCGCAGAGCCATCCGTTCCAGATGCTGGTGCTGGTGGCCATCATCATGTACGTGTCGATCCGTTATTCGAATGTGGTGCTCTTTGTAATCGCATTGGCATACATGTTCTCGGGCATATGGGCGCGAGCTGCCTATTCGTGGTCGCGGCGGCGGCGCATGATGCCCCTTGCGAAGCATCGCAGCCACTCGGATGCAGGCGTGGCCGATCCCGAGACGGACGAGAATCTGGACAAGCGGGATTCAATCAGGTTTCTCTAAATTTCCAAACGAAGGATCGCTGTGTACAAGATTGCAATTGCCGGAGCCTCTACGCTTCTGGGCCGTGAGTTGAAGGACGTGATCTCAGAGTCGCCGCTGGCGGCCGCCACGTTTGTGCTGCTTGATGAAGCAGATGCCCGCGGACAACTGGACCAGATTGGAGACGAGGTCACATTCATCCAATCCATCGGGCCAGACGCTTTTGAGCGCGTTGATTTTACATTTCTCTGCGGCAGTGAAGGACTCACGCGCAAGCATTGGACTCAGGCATTGCGGTCCGGCTCCACTGTTCTTGATTTGAGCGGCGCACTCGACCAGGAAGCGGGCGTGCTTGTGCGTGCGCCGTGGCTCGGGTCTGAAACAGCAGCAGCAGACCTGTTCACCCCCGCCGTTGTCCCCGCGCATCCCGCCGCCGTCACACTCGGCTTGCTGCTTGAGCGCGTGCAGCAAACTGCTCCGGTTCACTTTGCCGCCGCCACCGTGATGATTCCGGCTAGTGAGTTCGGGCGCGGCGCAATGGATGAGCTTCATCAGCAAACGGTGAGCCTGCTGAGCTTCCAGAGCTTGCCTCGCGCAATTTACGATGCGCAGTCAGCTTATAACCTGTTAGGCGGCCTGGGCGAAAGTGCCACCATCGAACTCACCAACCTCGAGGCGCGCATCCGCCGCCATTATGAATCGCTCTCTGCCGGGCGTTGGCCCAAAGTGGCGCTGCAACTTGTTCTCGCGCCCGTCTTTCACGGCTTTGCGTTTTCCATTCTTGCCGAACTCGAACGTCCCGTTGAAATTTCCGCGCTCGAAGAGGCACTGAATGGAGAGCACGTCGACCTGGTGCTTGAAGATACTGACTCGCCCTCGAACCTGGCGGCCACCGGGCAGAATGATGTGCTGGTGCGCTTGCGTCCAGAGAAAACCGGCCGCAATCCCAATGAGACTTCGCGGGTCTGGCTGTGGGCAGCCTCTGACAATCTGCGCCTGAATGCGCAGAACGCCGTCGAATGCGCGCTCGATCTCCGCAGGCTGCGGCCGCAGGGAACTGTGCAGTAGAACGGGCTTTCAAACTGCAACTATGACCAAAATGCTTGCTTGATTTGGAAACCCGCCGTGCCGCACATGTACCGTGCACGGGGCAGGCGATTTCAAGATCCGTCAGTCGCGATGAGCACCCGAACACGCTATCTGGAATTCAAACCCGCTCAGTGCGGATGGTCCGAAGACCACAAAATATTCGCCGTTATCGAGAGGGTTCTGGGGTTCGATCGTGTAAACAGCATTCGACAGGACATGAAACCTGAGCGGAATCTCTTCGCGTGCGGTAAATCCCGGCCGAAAGCTGAGGGCAGACCAACCCGAGGTAACCTGAACCAGTCTTGTGTTGTGCTTCTTGTCCGCTCGCACCAGGTGGACCGACTGGGCATCAGGCTTCGAGGCATCCAACGCGGCTGCTATATGGCTCACATAAAAGAGTGGCATCCGATTGGCCGGAGATTGAATCGCCCTGCTGAATGGAAAAACACTGACAATGCCGGACGACATCCAGGGGATGAAGCCTCGCCAGCGGTGAGTCAGATTCTGAGAATCCGCATAGATATGATTCAGTCCGACGAATCCCTCGGCATCGTCATAAAAAGCCACGGTGACACCACCCCGAGGAGGAGGGATCTGCTCCAAGACAGCCGTTGAAACCTCATCCGATTGCAATTTGCAGCTTCTGTCCTGGGCAGGAAACTGAGGAACAAGGCTCACCAGCCCCATGAATAACAGGATTCCTCTGCATCTACGGACATTCGAAACGCATTTTGCCAGCATCTTCAACATTCGCTGCATCCGAACCTCTGCAACATTGGTAACTCATCGTGCATTGGTTCGACAATTGGTGACAATCAGTTCGCAGGGGATCGCGCCAGCTGGCCCGGGTGCCGGAGGAAAGTTAGTTCACTCCTGAAAGCGGGTGTCCCGCGGTCCCGATTGTGATATCCGGGATACCAAAAGACCGGATGTGCCACGAATCTGATCTTTCTCTACTTGTAAATAACGGCGGGCGCCATTCAGCGCGTCCAGTTCACACTACCTCATCAGTCTTGTCATGTTGGGCGACCGAAACGAAGCGCAGGGAGCCGAACATCTGCGGTTGCGTCTCGCTCGATCTACACCGTCCCAAACGCAATGCCGCATCAACTGCTCGAGTCGAGAATTAGGAGCAACCGCAGACCTTTCGTCGTTTCGCTCCTCAAGATAACAGTGCAGGAGGAATAGAGGCGGTGAGTGGGTAAGGACGCGCTGTATGTTCGGCCACCCGGAAGTTGTGTTTCGGTAAACAGAGCACAGCGTTGCTCCGGCTACTTGCCACCGCAGCGTTCCCATAGCTGTTCGATGAAGGCATCGGTCATGCCCGCAATATAGTCTGCAACTGTGCGCGCGAGGCCCTGGGTGGGAATCTGTGCGCGATGATCCTCCGGCAGCAAACTGGGATCGTCCAACAGAAATCCGAAGACGCTCTGGACTACATACGCTGCGCGCTCGTGCAGTTCTTCCATCCCCGGGGAGTTGTAGAGGTTCGCATACAGAAAGTTTTTGGTCGTGGCTCGGGCGCTTTCCATCTCAGTGCTCAATCCAGCCAGTCTTGCGGGTGCGCGCCGGATATCCTCGAGCGTGGTTGCGCCCTGTGCGGCCACGCGAGCGCGAACCTCATTCAGCAGATCGGTCACAAACGCATTCAGCAGGCGACGTAACGCATCATAGACTGCAAGCTTTGGCGCTCCTGAAGGGTAGCTGCGCAGTGCCTCGTCATGGAACTCGCGAAACAGCGGAACAGACTGGCGCACAGCATCGAGCGATAGGATTCCGGAATCGAGGCCGTCGTCAATATCGGCGGTCAGGTAAGCAATCTCGTCGGCCAGATCGATTAGCTGCGCTTCGAGAGGAGGGAACTGGTCGAGAAAGAATTCGGCAAGTTCGGGATGAAGTTCGTTCGAGTAATCGCGCGAATGCTTCACGATGCCTTCGCGAACTCCCAGCGTCAGATTGAGACCGCGAAATGCCGGATAGCGTTCTTCAAACCACGTGACAATGCGCAGCGCATGAAGATTGTGATCGAAGATGAGCCCGTGGTCGCGCAATCCGGTATCGAGAGCTTTTTCGCCGGCATGCCCGAACGGCGGATGACCGATATCGTGAGACAGTGCCAATGCTTCAGCCAGTTCAGCGTTCAAGCCGAGGGCGCGTGCCAATGTCCGCGAAATCTGCGTCACCTCCAGGGTGTGCGTCAGGCGGCTGCGAAAATGGTCGCCCGACGGCTCGCCTGCAATACGGGTAAACACCTGCGTTTTCCCGGCGAGGCGACGAAATGCGCGGGTGTGCAGAATACGCGCCGCGTCGCGTGCAAATGGCGTGCGGTAAGGATGCGGAGGCTCCTGGTGGGTGCGCCGAGCGAGTTCGCTTCCCGGTTCGCCGGACACAGCAATCCCGGCAGCCAGCGGAGTGGTGGGTTGGCGGTTCATCTCCATCTTGATTCGATTCTCAAGGCTGTTTTGTTTCTCAAGCAACATAGTGTAGTAGTTCACGTCTGGTTATACCGCAGAGGGGGACATGACCGCTGAGATTGTGTTCCCAGTCACGATGATTCGCAAAGAGGCGGTGCTATAAATCTCTTTCGCCCAGTCCGATCCGTGGACAACACCCGGAAAGCAGGAGTAACATGCCGCCGGATTTCTGTAAGGCACCGGCGCGGAGACGAAAGCGGCGCGGCAGGATATGCTTGTCCGTTGAAATACTTTGAGACTTCTGCAAGGGGGGTAGAGATGAAAACGATTAAGATAGCAGCGTTGGCACTGGCAGGCGTGGGATTGATGTTCGCATCCGGGTGCGGCCGTCACAGTAAAAAAGAGGTGTACTACCTGATTTCGGTAAACTCCTCAATTCCCTATTGGCATACGCTGGCGAGCGGATTTAACCAGGCAGCCGCGGAATACAAAGTGACGGCGAGAGTCGTCGGACCGGATAACTATGATCCGCAGGCTGAGCTTGCCGAGTTGCAGAAAGCCGTGGCGGCAAAGCCGGCGGGCATTCTCGTTCAGGCTGCTGATGCCGCTGTGCTAAAGCCTGGTATCGACTCCGCCATTGCCGCAGGCATTCCGGTCATCACGGTCGATTCGGACTCTGAAAACAGCCGCAGGATGTACTTCATCGGCACAAACAATCTTGAAGCCGGCAGAATTGGTGGCAAGCATCTTGCGCAGAAGCTTGGTGGAAAAGGCAATGTCGTCTTTTTCTCCTTCACCGGTCAACCCAACCTCGATGACAGACTGCAAGGCTTCAAGGATGCACTGGGCGCGTATCCCGGCATGAGCATTGTTGAGGTGGTGGATGTTAAGTCAGACAGGAATAAGGCCTTTGATCGCACGCGTCAGCTTGCAGAACAAAGCGGCGCAAAAAAGATCGATGCGTTTGTCAGCCTTGAGGCTACGTCAGGCAAGATGATTTCCGATGCGGTGAAGCGCTCGAATGTAAGTGACCGCCTTGTGATGGGCTGGGATGTAGGCCAGGATACGCTGGACGAAATAAAGTCCGGCGGTATCGAAGCGACGATTGCGCAAAAGCCCTTCACCATGGGCTACGTTGGTCTGAAGGCGCTCGACGAAGTATTCCACAACCCGCCGGCTCAGCTTAGCAAGGACAATACGGCGGACCTGTTCTCGCATTATCCGGAGTTTGTGGATACGGGCACTTCGCTCGTGGATAAGAGCAACGTGGACGCCTACATTACGGCTGCGGCGGGCAAATAGCGGCTTGATTTAAGGCACTGCTCAGACGAAGAACGGCGGCTTCCATGATGGAAGCCGCCGTTCGGTTTCATGCTGGATTTGCGGTTAGTAGGGCTTGGGCTGGCCGATCGCGGTGTCCTTGTTGGCCAGCTTCATCCGTGCGGCATCCAGCTTTTTCTGTACCTTTGCCGCGTCTCCCGGCTCGACATCGGCGGGAGCAGCTTTTGCAAACTCGGCGATCGAAAGCTGCCATTGTTCTGCAGCCTGGCGAATCCGGCCTGTTTTTTCGTATAGATCGCCCATATGCTCGTGCACGGTGGGATCGGTCTGGTTGCGCGCCACGGCCTGGCGCAGGTTGCCTTCCGCCAACTCGTACTCGCCCATCTTGAAGTAGACCCAGCCCAGCGAATCGAGATACGCGCCGTTCCAGGGCTCCTGGTCCACAGCTTTGCGGATCATCTTCAAGGCTTCCGGCAGATGCATACCTTTATCGGCAAGCATGTACCCGAGGTAATTTAGAGTCATTGCATTGGAGGGATCAAGGTCCAGCGCTTGGCGGAAGAACTGTTCGGCCTGATCAATGTGTTTTTGCCGCTCGGCGAGCTCGCCGCGCAGGAAGAGCAGATAAAGCTTGTCTTCCTTCTTGGTGCTCAGCGGCTCAGCCTTATCAAGCGCCTCCTCAGCCTCCTTGTACCGTCGCAGGCGTACATCAATTTGGGCGTTTGCCACCCAAACCATCCGATCTTCCGGCGTATTGGTCAAAAGCGCTTTCATCATTGCGAAAGCTTCATCTGTCTTGCCCTGGTCAGCCAATTCGCCGGCCAGCATGAGTTTCAGCTCGCGCTTTTTGGGGTTGGCGGCAACTGCTTTGTGGGCCACTTCGAGCGATTTGTCGAATTGCTGCGCCGAGCGATAAGCATCCACTTGTGATTGGTAGCCGCGAATTGCAGGGTCTCCGCCCATATCGATCATTTTCTGGTAGGTGGCGACGGCCTGGTCGGTCTTGTTCTGCTCCATGTAGATGGAACCAAGCCGCTCAAGAAAGATACTGCGATTATTCTTTTCCTCGTCGGTATAGGCGCCGTTGGCGTGCGAGGTTAGATCGACCATCGCCGAGTATGTCTGCGCCGCTTCCTCAAAATGTCCCAGGATATCCAGCAGACGGCCTTCGCTGAATCCGGCTTCAAGGCTGGTCGGATCGAGCTTTCGCGCTTTGCGTATTGTTGTCAGCGCCTCTTCGTACTTGGCCTGACGGCTCAGAATTTCCGCGATATGCACCAGCGGTTCCGCATTCTCTGAATCGGCCTTGGCAAGCTGTCGAAACTGCTTTAAAGCCGCATCGAGCTGATCATCGCTCATCAGTGCCTGGGCAAGCGCCGACAAGGTGCGGGCGTCGCCCGGCTGCATGTCCGCTGCACGCTTGTAGGCCTCAATGGCGTTCTTGGGCTGCTTCATCTGGTCGTAGATGGCGCCCAGCGTGAATTCCATTTTGGGGGTACGGTCATTCGCGGAAACGTCCGCGATAACCTTGGCTGCATGCTGCAGATCGCCACTGTCGGCATACAGGCGAGCCATATTCAGAACCACGTCTTCGGAATCGGGCTCGATCTGCTGCGCGGTCTTGAACTGCTCTTCCGCTTTTTTCTGGTCGTGTTTGACGGTGTAAAGCTGCCCAAGCACCATGCGGTCTTCAACGCTCATGGGCTGCAGTGCGACAATCTTCTCAAATTCGGTGATGGCCTGATTCAGCACGTCGTTTTCCGTGCTGGCGTTAGCGCCGGCGTTTTGTCCCTCACCAAGGCGCCGCAGGTAGATACGTCCCAGCAGCTTGTGGGCGGGCACGTTGTCCGGCGCAGTTTTGAGGAGGTTGCGCGCCGTGACCTCTGCGTCATGGATGTGGCCGGGAATCCGGAAATAAAGATCGGCGAGCGCATTGGCCAACTCCGCAGATCCCGGATCGGCGTTGAGGGCAAGCTTGTACTCCTCAATGGCTCGAGTTGCGTATTCCTGTTGCCCCTGGGCGACAGCATTGTCTTCGTAAACGCTCGCAAGGGCGTCGTGAAAGTATGCTTTGGCGCGATCAGCAGAGTCGGATGCCGCAGCCGGTGCGCTCTCGGCAGCCTGCGCGCTCGCCGCAGGGCTGGACTGGGTTTTCGCTCCCGGAGTGTTTTGGGCGAACATCTCCCGCGTCGGTGAGAAGACCAGGAATGCGGCGGCGAGAGTAAGCCATGCGGGCAAAGTGCGAGTTTTCAAAATCATCATCTAGGGGACACCCCACCATTGGACCTGCGGATGGGGAGATTCCGACCAATCCAGCGGGACCGAAGGGCAGCACAGGCAGTCGTTAAGAGTAACCCTACCTGCTATTAAAGACGATTTTACCTGTGTTTAGTCTCGGCCGCTCTACGGAATCTCTGGATTTTCAACTTCGGTGCTCAACCAGTCTCGAATCAATGGCGGAAATGACGGATTCCGGTGAACACCATGGCAAGCCCCAGCTTGTCGGCGGCTTCAATCACTTTCTGATCGTTTACTGATCCTCCGGGCTGGATTACGGCGGTAGCCCCGGATTTGGCAGCCTCTTCCAATCCGTCTGGGAACGGGAAATACGCGTCTGAGGCGGCAACGCATCCTGCCAGCGGAAGAACCGCCTTCATGGCCCCGAACCGAGCTGCGTCCACCCGGCTCATTTGTCCCGCGCCAATGCCGATGGTTTGCCCATCGCGCGCGTAAACAATGGCGTTTGATTTCACATGCTTGCAGACGCGCCAGGCGAAGATCAGGCTGCGCAACTCCTCGGCCGTGGGCGGACGCCACGTCACTACGTCCAGTTCTGACTCCGTCACGCTCGCCGTATCGGCATCCTGCATCAGGAATCCACCGGAAACCTGCTTCACAACGGGCCGGGCCTGCGCGGTGCGGACTTCAACCAGGCGCAAGTTCCTTTTCACGCCGAAGCGCTCGCGGGCCTCGGCTGTAAATGCCGGGGCGGCAATGGCTTCTACAAAGAGCTTGGCAATTTCCTCGGCAGCCGCCCCGTCCACCTCGCGGTTAATGCCGATAATGCTGCCGAACGCAGAAACTGGATCGCAGGAGAGCGCCTTCTGATACGCCTCAAGAATGTTGACTCCGGTGGCGGCTCCGCAGGGATTTGTGTGCTTCACGATAATGGCAGCGGGCTCCGTAAACTCCTGTACCAGTTCCCAGCAGGCGTCCAGGTCAACCAAATTGTTATAGCTCAGTTCTTTGCCTTGCAGTTGGGTCGCACCCGCGACGCCAAGCCCCGATCCATCTGCATAAAGGGCGGCCTTCTGATGTGGATTCTCGCCGTAGCGCAGCGATTGTGCCTGGCGCATGTTGATGCGCAGTGTAGACGGAAACGTTGCTGTGCCGGGCGCAGTAGGCGATTCAGGTGCGGGTGCCTGCGGAATCTGGTCAAGAGTATTGGCGATGGCAGAGTCATAAGCGGCGGTCAGCGCAAATGCCTGCTTTGCCAGCCGCCAGCGTGTATCGCGCGTCAGGCCGCCGTTATTGGCCTTCAGTTCTTGAGTCAGCGCGGGGTAGTCCTCCACGCGCGTCACAATCGCCACATGTTCGAAGTTTTTGGCGGCGGAGCGCACCATTGATGGGCCGCCGATGTCGATGTTCTCAATCAGGTGGCCAAAAGCGACTCCCGGCTGGCTGGCGGTCTTCTCAAACGCGTATAGGTTCACCACCACCATGTCGATAGGCTGAATGCCGTGTGCGGCTACGGCGCTCTCATGCTCCTGGTTTCCACGGATGTAAAGCAATCCGCCGTGCACTTTGGGATGGAGCGTTTTTACGCGGCCGTCCAGCATCTCTGGAAATCCTGTGAGATCGCTGATGTCCTGTACGTCGAGTCCGACTTCGCGCAGAGTGCGGGCGGTGCCGCCAGTCGAAACCAGTTCTACGCCAAAGCTCACCAGCGCGCGGGCAAAATCGACCAGTCCGGTTTTGTCAGTCACGCTCAAAAGGGCTCGCCGAATCTTCTTGGCTTCATTCGCACTGGTACTCACGATGGACTCTCCTCATGTTGGTTAAGGCTTGTGGTTGGGTTTGCAACGAACGGCAGAGGACTCATTAACAGAGTACAACCCGGGACGCCAGCTTGCGGTGATTCGGAGCGCCAGCGAGGCGCGCTTGACTGCATCTTGGTACATCGCTTTCCCACAACGAGATCATCACGTTGGTTTATAGAAAATGCATTAGAGTTAACCTATGGGAAGTGCGCCAGTCCCCCAGCCGGAGATACTGCCTCCAGATAACGGATATGCCCCACCGCCGAGGCGGCCCCCGGGGCGCAGGCGTCCGTCGTGGTCTGCCGCACCGGCCACTTATCTGCTGGTGGGGATCAATTGCCTCGTCTTTCTAGCGATGGTGTTCCGCGGTGTAAGCCCGGGTAGTCCGACGGTGGACCAGTTGATGGCGTGGGGCGCAAACAACGCAGGCTCCGTGCTTATCGATGGCCAGTGGATACGCATCGTTACCGCGATGTTCGTTCATGTGGGCATTTTGCATTTAGCCACCAACATGTGGTGCTTGTGGAACCTGGCTTTGCTGGCAGAGCCGTTGATGGGTTCGGCGGGACTCATTGCGGTGTACGTTCTTACCGGTGCGGCAGGAAACCTTCTGTCGACCTGGGTGAACTGGATCTGGCCCATTCACGATGCAGGGAATGTTCTGTTTCCTGCCGGCGCGGGAGCTTCAGGCGCAGTTTTTGGGATTTCCGGGGCGCTGATCATCCTGTTGAAGTCCAATCGGCTTCCGGTTCCTCCCACGGAGTTGAAGAAGCTGCGGAAGTCAGTCATTTATTTCGCCGCTCTGAACTTAATCCTGGGACTGTCGATCAGTGGCGGCAATCTGTTTCTGCATTCCGGATTAGACATTGACAATTGGGCGCATGGGGGAGGCTTTGTTTGCGGCCTGTTCTTTGCTTTGCCAATGGTTCCCCGGGTCGGGTCTCCACGGCCAGTGTTCGCCAGGCGCCTCCAGATTGCGGTTGTGATGGTTGTGGGTGTGTTAGTTCTATTCGGTTTCTACCTGGCACATATTCCGCCACCCGCCGGACTTGGCTCTATGCAAGTCAACTAATGGCTTGATCCGTGCGAGAATACATGCGTATTCAATATGCCCAATTCTTCGCAAAGGAGCCAGGTCATGCAACGTCGCGAGTTTATGAAGCAGGCAGCCATCACCGCTGCCGTAACATCGGCGAGCAATGTGAGAGCCGACGGTAAAACCTCATCAAATCCAATTGCCAAACGCAACCTGGGTAAGACGGGCGAGCGTTTGTCGATCATTGGGTTTGGCGGCATTGTCGTAATGGATGAGCAATCCGCTGCAGCGGCCAACATTGTGGCTGAAGCCGTGGATCGCGGTATCAACTACTTCGATGTTGCGCCCAGCTATGGCAACGCGCAGGAACGGCTCGGTCCCGCGCTCGCACCCTATCGCAAGAACTGCTTTCTGGCCTGCAAAACCGAAGGTCGCAAGAAGGACGACTCGCGCGCTCAATTGGAGCAGTCGCTGAAAATGCTGAAGACCGATCACCTTGACTTGTATCAATTCCATGCGCTGACAAAGACGACGGAACTCGATACAGTTCTTGGCCCCGGCGGCGCAATGGAAACAATGGAGGCCGCCAAGAGGGAAGGCAAGATCCGCTTCATCGGCTTCTCAGTGCACTCGGTTGAAACAGCAATCGCGGCGATGGATCGTTACAACTTCGATACCGTGCTGTTTCCGCTCAACTGGCTGCTGGTGAGCCAGGCGAATTTCGGTATGCAGATTCTGAAGAAGGCGCAGGAAAAGCAAATGGGTATTCTTTGCTTGAAGAGCATGGCCAAGACAGTTTGGCCTGCGGACCAGAAGAAGGATCATCCGCAGCCGAAGTGCTGGTATCAGCCGGCGCGTTTTCCAGACGAAGCCTCACTCGGCCTACGCTGGACTTTGGGTCATCCCATCACGGCGGCCATTCCGCCGGGCGACGAGAAGTACTTCAGGCTGGCCATGGATGTTGCGCAGAACTATAAGCCGCTGGAATCGCATGAAGAACAGGCTCTGCTGGCCGGCGGTCATGGCCAGGAGCCAATTTTTCATCTCGGTAATAATGTCTAATCAGCGAATGCGCGCAGCTCAGGCGGCTGCGCTTTAGGCACGCCGATCGAGCTCTCGTGAAATTGGCGGAGGGTTACCGAACTGCCGTGGCCGCGAACTTTTTCACCATCGCCAGCAGCAGCTTGCGATCGCTCTCGTTCAGATTCGAAGAGTAGCGGCGAATTTGCGTGAGGAACCGCAATTCCTCATCCGATAGTTTCTGAGTATTGAATTGGCGGCCTAGCGAGTCATCCGCAAAGAACTGGGCGATGGGCAGGTCAAGTGACTGCGCGATCTTCGACAACGTATCGAGCGACGGGACAGTGTGGCCATTTTCGACTCGCGACAAATAACAACGTAACAAGCCAGTCTTCTTTTCGATGTCGCCCTGCGATAGGCCCTTCTGTAAACGGTAGGCGCGGATAGTGGTTCCGATTTTCATTGGTGGATTCCTGTCTTCGTTCTGCCGGGGTTTACTTTCGTGGCAGCAATCAAAAGATTATTGGCTTAATAGTTAACATGCGAGAAAAGGAAACGCAAGTGCGCGCGTCACCAGGTGCCTGTTCAGTTACGGCGTGGACGCAAAAAGCAGAAGCCTCTCACGCAGCTTGAGGCGGCTCAGGGCTAAAGGCTGAGCGAAAGGCAGGTGATACCTTCCTTCGTATTGTCGTTGTAAGGTGGGGTGGGCTTAAAGCCGAGCTCGAGGTAAAGCTTATAAGCATGGCCCATGGATTCCGGGACGGTGTCGAGATAAACGGCCGTTCGTTGTGTTGCGCGAGCGCGATCCAATACCGCCGCTGTGAGAATGCGACCGAGTCCAAGACCGCGAGCCTCTGGCGTTACCCAGAGCCGTTTCATCTCCCATGCATCCGGTGCAACGTCGACCGGCATGGCGCGCCACGCCACGAAGCCGGCGGGCAACTCCGCTGCGTACGCCAGCATGCTTCCGCCGCCCTGGTCGAGGTAACTGCCGGGCAGTCCCGCAGCTTCTCTTTCGAGAGAGCCGAAACAAAACCGCGCTGAACCTGGTTGTGCCATTACGAATCTGCCGTACTCCAGCAGCAGTTGGCTGGCGTCTGAAATGAGAACCGCAGGTGAATTTGAATTGATTTCCATGAGCCGAATTTGCTGATTCGCTACGCCACCATTCGCCATTTCTAAAGTTTACGATCCATGGCAGGAACTGCAGTCCGTAAACCTTCGTACGTTTTAGTCCGTCAGAGTGTATGCGGGCATCCGAAGACAAGGGAGCACCAATGAGACGGGGAGCACGACTGTGGGCGATTTCGGCGTGTTTTACCGTCGCAGCAATTGCGATGCGGGCGCAGATGCCTGCCAACTCGGCTCCAGCGGTTTCTGCGCCCGATTCACCATCGACTCCGCAAGTTGTGGTTGGCGGCCGCCTTCACGGAGTAGTCAAGAGCGGTAATGTTCCGCTGCCAGGCGTTACCGTTACAGCGCAAAACACGTTAACTGCAAAGAAATATTCGACTACAACCGACATTACTGGCGCGTGGTCATTAACTCTGGCGCAAAACGGGCGTTACGTGATTCGCACCCAATTTGCTGCGTTTGCGTCCGGATCGCAGGAAGCGTTGTTGAATGCCTCCAACCACGATCAGGCGGTTGATTTCCAATTGATATTGGCCTCGCGCGCGGCTCAGCAGGAACAGGCGGCCAACAGTTCAATGAACTTGCAGGCCGCTGCCTCAATGATCCAGCAAATGGCGAGTAACGGCGGCGGAAACATAAGCCTGATGAGCGCTCTCAGCGGCGACACCGAGACCGGCAATGGAGCGGCGGGTGTGAGCGGCGCTGAACTGCCGAGCGCCGCCGCAAATACGGACTTCAGTTCAGAGTCAGTGTCGATCACTGGGCAGTCAGGCGAGGTGAGTCCGCTGGCGGGCGTAAACGTCGAGCAAATCAGGGACGCTGTTGAGGCGTATCGCGCGGCCAATCCGGAGATGGGTGCTCCGGGCGGAGGCGGATTGTTTGGCGGCGGTCCTGGTGGGGGCGGAGGTTTTGGCGGACGAGGCGGGGGATTCGGCGGTCCGGGCGGAGGTGGGGGACGCGGTGGCGGATTTGGCGGAGGACGCATGAACTTCCGCAATTTCAATCCGTCGCAACCGCATGGCGCTGTCTTCTGGATGGGAAGCAACTCGGGGCTTAACGCACAGCCATTTGCATTGCGCGGCCAGGCGCAGTCGCAGCCCGCATACGGTACCAACCGGTTCGGGGTGACGCTGATGAGTGCGCCATATATTCCGCATTTCACCAAGCCGAGCGGAAAAGATACGGTTTTCCTCTCGCTCTCGGGATCGCGCAATTCGAATCTGCTTGACCAGTACGCAACAGTGCCGACCGATGCGCAACGCGCTGGCGATTTTTCCGCTACAGGACTGCCGCCGATTTATAACCCGGCGGATCTACAGCAATACCGTTACAACGGCGCGCCGAACGTGATTCCGCCATCTGCAATCGATGCCTCTGCTGCTGCCATGATGAAATTTTTCCCTGCACCCAACCTCGTTGCGGGCAGTGCAACCAGGAACTACAACTACCACTTGCTCACTACCGCGCAGAGCAATCAGACCGAGGCGGGCATTCGCTACTTGCGGACACTCGGCAAAAACTCAAGCCTTCTCGGCGCGTTGGGCGGGTTGGGTGGAGGGCGACGCGGCGGACAGAATACCAGTCCGGCCTTGCGGCAAGCCGTCAACTTCAACTACAACTGGAGCCACTCGGCATCCGACAACGTGAATCTGATTCCGCAGCTTGGCGGTAAAACTTCGTCCGACTCCGACAGCGTGCAGGCTGGATATACCGTTGGTTACAAGCGATTCACAAACATCTTCAACTTGAACTGGAATCGCAGTAACGGAAAGACTACGAACTACTTCACCAGCAAGAACGATATCGCTACGCAACTCGGGATCATGGGTCCAGGCGGGACCGCGATTAACGCGAGCCCGCTGAATTACGGATTACCGAGCGTCGCTCTCAGCACCATCTCCGGCCTGACACAGCAGCAGCCGAACTTCCTCACGCAGCAAACTATTTCGGTTTCTGAAGTAGTGAGCTGGAGAAAAGGCAAGCACAATCTTCGTTTTGGCGGCGACTTCCGCCGCGTACACCGCGACTTTCTTGGCGGTTCAAACGCAACCGGAACTTTCACGTTCACCGGACTGTTCACGCAGAACTCCGCTGGAGACGTGGCGACCGGTTCGCCGCTAGCTGATTTTTTGCTCGGCCTGCCGCAATCTTCCACCATCAACTCGTCGGGAGCAAAAAGTTATCTGCGCGAGAACGTGTTTGACGTTTATGCCATGGATGACTGGCGAGTGAACTCCTCGCTCACATTGAATCTCGGCTTGCGCTACGAATACTTCTCGCCTTACACAGAAAAGTACGGACGCCTTGCCGAAGTCCTAACCAATCCTGAGCGTGGCTTCACTTCGGTTTCACAGGTGCTGGCCGGCAATGGCGGACTGCCGGAGTCGCTTGTTTATCCATACCATCGCGCTTTCGCACCGCGAATTTCATTCGCATGGCGCGTGCCCAAGCTCAAGCAGACCGTGGTGCGCGGCGGCTACGGCATGAATTTTACGGTCGGCCAATACTCCACGTTTGCCACTTCCATGGCGCACCAGCCGCCGTTTGCCAATCAACAAACCAACGTTCAGGTGGGTTCCAACGGGCTGGCTTCTTCCGCATGCGCCCGCGGCACTACTTCAACGTGCTTCACGCTGGCGGACGGATTCATCTCGCCACCAACCGCTTCGACGCCGGGCAACTACGCAGTCGATCCGCATTATCAACTGCCATACGTGCAGGTATGGAATTTCGATATTCAGCGCACCCTGCCCTGGGGCATCGTGATGAATGTGGGCTACAACGGATCCAGGGGCAGCAATCTGGATGTGCGCCTTGCGCCACACCAGACGGCCGCCAGTCCGCTCACAAATCCAGCCAGTGTCATCTTCAACTGGGAAGAGGCGACTGCTTCTTCGCGGTTCAACGCCGGCACACTCCGTGTAAACAAGCGGCTCTCCGGGGGAGTTTCGGTCGGCGCGAATTACACGTATGGGCACTCCATCGATAACGCGAGCGGAGTCGGGGGCGTCGGCAATGTCGTTGTGCAGAACTGGCAGGATCTCGCGGCAGAGGAAGGGAATTCAACCTTCGATATACGCCACCGAGTGACCGGATCGTATTTATACGAACTACCCTTCGGCAAAGACCAGCGCTGGTTCACAAGCGGCGCGGCTGCGCGCATTATGGAAGGCTTCTCAATCTCAGGTTCGTTCACCTTCGCTACCGGTACGCCCCTAACGCCGAGTTATCAGGCAGCCATTGCGGACGTTACGCGCGGCACCACGGGCACGTTGCGTCCGGATTACAACAATCCGGTCATATCGCCAACAGAAGGCGGAGGCTCGCTTCGCAAGTGGTTCAACCCAAATGCATTCACATTGCCCGGGACCGATGCGTACGGAAATGCCTTTGGCAATGTGCCGCGGAACTCGATCGAGGGGCCGGGCACGGTATCAAACAACATGTCGTTGTCGAAGACCATGCAACTTGGTGAAACGCGCAGTTGGGAATTCCGCGCGATGGCGAACAACGTCTTCAATACTGTTCAGTACTCAGGCGTGGATACGTATATCAATTCGCCCACTGCCGGCCAGGTGAACTCGGTTGCACAGATGCGGTCGTTTCAGTTCACGTCGAGATTCAGGTTCTAAAAGCAGTTGACGAGTTGATAAGTTTTCAGGCCGACAATTTCTCGGCTCGTAAGTGATACATCGGAAGGAACGCATGACGAAGTGGTTGCAGAGGTTCGCGGCGGTGATGGCCGCATCGGCGCTTGCGGTGCCGGGCGCAGCGCCAGAGCTTGCGCAGCAGGATGCGCCCGCTCAACCAGCTCAAGTCTCAAATGCACCGCAAGGCGGTTTCACACTTAAAGTGAATAGCGACCTTGTGCTAACCAACGTGGTGGTCCGCGATTCGAAAACGGGCGAACTTGTCAGCGGCCTTCACGCAAGCGACTTCAGCGTCTACGAAAATGGCAAGGAGCAACGCATCGAGACGTTCGATTACGAGAACGTGGATATGGCAACGCCTCTGAGCGAAGCTACCGTGAGCGGGCTTGCGGTTGGCCCAAACCTGAACGGGCAAAAGGCTGTGATGGTCGCGCGGCCTGAGGATCTTCGGAATCATCGCCTAATCGTGATGTTCTTTGACCTGACATCGATGCAGCCGGAAGATCTCGATCGAGCAGTTGACGCAGCGCAAAAGTTTCTCAAGACTAAAATGCAGCCCGCCGATCTGGTCGCGCTTGTGTCGCTGGGCGACACGCTGAAAGTCGATCAGGATTTCACTGCGGACAAGGACGCGCTGATTCACGAAGTAGGCGTTTACAACGGGTCGGAGAGCCAGGGTTTTACGCCCGGAGCAACATCGAGTACCAATCAGACGGAAGACACCACGGGCTACGCTGCCGATGAGAGCGAGTACAACGACCTCAATACCGATCGCGAGCTTTTCGCCCTGCGCACCGTGGCGCAGGCGCTTGCCAAGATCAACGAAAAGAAGTCGCTGCTGTTTTTCTCCGGCGGCATTCAACGCGATGGCATTGAGAACCAGGCATCGATGCGCGCCACCATCAATGCGGCAGTTCGCGCCAACCTGGCCATCTATAGCGTGGATACGCGGGGGTTGGAAGCAGTCGGTCCGCTCGGCGATGCATCAACCGGCAGCCTGCGCGGCAATGCGGGCTATAACGGAAGCGCGGTGAACAACAATATGAACGCAAACTTCGCCACGCAGGAAGTGATGGCCTCCCTTTCTACGGATACGGGCGGCAAAGCGTTCTTTGACTCAAACGATTTTGCTCCGGCCTTTGCGCAGGTGCAGCGCGATACGTCAGCCTTCTACGCCATCGGCTTCCGATCGTCAAACCCACTGCGCGATGGTCGCTACCGAAAATTGACAGTGAAAGTGAAGAGGCCGGGCGTGAAGATCGAATACCGCCCCGGCTACTACGCACCAGCCGATTTTCAACACTCCGCCCGCGAAGACCGCGAGCAGCAGCTTAACGATCAGCTTTCCAGCGATTTGCCTGCAACCGACGTGGCTGTATATCTCGACACCATGTATTTCCGCATCGATGACAATCGCTACTACATGCCCGTTTCGTTGCTGGTGCCGGGCTCGCAAATCCCATTCGTGAAAGGCGGCGATAAGGATAAGGCCACACTCGACATCCTTGGCGAAGTGATCGATGAGGTGAAACGGCCAATCGGCCACGTGCGCGAAACCGTGAAGCTGAATCTGAATGAAAACCTGAACGCGCGCCAGAAGAACATTCAGTACACGACCAGCTTTAATTTGCCGGCAGGCAAATATCAAATCAAGTTTGTTGTGCGCGAGAATCAGACCGGGCGCATGGGCTCATTTCTTGCCGATGTTACGTTGCCCGATATGCGCAAGGCTCCGCTCAAGATGAGCTCAATTGTTCTTGCCGCATCAAGGCAGCCCAGCAAGCGCAACGATCCCCTGGTCCGCAACGGCGAGGAGTACGTGCCGAACATCAGCCACGTTTACCGCCAGGACCAGCATATGTATCTGCTTTATGAGATCTACAATCCGGCACGCGAAAAGAGCCAAGACTTACCCAAAGGCGCTAAGCCCGGAATCAATCTGCTTAGCAGCCTGGAACTGATTCAGGGATCGACCAAGGTTTACGAAACGCCCATAGTGCAGGCAAAGCAGATCAATGTAGAAGGACGCGATGCCGTCGCGTTTGAAATGGACGTGCCCTTGGACAAGCTGAAGCCCGGACAATACCTGTGCCAGTTGAACGTGATCGATGATGCAGCAGGCAGTTTTGCGTTCCCGCGTTTCGCTGTGCTGGTACGGCAACCGGCTACATCCCCCGCAGTGGTACCGCCCTCGGTCACGTCCCCGGGAAGCAGCGGGGCAATGCGGTAGGCTAACGCAGCAGAAATCAAAGTCGCCGCACCTCTTCTCTGCGGTCTTGCTGCGGAGAACAGGTGCGGCGATGATTTATACAGATATCTATTTGGCTACGATTTTGATGATCGAGATCTGATCAGTTACGGTCAAGCCCGCCCACCCGTTATTCATTGGCTGATCAAACGTGTAATAACTGCCGCTGGAATTGAACTGATAATTCTTGACTGTGGTATGTGCATTGTCCAATCCGATTCCGATGTTTTGCGGAGCCACATAGATTGGTGCAACCTTGGCCGGATCCCAACTTGGCTTTTCTATCCAAAGCGCCAGCCAGTATGAGCCATCGCTCTTTTGCAGCAGCAAGTGCTTCAGATCTGAGTCGCCGCCCGAAATCGATAATGGCAGGCTGCCAGGCGTAAAATTCCCTCCCGGATCTTTCAATAGCTGCAGCATATTTGAAAGCCCGATGAATGCAGGCTTCTCAGTCATGTCGGAGCGAAGAAGTCCATACCCTGCAGGGGAGGTCGGATCGTCCATCAATTCATAAAAGAACGTCTCCTGAAACCCGTGGGTGAAATCCAACAGCAACGTGCGTTGCGTATAGGCGGTCTGCACATTCTCAGGAAGTGTGTAAGGCGTGGATGTAGTCGGAAACGACATATAACCGGTTTCTGTAACCGCTGGGGTTATTAAAGGAGCGTCTTCCCAGGCCATGTCATACCAGAAATTCAAGCTCCCGTAAGCATTCCCCAGAGCGTCAGGGCTTCCCCAGCCGCGGCTGCCCGGATTCCGGCCGCCAAAATAAATATGCAGATTGTTTAGATCCATCTTGGAGGCAATGTTGCCGGGGACCGCATAGGATGTGGCATTTGCGAATGACGGTCCAATGAGCGGTACATGGAGATACTGCGCCGCTGTGTGCAAGGTGGGGAGCACGGAGACCGCATTGTTGATTCCAGTCGTGCCGGTTCCTCCGCAAACTCCCGAGACGTCGCACTCATTCGAAGCCTCTATCGCTTCCATATCGGTGACGTTCGCTGCGAATTGCTCGATAGCCTGCGCGGTGGTGGAGGTGTTGTAGGGAACTACGTAATCAGTGGTGATTCCGATGCTGGCCAACTGCTTGTGACGGGCATACAACGGCGAATTCGAGGAATAATTGCCATAGCCGTCGCGGATGTGTTTGACGCCCAGCGTCTGGATAGCGCTTAAAACTCCTGGCCAGTTTGTATAGTAAGCCGTGTCAGTGTATGTGAGGTGAGTGACGACACCCGATGTATTGATCAGGGCCTGCGTCGGAGCCGCTTGCTCTGCCGGAAATGTTTGCGCATGCAACGAGCCAATGGGAATTGCACCGAATGCAAGTGCAGCCGATATTGCTGCTTTAACACAGAGCCGTCCAAAGTGGCGGCTGTTATTCGCATGATTGCTCAAATCGGAGGATTTACGTGGAAGCCCTGCACGCGTCCACTTTCTAAGCAGAGTTAATTCGTTCAATTTATATCCAACTTTTAAGGCCACAGAACTTCTATCCCGAAGAACAAACGCATCAGGCGGAAAAATTCGGTGGACCGGTGAAATGGCCCTATAGCGAACTAAGGGGGATTTCTTGTGACCTTAGCATTGGGATTTCTGGATCCGAGTGATATGCGTCACTAATAGGTGTTTGCGTGTCTACACCAAAGTAACAATCGATTTACGAGTGGTGTTGATCCAGCAAATTCTCTGATGAATGAGTGTCGGGATATTAGAAGGGCAATCTATAAGTTGGATAGATTGCAGCCTGGGCCTGCGGCGAGTTGCTATTCAGATCGCTCCTGCTTATATGGGCAGTGCCGGCATCCTGATTCGCAGCAATATCCGCGCTTCAGATGATACGCGGCAGTAAACACCATGTTGGCCCCTTCGAAGTAGTAGTCTTCGGGATCAAGCGCGGGTAATTGCTGTTCGCGCGGGGGAGGCGGAGACTGACTCATTTCTTCATTCTCTCCTGAAGAGCAGGCAAGGTAAAAGGGGCAGGCGAACCCGGTAGGTAGAATTGGTCTATGGGAATTTCCGCACAGGAACGCGCACGCAAGATCAAAATCATTCTGTTTGACGTGGATGGTGTTCTCACCGACGGGGGCATCTGGCTGATTCCCGTACCGATGTTCGTGGACGCAAAGATCGAAACCCGCATGATCGAGGCCAAGGGATACAACGCGCATGACGGCACGGCAATTTCGCTGGCACGGCTGGGTGGTTTGAAATGCGGGATCATTACCAAGCGTATTTCGGAAACGGTTGCGTTGCGGGCGCGCGACTTGAAGCTTGAGTTCATCTATCAGGGGCAAGCTTTCAAGATGAAACCGATTCGCGAGATTCTGGAAAAGGAAGGCGTGACCCTCGACGAGATCTGCTATGTGGGCGACGACGTCATCGATCTTCCCGTAATGCGGAATTGTGGACTGGCCATTGCCGTAGCCGATGCGCGCGAACGTGTGAAAGCGGAAGCGCATTACGTTACCCTGAACCGGGGCGGCCACGGTGCGGCGCGCGATGCAGTGGAGTTCATTCTTGAAGCCAAGGGCGTGCTGGACAAGTGCATTGCTTCCTACATTGATGAGGACAATCCGATCCCGGCGTCGATGGATATCGGCAAGGGCGGAGATCTGAAGTAGCCAATGGTGAGCCAGGGCAAAAGAGCGGTGGTATTGCTGAGCGGTGGTCTGGACTCCGCGACGGTGCTGGCAATTGCTCGCAGCCAGGGGTACGAGTTGTATGCTCTTTCGTTTTCATATGGCCAACGGCATGTATGGGAACTTGAAGCCGCCAAGCACGTTGCTGCATCCATTGGAGTGGCGCAGCACCGCGTGGCCGCAATTGATTTGCGCGTCTTTGGCGGATCGGCGTTGACGGACGATATAGCGGTTCCCAAGGGGCGTGCCACAGAAGAGATGAGCGGCAGAATCCCGGTGACCTATGTCCCGGCGCGCAATACGATTTTTCTTTCATTTGCGCTGGCCTGGGCTGAAGTGCTTGGCTCGAGTGACATATTCGTTGGGGTGAATGCACTGGATTACTCAGGCTATCCTGATTGCAGGCCTGAGTTCATTTCAGCATTTGAGAAAATGGCAAACCTTGCTACCAAAGCTGGTGTCGAAGGCAGGCAGTCGCTGAAAATTCATGCGCCGCTGATTGCTCTTTCGAAGGCCCAGATCATAGCCAGGGGTATCGAACTTGGTGTGGACTATTCAATGACGAGCAGCTGCTATGACCCTTCATCGGCGGGCCAGCCCTGCGGCCAATGCGATTCCTGTCTGCTTCGTCAGAAAGGGTTTCGCGAAAACGGAATCGAAGATCCCCTGAGGTATTCACCAAGCTAGTGCGTGTCTTTGGCAAGAACCCGTGTTGTTTGCGCACATGGGCTGAATGCTAATACTGAAAGCCGAAAGCTGTCTGTCTTTATGAGCTACGCAGTCAAAGAGATCTTTTATACCCTTCAGGGCGAAGGTGCGCAGTCCGGGCGCGCGGCGGTGTTTTGCCGTTTTTCCGGCTGCAATCTCTGGACGGGCC
>Ga0207667_10000191_pt1 | contig 89641 bp, 82 predicted proteins | sample KBSCornC52_FD_184301 | JGI IMG/M metagenome (GOLD analysis project Ga0207667, IMG submission 184301) | Corn rhizosphere microbial communities from Kellogg Biological Station, Michigan, USA - KBS Corn C5-2 (SPAdes) (version 2) | ecosystem: Host-associated > Plants > Roots > Rhizosphere > Soil ... | reverse complement strand
AAAAAGCAACGCCAACCGACGAAATGACTATGAAAAATACAAAGAAATTTCGGCACAAAAGCTTTGCGCCGGGACGGCATCATCAAGGGATGCCAGGGGCGGGGGGCTTTTACTGGGAACTTGTCGTTATGACAGGTAAGGCTTGCGAAGCTGCTTGGGCGAATGCCGCCGGAAACTCTGCAGGGCTGATTTCACGCCCATGTTTCAAACTTTAATTCGCCTGTGCACCGTTTATTGCGATGCACAAGGCGAATCATACAGTAAAAGCGCGAAATTAGCATCAAGCTATTTCGACATACTGTCTCTTATTTGTGGGCAATGCTTGCTTATTCAGCCATTCCGCCCACGACGCGGGAGAAACCACCATCCACATAGGTGATTTCGCCGGTGATGCCCGAGGCCAGGTCGGAGAGCAGGAAGGCCGAGGCATTGCCGACGTCTTCGATGGTCACGTTACGGCGCAGCGGGGCGGTGGCGGCCACGGCGCCCAGGATCTTGCCGAAGCCCTTGATGCCGCTGGCGGCCAGGGTCTTGATGGGGCCGGCCGAGACGCCATTGACGCGCACGCCCTTGGGGCCCAGCGATTCGGCCAGGTAGCGCACCGAAGCTTCCAGCGAGGCCTTGGCCAGGCCCATGGTGTTGTAGTTGGGGACCACGCGTTCCGAACCCAGGTAGGTCAGGGTCAGCAGGGCGGCGTTGGACGACAGCAGCGGCAGGGCGGCCTTGGCCATGGCCGGGAAGCTGTAGGCGGAGATGTCGTGGGCGATCTTGAAGCCTTCGCGCGAGAAGCCTTCCAGGAAGTCGCCGGCAATCGCTTCAGCAGGAGCAAAGCCGATGGCGTGGACCAGACCGTCGAGCTGGCTCCAGGACTTGCCCAGGTCGGCGAACAGGGCATTGATCTGCTCATCGCTGCCGACGTCGCAGTCGAAGACCAGCTTGCTGTCGAATTCTTCGGCAAACTTGGTGATGCGGTCCTTGAAGCGCTCACCCACATAGGTGAAGGCCAGTTCGGCGCCTTCGCGCTTGCACGCCTGGGCGATGCCGTAGGCGATGGAACGGTTGGACAGCAAGCCGGTGATCAGGATTTTTTTGCCTTGCAGAAATGCCATGTTGACTCCGTGTGGTCCGCCGCGTAGTGCACTTCTCTGCGGGGCAGAAGCAGGCGCGGCGCGGCCGGTGATGTTAGCGGCGCCGCGCAGGGGCGGTCGCCGGGCTGGGACAGACCCGGATTGTAGGGGCTTGCGGCAGGCGCGGCAACCTTTGCCGCCCTGCCAGGCAGGGCAGGAGGCTGTTTGGGCCGTGCCGTCGCTGGGGTTCTCTCGCTCTTTTATCGTCCTGACATAGACGTTTTAATTGCTTCCCTGTAATCGTTCCACTCTTTACAATGCGCCGATCGGATTGGTTTCCGCTGGCAGGCATGGCTTTGCCTGCCCCATGACATCAACGCTTTTGAGCGCAGACAGACAAACGCATGGTCAAGCCCCTGAAGAAGCACAAGTTTCTCCTTTCCTGCCTGCTGGCCACGGTGCTGGCCCACGCCGCCCCCGCCCCCGCTCGCGCCGAGCACGCCTTTTCCCTGTACGACACGCCTCGCTACGGTCCCGGCTTCAGCCATTTCGACTACGTCAACCCCGACGCGCCCCGGCGCGGCACGCTCTACCTGGCCAATCCCGACCGGCGCACCAGTTTCGACAAGTTCAATCCCATGTCGATGAAGGGCGTCGCAGCGGCCGGCCTGGACCAGCTGATGTTCGAGACCCTGGCCGTGTCCTCCGGCGACGAGGTAGCGACCGTCTATGGCTTGCTGGCCGACGACATGCAACTGGCCCCGGATCGCATGTCCATGACCTTCCACCTCAACCCCAAGGCGCGCTTCAACAATGGCGACAAGGTCAGCGCCGCTGACGTGAAGTATTCCTTCGACACCCTGATGGCCAAGGGCGCGCCGCAGTACAAGTCGGTCTTTGCCGACGTCAAGGGCTGTGTGGTGGTGGATGCGTCCACGGTGCGTTTCGACTTCGCCAGCAGCAACCATGAGCTGCCGCTGATCGTCGCCAGCGTCCCGGTGTTTTCGCGCAAGTGGGCGCAGGGCACGCCCTTCGACCAGATCCAGCTGACCCCGCCCATCAGCACTGGTCCCTATCTGATCGAACGCTACGATACCGGCCGCAGCATCACCTACAAGCGCAATCCTGATTACTGGGGCAAGGACGTGCCGGCGCGGCGCGGCATGTTCAACTTCGAGCGCATCGTCTACCGTTTCTACAAGGATGACCTGGCGCGGCTGGAAGCCTTCAAGGCCGGCGAGTTCGACGTGGTGGTGGAATACAGCGCCAAGAACTGGGCGCGCAGCTATACCGGCCCGCAATTCCGCGACGGTCGCATCATCAAGAAGGAATTCAAGCACTCCAATGGCGCCGGCATGCAGGGCTTCGTGATGAACCTGCGGCGCGACCAGTTCAAGGATGTGCGTGTGCGCCAGGCCATCGGATTGGCGCTGGATTATGAATGGATGAACCGCCAGCTGTTCTACAGCCAGTACACCCGCATCTATTCCTTCTTCAACAACAGCGACCTGGCCGCCACGGGCGAACCGCAGGGCGATGAGCTGGCCCTGCTGAAGTCCCTGCAGGCCAAGGGCCTGAAGATCGATCCGGCGGTATTCGGGCCGGCGCCGGCGCCGCCGTCAACCAATCCACCCTCGTCGCTGCGCGCCAACCTGCGCCAGGCGCGCGAACTGCTGGCGCAGGCAGGCTGGGTCTATCGCGATGGCGCGGTACGCAACGCCCAGGGCGTGCCGCTGTCCTTTGAAATCCTCGATGACCAGAGTTCGATGTCGCGCGTCATCAGCGTGTTCGCCCGCAACCTGCGCACGCTGGGCATCGACGTGGTCCAGCGCAGCGCCGATTACGCGCTGGTGGCCAAGCGCATGGAAGATTTCGATTTCGACATGACCTCGATCCGCTTTCCCGATACCAGCAGTCCCGGCAATGAACTGCTGGACATGTTCGGCTCCCGCGCCGCCGATGAAAAAGGCTCCAACAACGCCTGGGGCCTGAAGGACCCGGTGGTGGACCAACTGGTGCAGACCGTGATCGCGGCCGACACCCGCGTCAAGCTGACGGCCGCTGCGCGCGCCCTGGACCGGGTGCTGCTGCACAAGTACATCGTGGTGCCGCACTGGTATTCCTCCACCCACCGCATCGCCTACCAGAACCGCTTCGGCATTCCCAAGGTGGCGCCGCTGTATTACCAGGCTGATCCCTACGTGATCAGCACCTGGTGGGAGGAGAAGGGACGATGACGACGAGCTGCAATACAAGGGCAAAGGCAGCAGCAAGGGCCGGCAGCGCCGGGGTTGAACGAGGATGGTGGCAGGCATGAATATCTGGTCCTACATAGTGAAGCGGGTGCTGTTGATGATCCCCACGCTCTTTGGCGTGGTGGCCATCACCTTTGCGGTGATCCAGTTCGTGCCGGGCGGCCCGGTGGAACAGGCCATGCTGGAGATGAAAGGGCGTGGCGGCGGTGGTGAAGCCTCCGGCGGCGGCGCCGCCAGCGGGGCCTCGGCCTATCGCGGCAGGCAGGGCATCGACGAGCAGCGCATCGCCGAGATCAAGCAGCTCTACGGCTTCGACAAGCCGCCGGTGGAGCGCTTCTGGACGATGTTGAAGGGCTTCCTCACCTTCGATCTGGGCAAGAGCTTCTATCATCATGGCGATGTCTGGACGCTGGTCAAATCCAAGCTGCCCGTCTCCATCAGCATCGGACTTTGGACTTTCCTGTTGAGCTACCTGATCTCGGTGCCGCTGGGCATCGCCAAGGCGGTGCGCGAAGGTACGCGCTTCGATACCGCGACCACCGGGCTGGTGCTGGTGGGTTACTCGATTCCGGGCTTCGTGCTGGGCGTGTTCCTGCTGGTGCTGTTTGCCGGCGGCAGCTTCGTGCAGTGGTTCCCCTTGCGCGGGCTGACCTCGGACAACTGGGAAAGCCTCTCGCTGATGGGCAAGATCACCGATTACCTGTGGCACATCAGCTTGCCGGTGACGGCCTCCGTGATCGGGTCCTTCGCCGTCATCACCATGCTCACCCGCAATACCTTCCTCGAGGAAATCCGCAAGCAGTACGTGCTGACCGCGCGCGCCAAGGGACTTTCCGAGCGCAGGGTGTTGTACAAGCACGTGTTCCGCAATGCCCTCATTCCCCTGGTGACCGGCTTTCCCTCGGCCTTCATCGCGTCCTTCTTCGCCGGCAGCCTGTTGATCGAGACCCTGTTCTCGCTGGACGGCATGGGCCTCTTGGCCTATGAATCGGCGATCCGGCGCGACTACCCGGTGGTCATGGGCACTCTCTACCTGTTCACCCTCATCGGCCTGGTGGTCAAGCTGGTGGGGGATCTTTGCTATGTGTGGGCCGATCCACGCGTCCAATTCGAAAGCCTGGCCAAATGAGCACGACCACTTCCCCGGCCCCCTCGATCTCGCCCGGCCGCCGCATCTGGCTGCGCTTTTGCGCTGACCGTGCCGGTTACTGGAGTCTGCTGCTGTTTTCGCTGCTGTTCGTGCTGAGCCTGGGCGCGGAACTGATTTCCAATGACAGGCCGCTAGTGGCGCGCTACCAGGGCAAGCTCATCTTCCCCATCGTCCAGGATTATTCCGACAAGAGCTTCGGCGGCGATTTCGATTCGCCGGCGGACTACCTCGACCCCTTCATCCAGGCGCAACTGCGCAAGGACGGCAACTGGGTCCTCTATCCGCCCAATCGCTACGGCTACAACACCCTCAACTACTTCGCCAGGCAGCCCAACCCGGCCGCGCCCTCCAGCGAGAACTGGCTGGGCACCGATGACCGCGGCCGCGATGTGTTTGCGCGCCTGCTCTATGGCTTCCGCGTCTCGGTGCTGTTCGGTATGGCGCTGACCTTCATCGGCGTGGTGCTGGGCGTGGCGGCCGGGGCGGTGCAGGGCTACTTCGCCGGGCGTACCGATCTCTTCACCCAGCGGCTGCTGGAGATCTGGGGTTCCATGCCGGAGCTGTACCTGCTGATTATTTTCTCGTCGATCTTCCAGCCCAGCCTGGGGCTGCTGCTGGTGCTGCTGTCGCTGTTCGGCTGGATGAGCCTGTCGGATTACGTGCGTGCCGATTTCCTGCGCAACCGCAACCTGGAATACATCCAGGCGGCCCGCGCCATGGGCTTGCCGGATCGCCTCATCATCTGGCGTCACGTCCTGCCCAACAGCATGACCACGGTGGTGACCTTCCTGCCGTTTCGCATGAGCGCCGCCATCCTGGCGCTGACCAGCCTGGACTTCCTCGGCCTGGGCGTGCCTCCGTCCACGCCCAGCCTCGGTGAGCTGCTGGCGCAGGGCAAGAACAACCTCGATGCCTGGTGGATCGCCTTGTCCACCTTCGTGGTGCTCACCGTGACCCTGCTGCTGCTGACCAATATCGGCAATGCCCTGCGCAATGCCCTGGATGTACGGCGGAAGGCATGAGCGCCGCGCTGTTGGAAGTCAGTAATCTGACGGTGCGCTTCGGCGATACCGTGGTGGTGGACCGCGTGAGCTTTGCGATAGCGCCCGGGGAGAAGTTCGCCCTGGTGGGCGAATCCGGCTCAGGCAAGACCGTGTCTTCGCTGGCCGTGATGCAGCTCAACCAGGATGCCCGCTATGAAGGCAGCATTCTGCTGGATGGCCAAGACGTGCTGGCCAAGAATGAGCGGCAGATGCAGCAGGTGCGCGGCAACGACGTGGCGATGATCTTCCAGGAACCGATGACGGCGCTGAACCCGCTCTTCACCATCGGCAACCAGATCGCCGAAGTGCTGATGCATCACGAAGGTCTCAACGCCCGTGACGCCGCCCGGCGCGCCGTGGCGCTGCTGGAAAAGACCGGCATCCCCGAGCCGGCGCGCCGGGCCCTGTCCTATCCGCATGAACTCTCGGGCGGCCAGCGCCAGCGCGCCATGATCGCCATGGCCCTGGCCTGCAAGCCCAAGCTGCTCATCGCCGATGAACCGACCACGGCCCTGGACGTGACCATCCAGGTGCAGATCCTGGCGCTGCTGAACCAGTTGCAGCGAGAAGAAAACATGGCCGTGCTCATCATCTCGCACGACCTGAACCTGGTGCGTCACTTCGCCGACCGCGTCGGCGTGATGGAAAAGGGCAAGCTGGTAGAAAGCGCCAGCGTGGCCGAGCTGTTCGCCAATCCGCAGCAGCCTTACACACGCAAGCTGTTGCAGAGCCGCCCGCAGCGCAATGCGGCCGACGTGGCAGCCGATGCGCCCGTGGTCTTGCAGGCCGAAAGACTGCGCTGCACCTATCACATCAAGCAGGGCTGGTTCGCCAAGCGCGCCTTCCATGCCGTCGATGGCGTCGACCTGCAATTGCGCCGGGGCGAAACCCTCGGCATCGTCGGTGAATCCGGTTCCGGCAAGTCCACACTGGGCATGGCCTTGCTGCGGCTGTCCGCGGCCAGCGTGGCGGGCAGCATCCGCTTCGACGGCGTGCCCATCTCCGAGCGGCGACAGCGCGAGCTGCGGCCTTTGCGCTCGCGCATGCAGGTGGTGTTCCAGGACCCGTTCGCCTCGCTCTCGCCGCGCCGTACGGTCGAGCAGATCGTCGGCGAAGGGCTGGCCCTGCATCATCCCGACAGAAGCGCCGAGCAGCAGCGCCAGGCCATCGTCGCCGCGCTGGAAGAAGTCGGCTTGACCGCCGCCGTGCTGGAACGTTATCCGCATGAATTCTCCGGCGGCCAGCGCCAGCGCATCGCCATCGCCCGTGCGCTGGTGCTGCAACCCGAGCTGCTGCTGCTGGATGAGCCTACCTCGGCGCTGGACGTGACCGTGCAGCAGCAGGTGCTGCAACTGCTGGCCGAATTGCAGCGCCGGCATGGACTGGCCTATCTCTTCATCACCCACGACCTGGCCGTGGTGCAAGCCATGGCGCACCAGGTGATCGTGATGAAGGACGGCAAGGTGGTTGAGAGCGGCGCCACCGCCCAGGTGCTGCAGCAACCACAGCAGGAATACACGCGCCGGCTGGTGGCCGCTGCCACCTACGCCGAAGCGGCCCACTGAACCGCCCCCAGGCCGCAGGACAAAAAGAAAACCCGAAGTCCGGATCAGCTCCGGTGCTTCGGGTCCATGCAGACTGCAATCGTTGTTCTTGTTTCCGTGCTCAAGGCGCGTCTTCTTGTGGTGGGCGGCCAAGCCGCCCGGGTCTCCTCCGGTTTCCTCCGGATTATTGCTTGCGTGCGTCGTTGCCCGAGGCCAGCGTCAAGGGCTTGCCGGCGACCTTGCGGGCCGATGCTGGCGCGGCCTTGCGCACCGGCGCCTTGGCAGAGGCGAGCTGGCGGCGCGCCGGGGCTGCATGGTGATGGGAGGCTACCCGCGTCGTGGCGTGACCAGCGACATTGGGGACCTGCAATTGCAGGCTCTGGCCAGCAGCCAGGGTGTCGCGCTTGAGTCCATTCCATTCCTTGATCTGCGCCACCGTCACGCGATAGCGGCTGGCGATGCCGGCCAGGGTGTCGCGCTTGCCGGCCTTCACATAGATGCGGCGGGTTTCCGGCACGTCCGGGGCGATGGCCAGGCGGGCGTTGTCGGCGATTTCGGGCGTCAGGTCGGTATCGAGCGCGGCGGTCTCTTCCGTCTTGGGCACCAGGATGGTGGAGCCGGCCTTCAAGACCATGCGCGGCGGGATCTGGTTGACGCTGCGGATCACTTCCGGGGTGGTGCCGAACTTGCTGGCGATGGTCTCGATGCGCTCGCGGGCGCTGGAGACGGTGTGTGCGGTCCAGGTCGAGAAGGCCTGCGTCCACTTGGACATGTTGGCCTTGAATTTCTCGGCATTGCTTTCAGGCAGCAGGATCTTGGTGTCTTCGCCGCCGATGATGACGGGGCGGTTGAATTGCGGGTTCAGCGCCTTGAATTCATCCAGCGACAGCTCGGCCAGTTGCGCCGCGACCTTCACGTCGATGTTGCGGGTCTTGCCGATGGTGACGAAGTAGGGCTGGTTGTCCACCTTGGGCAGGGCGATGTCGAAGGCGGCCGGGTTGGCGATGATGTTCTTGACCGCCTGCAGCTTGGGCACGTAGTTGCGCGTCTCGTTGGGCATCTGCGCCGACAGCGTATTGAAGTCGATCGGCAGGCCGGCCGCGAGGTTGCGGTTGACGGCGCGCTGCACCGAGCCTTCGCCCCAGTTGTAGGCGGCCAGCGCCAACTGCCAGTCGCCGAACATGCCGTAGAGCTTCTGCAGGTAGGTCAGCGCCGCGTCCGTCGAGGCCAGCACATCGCGGCGCTCGTCGGTGAACATGTTCTGCTTGAGGTTGTAGTCACGCCCGGTGGAGGGAATGAACTGCCACATGCCGGCTGCCTTGGCGGTGGACAGCGCTTCCGGATTGAAGGCCGACTCGATGAAGGGCAGCAGCGCCAGTTCGGTGGGCATGCCGCGCTTTTCCAGTTCCTGCACGACGTGGAACAGGTAGCGCGAGGCGCGCACCGTGGTGCGCTGGATGTAGTCAGGGCGGGAGCTGTACCACTGGGTCTGGCTCTCCACCAGCGAATTGTCCAGATCCGGAATCCCGAAGCCCTTGCGGATGCGCGTCCAGATGTCGATGTCATTCATCCCCGGCAGGGCATTGCCAGCCAGTTCGGGATTGATCGCATTGAAGGGGGCGGGGTAGATCGAGATATCGTTGGCGTAGGAGAGCAGCGGGGCGCCAGCGCAGAACAGGGCGGCAATGGCGAGTTGTTTCAAAGTACGCTGCATGTGGGCGATATCCTGTGCCAGAGGCAAAAGTTAGCGTGCGGCGCTTCCGTGGCAGAGCTGTGATGAAGCTCGTCACCTCTTGCCTGCGACAGACCGAAAGTACGGTCGCGGGCGCGTACAGGTTGAGGCTGATGCAAGGACGGAAGCAGCGGGTTTCCCCGGCGTGGCGCGTGGAGGGTGCCAGTTCGTAAAAAAACGTAAAACCACTGGCGCCCGATTTGGGGAATTGGGGGAGTGTACGGAAGACCCTTTTCCTCAGTCAAGTAGAAATTGGCCGCTGTTACAAAGGCAAGTCCTTGATTTGGCAGGGAATTGGGCCTAAATCGCGCATAACATCGGCTTATTTGTAGCTATTTTTCCATTCGCGCAGCGCGGCGAAGCCGCTAACTTCGTTCAACTCCTTCAAACGCCCTGCCTTTTGCAGTGAATTGAGGATTTCTTTTTCCGTGGCGCGCAGGAAGGGATTGGTCTGGCGCTCCAGCGCGATGCTGGTCGGCACAGTAGGTTCTCCGCGTTCACGGCGCGCGCGCTCCCGGGTGATCCGCGCGCGCAGCTCGGCATTGCCGGGCTCCACCTCAGCAGCAAATTTCAGGTTGGAGAGCGTGTATTCATGCGCACAGTAGACCTCGGTGTGACCCGGCAGGCTGGCCAGCCGGCTCAGCGAATCCACCATCTGCTGCGGCGTTCCTTCGAAGAGCCGTCCGCATCCGCCGGCAAAGAGGGTGTCGCCACAGAAGAGCATGGCCTGCTCGGGCGCGTGGTAGGCGATATGACCCAGCGTGTGGCCGGGCACCTCGATGACCTCCAGGTGCAGGCCCAGCGCGGCAATATCCACCTGGTCATTCCCGTGCAGCGGGATCGTCATCCCCTTGATGCGGGATTGCTCACGCGCCGGTCCGTAGACCGGGATGACGGGGAATGCATCGCTGGCGGCCTGTCTTGCCAGTTCGACCACGCCGCCGACGTGGTCAGCGTGATGATGAGTCAGTAGAATAGCGGCCAGTGTCAGGCCCTCGGCCTGCAATGCGGCCAGTACAGGCACGGCGTCACCGGGATCGACCACGGCGGCGTAGCGTCCGTCGTGGATGATCCACAGGTAGTTGTCGTCGAACGCCGGTACGGCCAGGACGTCCAATGAAGTTTTCTGATCCGGTTGGGCTGGCTTGGCTGGCTGGGTCATGAGGCGCGAAAGAAGAGATGGCTGACAAGGCTGAACTTGCTGAAAACACTAGCAACGCGGAAATTATAGACCTCGCGGCCTGGTTGCAGACGCCCACCGGCAATTACCTGCGCCAATGGGAGCTGCGCCACCTCAATGCGCTCACCGCCGACATCTTCGGTTTCAACGCCGTGCAGATCGGTTCGCCCCAGATCCACGCCCTGCAGGCCAATCGCATGCCCTACCGCTGGCTGGCCGACAAGGGCATGCCTGAAGAGGGGCAGTCCGAGCTGGAGATCCCGCAGGTGGTGATTCCCGACTTTGGCGAATTGCCCTTTGCCACCCAGAGCCTGGACCTGGTGGTGCTGCCGCACGTGCTGGAGTTTGCCGCCGAGCCGCACCAGGTGCTGCGCGAGGTCGAGCGCGTGCTGATACCGGAAGGGCAGGTCATCATCTGCGGCTTCAATCCCAGCAGCCTGTGGGGCATACGCCAGGTCGCCGGCCGCCTGACCGGCGCGCACTTCCTGCCGCAGGATGGCGAATTCATCCGCCTGCCGCGCCTGAAGGACTGGTTGAAGCTGCTGAACATGGAAGTCAATCGCGGCCACTTCGGCTGCTATGCGCCGCCCTGCGAAACCACGCAATGGCTGGACCGTTTCGGCTTCATGGAAAAGGCCGGCGACCGCTGGTGGCCCTATCTGGGCGCGGTCTACATCGTGCAGGCCATCAAGCGCGTGCCCGGCATGCGCCTGATCGGCCCGGCCCTGCAGCGCCAGAAACTGAAGGCGCCGCGTGGCGTGCCGGTGACCAACCGCATCCACAGGACCGACTGAAGATCGACTGAACAAACCGGGAGCAGGGCGGCGCGATCAGGTATCATCGCGGCCCGGCCATCCGAGCCTGTAAGCAAATAGTGCAGATAGATTGAAGAGCATGGACAAAGTAGAGATTTATTCCGATGGCGCCTGCAAGGGCAACCCAGGCCGTGGCGGCTGGGGTGCATTGCTGGTCGCCGGCGGCAAGGAAAAGGAAATCTTCGGCGGCGAGCCCAACACCACCAACAACCGCATGGAACTGATGGCGGTGATTCAGGCCCTCAATGCCCTCAAGCGCCCCTGCGAAGTGGTGGTGCATACCGACAGCCAGTATGTGCAGAAGGGCATCAGCGAGTGGATCCACGGCTGGAAGGCGCGTGGCTGGAAGACCGCCAGCAAGGAGCCGGTCAAGAACGCCGACCTATGGCAGGCGCTGGACGCCGCCCAGCAGCAGCATCAGGTAGAGTGGCGCTGGGTGCGCGGTCACAACGGCCACGCCGGCAACGAGCGCGCCGACCAGTTGGCTAATCGCGGCGTGGAAAGTATTTAACGCCCGTCGTTCCATCCGCAGCACTACCCCGTATCAGCACAAGCAACAACATCAGCATCAGCAGGAGCAAACATGCGTCAGATCATCCTCGATACCGAAACCACGGGCCTTTCGCCACGCAACGGCAACCGCATCCTGGAAATCGGTTGCGTGGAAGTGCTCAACCGCCAGTTGTCGGGCAAGAACCTGCACTTCTACATCAACCCCGAGCGTGACTCCGAAGAAGGCGCGCTGGCCGTCCACGGCCTGACCACCGAATTCCTGGCCGACAAGCCCACCTTCAAGCAGATCGCCGCCGAGTTCCTCGACTATGTACGCGGGGCGCAGATCATCATCCACAACGCCCCCTTCGACATCGGCTTCCTTGATGCCGAACTGGCCTTGCTGGGCCTGCCGCCCTTCAAGGAGCACGTGATCGACGTGGTGGACTCGCTGCAGATGGCCAAGGAACTGCACCCTGGCCGCCGCAATTCGCTCGATGCGCTGTGCGACCGCTATGGCATTTCCAACGCCCACCGCGTCTTGCACGGCGCGCTGCTGGATGCGGAGTTGCTGGCCGAAGTCTATCTCTCCATGACCCGTGGTCAGAATTCCCTGACCATGGATCTGGGCGCGGAGGAAGAGGTCAGTGAAGGCGAGGGCAAGCTGGAGCTGGCCCCGCTGGCCGAGGTGATCGTGGTGGCGGCCAGCGAGGAAGAGCTGGGTCTGCATGAGGACGTGCTGAACCAGCTCGACAAGGAAGCGCGTGGCAGCTGCGTGTGGCGCTTTGAACCGCCGCCGCCGGAAGCGGCTGCAGAGGCAGCGTGAAACGGCGCAGCGCTGGGGTCTTTGTCGTCGTACGGCAGCGCTTTCGATAAAAAATGAAGAATTATTTACGAAGCACTTGCGCAGGTCGAAAAACGTTGGCATAATCTCGCTTCTCGATTGGCGCTGCAGCAAAAAAGCCAGTCAGTATGGAAGGTTAGCTCAGTGGTAGAGCACTGCATTCACACTGCAGGGGTCGCAAGTTCAAACCTTGCACTTTCCACCAAAATTCAGAAAAGCCCGCCTTGTGCGGGCTTTTTGCATTCGCGCTAAGGATCTCCCCCCTGCGCCTCCCCGCCTTCCATCGCTGGCTGAAGCAACCCTCGGTTGCACGGCTCTTCATAGCCCACGCTCTCAGCGCCAGGAGCACCTGATCATGGTTATGATGGCTCACTCGATTCAAAGACTTTACGAGATATGCTTACTGATGTATTTCAGCGATAGATGTTTCACGGACGTTGTAATAACATTGTATGGACGTGGCTGTTTGACGTAACAACATTGTATTGACTCGGTGAGACCAATGAAGACATCAATCCGCAAAATGGGTAACTCGCAAGGTGTCCTGATTCCCAAGCCATTTCTGGCCAAGATCGGAATGCTTGTCGATGAGGATATCGATATTGACGTTGAAGACGATAAAATCGTGATTCGCAAGTTGGAAAAGCGCCCGCGAGAAGGTTGGGCTCAAGCGAGTCAGAAAATTGCGTCTGCGCATGACGACGGGCTTGTCTGGCCTGAGTTTGCAAACGATGGCGACAAGGAACTGAAATGGTAAGGCGCGGAGAAATCTGGTTGGCCGCGCTTGATCCAACAGTGGGTAGCGAAATCAATAAAACCAGGCCATGCGTTGTTGTCTCGCCGGCAGAGATGCATGATTATCTGCGCACGGTGATTGTTGTTCCGATGACCACAGGCAGTAAGCCCGCACCGTATCGAGTTCCGATCACGTTTGAGAAGAAAAAAGGGCTCATCGTGGTGGACCAGATGCGCACGCTCGATAAAGAGCGGTTGGTGAAGAAACTCGGTCGCGTAACAGACAAGACCCTCGCGCATACGTTGGAAGCGCTGCAAGAAGTCTTCGCACCATAGTGAATGAGCCAACATGGTTGCTGAATCGACGATCGGATGAAAGAAGTGCGATGCAGTCTGGTCGCATGCCTGTTTTCGATCCCATTTTCCGCTGACCGCATTGGTTGTCATTCTTTTAGCCAGCACCGCTCACCCGCCCATCAGGATTCGACTACTCATGCACGACATCATCTGCCCCCACTGCAACAAAGCCTTCAAGATCGATGAAGCCGGTTACGCCGACATCCTCGCGCAAGTCCGCGACAGCGCCTTCGAGCAGCAATTGCACGAGCGCCTGGAACTGGCCGAGCAGGACAAGCGCAATGCCATCGCGCTAGCAAGTGCGAAGGCCGAGGCGGAATTGCAGAAGGCCGCGGCAGCGCGCGATGCAGAGATCCAGGAATTGAAGGCAAGGCTGGAAGCCGGTGAAATGGCGCAGAAGATGGCCGTGGCCGAAGCCATGGCCAATGTCGAGCGTGAGCGCGACAAGCTGGCCAATGAACTCGAACAGGCCAGAAAAGAAAAGCTCTCCGACCAGCAACTGGCCGAGGCTCGCCTCGCCCAGCAATTGCAGCAGACCGTCAGTGAGAAGGATGCCGAGATCCAGGCATTGAAAGCGAAGATGGATTCCATCGCACTGTCCCAGAAGCTGGCCGTCAACGAAGCCGTCGGTGCGGTGGAGAAGGAGCGCGACGAACTCAAGAGCAGCCTGATGCGCAGCGAACTGGAAAAGCAGCTGGCCGGGCAATCCCTGAAGGACAAGTACGAAACCCAGTTGAAGGACCGCGAAGACATGATCGAGCGCCTGCGCGACATGAAGGCGCGGCTCTCCACCAAGATGGTCGGTGAGACCCTGGAACAGCACTGCGAGACCGAATTCAACCGCATCCGCGCCACCGCCTTCCCGCGCGCCTACTTCGAGAAGGACAACGACGCCCGCAGCGGCAGCAAGGGCGACTACATCTTCCGCGATACGGATGAAGGCGGCACCGAGATCGTCTCCATCATGTTCGAGATGAAGAACGAGAGCGATCGCACCGCCACCAAGAACCGCAACGAAGATTTCCTCAAGGAGCTGGACAAGGACCGCCAGGAAAAGGGCTGTGAATACGCCGTCCTGGTCTCGATGCTGGAGCCCGACAGCGAGCTCTACAACACGGGAATCGTCGATGTCTTCCATCGCTATCCCAAGATGTACGTGGTGCGCCCGCAGTTCTTCATTCCCATCATCACGCTGCTGAGAAATGCCGCGCTCAATTCCCTGAAATACAAGAACGAACTGGCGCTGGTGAAGGCGCAGAACATCGACATCACCAACTTCGAATCCGAGCTGGACACGTTCAAGGCGGCCTTCGCCAAGAACTACGACCTGGCCTCGCGCCGCTTCCAGACCGCCATTGACGAGATCGACAAGTCCATCGACCACCTGCAGAAGACCAAGGAAGCCCTGCTGGGCACCGACCGCAACCTGCGCCTGGCCAATGACAAGGCACAGGATGTGACCATCAAGCGCTTGACGCGGGGCAATCCGACCATGGCGGCCAAGTTCGCCGAGCTCAAGAAGGAGCAGGCTGACGGCACAGACTGAGCCGGGCCTGCAACGCCGCTGTCAAAGCGGGGTGAACGCGGCGAATTCGGGACGCAGTGCGCCGTACAGGCTGCGATAACGCGCCAGCCTGTGTGCGATCTGCGTCTGCCGATGCGTGTCGGGAAGATAGGTCTCGTCAATGGGAGGAGGCAGGCAGACGCTGACGGCATCCTCCGCGGTATGCGCCAACCGGCCCAGCCTGGCCGCCCCCAACGCCGCCCCCACTTCCGCCCCCGCATGCCGACGCAGCGGAATGCCCAGCGCCGTGGCGCACAAGGTCCCCCAGAAGGCGCTGCGCGACCCGCCTCCCACAAAGGCCGCACTCTCCAGCGTCGTGCCCGCTGCCTGCAAGGCGGCATAGCCATCGGCCATCGCAAAGGCCACGCCCTCCATCACGGCATAGGCCAGATGGGCGCTCTCATGCGCGGGCGTCATGCCGAAGAGCACGCCCTTGGCCGTAGCATCGTTGTGTGGCGTGCGTTCTCCATTCAGGTAGGGCAGGAACAATGGCGCTTGCGCCTGCTGGGCGGCGCTGAGTCGCTCCGCGCCAGCGACCAGTTCGGCCACCGGCCGCGCCGTCACGCCCGACAGCCAATGCAGGCTGGCCGCCGCCGACAGGATCACGCTCATCTGATGCCATTGCCCGGGCAGGCAGTGGCAGAAGGCATGAACACCCTGCTGCGCATTGGGGGCATGATGGGCCGTGGCGGCAAACAGCACGCCTGAACTGCCCAGCGAGAGAAAGGCATCCCCGGCGCGGATCACGCCGATGCCGACCGCACTGGCAGCATTGTCGCCCGCACCGCCTGCCACCACGACCGGGCCGCTGATGCCCCATTCGCGGCGCAACTCATCACGCAGCTGGCCGGCCACGGCGCTGCCTTCGACCAGCCGGGGCATGTGGCTGCGGTCCAGGCCGGTGGCGGCCAGCATGCGCTCGGACCAGTCGCGCCGCGCCACATCCAGCCACAGCGTGCCGGCCGCGTCCGACATCTCGGAGACGAATTCGCCCGTCAGCTTCCAGCCCAGGAAATCCTTGGGCAGCAAGACCTTGTCGATGGCGCGATAGACCGCCGGCTCGTACTTCGACAGCCACAGCAGCTTGGGTGCGGTAAAGCCGGGCATGGCGCGATTGCCGGTGATGGCGACCGCATCCGGCACCAGCGCTTCCAGCTCCACGCATTCGGCATGGGCGCGCATGTCGTTCCACAGGATGGCCGGGCGCAGTACGTTGCCGTTGCGGTCCAGCAAGGTGGCTCCATGCATCTGGCCGGACAGGCCGATGCCGCGCAGCGCCTGGAAGGCCTGGGGCGCCTGCGTGCGCAGGGCGGCGATGGCGTCCAGCGTGGCGTTCCACCACGACTGCGGGGCCTGCTCGGACCATAGCGGATGCGGATTGTCCACGCGCAGCCTGGCGCTGGTGCTGGCGATGACGTTGGAGTCCTCGTCGGTCAGGACGAGCTTGACTTCGGAGGTGCCGAGGTCGATGCCCAGATAGCTCAAATCGATTTCCTTTGCATGCGATGAAGGGATCAGGCCACTGCCCGGACATCGTCATTGAGCCGGTGCAGCGAACGGAAACGCGAGGGCGGCATGCCCTTGCTGGCCAGGAACTGGCGGTTGAAATTGGAGAGATTGTTGAAGCCCACCCGATAGCACACCTCGGTGACGCTCAATTCGGTACACATCAGCAACTCGCAGGCTTCGTTCAGGCGCAGGCCGTTCTGGTACTGGATGAAGGTGCAGCCGGTATGGCGCTTGAAGAAGCGCGTGAAGCTGCTCACGCTCATGCCGGCCAGCTCGGCCAGATCGGTCTCGCGCAGGTTGCCGCCAAGATTCTGGCGGATGCACGAGAGCACCTGGTTCAGCGTGGAAGACATGTGGCGCTGCGCATTGAGATCATAGCCGGGGCCGGCCAGCGGCTTGCGCTCGGGGCAGGAGGCCAGCCTTTCCAGCACCGACATCATCAGCACCACGCGACGCGCGCCGCTGGCTTGCGCCAGTTCTTGCATCAATGGCGTGATTGATGCACCCAATGCATCAGGGAACTGCAAGCCCCGCGCCGCGCCGTCGAGCATCTCCTGCAGCGGCGACAGTTCCGGGATCGCGCCCACCACGCGCTCGGCAAAGGGACGCGAGAACTGCAACACCAGGTCGCGCGCCGGCACCTGCTGGTGCGCGCCGAGATTGCTGACCCAGTTGTGCGGCAGGTTGGGGCCGGTCAGCACCAGGTTGCCGGGACCGAAGTCGCCGATGAAATCGCCCACGAAGAACTTGCCGCTGGACGCGGCGATGACGTGGACTTCGTACTCAGGGTGGAAGTGCCATTTGGCCACCGTATGCGGGTAGTCATGCACCCAGGCCCTGAACGATTGGTCCTGGCGGGTATGGACCAGCTCCAGATCCGGACTCATGCTTTGTCTCCTTGCCATGCGGGCCGTCGTCCGACCCGGGCGCAGTCAAGGCCGCGTCCGGCAGCGACAGGTTTTCTCCGCTTTCTACATCGAACACATGCAGCTCATGCTGATCCAATGCCAGGGTCAGCGTCGCGCCCGGTTGCGGCAGGCGGTCGGCTGGCACCAGGGCGGTCAGCGTCTGGTCGCCGCAGCGGGTGGTCAGGAGCGCATCGGCTCCGAGGATCTCGACCAGCTCCACGCTGACCGGGCAGGTCAGGCTGGCGGCAGGCTCCCGCTCGCCGGCGATGCGGACGTGGTCGGGACGCACCGCCAACTTTACCGCCATTGCGTGGCGCAGGCGTGAAAACCTTTCACCTGTGAGCGCCCAGCGCTGGTGGGCGGTCTCGATGAAGAGCTGGCCGTCCTGACGCTGCACCGTGCCGCTCAAGAAATTCATGGCGGGCGTGCCGATGAAACCGGCGGCAAAGAGATTGCGCGGATAACGGTAGAGCTCGGCGGGACTGCCGGCTTGCACGATGCGGCCGTCCTGCATCAGGATCACGCGGTCGGCCAGGGTCATCGCTTCGAGCTGGTCGTGGGTGACATAGACGGTGGTGGTGCGCAGGCGCTGGTGCAGGCGCTTGATGTCGCCGCGCAACTGGGCGCGCAGCTTGGCGTCGAGATTGGAGAGCGGTTCATCGAACAGGAATACCGAGGGCGTCTTGATGATGGCGCGGGCAATCGCGGCGCGCTGCTGCTGGCCGCCGGACATGGCGCGCGGCTTGCGCTCCAGCAAGGCCTCCAGGTTCAGCAGGGCGGCCACCTCGCGCACGCGCCGGTCGATCTCGGCGGCGGGGCGCTTGAGGCGGCGCAGGCCGAAGGCGATGTTGTCATAGACGTTCATGTGCGGATACAGCGCATAGTTCTGGAACACCATGGCGACATTGCGCTCCCTGGCCGGCAAGTCATTGACCACCGTGCCGCCGATGCGTAGCGTACCGCCGGAGATATCTTCCAGCCCGGCGATCATGCGCAGCATGGTGGACTTGCCGCAGCCCGAGGGGCCCAGCAGGACCACGAACTCGCCGTCGCCGATATGCAGGTCCAAGGGATGCAAGACCGGCGGGCCCCCGGGGTAGTGCTTGGCCAGTCCCTGGCAGTGGATGTCAGCCATGGTCAGCCTTCCATCTCGATCTGGATCTTGACGTCCTGCGGACGTCCGCTGGCGGCTTCCTCGAAGGCGCGGATGCTTTGCGAGAAGGGGAACTTGCGCGAGATGAAGGGCTTGACGTCGATCATTCCCGAGCTGATCAGGGCCAGTGCGCGCGGGAAGATGTTGGCATAGCGGAACACCGATTCCAGCCGCACTTCCTTGGTCTGCATGGCCACCACATCCAGCGCCACCGGCGCCGGCGGCATGCCCACCAGCACCGCACATCCGCCCGGGCAGACCAGGTCCAGCAGGGTCTGGTAGACGCCCGCATGCCCCGAGGCTTCGAACACCACGTCCGCACCCCAGCCATCGGTGGCCTCGCGCACCACGTCGTTCAGCGCCTGCCGCGTCACGTCCACGGTGATCACCGCCGGGTGATTGGCAAAGTGCGCCAGCTTCTCGGCCACCACATCGGCCAGGATCACACGTGCCGCACCACCGGCCAGGGCCGCCAGGGCAGTCATCGCGCCGATGGTCCCGGCGCCGATGACCACGGCGGTGTCGCCCGGCTTCATGCGCGCCTTGGTGGCGGCTTGCAGGCCGATGGACAAGGGTTCGACGATGGCCCCTTCGGCAAAGCTGACGTTGTCCGGCAGGCGGTAGGTGAAGGCCGCCGGATGCACCACGCTGCCGGTCAGGCAGCCATGGATGGGAGGCGTGGCCCAGAAACGCACCGCAGGGTCGAGGTTGTACATGCCGCGCAGCGTGGCCGGCGAATCCAGGCGTGGGATGCCCGGTTCCATGCAGACGCGGTCGCCGACCTTGAGGTGGCCGACTGTGCTGCCCACTTCGATGACGGTGCCCGAGGCCTCATGGCCCAGCACCATCGGCGCTTCCACCTTGAAGGGGCCGATGCTGCCATGGGTGTAGTAGTGCAGGTCGCTGCCGCAGATGCCCACGGTGTGGATGCGGATGCGCACATCCTGCGCGCCCATCTGTTGCGGCAGGTCGATCTCGCGCAGCTGGAGTTCGCGGGTGGCTTCGAGTACGAGGGCTTGCATGGGATCTCCTTATTTTCCTTTGAGCATGGAATTCAACAGTCGGCTGAGCACGCCCACGAAGATCAGGGGCGGCAGCGCCAGCAACACGGTGGAGGCGTTGATGACGCCCCAGGGCACTTCCTGGCCCATGGAGGTAAAGGCCGAGGCCACCACCGGCAGGGTGGCGCTGTTGGACGAGGTCAGCGCCAGGGCGATCATCAGCTCGTTCCAGACCAGCACGAAGCTGAAGATGATCCCGCCCAGCAGCGTCGTGGCGCAGTTGGGCAGGGCGATCTTCCAGAACACCGCATAGGGACCGTAGCCGTCCAGGGTGGCCGCTTCCTCGATCTCGCGCGGCATGCGCTGGAATACGGGGATCGACAGCCAGGTGATAGTCGAGAGCGTGGTCAGCAGGTAGGTCACGATCATGGAGAAGCGCGTGTCATACAGCCCCAGGTCCACCCAGATGGCGATCAATGGAATGGCCACCGCTACCGGCGGCAGGAAGCGCAGCGAGAGCAGGAAGAACTGGATATCGCGCTTGCCCGGCACGTGATAGCGCGCAATCACATAGGCCGCAGGCACACCCATGCAGGTCCCCAGCAGCACGGCGCTGCCGACGATGACGGCGCTGTTGGTCAGTCCCACCAGCACTTCCGGACTGCCGATGACCTGGCGGTAGTTCTCCAGGGTAGGCGTGAAGAGAAAGCGCGGCGTGGGCGTGACGATATCCAGCAAGGTCTTGACCGAATTGAGCAGCGCCCACAACAGCGGAAACACCGCCACCAGCACCAGCAGGATGCCCACGCCCCAGACGGCGCAGCGTGCGATCAGTCTTCCCATTTGCTCACCCGTTTCCAGATCAGGGTAAAGATCAGCGTGGTGGCGATCATCATCAGCACCGCCATGGTCGAGGCGTACGAGACCTTACCCGACAGCCCGATACCCTGGGCGTAGGCATACATGTCCAGCGTCTCGGTGGCCACACCGGGACCGCCCTTGGTCATCACGTAGATCAGGTCGAAGGAGCGCAGCGACTCCACCATCTTGATGAAGACCAGGCTGATCAGCGGCCCCTTGAGCATGGGCAGGGCGATGTAGGCGTAGACCTGCCAGGTCCGTGCATAGTCCAGCCGGGCCGCCTCCAGCGGTTCGGGCGGCAGCGTCTCCAGCAACTTCAGCACGATCACCGCGAAGAACAGGCCCCACTGCCAGATGTCGACCAGCGCCACCGCATACAGCGCCAGGGCCGGGTCGGACAGGAAGGCCGTGTCATGGATGCCGACCAGTCCCAGCAGCCAGCCCAGGATGCCGGTCAGCGGCGAATACATGAACTTCCAGATGAAGGCTGCCGAGACGCGCGGCAGCAGCACCGGCGTGATCAGCAGCACGCACATGGCTTGCCGCCATTTGCCATGGACGTTCTCGAACAGGTAGACGGCGATGGCGATGCCGACCATGACTGCACCCAGCACCGTCACCACTTCCCAGACCGCCGAGACTTCGATGGCATTGAGAAAGCGCCGGTCCGACATCAGCCGTTCCAGATTGCGCAGCCACACATAGTCGCTGTCGGGGTAGCGCAGCACGCGGTTCTTCAGCGCCAGGTTGATCGCCGCCACGGTCGGCACCAGGCCCAGCACCAGCATCACCAGAAGTGACGGTCCCAGGAACAGGTAGGGCAGCGAGGTCTTTCCACGATTGAACATGCAGGACTCCGGAGACCGCCGTGGTCCGTGACGGGACCAGGGCGGCTACATCGTGTAGAGCGAATGTGGGAAGGAAATTATTTACGCGCGTGTTCCATGGCGTCCTGCGCATATTGCGCAGCCTCGTCCAGGGCGCGGGGAATATCCTTCTGCGTGCCGGTAAACACCTCTTCCAGCGCTACGCCCAGGTTGTCGCCGATGTCCGGCCATTGCGGGCTGGGCCAGATGGTCAGCTTGGACACGGGGGTGGTGTCCTTCAGGCCGGCCAGGATCTGCGGCTTGACGTTCTTCTGGAAGTAATCGCTCTGGATGGTGCTGCTGCGGTTGTAGTCGCTGAAGACCTTCTCGCGCAGGCGGGCCTGCTCCTGCTCCTTGCCGGTGGCAAAGGCGATGAACTTGCCCGCGGCCTGGCGTGTGCATTCATCCTTGGCGCCCACCGCCGAGATGGCCAGGCCGTGGCCATAGGCCGCCGAAGGCAGCGGGGCGGGTGGACGGGCGTAACCGACCTTGTCGGCCACGCTGGACTTGCTGCTGTCTTCCATCCAGTCGGCAAAGGGCGTGGACTCGATCATGAAGGCTACCTTGCCCGAGCGGAAGGCTTCCAGCGCATTGCTCCAGTCATAGGTGGCCGCGCCCGGGGGCGCGTACTTGAACAGGTCTGCATAGAGCTGCGTGGCCTTGACTGCCGCCGGCGAATTGAAGGCCGGCTGGTTGTTCTTGTCGGTCCATTGGCCGCCCTGGGCCAGCATGAACGGCGCCCAGCGCCAGACATTCATGCCCGAGCCGCGCTGGCCGCGCGCCACCCATCCATACACGCTGGGCGGCGAATGCAGTTTCTTGATGTCGGCCACCAGTTCGTCCAGCGTGCGCGGCACGGGCAGGCCGGCCTTTTCCAGCAGGTCGCGGCGATAGAAGAGGAAGTCGGACCCGCCGATCAGCGGGGCAAAGTAGGCCACGTCCTTGTAGCTGGCGACGGCCCGGCGACCCGGCAGGAAGTCGTCGTAATCGGCCTCCTTGGGGAAATACTTCAGCAGCGGCACGATCCATCCCGCCGAGGCGAACTCGGCCACATTGGCCTCATCGACGTAGTAGACCTGGTAGGAACCGGCCTTGGTGGCGGCGTCCAGGCGCGACTTGGCGCGGCGGTCGTTCTCGCCGAAGTAGCTGATCTCGATGCGGGTGCCGCTGCGCTTCTGGTAATCGGCCAGTGATTTTTCCATCACGGTCAGGCCCAGGCTCTTCTGCGCCAGCACCTTGAGCACGGGGACATTGCAGGACTGCGCCGATGCCACCAAGGGCAGGGCAGCGCCAAGGACGGCGCACGCGGCGCCCAAGCAGATCTTGTTCACGGTTTGTCTCCTGATGTTTTTATCGATCACGCCTGGCGCTTGCGCTGCGGGGGGCAGGACAGCATTCAGGTCGGCCGGTTGGACGGCAGGAGCAAGAGTACGAGGGCAGGGCGCGGCGCTCCACGCCAAAAGCGCGTAGCGGGCTGATACTTTTTGATCGGTTCTTGTGGGGGGTGTGCGTTTTTGTATCGCTGCGCTCTCAAGCGCTGAGATCAGTGCGATGCTATTGACGGACCGTTCGCACTGGGTAGCGGCGCTCCTGCTTCTGCCGGAGATCCTTCGATACGGCCCCAAGGGGCCTACTCAGGCCGAACGGCCGCGCCCTATCCAAGATGAGGGATCAGCTCTGCAATGCCGGCAGGCTCACCGTGGCCACCAGTCCGCTCCCCTGTGCCGGGGCATCCAGCCGTATCGATCCCTGCGAAGCCTGCACGATCTCGCGCACGATGGCCAGGCCCAGTCCGGAGCCGGGTTGGTCCGGCGCGGCATTGCGATAGAAGCGCTCGAACACGCGCTCGCGCACCTCGGCCGGAATGCCCGGGCCATTGTCGCTCACGGTGATGATGATCTGGTTGCGCTTCTTCTCCAGCCCCACGGTGACCTTGCCGCCCTCGGGCGTATAGCGCAGGGCATTGTCCATCAGGTTCATCAGCATGCCCATCAACTGGGCTTCGTTGCCGTTGACCATGGCGCTCTCCAGCGTGGTTTCCAGGCCGAGGTCAATGCCCTTCTTCAAGGCCAGCCCGGCCAGTTCTTCCAGCACCATCGCCGACACCGCCACCAGGTCCACCGGCGCGCGCGGGAAGGCGCTGCTGTCGGAGGCTTCGGCCTGCGACAGCAGGAGCAGCTTGTTGGTCAGGTCGGTCATGCTGCGGCTGCCTTCCTGCAATGACGCCAGCACCTGCGCCACCCGGGCCGGATCGTCGAGCTGGCGGGCAAACTGGATCTGCGAATCGATCACCGCCAGGGGTGTACGCAACTGGTGGGCGGCATCGGCCACGAAGCGCTTCTGCACGGTCACCTGGGCGTTGAGGCGGAAGATGTATTGGTTGATCGCCTCCACGATGGGGCGCAGTTCCTGCTGCAGGCCGTCGGCGCGCAGCGGCGTGAGCGAATCCGGCCGGCGCGTGGCCAGCTCATCCTTGAGCGCCAGCAGCGGCCGCAATTCCATGGTCAGGCCCAGCACCACCAGGCTGATGGCCAGCAGCAGCAAGACGATCTGGCGGCGCAGCGAGGCGTGCCACTGGTCATCGATCATTTCCTGGCGGCCTTGCATGGTCTGGCCGACCGACACCGCCACCATGCGCAGGGTGCCCTCGTCGAACAAGGCGCGGATGTAGCTGACCACGCGCAGCGGCTTGCCATTGAAGCTGGTCGTGCTGTAGACCGGGTAGAGCGCCGCGAAATCAGGCGCGGCGGGGAAGTCGGGACGGCCGGCCAGGAGCGTGTCGTCGTCCATCAGCACTTGGTAGTAGACCGCATCCTGGGCCGGCGAGGCGAACAGTTCCAGCGCCGCCGGCGGCACCGAGACCACCGGCGCGCCATCGTTCCAGCCGACCTGGCCAGCGATCATCCGGGCTGAGGCCAGCAGAGCCCGGTCCTGCACCAGGGTGGCGCTGGAGACGGCGTTGTCGTAGGCGTCGCTGGTGGACAGGCCCACATAGACCGCCATCGGGATCAGCAGCCACCACAGCAGCCGCAGGCGCAGGCTGTCGATCATTCAGTCTTTCTGGCGCAGCAGATAACCCAGGCCGCGCAGGGTCATGATGGCCGCGCCGGAACGGTCCAGTTTCTTGCGCAGGCGCGAGATATAGATTTCGATGGCGTCCGCGCTGGGTTCTTCCGAGAGGCTGAAGACGCCCTTCATCAGCGCGGTCTTGGAAACGGTCTTGCCTTGCCGCAGGATCAGCACTTCCAGCACGTCATGCTCCCGCGCCGGGAGCGCCAGGGGCACGCCGGCCACGGCGAACTGGCGCGTATTGCTGTCATAGACCAGGTCGCCGCAGTGGATCTCGGCGGCCTTGTCGGGGGTCTGGCGGCGCACCAGCACCTTGATGCGGGCCACCAGTTCGCGGATCTCGAAGGGCTTGACCAGGTAGTCATCGGCCCCGGCGCCCAGGCATTCGATTTTCTCATCGATGGAGCCGCTGGCGGTCAGGATCATGACCGGCACGCCATTGTGACGTTCGCGCAGGCGGCGCAGCACATTCTTGCCGTGCAGCTTGGGCAGCATCAGGTCCAGCAGCACGACGTCGTAGGTCTCGTCGCGCAGCACCTGGTCGGCGATCTCGCCATCGGCGGCGATATCGACCTTGAACTTGTGTTCCTTGAGGATCTGCTCCAGCCAGTGGGCAAGCTGGGGATTGTCTTCGATCAGGAGCAATTTCATGCGCTAGTCTCGTTTTTCTTGAGGTTCTTTAAGATTCTTTTAAGGTTCATCTAAGGTTTTTTTGAGCTCGTTCCGAGCAGGTTCCGGACTTCTGTTGAACTGCCCTTTTGTTGCGTTGCAAAGCAAAAAGCCGTTTTTTGGAAAGCTGGATGAAGGTTTCGGCTTCTTAGAATAGGTCCGCAAGTCTACAAGAACTGAAGATGGCAACCGACCATCCTAGTCAAAATATTCAGGAGACAATCATAATGTGTGACGATTTTTACGTCTTGCCCGCCCCCAACGGCCGCCTGCGCCGTACGCTCCTCGCCCTGGGCGCCACCGCCATCACCGCCTGCGCGCTCGGCCTGGCGGCCCCGCAGGCCCGTGCAGCCGACAAGATCATCATCATGGTCGGTGGCATCAACAAGCTCATCTACCTGCCGCCCAAGCTGGCCGAAAGCCTGGGTTACTTCAAGGAAGAAGGCCTGGACGTGGAGCTGCAGTCGCAGCCGGCCGGGGTGGACGCCGAAAATGAATTGCTGGCCGGGGCCGTGCAGGCCGTGGTGGGCTACTACGACCACTCCATCGACCTGCAGAGCAAGGGCAAGGAAGTCACCTCCATCGCCCAGTTGCTGCTGGTGCCGGGCGGCATGGAAATGGTGCGCGCCGACCTGGCCGACAGCGTCCGCAGCATGGCCGATCTCAAGGGCAAGACCCTGGGCGTGACCGGGCTGGGTTCGTCTTCCAGCTTCATCGCCCAATACCTGGCCAATCGGGCCGGCCTGAAGGCGGGCGACTATTCGATCCTGCCGGTGGGCGCGGGCAATACCCTGATCGCCGCCATGAAGCAAAAGCGCGTCGACGTGGCCTGGACCACCGAGCCGACCACCTCCATCCTGCTGGCCTCGGGCGCGGCCAAGGTGCTGGTCGACATGAGCAGCGTCGATGGCACCAAGGCGGCGCTGGGCGGGCTCTATCCGGCCTCCAGCCTCTATGTGCATCGCTCCTGGATGAACAGCCACAAGGCCGAGTCGCAGAAGCTGGCGCGCGTCTTCGTCAAGACCCTGCGCTACATCCAGACCCATTCGGCCGAAGACATCGCCGACAAGATGCCCAAGGACTACTACGGCGGCAACAAGGCCATCTATGTGCAGGCGCTCAAGGCGTCCCTGCCCATGTATTCGCCCGACGGCAAGATGCCCGCCGGCGGGCCCGAACAGGTCCTGAAGGTGATGGCCGGTTTCAATCCCAATATCAAGGGCAAGAACATCGACTTGTCCAAGACCTATACCAACGAGTTCGTGGACCAGGTGAAGTGATTGCTGCGGCGTGCATGAAGAGACCTTAGAATCCGCAGGCTTTCGCATCGATTCCAGGAGGTAACGTGAACAAGCACATCCGCCAGGGCCTGCTGTCCCTGGCCATCGCCAGCACCATGCTGGCCGGCGCGCCGGCTCCGGCCTGGGCTGCGGCCAAGATCACCATCATGGTCGGCGGCATCAACAAGATGGTCTACCTGCCGGCCAAGCTGGCCGAGCAGTTGGGCTACTTCAAGGAAGAAGGCCTGGACGTGGAGCTGCAATCGCAGCCGGCCGGCGTGGACGCCGAGAACGAACTGCTGGCCGGTGCGGTGCAGGCGGTGGTCGGCTTCTATGACCACGCCATCGACCTGCAGACCAAGGGCAAGGAAGTCACCGCCATCGTCATCCTGGGCCAGGTGCCGGGCGAGGTGGAGCTGGTGTCCACCAAGGCCGCATCGCACTTCCAGAGCATGGCCGACGCCAAGGGCAAGACCCTGGGCGTGACCGGACTGGGCTCGTCCACCAACTTCCTGACCCAATACCTGGCTTCGCGCCACGGCATCACCTCCAAGCAGTTCTCGGTGCTGCCGGTGGGGGCGGACAATACCTTCATCGCCGCCATGAAGCAGGGCCGCATCGATGCCGGCATGACCACCGAGCCGACCGCCTCGCAATTGCTCAAGACCGGCGACGCCCAGGTGCTGGTGGACATGCGCACCGTGGAGGGGACCGTCAAGGCGCTGGGCGGACTCTATCCGGCTTCCAGCGTGTATGTACAGCGCAGCTGGCTCAACAGCCACAAGGAAGACGCCCAGAAGCTGGCGCGCGCCTTCGTCAAGACGCTCAGGTTCATCCAGACGCACACGGCCGAGCAGATCGCCGACAAGATGCCCAAGGACTACTACGGCAACAACAAGCCGCTGTATATACAGGCGCTGAGCAATTCGCTGCCCATGTATTCGCAGGACGGCAAGATGCCCAAGGGTGGGCCGGAAACCGTGCTGGCTGTGCTGTCGGGTTTCAATCCCAACGTCAAGGGCAAGCATGTGGACTTGTCCAAGACCTATACGGATGAATTCGTCAACGCCATGAAATGAGGAGAGGACTGGCCGATGGCCAGTCTTCCCGAAAATTATATAAACGATATACGCCATGATGCGCGCCGACGCGTCAGGGGCGCGCTCAACCCGAATCCAATCTCCAGCCACGAAAGAGCCCCACGATGAACGCCATCAACCAGCAGGCCTTCACTCCCGCCGGCCAGGCCGCCCAGGTCACGCCGGCCATCGAATTGCGCAACGTGAGCTGCCGCTTCATCACGGCCGATGGCCGTGCGACGGTGGCCCTGCGCGATTTTTCCATGAGCGTGGCGCGTGGCGAATTCGTCGCCGTGGTCGGTCCCACCGGTTGCGGCAAATCGACCACACTGTCGCTGATCACGGGATTGCTCAAGCCCACCCTGGGCGAGGTGCGCGTGATGGGGCAGCCGGTCAACGGCATCGATCCGCGCATCGGTTTCGTATTCCAGAATGATGCGGTCTTTCCGTGGCGCAGCGTGCGCGACAACGTGGCCGCCGGTCCGATGTTCCGTGGCCAGTCCAAACAGCAGGCGCACGCGCTGGCCGATGAGTGGATACGCCGCGTGGGCCTGGACAAGTTCGGCGACCACTATCCCCACCAGCTCTCCGGCGGCATGCGCAAGCGCGTGGCGCTGGCCCAGACCTTCATCAACAGCCCCGAGATCTTGCTCATGGATGAACCCTTCTCGGCACTGGACATGCAGACCCGCACCCTGATGCAGGATGAACTGCTGCGCCTGTGGTCGGCCCATTCGGGCTCGGTGGTGTTCGTCACCCACGACCTGGAAGAAGCCATTGCCCTGGCCGACAAGGTCTATGTGCTCACGGCCCGTCCGGCGACCTTGAAGAGCGTCTATCCCATCGACCTGCCGCGTCCGCGGGTGATGGAAGAGGTGCGCTACGAACAGCGCTTCATCGATATCTCGCGCAGGATCTGGGCTGACCTGCGTGAAGAAGTCCATATCGCGTGATTCATCATTTTGAAATACAGGGGAGTCTCATGACACAAGCACAAGCCAGCCAATCCGCCGCGACGATGGACATCGCCGCCGTCGAAGCCGAGGCCCAGCGCAAGATCCGCGCACGAAAACAACTGGTGATCGGCCTGCGCATCGCCATCCTGGTGATCGTGCTGGGCGGCTGGGAAGTCTGCGCGCGCATCGGCTGGATCGATCCTTTCTTCTTCTCGCAGCCTTCGCTGATCGTGGCGCAGATCTACGAATGGATGGTCGAAGGCACCTCGCAGGGCCCGCTCTGGACCCAGGTGCTGGTGACGCTGGAAGAAACCGTGCTCGGCTTCCTGATCGGTTCGGTGGCCGGTGTCATTGCCGGCATCGTCCTGGGCCGCAACAAGCTGCTCTCGGATGTCTTCAGCCTCTATATCCAGATCGCCAACTCGATTCCACGCGTGGTGCTGGGCTCCATCTTTGTCATCGCCTTCGGCCTGGGCATGGCGTCCAAGGTGGCGCTGGCAGTGGTGATGGTGTTCTTTGTGGTCTTTGCCAATGCCTTCCAGGGCGTGCGCGAGGCCGACCGCTACATGATCGCCAATGCCCAGATCCTGGGCGCCTCGCGTCGTCAGGTCACCATGGCCGTGGTGATCCCCTCGGCGCTGTCGTGGATCCTGGCCAGCCTGCATGTGAGTTTCGGCTTTGCGCTGGTGGGTGCGGTGGTGGGTGAATTCCTCGGGTCCAAGCAGGGCATCGGCCTGCTGATCTCCACCGCTCAGGGCGCATTCAACGCCAGCGGCGTGTTCGCGGCCATGATCGTGCTGGCCGTGGTGGCGCTGGCGGCGGACTGGCTCTTGCATGCGCTGGAACGGCGTCTGCTGAAGTGGCGTCCGCAGGCCTTCTGATGGGAAACGCCCAAGGGCGTAGAATGTCGCGGTAGTGCGCGGGGATACGACGAGCTTGTCTGCGCCGTCTCCCTGCCTTGCCTGCTTTGCCCACTTTGTTTTGTCGGCACGTTCCCCATTCTTCCTTCGCCATGTCTGCCAACCAGCCGCCCCGTCTGCGCGACACCCCGTCCTCTGCTTCTACCTCTGCCTCTGCCTCCATCAATGATCCGGTCACCCAGCGTGCGTTGCTGTGGATAGTCGCGTCCGGCTTCTTCATGCAGACGCTGGACACTACCATCGTCAATACCGCCTTGCCCGCCATGGCGCGCAGCCTAGGCGAGCCGGTGCTGAACATGCACCCGGTGGTGGTGGCCTACACCCTCACCATGGCCTCGCTCACTCCGGCCTCGGGTTGGCTGGCTGACCGTTTCGGCACACGCCGCATGTATTTCGCGGCGATCCTGCTGTTTTCGCTGGGTTCGCTGCTGTGCGCCATGGCGTCCAGCCTGCCCATGCTGCTGGCGGCCCGCGTGGTGCAGGGGCTGGGCGGTTCCATGCTCTTGCCGGTGGGGCGGCTGGCGGTGTTGCGGGCGGTGCCGGGGGCGCAGTACATCGCTGCGCTGGCGTCGATCTCCATTGCCGGGCAGCTCGGCCCGGTGGTGGGGCCGGTGCTGGGCGGGTGGCTGGTGGAGAGCCTGTCGTGGCACTGGATCTTCCTGATCAACCTGCCTGTTGGCGTACTGGGCATGGGCGCTGTGCTGTATTTCCTCCCCGATGACAGCCTTGCCGGCACGCCGCGCTTCGATCTGCTGGGGTGTATCTTGCTCTCGGCCTGCATGGTGGCCTTTTCGCTGGCGCTGGATGTGCCGTTTGACAGCCACCGCACCGGCTGGAGCATCGCCCTGTTCGTCGTGGCGGCGCTCACGGTACTGGGCTATTGGCGGCATGCCTCGGTTCATCCGCGGCCATTGTTCCGGCTGGGTCTGTTTGGCGAGCCCAATTTCAGCGTCGGGCTGGCTGGCAACCTGGTCTGCCGTATCGGTTCTTCGGCGGTGCCTTTCCTGCTGCCACTGCTGTTGCAGGTGCGGCTGGGCTATTCGCCTCTGCATGCCGGCATGGTGTTGCTGCCGGCGGCCATCGCCGGCACGATTGCCAAGCCCTGGATCGCGCCGCTGGTCAAGCGCTACGGCTATGACCGTTTCCTGCTGGTCAATACGGCCATCGTCGGCGCGGCCATCATGTCCTTTGCGCTGATCACGCCGGACTGGCCGTTGACGGCGGCCATCGTGCAACTGGCCATCTTCGGCGCATCGAACTCGATGCAGTTCGCGGCCATGAACAGCGTCACCCTCAAGGGCTTGGACAAGAGCGACGCTGGCAGTGGCAACAGCCTCTTTTCCATGGTGCAGATGCTGGCCATCGGCCTGGGCGTGACCATCGGCGGGACCATGGTCAATCTCTTCAAGAGCGACGCCGGCACAGCCACCAACGCCAGTTTCCAGATCACCTTTGCCATCGTCGGCGCGATCACCCTGGCGTCGGCCTGGGTGTTCCGCAAGATGGACCCGCGTTACTTCAAGTAAACGTAAAACGATATAAATGATTTGAGGGAGGGTGGGGCGATCAGGTATCGCTCCACTGCCGCAGCAGGTTGTGATAGCAGCCCACCAGGGTACGCCGGGCCAGCGCATCGGCCTCGGTCTGGTTCAGGCGCTGGATGGCGTTGTCCATGTCGAACAGCAACTGACGCTGGCCGTCGTCGCGCACCAGGCTTTGCACCCAGAAGAAGCAGGCCAGGCGCACCCCGCGCGTGACCGGTGTGACCGTGTGCAGGCTGGTGGCCGGATAGAGCACCATGTCTCCCGCCGCCAGCTTGACGCTGTGCGCGCCATAGCTGTCATCGATCTGCAGATCGCCGCCATCGTAATCGCCCGGGTCGGCCAGGAACAGCGTGGCCGAGACATCGGTACGCAGCTTGCGGCCATTGTGCGGATGGATGCGCACACTGCCATCGACGTGCGCGCCGAAGTTCATGCCCTCGCCGTAGCGGTTGAACATGGGCGGGTAGATCAGGTTGGGTAGCGCCGCGCTGATGAAGCGCGGGTGCCGCTCCAGCGCCGACACGATGATGCGCTGGCATTGCAGGGCGACCTCCGAATGCTCGTCGATCTGCTGGTTGAACTTGACCGGCGCACCCTGATAGCCAGCGGTGACGCGCCCATCCACCCAGGCCTCGCCGGCCTGCTCCAGCAGGCTGCGTACGGTCTGCAGGGCTTGGGTATCGAGCAGTTGGGGAATGGTGATGAGCATGGGCGCGTTTTCTTTTTTTACATGCGATAGGTCAGCGACAGCAGGGCAGTGCGGCCCGAACCCGGCACCGAGCGGCCGCCGTCGGATTGGATCAGCGCGTCGTAATACATCTTGTTGCTCAGGTTGTAGAGGTTCAGGCGGATGTCATAGGCCTTGGTGGTGTAGGCCAGCATGGCGTCATACCGGGTATAGCCGCCCACCTGCACGGTGTTGGGCGCATCGGCATAGCGCTGCGACATATAGCTGGCGCCGCCGCCGATCTGCCAGTGCGGGGCCAGGTCGTAGGTGGTCCAGGTGGTCAGGGTGTGCTTGGGCGTGTTGACCGGGATCTTGCCGACCGAGTTGTCGCCCGCTGCGCCCTCCAGCACCTTGGCGCCCAGGTAGGTGTAGTTGGCTGCGACCTGCCACTCGCGCGTGATGTGGCCGGTGGCGCCGGCACGGGCGCCATTGACGCGCACCTTGCCCGCCAGTGCGTAGACGCCGGTGGCGACCTGGCTGCGGGCGTTGTCCTTGGTGATCTGGAACGCGGCGGCCGTCAGGGCCAGGCCATTGGCCAGATCCCACTTGCCGCCCAGTTCATAGGAACGATTCTTTTCCGGGTCCAGATTCTGCTGGCCCTGGGTGCCGGTCAGCTGTTCCAGCGAGGGATTGAACGAGGTGCCATACGAGACGTAGTAAGCCTGGGCCGAGGTCGGCTGCCAGATCGCGCCCGAGCGCACGCTCAGGAAATTGACGGTCTGGTCGGCCGAAGCTGGCGTTCTGGTGCTGGCGATGGAGTTGGTGATGCTGGCGATGTAGCGGTCATAACGCAGCCCGCCGACCAGCTTGAATTGCGGCGCCAGTTCGATGGTGTCGCCCACGTAGGCCGCCAGGGTGTTGGCGCTGCCACCGGCCCGGTTGCCTACGGTGGAGGCCACGCTGCTGCCAGCAGCGCTGTAGCTGGGGTTGACCAGCGGCACGCAATCCACATAGCCGGTCGTGGCGCCGTTGGCGTTGAGCGCCGTGCCGTTGCAGCTGCCGTTGCGATAGTAGTTCTGGTTGTCGTAACCGTCATGCCCCACTTCCACGCCAAGCACCGCATCGTGCTTGATGCTGCCGGTGGCGAACTTGGCGCTCAGTTCGGTCTGGTTGAAGATGGAATAGTCGGTGATGACGCGGTCATGGCTCTGTCCACGCACGAACAGGCTCGATAGCGGCAGGTTGCTGGAGGCATTGGCGAGCTGCGTGAAGCCAGCACCCGAGACGGTGCCGATGGTATTGGGCGCCGTCTCCACCGCATCGGTGTGGACGTAGTTGAACTGGGTCTGGTTGCGCAGCGTGACGTCGGGTGCGATCTTGTGCTTGATGCCAGCATTGAATGAGGCCACGTCCTGGATGGTGCGGTCACTGTTCAAGCCATAGGCGGTGTTGCGGTCGACGTTGACGGGATGGCCGTTCAGGGCCGGCAGGCCGTAGTCGGGCTGGTCCTGGTTGTGTTGCAGCAGCGCCGAGAGGGTGATTTCGGTGGAGGTGCCGATGCCCCAGACATAGGAGCCGGCCAGGCCGAAGTCTTGCACATCGGTCTGCTTGCGCGTGCTGGCCGCGCCGTTCTGGGCCATGGCTTCGATGCGCAGGGCCGAGGTGTCCGACAGCGGGCGGTTGACGTCGACCGTGCTGCGCACCAGGCCATTGGTAGTGACCGAGCCAGAGATCTCGGTGGCCGCCTTCAGGTTGGCCTTCTTGCTGACCTGGTTGATGATGCCGCCGGTCGAGCCGCGTCCGAAGAGCATCGAGGAGGGGCCCATCAGGACTTCCACTTCATCGATGGCGAAGGTGTCGCGATAGTATTGCCCACGGTCGCGGAAGCCATCGAGGTAGATGTCGGTGCGCGCCGAGAAGCCATTGAGGTTGATGTTGTTGCCGATCTGGCCGCCCTCGGCGCCGCCCAGCGTGATGCCGGAGACGTTGCGCAGCGCATCGGACAGCGAACTCGCTCCTTGCGATTGCATCTGCGCCTTGTTGACCACGGTCACCGATTGCGGCACGTCGTGCAGGTCGGCTGGCAGTTTGGTGAGGGCGGTGCCGGTGCTGGCGAAATCGTCGCGCTGGCCTTGCACCGTCACCGGAGCGAGCTGGCCGTCGGCAGCAGGCTTGCCGGCGCTGGTGGTCGTCGGGGAAACCTGCTGTGCGTGCAGGGTCAGAGGGGCGGCGAAGCTGGCCACCAAGGCGGCGGCGATCGGTGTGAGACGGTTCATGTTTTTCTTGTGGCGAAGTGGAGGCGGAAACAACGAACCGATCCCGCTCGCGCAGGACCGGCTCGAATGGCTGGCTACTCCGTGCTTCCACAAGGAAGACCGTTTGGCTGGCTGATGACCAGTATTGTTATGTATGCAAATGAGTTGGATTCTCATTCGCATGGGCGGCAAGAATAATGGTGGAGTCTGACAAATTCCTGTCATCAGGCTGACGTGGTCCTGAATGTGACAAAAAAGTAACACCCATCGCCGCCGCCAAGCCATATCAGGGGACGCCTGATTTGCAGCATCGCCGCGGCTGCAATACGATGCACCGGTTACGCAGAGGTTTTGCGCCTTTTTTTGACAACGTCCCTATGAATGTTTTGCTGGTCGAAGACGACCCGGTCCTCACCGACGGCCTCTCGCGCGTGCTCAATTCGCACGGCTTTACCGTGCATACGGTCAACAATGGCAACGATGCCCTCTCGCAGCGGTTCAATGCCGCTGTGCTGGTGCTGGACATCGGCCTGCCCGGCATCGATGGCTTCGAGGTGCTGCGGCGCATGCGCGCGGCCGGCAACAATACGCCGGTGCTGCTGCTGACCGCGCGCGACACCATTCCCGACCGCGTGCATGGCCTGGAGCTGGGCGCCGATGATTACCTGGTCAAGCCCTTCGCCACCCCTGAACTGGTGGCGCGCATCAAGGCGCTGATCCGCCGTAGCGCCCCGCAGCCGGCGCAACTGACCGTGGGCGGCCTGTCGCTGGACAATGCCACCAAGCGCGCCGAGATCGATGGCCGCAAGATCGAACTGTCGCTGCGCGAATGGACAGTGCTGGAATACCTGATGCAGCACGCCTCGCGCGTGGTCTCCAAGCAGCAGATCATCGACGCCGTGCTGCCCTGGGGCGAGGATTTCACCATCAATGCGGTGGAAGTCTATGTCTCGCGCATCCGCCTGAAGATCGCTGATTCGGGCGTGGCCATCCGCACCATCCGCGGCTTCGGCTACATGCTCGAAAAGAGCGAGGCCTAAGCCCGCCGCAGACCGCATGACCGCAACGCATTCCAGCATCCGGCGCGACCTGCTCAAGTGGCTGATCGCACCGCTCTTGCTGGTCAATCTGATCGGCGCAGGCCTGACCTACTGGCTGGCCTGGCTGCCGGCCCAGCACGCCTTCGACCAGAACCTGATGGATTCCACCTGGGGCCTGTACGCCCAGGTGCGTCACCGCCAGGAGCGCACCACCGCCGAACTGACCCAGCAGGCCGAACAGATCCTGCGCAGCAACCATTCCGACACCACCTTCTTCGCCGTGCGCAATTCCGAGGGCCAGATCGTGGTGGGCGACAAGGGTTTCCCGCGTCTGCCCGAGAGCGATGTCTTCGACCGTCCCATCAATTACGATGGCGAGATGCGCGGTGAGCCGGTGCGTATCGCCGCCATGCAGGTGCGGGTCAAGAACGGTGTGATCTCGGTCGCCGTGGCCGAGACCATCCGCAAGCGCGACCGCGCCCACTACACCATCCTGCTATCCTTCCTGGTGCTGGACGGGGCGTTGACCTTTGCCTCCATCTTCGTGGTGCTGGTGGCCGTGCGCCGCGGCCTGCGCCCCTTGAAGAGCCTGCAGCGCAACCTGGAGCAGCGCGACCACGGCAAGCTGGGCGCCATCGATGGACTGGGGGCGCCGGTGGAACTGCAGCCACTGATCGTGGCGATGAACGAGCTCATGGCGCGCATCAACAAGGGCGAGCAGGCCCAGCAGAATTTCATGGCCGATGTGGCGCACCAGTTGCGCACCCCGCTCACGGGCCTGAAGCTGCAGCTGGAACTGCTGCACGACAAGCACCAGGACCAGCCCGATACCGCCCGTTCCCTGGCGATGATGAATTCCTCGGTGGAGCGCATGATCCGCCAGAGCCGCCAACTGCTGGCGCTGGCGCGCTCCGAACCAGGCCTGTTCGAAAGCCGCAAGCTGGAAGACCTGTCGCTGGACAAGCTGGTGGAAGAGTCGGTCCAGCACTTCATCGAAGAGGCCGACAAGAAGCGCATCGACCTGGGCTTCGACCTGCAGCCGGCGCGCCTGCGCGGCGACCGCTTCCTGCTGAGCGACCTGATCGACAACCTCATCGACAATGCGGTGCGCTATTCGCCGCCGCATGGCACGGTCACCGTGCGCTGCCTGGAAGAGCAGGACGCCACCGTGCTCTCCGTAGAGGATTCGGGACCGGGTATTGCGCCCGAACACCGCGAGCTGATCTTCGATCGTTTCTACCGCGCCAACGACAAGGTGGCCGGCAGCGGCCTGGGCCTGGCCATCGTGCGCGAGATCGCCCACGACCATGGCGGCGTGATCAGCGTGGATTGCAAGCAGCAAGGGCAGGGCACCATCTTCACCGTGCGCTTCCCGTTGCCGCCGCGAGCAAGCTGAGCGGAGGCGATCCCGAACCTCGGGCGCAAGGTCCTGTCCAACCGGCTCCATCTTGATGAACCAGGAGGCAACATGAGTGACAAGGTCCTGCAAAGCGGTACCCACATCGCCCGCTATGATGCGGTCGAGAAACCCGACCATGCCTTTGAAGCGCAAGTCTTCGTGCGCCTGACGCGGGAGCCGGAACTGGCGGAAACCTATATCCCCGTGGGCATCTTCCCCACCGAAGAAGAAGCCCTGGCCAGCGCCCGCGAACGCGCCGAGCGCGCCCTCAAGGAGCATGAGTTCTGAGGTTCTGACGCCGTTGACCATCCAGCTTTACGGCGCGGCCTGCTGACGCCGCGCCCATGACCGCCCCTGATGGGCTAGCCCTTACAGAAAAAGAATATGTCCGTTGCCCGCCAGATCGTCCAGGTCCACCCCCGTCTGCTCATCGGCTTGGCCGTCGGGATCGTCGCCGCCGTGTTCTTGCCAGCCACCACCTGGACCGGGCGTTGCCTGGTCGGCTGGAACGCCGGGGTCTGGTTCTATCTGCTGAGCCTGTGGCTGATGATGCTGCGGGCCGACGCCGATGCCGTGCGGCGCCTGGCCGAGACCGAGGACGAGAGCGCCCAGGTGGTGCTGGTGATGGTCTGCGTGGCGGCCGTGGCCAGCCTCCTGGCGATCCTGCTGGAGCTGGCCGGCAATAGCCATGGCGACCGCAGCAAGCTGTTGCGCTATGCGTTTACGGCCTCGACCGTCTTCGGGGCCTGGCTGCTGATCGGCACCATCTTCACGCTGCACTATGCGCGCCTGTTCTATGCCGAGGATGACGATCCCCAGGCCCTGCCGCTGCGCTTTCCCGATGGCCAGCGCCAGCCCGACTACTGGGACTTCCTCTATTTCTCCTTCACCATCAGCGTGGCCGTGCAGACCTCCGATGTCGGCGTGGCCACGCGTGCGCTGCGCAAGACGGTGCTGGCGCATTCGTTGATCTGCTTCGTCTTCAACGCCGCCATCATCGGCCTGTCCATCAATATTGCCGCCGGCCTGGCGGGGAATTGAACCGAATCTGTCCGCGCCTGTCCTAGCCGGGTTCGGAAACCGGGGCCGCCACGCCAGGTTTCTGTGCAAGTCCAGGACCGGACGTATAATCCCGGCTTTCCTGGCAGCAATACAAGGGGAGGGGGACGCAGAGCCCCCGCAGCTCGACTAACGATTCGAACAATGGAGCGCGCCGTGCGGGTTTATTCCAGCCAAGCAGAAGAACGTATTGCCATGTTGAAGCGCCAGGGCAAGGGCGCATTTTCCGGTCCACCGCTGCCGCTGGGGCCGCTGATCGGGTTTGGCGTCGCCATCCTGGCGGTGGTCCTCATCGCCCTGTTTACCTATGAAGCCTCGGTCAGCCGGGGCCTGGCGGCCAATGCCGTGTCCCATACCATGAAGGTGCGCGAGCAGTTGCAGTCCCTGGTGTCCACCCTCAAGGATGCCGAGACCAGCCAGCGCGGCTATCTGCTGACCGCTACCGAGAGCTATCTGTCTCCCTATAACCAGGCGCGCGCGGCGCTGCCCGGCGAGATCGCCCGTCTGCGCGCACTGCTGGCCGACAACCCGGACCAGTTGCAGCGCCTGTCGCAGATCGAAGGCATCACCAACGACAAGCTGCAGGAGCTCGCCGAGACCATCGACCTGCGTCGCAAGGGCGATGCCGCCGCCGCCCTGGCGGTGGTGCAGTCCGATCGCGGCAAGATGTCCATGGACCGCGTGCGCACCCTGGCGCGCGAGATGGAAGGGGAAGAACGCGACCTGCTGGCCGCCCGTCAGTCCGACTGGCGCGACGCGGTGAGTTTTTCCACAGCGGTCGCCTGGGGCGGCTCGGGGCTGCTGCTGGTGCTCATCGTGGCCGCAGCGATGACCACCTCGCGCGACTATCGACAGCGTGAAAAGCAGGCCTGGATAAGGGCCGGCCAGATGGGCCTGGCCGAGCGCCTGCAAGGCGAGCAACGGCTCGACGCCCTGGGCGACAATACCCTGTCCTTCTTGACGGCCTATCTCAACGCCCAGGTCGGCGCGATCTACCTGCGCAGCGATGGCGGCGACTTCGAGCGCTTTGCCAGCCATGCTCTGGACGACACCGACGGCCCGCGCACCCTGCACAGCGGCCAGGGTCTGCTGGGCCAGGCCGCCAAGCTCAACCGCGCCATGCATATCAAGGACGTGCCCGAGGATTACCTCACCATCTCGTCGGCCGTGGGCCGCCGCCAGCCGCGTGAGCTCATGGTGGTGCCGGCCAGCGCCGACGGCATGGTTCAGGCGGTGTTCGAGCTGGGCTTCCTGCGCCAGGTGCGACCGGAAGAAGAGGAACTGCTGGCGCGCCTGTCGGACCAGATCGCCATCGCCGTGCGTTCCTCCAAGGACCGCACCCGCCTGGAAGAACTGTTGGAAGAAACCCAGCGCCAGTCCGAGGAATTGCAGGCCCAGCAGGAAGAGCTGCGCGTGAACAATGAAGAGCTGGAAGAGCAGGGCCAGGCGTTGAAGGCCTCGCAGCTGCGCCTGGAGACCCAGCAGGCCGAGCTGGAAGAAACCAATGCCCAGCTGGAAGAACAGACGCAACTGCTGGAACTGCAGAAGGACGACCTGGCCAAGACCCAGGTGGTGCTGGTCGAAAAGGCCACCGAACTGGAGCGCGCCAACCAGTACAAGAGCGAATTCCTGGCCAACATGAGCCATGAACTGCGCACACCGCTGAACTCCACCCTGATCCTGGCCAAGCTCCTGGCCGACAACAAGCAGGGCAACCTTTCTGATGAGCAGGTGCGCTTCGCCCAGACCATTTCTTCGGCGGGTAACGACCTGCTGGCGCTGATCAACGATATCCTGGACCTCTCCAAGATGGAGGCCGGCAAGCTGGACATCATCCCCGAATCCTTCCCCCTGACCAAGCTGGCCGACGAGCTCAGCGCCAGCTTCGCCATCACGGCCCAGCAGAAGGGGCTGGGCTTCAAGGTGGAAGTGGAGCCGGGCGTGCCGCAGCGCATGGAAACCGACATCCAGCGCCTGGGCCAGATCCTCAAGAACCTGCTCTCCAACGCCATCAAGTTTACCGAGAAGGGGGAAGTGAGCCTGCGCATCTATCCCGATGCAGGCGGGCGCATCGCCTTCGCGGTGCGCGACACCGGCATCGGCATCGGCGAAGACCAGCACCAGTTCATTTTCGAAGCCTTCCGCCAGGCCGATGGCAGCACCCATCGCAAATACGGCGGCACCGGCCTGGGCCTGTCGATCTCGCGCGACCTGGCCCATCTGCTGGGCGGCGACATCCGCGTCACCAGCCGCCTGGGCGAGGGCAGCATCTTCACCCTGTCCCTGCCTCCGGTCTACAGCAGCGAGCAGGCCGTCAACAACGCCGCCCCGACCCCCACGCCAGCCGCCGCAGCGGCGGCCTCGACCCTGCAGGCCGCTCACGTGGCCACCGCCCCCGACGTACGCATCAACCGCACCCCGGCTGCCGCCGCGCCGCCGCGCCTGCAAGAGATCTCCATCGATGATGACCGCGACCGCATCGAGACCTCCTCGCGCCTGATCCTGGTGATCGAGGATGATGCCGCCTTTGCCATGATCCTGCGCGACCTGGCCCGCGAGATGGGCTTCCAGTGTGTGGTCACGCATTCGGCCAACGAGGGCGTGGCCGCCGCCGAGATGTACCGCCCCAGCGCCATCCTGATGGACATGAACCTGCCCGACTTCTCCGGCCTGGGCGTGCTGGACCAGATCAAGCGCAATCCCAAGACCCGCCACATCCCAGTGCACGTGGTCTCGGTGGCCGACTATTCGCATGAAGCCATGGAGCGCGGCGCCATCGGCTATGCCTTGAAGCCGGTGCAGCGCGAAGAATTGATCGGCGCGATCCGCAAGCTCGAAGCCAAGTTCCTGCAAGGCTTGCGCCATGTGCTGGTGGTCGAGGACGACGCCCGCCAGCTCGACAGCATCCGCCAGCTGCTGGCCGGCGAGAACATCAACCTGGTCGGCGTGCGCACCGCCACCGACGCGCTGGCCCGGCTGCGCCAGACCACCTTCGATTGCATGGTGATGGACCTGAACCTGCCCGACCTGTCCGGCTACCAGTTGCTGGAAAAGATGGCCGAGCAGGAGCACGTGGCCTTTCCGCCGGTGATCGTCTATACCGGCCGCTCGCTGTCGGCCGAGGAAGAGCAGAACCTGCGCCGCTTCTCGCGCTCCATCATCATCAAGGATGCGCGCTCGCCCGAGCGCCTGCTCGACGAGGTCACGCTGTTCCTGCATCAGGTCGAGACCACGCTGCCGGCCGAGAGCCAACGCATGCTCAAGGTCGCGCGCGACCGCGAGACGGTCTTCGAAGGCCGTCGCATCCTGGTGGTGGAAGACGATGTGCGCAATATCTTTGCGCTTTCCTCGGTGCTTGAGCCCAAGGGCATGAAGGTCGAGATCGCCCGCAATGGCCGCGAGGCGCTGCAAGCCCTGCAACGCAGCCAGGACAAGCCCGACGCGCCCATCGACCTGGTGCTCATGGATATCATGATGCCGGAGATGGATGGCCTGACCGCCATGCGCGAGATCCGCAAGCAAGCCGTGTGGAAGCGCCTGCCCATCATCGCCCTGACCGCCAAGGCGATGAAGGACGACCAGGAGAAATGCCTGGCCGCCGGCGCCAATGACTATATCGCCAAGCCCCTGGATGTGGAAAAACTGTTGTCGCTGGTACGTGTATGGATGCCCAAATAAACCAGGCCCTGGCCAACCGGCATTTCGATATCGAGATGCAGTTGCTGCTGGACGCCATCTATCTGAAGTATCACTGTGATTTCCGTGGCTATGCCGGTGCTTCCTTGAAGCGCCGCCTGGCCACGGCCATGATCCGCTTCGACTGCCAGACCCTGTCGCAGCTGCAGGACCGCGTGCTGCATGATGCGGCGGTATTTCCGCTGCTCATGGAATACCTGACGGTGCAGGTCAGCGAGATGTTCCGCGATCCCAGCTACTTCCTGGCGCTGCGCGAGAAGGTGGTGCCGTTGTTGCGCACCTATCCATCGCTCAAGATCTGGGTGGCCGGCTGCAGCAGCGGCGAGGAAGTCTATTCCCTGGCCATCCTGCTGCGTGAAGAGGGGCTGCTGGAGCGCAGCATCATCTACGCTACCGACATCAACCAGAGTGCATTGAAGAAGGCCGAGGCCGGAGTCTATGACCTGGAGCGTATTGCTGGCTTTACCAATAATCACCAGAAATCAGGGGCAAGAACGTCACTTTCGGATTACTATACGGCCGCTTATGGTGCCGTCGTGTTTGACAAATCCCTGCGCAAGAACGTGGTGTTCTCCGATCACAGCCTGGCCACCGACAGCGTCTTCGCCGAAATGCACCTGGTATCCTGCCGCAATGTGCTGATCTATTTCAACCGGCAGTTGCAGGAGCGCGCGCTGGGCCTGTTTCGCGAGTCGCTGGTGCGCAAGGGCTTTCTGGGACTGGGTTCCAAGGAGTCGCTGCGTTTTTCCAGTCACGCCGTGGCCTTTGATGAAGTGGTGCGGGAAGACCGCATCTTCCAGAAGAAGGGGGACCTGTGAGCGAGCTGCCTCTGCCCGAGCTGGCTGCGCGCCCCATCGAGGCCATCGTCATCGGCGCCTCGGCCGGCGGCGTGGAAGCCTTGTCGGAGATCCTGCCGGCGCTGCGGCGCGGCGCCGCAGTGGCGACCATGGTGGTGCTGCATCTGCCGCGCGAGCGGCCCAGCCTCTTGGCGCAGATCTTTGCCGACCGCTGCCGCCAGCCGGTGGTGGAAGCCCAGGACAAGGAGCCGGCCCAGGCCGGGGCGATCCATTTCGCGCCGCCCGACTATCATCTGCTGGTTGACCGCAGTGAGGACGGGCCCATCCTGGCCATGTCCAATGACGAACTGGTCAACTACTCGCGCCCGGCCATCGATGTATTGTTCGAGTCGGCTGCCGATGTCTATGGACCGCGCCTGCTAGGCATCCTGCTCACCGGCGGCAATCACGACGGCGCAGCCGGCATGCAGGCCATCGCCCGCGCCGGTGGCGTGACGGTGGTGCAGAGTCCGCAGCAGGCGCAGGTGCCGTACATGCCGGCGCAGGCGCTGGCCATGGGAAACATCGATTACGTGCTCACGCTGCAGCAGATCGCCGATCTGCTGCGCACCCTGGGCGCAAGCGGGCTTGCCCAAGAAAAGGAACGCAGGTGACAGAACAACATAAGGACAGAGACCTGCCACGGGTGAAATTCCTGCTGGTCGACGATCTCGACGAAAATTTGCTGGCCCTGTCGGCGCTGCTGCAACGCGACGATGTCGAACTGCTGCTGGCCCGCTCGGGCCTGGAAGCGCTGGAACTGTTGCTGGTGCACGAGGTGGCGCTAGCCTTCATCGACGTGCAGATGCCCGACATGGACGGCTTCGAACTGGCCGAGCTGATTCGTGGCAGCGAGCGCACCCGCAACGTGCCGCTGATCTTCGTCACCGCCGGCGTGCGCGACGAGCGCCGCCTGTTCAAGGGCTACGAGAGCGGGGCGGTGGATTTCCTCTACAAGCCCATCGAGCCGCACATCCTGCGCAACAAGGCCGAGGTCTTCTTCCAGCTGTATCGCCAGAAGCAGCAACTGGCGCTGGAGTTGCGCGAACGCACCGAGACGCTGCGCCTGAACGAAATGTTCGTCGCCATCCTCGGCCACGACCTGCGCAATCCCCTGAGCGCCGTGGTGATGGCCGCCACGCTGCTGCAGCGGACCTACAAGGAAGAAGTGGCGCAGAAAGCCTCGCAACAGATCCTCAATGGCGGCAAGCGCATGGCCAAGCTGATCGAGAACATGCTCGACCTGGCCCGCGCCCGCCTGGCCGGCGGCATTCCACTGGCGCGCGCCAGCGCCTGCCTGGGCGAGATCACCGAACGGGTGGTGCAGGAATACCAGGCCACCTATCCCGGCAGCGTCATCGAGCGTCACATCGAAGGCGACGACAACGGCTACTGGGACGGCGACCGCCTGGCCCAGGTCGCCGCCAACCTGCTGGGCAACGCCTTGCAGCACGGCGAGCCGGGGCATCCGATCTGCATCGGCATCGATGGCCGCAGCGAGCATGAGGTCGTGATGGTCATCGCCAACCGGGGCGTGATTCCGGCGGATCTGTTGCCGGTGATCTTCGATCCCTTCCGTGGCGGCGAGCGCGAGGCTGGCCGCAAGGAAGGGCTGGGACTGGGGCTGTTCATTGCGCAGCAGATCGTCAAGGCGCATGGCGGCAGTATCAGCATGAGCTCTGACGATCAGTTGCAGACGATGGTGACGGTGAGGTTACCGCGGCGCTAGCCGGCCCTAGCCTGACATCGCCGCTCATGCGAGCGCCAGACCTAGTGGTGGGCGTCCAGATGATCCTGCTGGCGCAGACGGGCCAGATTCATTCCCGCAGCGACCAGGATGGCGGAAGCGGACCAGCACCAGAATGCCGGGTACTGGCTGAATTCCTTCGCGAATAGCGGGGCAAAGAAGGTGTCCAGCGCCGCCAGCGTGAAGAAGAGGGAGCATCCCGGATGGCTGATCAGGCGTCCCTTCCTGGTCATGAAGAGGGAGGCGATCAGCCCTGTGTTGACCAGCGCGTAACTGGCCATCCAGATCAGTTGGGGGCCCGGTCGATCGATGATGGACGTCAGAAAGACGAATGAATAGAGCAAGGCCACGTATCCCAGATCATTGTTCTGCAAAGGCAGAACCAGCGAGATCATGAACAGCACCCATCCCGCCACGATGAGATAGCGCGCCTTGGCCAGGTGCGGCGTAGCGGCAGGGCTGTCGGGAACGACGTTGAGGGTGGACATCGGCGGCTCCTGATCAAAGAGAGGAAAGCACTTGCATGCTTGACTTTCCAAAGACCGATAGCAAACCGGAAGGTTCTTCACCGTCCTGGTTTCGCTTGGTCCGCAGGTCGCGTTGACCTTTTCCTGTTCATCCCTTGTCTAGATTTTTCCCTTGAAAGCCTGCTCCCTGGAGCGGGCTTTTTGCATTGGGGCGCCATTTTGCCCCTGCTGCCCCTATACATTCCCAGTTATCATGGAACTGGTCTGATAACATTTTGCGCGTACTCGTTTAGGAGGGCGACATGCCAATGGCTGCGAGATCGGAGCCCTAGAGTATTTTCTTCGGCTGGACTCAGTTGACTTCACAGCCTAGCTTCATACTGATTCAGTTTCCGCTCGCGCTAAACCAACTGGTGTGTTCGATTCGGGGTAGAAAGAAATGGAAAAAAACAGTACATTTGAGATGCAAACAAAATGCATGTAAAAAATACAAAACTGCAAAAATGCAACATTTTCGCTTCATAGACCTCTTTGCCGGCCTCGGCGGTTTCCACCTTGCGCTCGACCGTATGGGCGGTGAATGTGTATTCGCTGCAGAGTGGAAGGATCACTTAAGAGATCTTTACCAGGAAAATTTTGGACTGAAGCCTGAGGGTGACATTACCCTTGTACATCCGAAAAACATTCCTGATCATGACGTTCTAACAGCCGGTTTTCCATGTCAGCCATTTTCGAAGGCTGGCGAACAACTCGGATTTGAGTGCACGGACCAAGGCAATCTATTCTTTAATGTTGCTTCTATTCTTAAAAAAAAGAAGCCGAGCTTCTTTATCCTCGAGAACGTCCCCAACCTTCTGAAGCACGACGAAGGACGGACATGGATGGAAATTCAAAAAATTCTCGGTGACGAATTGGGTTACCACATTCGTGCCGAACGGTTTTCACCGCATAACTTTGGCATCCCTCAGATTCGTGAGCGTGTTTATATTGTCGGGTCGCTTAAGCCACTTGATGATTTTCAGTGGCCTAAGACTAGCGAGGTGGAAACGAATATTGGTACCGTCCTAGACGACCAACCTGCGGACGCAAAGCCGTTATCTCGTCAGGTAAACGATTGCCTTGAAGTTTGGGATGAGTTTCTTAAGTCCGTGCCTCCTCATGTCGAATTACCTTCGTTTCCACTTTGGTCCATGGAATGGGGGGGCCACCTACCCCTATGAGGAAACGACTCCTCACGCGCTACAAGCAAGACTCGGGCTTGATGGTTTGAAGGGGTTTAAGGGATCTCATGGTGTAAAGATTGGTTACCTGAGAACATTTGAAGAGCGCTGGGCCGCGCTGCCAAGCCATGCTCGAACCCCGCAGCTGAAATTTCCAAAGTGGAAGCGAAATTACATTCGGCAAAACCGCCAGTTCTATCTAGACAATAAGGCGTGGATTGATCCGTGGCTGCCGAAAATCTTGAAGTTTCCCTCGAGCCTCCAAAAATTTGAATGGAACGTCAAAGGCGGCAAAAGGAACATTTGGGACTATGTCATCCAGTTTCGTGCGTCTGGAGTGCGTGTGAAGCGTCGGACGACCGCTCCCAGCCTAATTGCGATGACAGATACGCAGGTTCCTATTATCGGTTGGCAGAAACGGTATATGACTCCGAAGGAATGCGCTCGACTTCAAAGTCTCGATGGGCTACAAAACCTCCCGAAGAGTTCTTCACTAGCCTTTGCAGCTCTCGGCAATGCTGTGAATTCGGACGTTGTTGAAATGGTGGCCAGGGCATTATTAGAACGTAGTCTTCTGAACACCCACGACACCGGATCGGATAAGGACTTTGCGGAAATGATTGTGGAGGTTTGAGTCCAGTTTTCGGCCACTATTGATGCAGAGGTGTAGCCGGTCTGTGATCGAACATGCAACAAACTCATCCTGCCTCAAGCGCGTGCCTAACCCGGTAAAAAGAACGTTACGTAAATGCGGGTGCAAGTTTCCCCATCCTGTAGGCCAAAGAAAACTCGCGATTGCAAGCACTTGCAATAGCTCCCCCGCGGGCAAAAGCATTGCCTAAATACCAAAATTCACTTTAAAGGCACTACGCATGGCAGACCTTGAACAAATTGACGAGCTCGAACTCGGCGGGATCGCCCAGTATCTTGCAGACCTATCTCAAGATGGCCCTTTGCCTTTGGACGTAGACGCACATCGCACAAATCCTTTTCAGGCCGAGGATGTGTCGTTCGACGACAATGATTGGCTATCTCGTGTGCTTGCCGTGCAATTGTGGCTGTGCCTAGATCGGCCAATTGGACTGGACATGCCTCCAGCACAGGTGGCAATGGATCTTATGGAGCAGATCGCCGTGGGAGCCCTCGATTCTTGCTTCAGCATCGAGGGCGATGTTGTAACTCTGAGCGAATTAGGTGCGCAGCACTTAGATAGGAGGCTGTCACGTGCATCAGCGCACCGAGAATTTTTTCTCGAAGCCTTAGATGGTGGAGAGAGTCTGCGTTCAGCCACTGACCAGTGGCGGCAACTTTGGGAAGAATCGAGCGCAATGGTCCGACAACCCGCCGCGATAGAGGCGGAAGTGAAAACCATGACGATCCGAAACTTTTCTGACTTTGCTAAAGACAACGATCTAGAGTTAAACCCGTCCTATCAACGCGACAGCGTGTGGTCCATCAGTGACTCGCAACTTTTAATTGACTCCATTCTTCGCGGCATTCCAATTCCGTCGATTAACAAGGCACGTCGGAGAAACCCGTTTTGATTGCTCAACAAAGCCGTCGAAGGGATTTCCTATGGGAAGGAGATGTGCGCGCTCCACCTTCGCGCAGAAATCGGAGAAGAGCGCGCGACACCTCTCCGTATGCAAGGATCCTTTTTTCTATCGGGGCAACGGAAGGAATGCACTCGACATCAACCTGAATGTCATGCATCCCTAACGCGCGATCGATTGCAATCAAATCGGCTTGCCAGTTGGCGCGGTCGCTTTCCAGCTTTTCTAAGCGTTCAATAGCTTTGGATGCTTTCTGAATTTTCCCATTCAGCCTAGCCCGCTTTTTGATCAGCCATACTAATGAGGGTGGAGTACGTATGCTCATCTCCCAAGTACATCAGAATCCTCGGGTAGACTCAAGGGCATCAGGGGCAAAATGGCGCATTGGGGCCAGCCCTATCCCTCGCTGTTGCAGCCCCGATCAGCCCTCCCGATGAGTGATGCGGATAGGACATGTCTCCATAAATAGCTTGCCAAGCCAAGGTGACCGGTCTATATTGACTGTACCGAACAGTACATTATGTGTTGTTCAGTACATTAAAGGAGAAAAAACCATGTCGATCCGTCCACCACTTCCGCCGTTCACACGGGAAACCGCCATCGAAAAAGTCCGTCTTGCCGAGAATGGCTGGAATACCCGCGATGCCGAAAAAGTCGCGCTTGCCTATACCGAAGACAGCTGGTGGCGCAATCGCGCCGAGTTCGCCCAGGGCCGCGAAGCCATCACCGCCTTGCTCAAGCGCAAATGGACGCGCGAGCTGGATTACCGCCTGATCAAGGAGCTGTGGGCCTTTGACGGCGCGCGCATCGCCGTGCGTTTCGCCTATGAATACCATGATGATTCCGGCCAGTGGTACCGCGCCTATGGCAACGAGAACTGGGAGTTCGACGAGCAGGGCCTGATGCATCACCGTCACGCCTGCATCAACGAGCATCCGATCAAGCCGGAAGAACGCAAATTCCTGTGGGACAATAGCGGCCCACGCCCAGCCGATCATCCGGGGCTGAGCGATTTCGGTATCTAAGGAAGAGGAATGGCTAGAGTCATTGCGGAAAAGGACGATGTGATCCCCTTGCTGGCGGAGGTATTTCGCACCTATGGTTTCGAGGGTGCGAGTCTGGCGCGCATCAGCGAAGGAACCAGGCTGGGCCGGGGCAGCATCTATCACTTTTTCCCTGGCGGCAAAGAGGAGATGGCCGAAGCCGTGCTGGGCCACGTGGATGCGTGGTTCCGGCGGCATGTGTTCGAGTCGCTCACTGAGCATGAGGATGCCGAGGCAGGGATCAAGGCCATGTTCGACGATGTGAGCCGCTATTTCCTCTCTGGGCAGCGGGTTTGCCTGGTGGGTGTATTCGCGCTCGGCAACGAGCGCGATCGATTTGCCGTGATGGTCCGCGATTACTTTACCGCCTGGATCGACGCGCTCGCGTCCGCGCTGGTGCGGACCGGGCGCAAACCGAAGGAAGCCAGGATGCTGGCCGAGGAAGTCGTGGGAGGGATTCAGGGGGCTCTGGTGCTGGCTCGGGCTCTGGATCAGACCGATGTTTTTGCTGATGCGATGAAGCGTTTTCAGAAGCGGCTTTTGGGGTGATGGGTAGAAACCGAGGCCTGCGTTAGCACGATTGGAAAGATCCGAAGTTATGTTTACCTGTCCATGCTGTGGCTATGCGGTGTTTTCCTCGCCGCTGCCCAGAGAATTTTTGCAGACCGGCAATCGAATGGAGTGACTGTGACAGATCAGAAAACTAACTCTTCCAATTCGCAAGATGATGTCGATGTCGATGCCGTGGGCTGGTCGGCTATCGATGCCAGTCTTGCAGCGCTCTATGGGGACCAGGTTCCCCTGCACATGGGCACGCTGATCAAGCATCGCCTAGGCGGGCCGGATCCCCTGGATGGCATCAGCGTCTATTACCGTTCCCATCCGGTGCCGCATTGGCACTACGTGACCTACGGTTTCTCCGCGCTATATGATAAAGAGCGGGAAAATCAGGAAGAGAGCGGCTACGGCTTTGAGCTGACTTTCCGCTTGCAGGCAACCCCGGGAAGCACAGAGCCGCCGAGGTGGGTGTTTTCGTTGCTGCAGAATCTGGCGCGCTATGTCTTCAGCACGGGCAATGTCTTCCGGTCAGGTCAATGGATGTCCGCCAACGGCCCGATTGCACTCGACACGGACACCCGAATCTGCTCCATGGCGATGACCAGTGATCCGGAACTGCCAGCGCTGGACACGGCCAATGGCCACCTGCGATTTATCCAGGTAGTCGGCCTCACCCTGGAAGAAGAGCACGCAGCAAAACAATGGTCGCCGCAAGATCTCCTGGATGCGCTGCTGCCCCATATGCCATTGTGGATTACGGACCTTGATCGTAGCTCATTGCTGGATGATCCGGCGTTGGCCAGCCAGGTGCGCGCGGGCATGGAGCGTGACGGCTCCGGTAGCGGATTCATGTACACGGATGTCTTGGGCATCGCGCAGCGCAGGCGCCTGCTGCGTTCGGCTCTCACTGAGGTGACCCTGGGCGCTCGCCAGGCAGGTGAACTGTGCAAGCTGCTGCCGCTGCGGATTCCTTTCGGAAGACCCTTTACGCTGGCAGGACGCGATTGGCGGCTCCAGTTCGAGCCTGGAGAGACGTGTGGGGTGGCCACCTACGATCAACGTGTGGTGATCACAATGACCTCTGCGTGCGCGCAAGACTTCGCGCACACACTGCTTGCGCGGGCGGGCAGCTATCAGTTGGCTCAACTGCCCAATGTTTCCTGGCTTGTGCAGAAGACGTTTATCCGTGACGCCAGTGGTAATGTCGTCAACACCATCGGATGACGTTCGTGATTGATTGAGCGCGGATACTGCCGCCGTTAGGGGAGACAGGCGATCCGGTGTGTGCCAGCCTGATGGACGAAGTGCAGGCTGCTTCTTTCCCCACTCAGGGCATTCCGGCGTTCCTTGTGGAGCCGCTGAATTTGCGCTCGTATTGATAGGAATAGATATGTTTGAAGTGATGAAGAAGTTTTCGATTTTGCTTCTGTTTTCAGTGTGTGCGACAAGTTTTGCGCAAGAGAAAGCGCATCCAATTGATATCTGGCTCCAGCGTGCTATCGAAAAGGATTCTTCTACAGCCGGCATGAGAGAGGCCACGAATCAGGCGAGACAGATGTGGGACAAGGAATTGAATAAGTCATACCAGCATCTGATGAGCCGGCTACCGGCTGCGCAGCAGGAAGTCCTGCGTGCTTCTCAAAGAGCATGGATCAAATTCAGAGATGCCGATGGTGAGGTCATCTCTAGAATCGTCGCTGCACAGCAGGGAACGATGTTTCAACTGACCGCAACTTCGTATTGGATGGAGTTGACCAAGGCGCGTGCTTTGCAACTGGATGGTTACGATAGATCCTTTGAAGGTGAATAGAAACGTACTTAAGTACTTAATGGATAGCATTGCAGTCAGTCCTGGCTCCTGCCTCACAAGGATCGCGCGACGAATGGCACAAGTAAAAAATGCCTGCTCCAAAGAGCAGGCATTTTCATTTCTGACTTGATCAGCTTGACTAAGCTGATTGACTTGCGGGGCTTGGACGCTATCGCTAACGCTCACTGCCACCCATACCGCCTGGCATACCACCCCTTCATCCCCTGAATGAGCACCGCATACGCCACCAGAATCCCCACCAGCCATGGGAAGTAGGACAGCGGCAGCGCCTCCAGCTTGAAGTAATGCGCCAGCGGCGTCATCGGGATCGCAATGCCGATGGCCATGATGACCAGCGTCATTCCCATCAGCGGCCACGAGGCGCGGCTCTGGAAGAAGGGGATGCGACGGGTGCGGATCATGTGCACGATCAGCGTCTGCGACAGCAGCCCTTCGATGAACCAGCCGGACTGGAACAGGGTTTGATGTTCCGGCGAGCTGGCGCCAAAGACATACCACATCAGCGCAAAGGTCGTGATGTCGAAGATCGAGCTGATCGGACCGAAGAAGACCATGAAGCGGCCGATGTCGCCGGCATCCCAGCGCTGCGGCTTTTCCAGGAATTCCTTGTCGACGTTGTCGAAGGGAATCGAGATCTGCGAGACGTCATACAGCAGGTTCTGCACCAGCAGATGCAAGGGCAGCATCGGCAGGAAGGGCAGGAAGGCGCTGGCGATCAGCACCGAGAAGACATTGCCGAAGTTGGAGCTGGCCGTCATCTTGATGTATTTCAGCATGTTGGCGAAGGTCTTGCGGCCTTCCAGCACGCCTTCTTCCAGCACCATCAGGCTCTTCTCCAGCAGGATCAGGTCGGCGGCTTCCTTGGCGATATCCACCGCGGTATCGACCGAGATGCCGATGTCGGCGGCGCGCAGGGCCGGGGCGTCGTTGATGCCGTCGCCCATGAAGCCGACCACGTGGCCACGGTCATGCAGCACGCGCACGATACGTTCCTTGTGGGCCGGCGAGAGCTTGGCGAAGACGGTCACGGTTTCCACCGCTTCCGACAGTTCGGCGTCGCTCATCTTCTCGACATACGAACCCAGCAGCATGCCCTTGACCTCCAGCCCGACTTCGCGGCAGATCTTGGCGGTGACCAGTTCATTGTCGCCGGTCAGGATCTTGACCTTCACGCCATGTGCGCGCAGCGCGGCCAGGGCGGGGGCGGTCGATTCCTTGGGAGGATCGAGGAAGGCGATGTAACCGATCAGCACGAGATCCGATTCATCGGCCAGGCTGTAGACCTCCTTGGTCGGCGGCAGGTCCTTGGCGGCCACGCCGACCACGCGCAGGCCTTCGGCATTGAGGCTGCCGGTGGTGGCGCGGATTTCTTCCAGCAGGGCTGGCGTCATCGGCACCACTTCGCCATTGACGCGGGCGCGCGAGCAGACCGAGACGATCTCTTCCACTGCGCCCTTGCAGATCAGTTCGTGGTGATCTTCGCGCTCGGACACCACCACCGACATGCGGCGGCGCTGGAAGTCGAAGGGGATCTCATCGACCTTGCGATAGACCGAGGCGATGGACATCTCGCGCTGCAGTTCGGCGTGCTCCAGCACGGCCACGTCCAGCAGGTTCTTCAGGCCGGTCTGGTAGTAGCTGTTGAGGTAGGCGTATTGCAGCACTTCGTCGTCGGGCTCGCCGTGGATGTCGGTATGGCGCTCCAGGAAGATCTTGTCCTGGGTGAGCGTGCCGGTCTTGTCGGTGCACAGCACGTCCATGGCGCCGAAGTTCTGGATGGCGTCCAGCCGCTTGACGATCACCTTCTTGCGCGAGAGCGCCACCGCACCCTTGGCCAGGGTCGAGGTCACGATCATGGGCAGCATCTCGGGCGTGAGGCCCACGGCCACCGAGAGGCCGAACAGGAAGGCCTCGACCCAGTCGCCCTTGGTGAACCCGTTGATGAAGAACACCACCGGCGTCATCACCAGCATGAAGCGGATCAGCAGCCAACTGACCTTGTTCACGCCGGCCTGGAAGGCAGTGGGGGTGCGGTCAGTGGCGGTGACGCGCTCGGCCAGGGCGCCGAAGTAGGTGCGCTTGCCGGTGGTCAGCACCACGCCCGTGGCCGAGCCGCTGACCACGTTGGTGCCCATGAAGCAGAGGTTGTCCAGCTCCAGCGGGCTGCTGGTATTGAGGTTGCTGGGGGTGACGAATTTCTCCACCGGCAGCGATTCGCCGGTCATCGCGGCCTGGCTTACGAACAGGTCCTTGGCGGCCAACAGGCGCAGGTCGGCGGGGATCATGTCGCCCGCGGAGAGCAGCACGATGTCGCCCGGCACCAGCTTGTGGATGGGCACCTCGACGCGGCGCGCGCCCTTGGGATGCAGGGTGACGTCGAAGTAGCGCTGGGCTTCGGCGGCGATCTCTTCGACCTGGTCGTGACGCATCACGGTCGCGGTATTGCTGACCATGGCCTTGAGCTTGTCGGCGGCGGTGTTGGAGCGGGCTTCCTGCACGAAGCGCAGCAAGGTCGAGACCACCACCATGGTGCCGATGACGATGGCGGCCTTCATGTCCTCGGTATAGAAGGACACGGCGGCCAGCAGGGTCAGCAGCAGGTTGAAGGGGTTCTTGTAGCAGTGCCACAGGTGGACGTACCAGGTCAGCGGCTTCTCGTGCTCGACTTCGTTGGGGCCGCTGTGTGCGCGGATGGCGTCGGCTTCCGATTCGGTCAGGCCGTCGGGGCGCGAATGCAGACGCTGCAGCAGGGCCTGGGCTTGGCTGCGGGAGGCTTCGCTCAGCTGCTCGGCCAGGGTTTGCGGGACTTCCTTGGTGACCGGGGCGCTGCGGAACATGTCCATGCCCAGACGGCGGAAGTGACGGTCCATACCGCGTGCGCGGATGAAGCTGACAAAGGTTTCTTTCAGCAGGTTCAGATTCATGGCGTGCTTCTTTTCTTGTTGGGCTTCGTCCCGGGGACGAAGCGGTTTGCATCGCGCCGGCCTGCAGGGTGCAGGTCGGCATCGGGGTCAGCGCCGTGGCCGGCCCCCGCTAACAACGGGCGGCCGGATGCGGCGCGCTGGGTCTTCGCGTGTTCATGATGGATATGTCTGTCGCATTGCAGCCTCCGCCTGGTTGAGCGGAGCCCCTGTCATCGGCGCCTGATGGCGCAGGCAGACGTGCTGCCGCATGGCGGCTGGCCATGCGGAAAGTGCTGCGCCAATACGCCAGCCGGCATCGGACGATCGGCTGCCGGCGCGAAGGCGGGCAGGGCGGTCGTGATGCAGCATGCGTGCTGACGCCGTGTCTGCGGCGGTCGATCGTCGATCTGTCGTTGTGAGGGAATATCGTTGTCAGCGGCGCTGCTGATGCATGATCGCGGCCATGAAAAGGCCGTGCGCTGCCGACATGAGATGCCGTCATCTGCCTTGCGCAAGATGACGACAGGAAGAAGTCCTGCTGAAATCCTTGCCGAGGCTTAACCGGTAATTAACCGGCAACAACTGTCACCCGAACAAGTGCCCATGAGAGGGACTCCAAAAAATGAGAACGGGCGAATTCTACGCCCGGGCGGAAAACAGGGTCAAGGCAATTCACCACAGGATGCTGAAAATTTGTGCATCTGCAACAAGCGCTGATCTGACGCCTTATGCTTCATCCGGGCGCGCGGCCCGCCTCCACGCTGCTGTGCAGCACCGAATCTGGGAGTGTTGCTCTTGTCTTCTATGGTGTGCAGCCTATACTCAAGTCGAGGCAAGCCCCGCAAGAGTCTGGTCAGCATCATAAAAACTCGATAAGGAGACGCATCATGCCCAACCTCATCATGAACAATCTGATGTTCTTCCTTCCCATGGCGCTGGCGGGCCTGTTGCTCTGTGGTGAGGTGCCGGTGGCGTCGCGGCTGGTACGCACCAGTTTGAGGGCAGTCGGCGCGGTGTTTGGCGCGCTGCTCGCGCTTTTAGTACTGGAGGCACTGCCAGTACTAATCTAGCGGGCTTTTCGCAGCCCGCTTTGCCGCTCGTTGCGGCAGTGGCCGGGCATCGGCACAGGCATTTTTCTCAGGAACCTAGCCTATTGGTCTGCCGATCGCCCCGCCCTTGATTTCCCTAGGCCGATGTCTTCACAGTGGTCTCGTGGCGGCCCCGAAGACATCGGTCTTTTTTGTGTCTGCAAGATTCAGCATACCGTTGCCGGCTCGGCTTTGCGCACCAGCGTAGCTTCCCATACCACCAGCCGGTCGCGGCCGTTTTCCTTGGCGCAGTACATTGCATGATCGGCGCGCTGCAGCCAGACGAAATGCGCCTCCATGTCAGAGGTGAAGGGGACCAGTCCGGCGCTGACGGTGCAACCGTATAAATTATTGACGCCTTCCTTGCCGGCGCGCGCCCGCTCGACCAGGCGCTGCGATAGATGCAGTGCGTCGGCATGGGTGATGTTGCGCAGGATGACCACGAATTCCTCGCCGCCATAACGCCCGATCAGGTCTTCTTCCCGCAGATGGGTACGCAGCAATTGGGCAAAGTTGCGCAGCACTTCATCGCCCACCAGGTGGCCAAGGGTATCGTTGATGCGCTTGAAGTGGTCCAGGTCGAGCAGCAGCAGGAAGGCTTCTTTCTGCTGGGCGCCGGGCGCCTTGCGGCGCTGGCCGAACTCCTCGATGAGCAGGCTCTCCCAGTAGCGCCGGTTGAACAGGCGGGTCAGGCCATCCACCTGGCTGACGATCTCGAACTGGCGCGAGCGCTCGGCCAGTTTCTTGGACATATCGTAGGTGGATTTGCCCAGCGCCAGCGGATAGAGCGCCATCATCGGCAGGCAGGCCAGGATGGTGGGCAGGTCCGATTGCGGCGCCCAGTGCGCATCCAGCAGCCACCAGCCCAGCGCGCAGGCGGCGATGCTGGCATACAGGCCGCGCATGAAGAGCCGCATGCCACCGGCGGCGATATTGTCCATCGACAACATGGAGAGGATGACGGCGCTGGGCACCAGATTGCCGTGCATGGCGGCGATCCAGAAGCCGCCGAATGCGGCGTCGATCACCAGGTTGCGGCGCTCGGCGCGGTAGGGGATGAGGCTGTTGAGCGCCCACGCGCGCGCCACTTGCGGCCACAGAAAGCCATGGAAGATCAGCAGCGCCCACAGCGGCCAGGCCACTGGCTGCTGCACGAAAGCTGCCGCCACGCAGAGGAAGCCCACGCCCAGCCCGATGGTGCGCAACAGGTAGATGCGTTTGACGAAACGCACGCCCTTGCCGATGAGCGCCTCCGGTGGGGGATCGTCGGGGTGGCCGCGACGCTGGCTGAACAGCGCCAGCGGATTGAGCAGCTCGCGCCAGACCGCCAGCCGCTCACGCAGCGGTGCGGTCTTGTGCGACGGAGGGGAACTGGAGGGCATGGTGGTATTTTTCTTGGGTCCTGTTCGCCGTCGGGGTGGTGCCTCCCTGACAGTAGGCGAAGATTGTCGCATATTGCCGTGACATGCTCATGTCAGCAAGTTGACCATTCCTGACCTAACGCAAGTGGCCCGCGTCGCGCTCCCCGGGCAAGGCACAGCCGGCTTCCCCTATAATGATGGGCCCTCATTCCAGGTTCCATCATGCTTCGTCCTGTGCTGCGCCTCCCTGTTCGTCTTCCTTGTTCCCGTCTGTCTTGCCTGCCCCTGCTGGCGGCTTTGCTGTTGCCCATGGGCCATGCCTTCGCCCAGAGCCTGCCGCCTGCGGTGGTCGGCGCGCTGCGCGTGGCGCATATCCCGCAACAGAATACCGGCGTGCTGGTGATCGACACCGAGGGCAGCAAGCGCGTGTTGGTCTCCAATAACATCGGCCAGCCTTTCAATCCGGCCTCGGTGATGAAGCTGGTGACCACCGATGCCGCCCTCGAAATGCTGGGGCCGACCTTTACCTGGAAGACCCAGGCCTATATCGACGGGACCTTGGCCGGGGGCGTGCTCAATGGCGACCTGATCCTCAAGGGCGGCGGCGATCCCAAACTGGTGCTGGAGAATTTCTGGCTGCTGCTGCGCCAGTTGCGTGCACGCGGTATCCAGGATATCCGTGGCAACCTGGTGCTGGACCGCAGCTATTTTGCGCCGGCCAGCTATGATCCGGCGCAGTTCGACGGCGATCCGCAAAAGCCCTATAACGCCGGCCCCGACGCACTGTTGCTGAACTATCGCACCCAGGCCTTCCGCTTCGAGCCGGATGCGGCCAGTGGTACGGTCTCGGTGAGCATGGACCCGCCCATGGCCGGTTTCACCATCACCCCGCCGCGCCTGTCGCAGGAGCCTTGCGGCGACTGGCAGGGAAAGCTCATGCTCAATAACGACGTCAGCGGCGCGACCTTCAGCGGCAGTTATTCCGCCGATTGCGGCGCGCGCGTGTGGTACGTGCATCCCTATCGCATGAGCAATGTGCAGTATGTGGGGGCGAGCTTTGCACAGATGTGGGCCGATCTCGGCGGCCGCTTTGCGGGCCGTGTGCTCGATGGGCAGGTCACGCCATCGGCGCGGATGATGGTGGAGGTGCAATCACCCGCGCTGCCCGAGGTGATCCGCGACATCAACAAGTACAGCAACAACGTGATGGCGCGCCAGGTCTTGCTCACCCTGGGCGCGGAGATGACCGGCCAGCCTGGCGACCCGGTCAATGCCGCGCGCGCGGTGCGTGGCTGGCTCGGCGACAAGGGCATCGATACCAATGGCCTGGCCATCGAGAACGGCGCTGGGCTGTCGCGCATCGAGCGCGTCACGCCCGGCCTGCTGGCCAATGTGCTGCTGCAGGCCTGGCGCTCGCCGCTGATGCCGGAATTCGTTTCCTCGCTGCCGCTGGTCGGCTATGACGGCACCATGCGCCGCCGCCTGAAGACCCAGGGCGTGGCCGGGCAGGCGCACATCAAGACCGGCACGCTCAATGACGTGCGCTCCATCGCAGGCTATGTGCAGGCGGCCTCGGGCAAGACTTATGTGGTGGTGTTCCTGATCAATCATCCGGCTGCGCCCAATGGGCAGAAGGCGCAGGATGCCTTGTTGCAGTGGGTCTACGAGAACGGTTGATCAGCAGGCCGGCGCTTCAATCGCAGCCGCCGCCACCGCCGTCGCCGCCACCGCCACCGCCTCCATCCCCGCCGCCGCAGTCTCCACTGCTGCCACCATCGGCAGCGCTGTCGGAGCCGTTGCTGGCATCTCCGGCCCAGGCGGCGCCATTGCCGCCGGCTACACCGGGGCTGGAGTACCTGACGCTGTTGTAGTAGGAGGGCGGGCGATAACGGGCCGGCAGCAGGGCGTGCTGCTGCGGCCGCGTCGAGCGGCGCAGGATCAGTCGCAGGATGAAGAACAGCGCGACCAGCGCCAACAGCCAGAAGAGCATCTTCATCGCGTCAGAGCAGCAAGGGTTTGTCGGAGAGTTCGTTGGGCATATCGCCGGTGGCATCCGGTTCCCGCGGCAGGACCTTCCCCAGGATCTCGTGCAGGCTCGCCAGCGCCTGCAGCGTGCTGGCTTCATATTCACCCTGGGCATAGCCGGCCGTCATCGCCCGGCAGACCTGCTGCCATTGCTCCCGCGTGACACGGGCATTGACCCCGCGATCCGCCACGATCTCCACCTTGCGGTCCGCCAGGTTGATGTAGACCAGGACGCCGCAGTTTTCTTCGGTATCCCAGATGCGGTAATGCGAAAACAATTCATGCGCGCGCTGCCGGGCGCTGTCGCCGCGTCGCACGGCGCCCAGTGACAGCGCCGCTTCGACGATCACGCGCACCTGGGCGCGATGCTCCCGCTCGCCTGCGCCGATGCTGGCCTGGATGGCTTTGAGCGTGGTGGACGGAAACGCCCGTCGCGCTGCCGCCCGGGTCATGCGCAGGTGGCGCAGCAGGCGCGTAGGCATTGAGGGTGAGGTATGGTTGTGAGGCATGTCACCAGTCTCCCGAGGCGCCGCCGCCGTCAAAGCTGCCGCCACCGCCGGAAAACCCGCCTCCCGAGGAGCCGCCAAAGCCACCGCCGCCACCGCTGCCACCCGAGCGCGGCCAGCCGCGTCCGGAGCTGGCCTGGCGGGCGGCTTCATCCAGGATGCTGCCGATGATGACGCCTGCGGTGGTGCTGCGGCCGCGTCCCCAGTCATTGTCGTTGAGATTGTTGCGGCTGCCGCGTCGGGACTTGAGCAGCACGCTGAAGAACACCACCAGGAACAGCCCGATCACCAGCAAGGTGATCCAGCCACCGCCATCGCTGGTCTGCACCGTGCCGGCCTGGCGCTTGGCCGGTGGCAGTTTTTCCTGCTCCAGCAGAGTGGTGATGGCGGTCACGCCGGCGGCCAGGCCGCCATAGAAGTCGTTCTGCCGGAAATGCGGGGCGATCACGTCTTCCAGGATGCGCTTGGATTGCGCGTCCGTCAGGCTGCCCTGCACGCCGCGTCCGGCTTCGATGCGCAGGCGGCGCAGCGACTTGGGATTGTCCTTGGCGACGATCAGGATCACGCCGTCATCGATGCCCTTGCGGCCCAGCTTCCAGGCGTCGGCCACGCGGATGCTGTATTGCTCGATGGCTTCGGGGGCGGTGGAGGACATCAGCAGCACGCCGATCTGGCTGCCGGTGCGCTGCTCGATCTCGGTGAGCACGCCTTCGAGCGCCTGGCGCTGCTGTGCTTGCAGCAGGTGGATCTGGTCGATCACATGCCCCGACAGCGGCGGCACCGGCACCAGGCCGTCATCGGCGCGGGCCGGGCCGGCCAGGGCCAGCCACGCCAGCAGCCAGCAGCTCAGGAGCAACTTGCGCATGGCCAAGTCCGAACTCCCGGCTTACTTGCCGAAGTTGACCGTGGGGGCGGTCGAGATGGCTTTTTCGTTTTCCACCGTGAAGGAAGGCTTCACTTCATAGTTGAACAGCTTGGCCGTGAGATTGGTGGGGAAGCTGCGTGCCAGGATGTTGTAGTCCCGGACGGCGGCGATGTAGCGCTGGCGGGCCACGGTGATGCGGTTCTCGGTGCCTTCCAGCTGCGATTGCAGGTCGCGGAAGCTGGTGTCGGCCTTCAACTGCGGATAGTTCTCGGAGACGGCCATCAGGCGCGACAGCGCCGAGGACAACTGGCCCTGCACTTCCTGGAATTTGGCGAAGGCCTTGGGGTCGTTGAGCACTTCCGGGGTGATCTGGAAGCTGGTGGCCGCTGCCCGGGCGCGGGTGACGGCTTCCAGGGTGTCCTTCTCGTGGGCGGCATAGCCCTTGACGGTGTTGACCAGATTGGGGATCAGGTCGGCGCGGCGCTGGTACTGGTTGACCACTTCGCCCCAGGCGGCCTTGGTGGCTTCATCCTTGGCCTGGAAGTCGTTGTAGCCGCAGCCGGAGAGGGTGAGGGCCGTGAGGGCGATGGCCAGCCAGGCGAAGAGTTTTTTCATTTTGTCATTCCTCGTAGCAAAAAGTGAAGCAAAGGGAGCGCGTAAGACCAGAATATCCGCATGAAGTGCCCGATGTTCTGTGAAAACCGCGGAACATCAGTCAAAAAACGAGATTGGGGCAGGCCGGCGCGCTACAATAGCGCATCTTTCAGTTAAAGGCACCACCGTGACATTCATCGAGAAACTCAACGCTGCGTGGACTTCGCGCAATTCCCTGTTGTGCGTCGGCCTGGACCCCGACCTCAAGAAATTCCCGGCCGAGCTGCAGGGCAAGCCTGATGCGATCTTCGAATTCTGCCGCGCCATCATCGATGCCACCGCCGAAGCGGCCTGCGCCTTCAAGCCGCAGATCGCCTATTTCGCCGCGCTGGGCGCGGAAGAGCAACTGGAACGTATCTGCGCCTATCTGCGCACCAACTACCCTGACATCCCCCTGGTGCTGGACGCCAAGCGCGGCGACATCGGCGCCACCGCCGAGCAATATGCCCGCGAAGCCTTCGAGCGCTACGACGCCGACGTCGTCACCGTCAGCCCCTACATGGGCTGGGATTCGGTCTCGCCCTACCTGGAATGGAAGGATCGTGGCGTGATCGTGCTGTGCCGCACCTCCAACGCCGGCGGCTCCGACCTGCAATTCCTGGAAGTCGATGGCAAGCCGCTGTACCAGCACGTGGCGCGCCTGGTGGCCGAGAAGTGGAATACCAACGGTCAATGTGGTCTGGTGGTCGGCGCCACCTTCCCGCAGGAGCTGGCCCAGGTGCGCGCCATCATCGGTGACATGCCGCTGCTGGTGCCAGGTGTGGGTGCGCAGGGTGGGGATGTGCAAGCCACCGTGACCGCTGGCAAGACCGCCGCCGGCACCGGCATGATGATCAATTCCTCGCGCGCCATCCTCTACGCCACGCCGCAGGCCGGCGAGGACTTCGCCGCGGCGGCGCGCCGCGTGGCCATCGAGACGCGCGACGCCATCAACCGCTTCCGCTGATCTGCATCCGAATCGGCCTGCGCATGCGGGCATGAAAAAGGCGGCGTCTCCTCGCGGAGCGCCGCCTTTGTCTTGGGCGGGGCGATTCAGGTTCAGTCGGCCAGCAGCTTGAGCAGGCCCTTGAGGCTGTGCTCCACCGTCTGGGCGCGCACCTGCTGGCGGTCGCCCTTGAAGACCAGCCGTTCGGTATAGGTCTTGTCACCCACGCGCCAGCCGAAGCAGACGGTGCCGACTGGTTTGCCCGGCACCGCGCCGCCGGGGCCGGCGATGCCGGTGGTCGATACGGCCACGTCCGAACTGCTGTTGGCAATGGCGCCTTCGGCCATGGCGCCGGCGATCTCTTCGCTGACCGCGCCGTGCTGGGCGATCAGGGCTTCGGAGATGTCCAGCAATTCATTCTTGGAAGCATTCGAATAGGTCACGAAACCGCAGTCGAACCATTCCGACGATCCGGCGATTTCGGTGATGGCGTGGGCGATGCCGCCGCCGGTGCAGGATTCGGCAGTGGCCAGGAGCAGGCCTTTGGCTTTGAGCGTCTGGCCGACGCGGGTGGCTAGGTCTAAGGTGCTGTCCATGAGTCTCATCCTCAGCTGTGCCGCGATCCCGGTATCTGCAGCGGGCCGGGTCGCGGTCGGTTGATCAACGACTTGCGGGCCCTAGCATACTCCCTTGTCAGGATTTGTTGTATCGGACAGAGGAGGATTGTTCACTTCACATCACCAATAAGTGCGCCAGAACGCAAACACCAGCAGGGTATAGAAGGCCGCCACGATGTCATCCCACATCACGCCGAAGCCGCCCTTGAAGCGGCGGTCGAACCAGGCGATCGGCGGCGGCTTGACCATGTCGAAGAAGCGGAACACCACGAAGGCGGCGAACTGCGTCTTCAGGCTGGCCGGCATGACCAGCACCAGTACCAGCCAGAAGGCGATGATCTCGTCCCAGACCATGCTGCCGTCGTCGGGCGAGTTCAGCGCCTGCCCGGTGCGCTGGCAGGCCCAGATGCCGATGATGAAGCCGGCGGCAATGATGACCAGCCAGTTGGCGGCGGTGAACACCTGCGGCCAGCGGGTGCTGAGCACGGCATAGGAGAGCCAGGCGAAGAGCGTGCCGGCGGTGCCGGGCATGATGGGCGAGAGGCCGCTGCCAAAGCCCTGGGCGATCCAGTGGGCCGGATGGGCCAGCATGAAATGCGGGGTGGGCTTGCGTTTTCTGGGGGCGGCGGGCGGCGGCGGGAAGGGCGAGGAAGCTTGGTTCATGAACGGAAATGGTCGAAGGAATCCGGCGTCTCCTGCAGGGCTTCGCCGGAGGCGTCCAGCAGGCGCAGCCCGGGGGCGGCGTCGATGCTGCCGATGCGGGTGACGGCGGTGCCGGCGGCCTGGGCGGCCTTGTAGACGGCGTCGCGCTGGCGCACCGGGGCGCTGAAGCAGAGTTCATAGTCGTCGCCGCCGGAGAGCGTGAAGCGGCGGCGCAGGTGCAGGTCGCGCTGTTGCAGCGCCGCGCCGGCGGGCAGTGCGTCCACGTCCAGCGTGGCGCCGACGTGCGAGCGCTGCAGGAGATGGCCGAGGTCGCCGGCCAGGCCGTCGGAAATGTCGATGGCGGCGTGGGCTATGCCGCGCAGGGCCAGGCCCAGCGCCACCCGCGGGGTGGGCGCATGCATGCGCGGCGCGGCCAGCGCCAATTCGTCGGCGTTGAGCGCGCATTCCTGGCGATAGGCGGCCAGGGCCAGGCGCGCATCGCCCAACGTGCCTGAGACCCAGAGGTCATCGCCGGCGCGCGCCGCATCGCGGCGCAGTGACTGTTGCGGGGGGACTTCGCCGAAGACGGTGATGCTGATGGTCAGCGGCCCCTTGGTGGTGTCGCCGCCGATCAGTTCGCAGCCATGCGCATCGGCCAGCGCCAGCATGCCGCGCGAAAAGGGTTCCAGCCAGTCGGCCCGGGCTTCCGGCAGCGCCAGCGCCAGCGTGAAGGCGATCGGCTGCGCGCCCATGGCGGCCAGGTCCGAGAGATTGACGGCCAGGCACTTGTGGCCCAGCGTGAAAGGATCGGCATCGGGGAAGAAATGGCGACCGCAGACCAGCATGTCGCTGGAGATGGCCAATTGCATCCCCGGCGCCGGCGTCATCAGCGCGCAGTCGTCCCCCACGCCAAGCGCAGTGCGGCTGTCGGGAGCGGTCGGTCGGCTGAAATAGCGCGCGATGAGTTCGAATTCGGAAAGCATGCGGGGATTGTAACCAATCCGTCATGGCTTCTGGAGCACAATATCGCGCATCTGCGCCGATGTTGCGCTGCGCACAGGCTTGGTTGCGCTGCATCAGCGCGCTAGGGGTTTTCCCCAATACCGCCGCCGGAGAGGGACTGGCAGCCTGTGGGATGGGAAATGAAGCTGCGCGCAATTGCGCGTATCACACGACAACCGGACGTCATCTGGCCCTTGAAAGCGCATGTTCGCGAACATCATGGGCTTCGCCTGACAGGCCGCAAAGCCAGTCCCGAAAAGGCTTTGCGCGGGGCAGCATGAGTCCGTCGGCCTATGATTGGGGGCCGACCTCTGCTAGAATCATTCCTCTTCGCAAGTCAACTAGAGAATACAGAGTATGGATTCGATGATCAGTAAGAAAGAAGAAGTGCGTCAGCAACTTCGTCAGGCAGCGCTGGACTACCATGAGTTTCCGACCCCGGGCAAGATCGCTGTCACGCCCACCAAGCTGCTGACCAACCAGCGTGATCTCTCCCTCGCGTATTCTCCCGGCGTGGCCGCGGCCTGCGAAGAAATCGTGGCCGACCCGCTCAACGCCTTCCGCTACACCGCCCGTGGCAACCTGGTGGCCGTGATCACCAACGGCACCGCCGTGCTGGGACTGGGCAACATCGGTGCGCTGGCTTCTAAGCCGGTCATGGAAGGCAAGGGCGTGCTGTTCAAGAAGTTCGCTGGCATCGACGTCTTCGACATTGAAATCAATGAAACCGACCCGGACAAGCTGATCGACGTCATCGCGGCCCTGGAGCCGACCTTCGGCGGCATCAACCTGGAAGACATCAAGGCGCCGGAATGCTTCTACATCGAGCGCAAGCTGCGCGAGAAGATGAAGATCCCGGTCTTCCACGATGACCAGCACGGCACCGCCATCATCGTCGGCGCGGCCATCCTCAACGGCCTGAAGGTCGTGGGCAAGGACATCAAGAACGTCAAGCTGGTGGTCTCCGGCGCCGGCGCGGCTGCGCTCGCCTGCCTGGACCTGATCGTCGACCTGGGCTTCCCCATCGAGAACATCTACGTCACCGACCTGGCCGGCGTGGTCTACAAGGGCCGCAAGGAACTGATGGACCCGGACAAGGAACGTTTCGCCCGCGAAACCGAGGCCCGCACCCTGGCCGAGGTGATTCCGGACGCCGACATCTTCCTGGGCCTGTCCGCCGCCGGCGTGTTGAAGCCCGAGATGGTCAAGCAGATGGCGGCGCGTCCGCTGGTGCTGGCGCTGGCCAACCCGACCCCGGAAATCCTGCCGGAAGAGGTCAAGGCCGTGCGTGACGACGCCATCATCGCCACCGGCCGTTCGGATTATCCGAACCAGGTCAACAATGTGCTGTGCTTCCCGTACATCTTCCGTGGTGCGCTCGACTCGGGCGCCACCACCATCACCCGCGAGATGGAAATCGCCACGGTGCATGCTATCGCCGAGCTGGCCCAGGCTGAGCAGTCCGATATCGTGGCTTCGACCTATGGCATTTCCAACCTGTCCTTCGGCCCGGAATACATCATTCCCAAGCCCTTCGACCCGCGCCTGATGATCAAGATCGCGCCGGCCGTGGCGCGTGCTGCCGAAAGCTCGGGTGTGGCCGCTCGTCCCATCCAGGACATGGACGCCTACATCGAGAAGCTGGAGCAGTTCGTCTACCACAGCGGTACCTTCATGCGCCCGATCTTCCAGGTCGCCAAGAAGGCCGCCGAGGCCAAGAAGCGCATCGTCTACGCCGAGGGTGAAGAAGAGCGCGTGCTGCGTGCGGTGCAGGTGATCGTCGATGAAAACCTGGCCAAGCCCATCCTGGTGGGCCGTCCGGAAGTGCTGGAACAGCGCATCCAGAAGTTCGGCCTGCGCCTGCGCGCCGGCACCGACTTCGAGGTCATCAACCCCAACTTCGACAACCGCTACCGCGACTACTGGCAGACCTTCCTGGAGATGTCGCGCCGCAAGGGCGTCACCGAGCAGTACGCCAAGCTGGAAATGCGCCGCCGCCATACCCTGATCGGCTCCATGGCCATCCACAAGGGTGACGCCGACGGCATGATCTGCGGCACCTACGGCACCACCCAGCTGCACCTGCACTACATCGACCAGGTGCTGGGCAAGCGCGAAGGCGTCAATGTCTATGCGGCGATGAACGCGGTGATCCTGCCCAATCGCCAGTTGGTGATGGTGGACACCCACGTCAACGAGAACCCCAACGCCCGCGAGCTGGCCGAGATCACCATGCTGGCCGCTGAAGAAATGCGGCGCTTCGGCCTGCATCCGCGCGCCGCGCTGCTGTCGCACTCGAACTTCGGTTCCAGCAACAGCGAATCGGCCCGCAAGATGCGCGACGCCCTGGCCATCCTGCGCGAAATCGCGCCGGAGCTGGAAGTGGACGGCGAAATGCACGGCGACACCGCGCTGGATTCCAAGCTGTTGAATGCAGTGATTCCGGATTCGCCGTTGAAGGGCGACGCCAACCTGCTGGTCATGCCCAACATCGATGCCGCCAACATCGCCTACAACCTGCTCAAGACGGCGTCGGGCAATGGCGTGGCGATTGGCCCCATCCTGCTGGGTTGCGCCAAGCCGGTGCATATCCTGACCCCGTCGGCCACCGTGCGCCGCATCATCAACATGACCGCCTTGTGCGTCATGGATGCGCTGTCGGAGCGTTGATCGCAGGCTAGGTTGATAGGTTGATGAGTTGCAGGCTCGGCCTGCTTCCCTTCAGACCATGAAAGCGGCGCATGTCGAAAGGCATGCGCCGCTTTTTCATGGGCGCAGCGGTTGGGGAATGGATGGATTCCCGGACAGTCGGCAAGGCAGGATTCCGGGAATCCGCATTGCTCGCATTCGGCCCAAGCGCTGGGTCCTGGATATTTCCTGTTGAATCAATGACTTGGCGTTCTGTCGTGCGTCACCTTGTGCTGGCACGAAGCCTGCAATAAGCGAACAAAACAAAAGCAAGCACGGAGACAGACCCCCTGATGCGGGCCAGCATCGTTGCTACATGGACAGCTTCATGTCGCGTCTCCGCCTGCCTTGTTCCTACCCAAGAAAAGCAAGACGACCCGCTGCCCCCATCCACTGCGGACGAGGTGCGGCCCACACAGGAGATTTCCATGAGCGACACCACGCAAGCGAGCACCCCCTTGAGCGCGGCCGAATACCGCAAGCGCATCTTCGCCATCCTTGGCGCTTCGTCAGGCAACCTGGTCGAATGGTTCGACTTCTATGTCTATTCCTTCTGCGCGATCTACTTCGCGCCGGCCTTCTTTCCCAAGGGCGACGCGACCAGCCAGTTGTTGAATACCGCTGGCGTGTTCGCTGCTGGTTTCCTGATGCGTCCTATCGGCGGCTGGCTGTTTGGCCGCATCGCCGACAAGCATGGCCGCAAGACCTCCATGCTGATCTCGGTGCTGATGATGTGCGGCGGTTCCCTGGCCGTGGCCGTCATGCCGACCTACGCCACCATCGGCGCCTGGGCGCCGGCGCTGCTGTTGCTGGCGCGCCTGTTCCAGGGCCTGTCGGTGGGCGGTGAATATGGCACCTCGGCGACCTACATGAGCGAAGTGGCGCCCAATGGCCGTCGTGGCTTCTTCGCCTCCTTCCAGTATGTGACCCTGATCGGCGGCCAACTGCTGGCGGTGCTGGTGCTGTTCGGCATGCAGCAGTGGCTGACCAAGGCCGAGCTGATGGCCTGGGGCTGGCGCGTACCCTTCGTCCTGGGGGCGGTCGGTGCACTGGTGGCCATGTATCTGCGTAGCTCGCTGGCCGAGACCTCTTCGGCAGGCGCGCGCAAGAAGAAGGACGCCGGCACGCTCAAGGGCTTGCTGCAGCACAAGCGCGCCTTCCTGAACGTGGTGGGCTTCACCGCCGGTGGTTCGCTGATGTTCTACACCTTCACCACCTACATGCAGAAGTATCTGGTCAACACCGCCGGCATGGACCCGAAAGTGGCCAACGGCGTCATGACCGGCGCGCTGTTCGTCTACATGATCCTGCAGCCTATCTTCGGCGCCATTTCCGACAAGATCGGCCGCCGCAATTCCATGCTCTGCTTCGCTTTCTTCGGCATGGTCGGCACCTTCCCCATCCTGCATTTCCTCAAGGATGTCAGCAGCCCCGGCGTGGCCATGGCGCTGGCCATCCTGGCCCTGACCATCGTCAGCTTCTACACCTCCATCAGCGGCCTGATCAAGGCCGAGATGTTCCCGCCGGAAGTGCGGGCCCTGGGCGTGGGGCTGTCGTATGCGGTCGGCAACGCCATCTTCGGCGGCTCGGCCGAGTTCGTGGCGCTGTCGCTGAAGTCGGCGGGCGTGGAATCTGCCTTCTATTGGTACGTGAGTGCGCTGTGCCTGGTGGCCCTGATTATCAGCCTGCGCATGCCTGATCCGCAACGCGACGGCCACCTCAAGGGCGATGTCGCCATGAACCCGGACGAGCATCAGGGCGAGGCCGATGCCGCTGCCGGCAAGCTGCACAAGCCGGCTTGACCGGTCGGGGCAAGCGCCGCTGCGTCCGATGGCGCAGGGCGCGTTATCATGACGCCTTCAACGCGGCGCCCTGCGGGGCGCCGCGCTGCTTTCGACCTTTCTCTTCATGCGCGCCCGACGAAACCTGCTCATCCTGACCTTGTTCCTGGTCGCCACCCTGCTGGTGTGCGGGACCACCTATCGTCTGGCGCTGCGCAAGGCCGAGGTGGACCAGAAGACCCAGGGCGCGGCGCAATTGCAGATCGCTGCCCTGGACCTGGAGTCCATCTTGCAGAAATACGAGGCCTTGCCCTTCGCCCTGGGTTTCCAGGCCGATGTGCGGCAGGTCTTGCAGCATCCGGACGATGCGCTGGCGGTAGATCGTCTCAATCGCGCCTTCAAGACCATCCAGCAGCAATCGCAGGCAGTCAGCATCTTCATGCTCGACCGGCGCGGGCTGACCCTGGCTTCCAGCAACTGGGACGATGAATTCAGCTTCGTGGGCCGCGACTTCGGTTTCCGCCCTTATTTCAGCGAGGCCGTGCAGGGGCGGGCAGGGCGCTTCTATGGCATCGGCAATATCTCCAGCGAGCCGGGCTATTTCATCGCCCAGCCCATCTATCGCCGCCAGGACCAGGCCGAAGGCGACCTGCCCATCGGCGTCATGGTGGTGAAGGTGGACCTGGCCGAGTTCGAGCACACCTGGCGCAGCAGCGCCGATCCGATCACCCTCACCGATGCCGGCGGCGTGGTGTTCCTGAGCAACCGGCCCGAGTGGAAATACCACAGCCTGCAGGCCCTGAGCCCGCCTATGCAGCAGGCGCTGGCTGGCACGCACCAGTATGCCGACCTGCCCATCACGCCGGTGTCGGCGCTGCCGCCGGCCTTGCAGAGCGGCTTTGGCAGCCATGTCTCGCGCCCGGTGGGGCGGCTGGGGTGGCAGTTGATGCTATTCCCCTCGCAGGCGCGCATGCAGCGTACGGCCATGCTCTGGGCCATGGCCTGTGCGCTGTTGATGGTGGCGCTGGCCATTTCCTTGCTGGCCTGGTACCAGCATCGCCGCCGTCTGGAAGAGAGGATGGCTTCCCGCGATGCCTTGCGCCGCGCCGCCGCCGAGCTGGAGCAGCGCATTGCCGAGCGCACCGGCCAGCTGACGGCAGCGAACCAGGCGCTGGAAGCCCGCTACGAGAAACTGCAGCAGACCGAGACGCTGTTGCGCAGCACCCAGAATGAACTGGTGCAGGCCGGCAAGCTGGCCATGCTGGGGCAGATGGCTGCTGGCGTCACGCATGAGCTGAACCAGCCATTGACGGCCATTCGCGCCTTTGCCGACAATGCGGTGAAATTCCTGGCGCGCGGGCAAAGCGCCCAGGCCGTTGAGAACCTGGAATACATCAGCAGCGCCAGCGCCACCATGGGCAAGATCATCGCCCAGTTGAAGGGATTTGCGCGCAAGAGCGGCGAGGCCGTGGCCTGTGTCGATCTCAGCCAGGCCATCGAGGCGTCCAGCCTGCTGCTGGCCAGCGAATGCCAGAAGCTGGGTGCGACGATCAGCATCGACATCCGCGCCGCCGCCTGCGTGACCGGCGACGTGGTCCGCACGGAGCAAGTGCTCATCAATCTGCTGCGCAATGCGCTGGATGCGGTGGAAGAGGCCGAGCACAAACGCATTGCGGTAGTGCTGGAGGTCGAGGGCGGGCATGCGCTGGTGCGCATCCGCGACTCGGGCGGCGGCATCGCTGACGAGGTCGCGCCGCATCTGTTCGAGCCCTTCTTTACCACCAAGTCCTCCAGCAAGGGGCTGGGTCTGGGATTGGCCATTTCATCGTCCATCGTGCAGGCGATGAATGGACAGTTGAGCGCCCATAATCATGAAGAGGGCGGCGCCGAGTTCGTGGTGCGGCTGCCGCTGTTGTCGCTGTTGAAGATGGAGACCTGATGGACAAGCCAGGCGGCGCAGCCAGCGCCTTATTGATCGAGGACGAACAGGCCGTGCGCCGTGCCACTGCGCAGGCACTGGAGCTGGGCGGCTTTGCCGTGACCGCCTGCGGCAGTGCCGAAGAGGCGCTGCCGCTGATCACGCGCGACTTCGCCGGTGTGGTGGTGAGCGATGTCCGCCTGCCGGCTTTGTCCGGACTGGATGTGCTGGCGCGGGTGGTGGCCATCGACAGCGACCTGCCGGTGATCGTGGTGACCGGACACGGCGACGTGGGCATGGCGGTCGAGGCCATGCGCGCTGGCGCCTATGACTTCGTCGAGAAGCCCTTCAGCTCCGATACCTTGCTGGAAATCGCCCTGCGCGCCCAGGAAAAGCGCAACCTGGTGCTGGAAAACCGCCGCCTGCGCGAAGCCTGGGCGCACGATCCGGAATTGCCGCCGCTGGTGGGGCAATCGCCTGCCATCGAGCGTGTGCGCACCCTCATCCGCAGCCTCGGGCCGGCCGATGTGGATGTGCTCATCAATGGCCAGACCGGCACTGGCAAGGAAGTGGTGGCGCGCCAGCTGCATGCCGCCAGTGGCCGCAAGGGGCCGTTCGTGGCGCTCAATTGCGGGGCCTTGCCGGAGACCGTGTTCGAGAGCGAGATCTTTGGCCACGAGCCCGGCGCATTTACTGGTGCGCAGAAGCGCCGCATCGGCAAGCTGGAATATGCCAACGGCGGCACCTTGTTCCTGGATGAAATCGAGAGCATGCCGCTGGCGCTACAGGTCAAGCTCTTGCGGGTATTGCAGGAGCGCCGGCTGGAGCGCCTGGGCGGCAATGAGTCGGTGGCCATCGATTGCCGCGTGGTGGCCGCCAGCAAGGCCGATCTGCTCAAGCTGGCCGCCGAAGGCCAGTTCCGCGAAGACCTGTATTACCGCATCGGCGTGGTGGCGATCGACTTGCCCGCGCTGAACCAGCGCCGTGAAGATATCGCGTTGTTGCTGGCCCATTTCTGCCAGGCGGCTGCGGTGCGCTATCGACGCGAACTGCCCGCCTGGAGCGCCGCCCAGATGCAGCAATGGCAGCAGCGCGACTGGCCCGGCAATGTGCGCGAACTGCGCAATTTCGCCGACCGCTGGGTGCTGGGGGTGGAGCAAATGGCGGGTAGCGCGGTCTGGTCGGCCACGCCTGTCCTGTCGAGCTTGCCCGAGCAGGTCGAGCAGTTCGAGGCCGGGCTGATCGCCGCTGCGCTCAAGGAGAGCGAGGGCAGTGTGGCCGTGGCTGCCGAACGACTGGGCATTCCGAAAAAGACGCTCTACGACAAGATCCGCAAATACCAGTTGGCTGGCAACTGACCCTTTCCGGACGGCCGGGCAGTCTATGCCAGATCCATGACCAAGCGCCGCTGCGATCATCTCGCAGCGGCGCTTTGGGTTTGCAGCGGCTTTGGGCCGGGCGTGCTCAGTCCTTCTGGTATTGCGGCGAACGCGGCCCATGCAGCAGGCCGTTGGGATTGCCAGCGCGCAGCAGGCGATGGCTGGCGATGCCGGCCATCTTGTAGCTGGCGTCGCTGGTGGTGTTGACGATCTGGTTGATCACCGCCGAGACCAGCATGCCGATGAGGCCGTTGGAGTTATGCTGTTGCTGTTCCAGGCTGGACGCACGCGCCGAACCTTCCCACAACAGCTTGCCCGAGCGCAGATCGACCAGCCTGGCCTCGGCGGCCACCAGCGTTTCACTCTGCACCACCTGGTAGGAGGTGCCATAGCGGATGATCTTGATGTACAGCGCCGCGTCGGCGCCGAAGATCTCGCGTAGCTTGGGGGCGGGCAGTTCATGGATCTCGTCGGGATTGCTCAGTCCGTTCTGCCGGAAGGTCGCCGCTGCCAGCGAGACCGGGATCACGTAGTAGCCGGATTCCGCCAGCGGCTCGGTGGCCTGCGCCAGCACGCCATAGGGGGCGATCACTTCGGCAGACGTGTTCACCGGCGGCAGCACCAGGATGGAGGCCGGACGAGCCGCCTTGAACTCGGCATAGTCGTAGGGTTTCTGCGGCTGGGTGGCGCAGCCGGTGGCCAGCAGCACCAGCACAGCGGCGGCCAGCGCCTTGCATTTTCCGGCGATCATTTGGTCGCTCCCTTCCTGTAGTTGTTCATCAGGAAATCCATGTAGGCCGTCGATTCCGGAAACAGCGCCTTCTCGGTCTGCAAGGCCTGGATCAGCTGGTCATCCTTGCCGGCGGCGGCGTACAGCATGCCCAGATGGGCGTGATAGCCGGGCGGAACGGCCTCGTCGCGGGCGCGCATCTTCTGCAGGTTTTCTTCCAGCGCGGCGATCTCGGCTTCATGGCCGTTGCCTTCGTTCTTGAAGTGGCTGTACAACTGGTCCTGGTAGTTGCCCCAGCCGTAGAGGGTCTTCGGCTTCTGGCTGGCGCAACCGGAGAGGGTCAGCACCAGGCCGAGGGCGAACCCGGCAGCGAGCTTCTTGTTCATCATGGTCAGTCTCTTGCGTGCGTGGATGGGTGGGGTCAGGGCTTCCATGCGCCGGAATCGATGCCGGTCACCAGGTTCTGGACGGCTTCGCGAATGGCCAGGTCGAGCACCTTGCCATTGAGCGTGGAGTCATAGCTGGCGGTGCCGCCGAAGCCGATGATCTCGCGGTTGTCCAGGCTGTACTCACCCGCACCCTGGGCCGAATAGACCACTTGTGAGGTGTTCACGTCCACGATGTTCAGGCTGACCTTGGCGTAGGCCACCTGCGACTTGCCGCGACCGAGGATGCCGAAGAGCTGGCGGTCGCCCGTTTCCTTGCGGCCGAACTCGCTGACGTCGCCGGTGACCACGTAGTTGGCACCCTTGATGGCCTGCGTCTGCTGGTTCAGCTTGGCTTCCTGGGCCAGTTCGCCCATGTTGTCGCGGTCCATCACCGAGAAGCGGTTGCTTTGCTGCAGATGGGTGATCAGCACGGTCTTGGCCTGGTTGCCAAGGCGGTCGACGCCATCGGAGAAGATGCCGCGCAGGTAGCTGGAACGGTTTTCGAACTTGCCCACGGCGATCGGGCTGCGCGCCCCCTGGTAAGCCTGGCCGGCGCTGGCGACCTTGACCACTGCGACGCTGCGCGAGCCCTCCGAGGCGCATCCCGCGAGCGCCGAGACCATGACCACTGCCGCCACGGTCGTGACATACCTGCTGATTATCAATTTGTTCCCCCGATGTGGTGATTAAGCTGTCCGCCGCACGGCGCACAGACTGATGCGGCACCTGTGTGCATGGCACCCACGGGCGCATCGAGCGGGCAAGACTATCAAAGGGAAATGTGGGCGGTCTCTAGAAGAAATTCGATATTTGTGTATAAAGCAGACCGGCGGACCGTGCCGCGGCAGCCTTCTCCTTGCTGTAAAGACGGGCGGTGCCGGCTTCGCCTAAATCCGCGTCATAATGTCGCTTTTAAGAACGAAGGCAACGCCAACCATGCGCGACATCATCAACGGTTTCCTGCGCTTCCAGCAAGAAGTCTTCCCGAGCCGCAAGGAATTGTTCAAGACCCTGGCCACCGGGCAGACCCCCAAGGCGCTGTTCATTTCCTGTTCCGACAGCCGCATGGTGCCGGAGCTGGTGACCCAGCGCGAGCCGGGCGACCTGTTCGTCATCCGCAACGCCGGCAACATCGTGCCTTCCTTCGGACCGGAGCCGGGCGGGGTGAGTGCAACGGTGGAATATGCGGTGGCCCAGTTGAAGGTGTCCGATATCGTCATCTGCGGCCATTCCGACTGCGGCGCGATGACTGCCGTGGCCACCTGCGCCTGCCTGGACCACATGCCGGCCGTGCGCAACTGGCTGCACCACACCGATGCGGCGCGCATGATCAACGAGTCGCGCCCGCATGCCACCGAAAAGGACCGCATCGACGGCATGGTGCGCGAGAACGTGATTGCCCAGCTCAACAACATCCGCACCCATCCGTCGGTAGCCGTGGCGCTGGCGCAGGGACGGCTGGCCTTGCATGGCTGGGTCTATGACATCGAATCCGGCTCCATCCTGGCCCTGGATGCGGCCAGCAACCGTTTCGTGCCACTGGCCCAGCACCCGGCGGCCAGCAGCGAGGACTGAGCGGCCCGATGTCGGGCTGCGGCCTCAGCCATTGAGCATCTTCATGCTGGCGTCGGTATAGCGTTCCCCGGCCGCCGCCCCGCGCGGGAAGATCGCATCCAGCGCCTGCAGGTCCTCGGGCGCCAGCCGCACGCCAACAGCGCCGGTATTGTCTTCCAGATAGCGGCGGCGCTTGGTGCCGGGGATGGGGACGATGTGTGGATCCTGCGCCATCACCCAGGCCAGGGCCAACTGGCTGGGCGTGCAGCCATGTTGCCCGGCCATTTCCTTCACTTTTTCCGCCAGTTGCAGGTTGCGCGCGAAGTTCTCGCCCTGGAAGCGTGGATTGCTGCGGCGGAAGTCATCCTCGGCCAGGTCCTCGAAGCGCTGGATGGCGCCGGTCAGGAAGCCGCGTCCCAGCGGGCTGTAGGCCACGAAGCCGATGCCCAGCGTGCGGCAGGCCGCCAGCACGTCGGCCTCCGGGTCGCGTGTCCACAGGGAATATTCACTTTGCAAGGCCGTCACCGGATGCACCCGGTGCGCCCGCTCCAGCGTCGCAGCCGAGGCTTCGGACAGACCGATGTAGCGGATCTTGCCCGCCTGCACCAGGTCGGCCAGCACGCCCATGGTGACTTCGATGGGCGTGGCCGGATCGATGCGGTGCTGGTAGTAGAGGTCGATGGTCTCCACGCCCAGGCGCTTGAGGCTGCCTTCCACGGCCTGGCGGATGTAGGCCGGGCTGCCATCCACACCGCGTGCGCCGGGATCGGAGGGATCGCGCCGGATGCCGAACTTGGTGGCGATGAAGAACTTGTCGCGGCGGCCCTTGATGGCGCGGCCCAGCAGTTCTTCATTGGTGTAGGGGCCGTACATGTCGGCCGTATCGAGCAGGTTGATGCCCAGTTCGAGGGCGCGGTCGATGGTGGCCAGGGATTCGGCGTCGTCGCGCTGGGCGTAGAAGTCGCTCATGCCCATGCAGCCCAGGCCGATGGCCGAGACCAGCGGGCCATTGCTGCCCAGGCGGCGGGTGCCGACGGGGGAGTGTGCTTGCAGGTGCGAGGTGAGGGGTTCGCTCATGATGCCATCCTTTCAGGTTGAGAAGTGCTGGCTGCAGTGTCGCGGCCTGCCGCGCCGGCCTGCTGCTCCAGCTCTTCATAGAGGACCAGCTTGTGCTGCAATACCGCCAGGTTGTCCTGCAGCTCGGCCAGGGTGTGTTGTACGCAAAGCGTATGCGCCTGCAGCAAGGCCTTGCGCTGGCTGACGCTTTCCATGGTATTGCCGGCCCGGCGCAGCTCGGCATAGCGCAGCATGGCGCGCACCGGCAGGCCGGTGGCCTTGAGCTTCTTCAGGAAGGCGATCCAGTCCAGGTCTTCCTGGGTGTAGCGGCGATGGTGGTTGTCGCGCCGCTCCACCGGATCGAGCAGGCCGATGCGTTCGTAATAACGCAGGGTATGCACCGACAGGCCGGTAGCCTGGGCCGCCTGGGCAATGGTCAGGGAAGTCGTCATGGCAAGCAGTCTAGAAGTTGGAGTGCGCTCGAAGTCAAGCGCCCACTGCCATTATCGGCATCTCGGTCCGAGTGCGCTGGCGGCGGCGAGTTCATTGCCGCGCTGCAAGTGGGCGCGGGCGCTGCCAGCCAGTACAATGCGCTGCATTCATTTTTGCCCCGGAGACTTCGCGCATGCACATCGACGCCGCTACCCAACTTCTGCTCGACGCCCGCCACAGCGGCCTGGCCCTGGACTGGCGCCGGTTGGCCGTGGGCGATGTCGAGACGGCCTATGCCGTGCAGGATGCGCAATTGCTGCGCCTGGGGCCGATCGGCGGATGGAAGGTCGGCAGCAAGGGCGATGGCGGCACGCCCGGCTGCGCGCCCTTGCCGCTCTCGGGCGTACTGCCTTCCGGGACCACGCTGGCCGGGCCGCAATGGCGCATGCGCGGGCTGGAAGTGGAATTGGCCTTGCGGGTGGGGCGCGACTACGATCCGGGCGAGCAACTGCCCGACGAGGCAGAGCTGCGCACGGTCTTCGATGCCATCCTGCCCGCCATCGAGGTGGTGGAGACCCGCCTGGGGCATCCTCCCTGTACCAATCCCTGGGCTGGCATGGCCGACCTGCAAAGCCATGGCGCACTGGTGACCGGCGCGCCGCAAGCACTGCCAGACGTACTGTCGCTGCGCCAGATCGAGGCCAGTCTGAGCATCGATGGCCAGCCGGTCGCCCATACCACCGGCGGCAATCCCGCTGACCTGTGGCCGCTGCTGGGCTGGCTGGCGCTGCATTGCGCCCGCCGTGGCCAGCCCTGGCGGGCCGGGCAGATCATCACCACGGGGTCTTGCACCGGCCTGCAGATGGCGCGCGGCGGGCGGCGGGTGGAGGCCGCACTGCACGACATCGGCGCGGTGTGGCTGGACTTTGCCGGCTGAGCGCCTTCTTCCGACCTAGCTCATCAACTGGCCGATCAGTCGGCCTACTTCGGCATGCACGGCGTCGCGCCCTGCATCGGTGGCTGCATTTTCCGTGAGATAGACCGCAAAGAGTAGCGGTGCGCCCTGCGTCGTCCACACCACGCCGATGTCATTGGCCGTACCCAGGCGTCCGGTGCCGGTCTTGTCGCCCACTTTCCAGCTGGCGGGCAGGCCGGCGCGCACGCGCTTGTCGCCGGTCTGGTTGGCGATCAGCCATTGCGTGAGCTGCTGGCGCGAGGCCGGTGTGAGCGCATTGCCCAGCACCAGCTGGCGCAGGTCGGCGGTCATGGCCGCCGGGGTGGTGGTGTCGCGCGGATCGTCGGGGACGGCTTCGTTGAGGGTCGGTTCATTGCGATCCAGCCGGGTCAGTTCGTCACCCAGCGTGCGCACGAAGCGGGTCAGTCCCGCCGGTCCGCCCATGCTCGCCAGCATCAGGTTGGCGGCGGTATTGTCGGAGAGGGTCATGGCCGCTTCGCACAGTTGCGCCATCGACAGGCCCGCGCCGCCGGTGTGCTTGCCGGTGGTGGGGGAGTAGGGCACCAGGTCTTGCTTTTGATAGACGACGCGGCGCGTCAGCTGCTCCTGGCCTTGATCCACCCGGCGCAACACTGCAGCGGCCGCCAGGAACTTGAAGGTGCTGCACATGGGGAAGCGCTCGTCGGCGCGATAGCCCCAATGACGACCGCTGGCCGTGTCCAGCAGCGACACGCCCAGGCGACCGGCGATATCGGCTTCCAGCCGCGACAAGCGCGCTGTGAGCGCGTCGGAGTCCTCAGTTTTAATTGTGCTTTTGGCGTCAGCGGCCCAGCTGCGGCTGATCAGGCCAGCGCCAGCGAGCGCTGCAAGAGAAAGGAAATGGCGTCTTCCGGACATGAATTCTCCTCGATGAATGATGGCGATAGGGCCGCATCATAGGCAGTGGCGGCAAGTCTCACAATTCATGATAATTGGGTGCAGACCAAAGAAAAACTGATGTCTGGAGTCGCCATGTACCTCCCCCTGAATGCCTTGCGCGCCTTTGAAGTCTCGGCCCGCCATCTCTCCTTCACTCGCGCCGCCGAGGAACTGAGCGTGACCCAGACGGCCGTGAGCATGCAGGTCAAGAACCTGGAGCAGCGCCTGGGCGTGGCCCTGTTCCGGCGTCTGCCGCGCGGATTGGCCCTGACTGATGAGGGGCTGGCGCTGCTGCCGGTGGTGGCGCAATCCTTTGGCCGCATTGCCGATATGCTGGCCCAGTTCGAAGATGGCCGGCGGCGCGAGGTGCTCACCGTCGGCGTGGTCGGCACCTTCGCCGTGGGGTGGCTGATGCCGCGGCTGCGCCAGTTCCAGCAACAGCATCCCTTTGTCGACCTGCGCCTGCTGACCAACAACAATCGCGTCGACCTGGCCGGTGAGGGACTCGATTACGCGATCCGTTTTGGCGATGGTGCATGGCATGGCACACAGGCTGAACGTCTGTTCGAAGCGCCGCTGGCGCCCATGTGTGCGCCCGCCATCGCGGCGCGCCTGCGCTCGCCGGCCGACCTGGGCGCGGAGACGCTGCTGCGCTCCTATCGCAGCGATGAATGGGGGCGCTGGTTCGCGGCGGCGGGTGCAGCTTGTCCGCCCTTGCGCGGCTTCGTGTTCGACTCCTCGCTGGCCCTGGCCGAAGCGGCTGCCCAGGAGGCCGGTGTGGCGTTGCTGCCGGTGCTGATGTTCGAGCGCGAACTGCAACAGGGCCGATTGGTCTGCCCTTTCGGACAGCGCATCGTGCTGGGCGCTTATTGGCTCACGAGCTTGAAGTCGCGCCCGCAGACCGCTGCCATGGCGGCTTTCCGGCAGTGGCTGCAGTTCCACGCAGGGACCATGTAGGTCAATTGGAAGCGATGGTTACACGCAACACCTGCACCTTTGTCCGGAATTTCCCGATAGACGTCAGCTCTGCATGCACATAGAATAAATGATATAAACAATTTATACGGTTCGTGCCGGCCGTATGAGTGTAGACCATGGGCTCACCGGCACTGGCAGACAGGCTTGTCGTGCTGCCATCAGAAAACAGTGAAAGGGGGTAAGTCATGAACTACTTCGCAAAACTCTATCGCAAGCTGGTCGATTTTCTCAACGACTCCAGCGAACTCGACACCGGCTCGCACCGCGGTGCGCCGCATTGCTGCAGCCTCTATTCGGGCTTGTCGACCATGTCGCAGGAAGAGCAGCGCCGATGAATCGCTGAATCGACGATTCAGTCATCCAGCCTCATCTGCCAACCCGGGCCGCATCAGCGCCCCGGGTTTTTCATTTTCGTCAGGATCGGTCAGTTTGCTCAGCGTGCGCCGAGAATGTGTGCAATGCGTTCGTCGTTGGCCGGATGGCTGGACAGGTAGGGCGAGACCGGGCCGTCCTTGCCGGCGCTTTCCAGCTTCTCGAAGACCAGCGCCAGCTTCTGGCGCGGCAGGCCATTGGCCTTGAACATGGCGATGGCGTAGTCGTCCGCCTCGCGCTCGATATCGCGTGAGTACTTCAGATCCAGCAACACCGTCGGGATGTTGGCCAGTACCGCCGAAACATCACCGAAGAGCACCGTGGCGGTGGCCGCAATGGCTGAACTCTGGATCAGCCGCCGCATCAGGTGGCGTCGATGCACATGGCCCAGCTCGTGGGCCAGCACGCCCATGAGGGCGTCATCATCGTCCAGCAGCCGCACGATCTCGTCGGTCACCACGATCTGCCCAGAGGGCAGGGCGAAGGCATTGGGGCCGATACGGCTCTTGCGGAACACGATCTGGTAATCCGGCGCATCCGGCAGCGGCGCCGTCAAGGCCTGGAAGCGCGCCGTGATGGCCTGGGTGCGCCGCGCATCGAGCTGGCTGGGGGCCAGCACGTGCTGGTCGAGGAATTCCAGCGTGCCCTGGCCGATCTGGCGATCCACCGCCACCGGCAGCGTGGCGGCAATGCCTTGCGCGGCCAGCGGCAGCAGGTAGACATAACTCAGCACCACCACCGCGACCAGGATGGCGCAGGCCGCCAGCGCATGACGCCAGCTTTGCTGCAGGCGTACCACCAGGGAATCCTGGTGGCCGGTTTCCTGCAGCAACTCACCGAAGGCCGCGCCGTCGATGATCTCGAGATAGGCCCCATCGGGAAAGCTGACCTTGCGTGCCGCGCGCGCAAAACGTTCAGAGACCCGCAACTGCCCGATCGGACAATCCCGTTCGATCTCTCCGCGCACCTGCGCCACGCCCGCGACGACCTCCAGGGTCACCTGGTGCCGTCGGGAGGTCCTGCCGTCGTAATAGGAGGCGAGCACTGACATGGGCTTACATCGAGAGGTCGAAGTCGAGCAGGTCGCCCAGGCCTTCGCCGGTGGCCGAGCCATGCGCTTCGCTGGACGCCACGAAGTCATCCAGGCTGCTGGCCGGCAGCAGTGTGAGCGACTCGATGCGATAGCGCATCATGCGGATCTGTGCATAGGGCGTGAACAGGCCCAGCGTGAAGACCACACCCAGCACGTTGGTGAAGACGATGAAGGCGGTACGGCCCCAGCGCATATTGCTCTGGAAGCGGTGCTCACCCAGGCGGGTATTGTTCCAGACCAGGTTCTGCAGCAGCGTCATCCATAGCGGCATGGCCAGGAAGGTCCACGCATACAGCGCCAGCACCATCAGCACCAGGCTCAACACTGCGGTTGCACCTACCTGGACCATCTGGATCAGGGTGATGCCGCCGAAGCCGAGGAAGATCACGATGATGCCGCCCAGCCACAGTCCCAGTCCGATCAGGAAGGTCTTGTAGAACGCCCCTACCGAACCGTGGAAGGAGAAGTGGGTCGCGCCGAAGCGCGCCTCACTGTGCTGGTAGCGCTTGAAGCGCTGGTAGGCCAGCGGCGCCAGCAGTCCCAGGGAGATGCTGGCCAGCATGGGCCACATCAGGAAGTTGCGGGCCGCCCCGCCCAGGCTGCCGCGAAAGCCGAAGCGGATGCCGCGATAGCTGGTGTTGTAGAGCTTGAATTGCAGGCTGCGCCAGAGCAGCCATGGTCCGGCCAGCACCAGCAGCAGTGCGGCTGCCAGGCCCAGCAGCGGCCCGCCTGCGCCGGCCAGGTTGTAGACTGCCAGCAGCACCACCGCAATGATGCGCCCCTTGAGGATGGCGATCGGATTGCCGTGATAGTCGAAGCTGCCGCCGGCGACGGAGGTGTTGTCGTAGAAATAGCGCAGCCGCCGCACCTTGGCCCAGGCCGAGTAGATGCCCAGGGTGACGATGGACAGCAGCAGGTTGACGATCCAGATGCGGAAGTACTCGCCACCGCGGCCACTGAAGGAAAAGGCTTCAGGCTTGACCGGTGCTGCAGTGTTGAGGACAGTGGAGAAGGGGGGCGTTGCCTGGCTGGGCAGGTCGGAATGTTCGTTCATGGACGCTCGCTGATGTTGGATTTATAGGATGAGTCTGCCGATGGGTGGGGCAAGAATCTATTGCTCGCAGTAAAAAGTCAAGCTGAGACCAATCCTGTGCGTCTTGTAGGGGCATTGTATGGATGAGCCTCGCATTTTGACGAGATCCAGTGGTCTGACCTTCTGCAGGAATGCACCATTTGTGCGAACATGGCCGACTTGTTGAGGTCTGCATCCGGACAAGGGTCGGCTCATCCCGGCCCGGTCGCGGTCCGACCTCAGCGTCGCGCCAAAGCATAAAAGTTTCCTCAATGCCGGTCTCCACGCCGGCATTGGTCATCCAAAGGAGCCCTCATGTCCACACCCTGGAATACCGCCGCCATCGCCGACAAGCTCGGCATTTCCGCTACCGATCTCGGCATCGAGACCATCGCCCACAGCGCCGATGGCATCACCTACGAAAGCGTGCTGCTCTACAACAAGGCCCAGCCGCCGGTCTCGGGTGTGGTGACCGTGCCCAACTACTTCGGCCTGCGCCAGCAGGCGCTGGAGATTGCCGCCACCACCATCGGTGCGGGCCATGCCATCCTGGTGGCCGATGTGTTCGGCAAGACCCTGCGTCCGGCCAATCCGGACGAAGCCCTGGCCGCGATCATCCCGCTCAAGAAGGACCGCGCCGAACTGCGCAAGCGCATGCATGGCGTGTTGAAGGTCTTGCGCGAGCAGAGCTTCGTCAAGCTCGATGCCGCCAGGCTGGGCGCCTGCGGCTTCTGCTTCGGTGGCACGGCTGCGCTGGAACTGGCGCGGGACGGTGCCGACGTGCGCGGCACCGTATCCCTGCACGGCGCGCTCGATACCCCAGCGCCTGCCCAGAGCAAGGTCAAGGGCGCGGTCCTGGTGCTGCATGGCGTACAGGACCCCTCGGTGCCGCGCGAGCAGGTCAATGGCTTCATCGACGAGATGAGCGCACTCAATATCGATTGGCAATTGGTCAACTATGGCCAGGCCGCTCACTCCTTTACCGACCCCGACGCCAACAGCCCCGGCTTCTTCTACCACCGCCCGACCGCCCAGCGTGCGGCGGTGGCGTTGCAGGCCTTCTTCGGCGAAGTGCTGGCCTGAGCTTCCCTGTTTTCCCCCTTGTCCGGCCGCGCCCGTAGCGGTGGGGCAGGGGCGCATCACCCGCAATAACAAGAGACCGCCTCCATCCGTCACGCAAGGGATTTTCCTTCTGTGCGCGCCGGGTCGTGCCACGGTCCAGGTACCTCTCGTCCATTCCAGCCCAAAGGATAGTCATGTCACAAGATAAAGAGCCCAGGCGGCGCTTTCTGCGCCAGGTGTTGGCCATCGTCCCAGCCGCAAGTACGCTAGGTGGCGCCACTACCGTCGCAGTCAGCCAGGCCGCCATGGCCGACAGCAGCGAGCCGGGCAAGGCCCGCGCCTATACCCCCACCTACTTCACGGCAGCCGAATGGGCCTTCCTCAACGCCGCCGTCGATCACCTCATCCCCTCGGACCAGTATGGCGCCGGTGCGCTGGAAACCGGCGTGCCCGAATTCATCGACCGCCAGATGGAAACCCCGTATGGGGCCGGCAAGCTGTGGTACATGCAAGGTCCCTTCCATCCGGACAGCGTGCCTGAACTGGGTTACCAGCTCTCGCTGGTGCCGCGCGACATCTATCGCCAGGGCATCGCCGCCTGCAACGACTGGTGCAGCAAGAACCACGGCAAGGTCTTCGCCGAACTCGACAAGGCCAAGCAGCTGGACGTGCTCAAGATGATGGACGGCGGCAAGATCAGCTTCGAGACCGTGCCGGCCAAGACCTTCTTCAACTTCATGCTGGGCAATACCAAGGAAGGCTATTTCGCCGACCCGATGTATGGCGGCAACCAGAAGATGGGTGGCTGGAAGATGGTCGGTTTCCCCGGTGCGCGTGCCGATTACGCCGACTGGGTCGATCAATACAACGTCAAGTATCCATACGGCCCTGTGTCGATTCTGGGAGAGAAGGGCTGATCATGGCTATCAAAAAAGACAAAGTGGATGTAGTGATGGTGGGCCTGGGCTGGACCGGCTCCATCATGGGCATGGAGCTCACCGAAGCCGGCCTGAGCGTGTTGGCTCTGGAACGCGGCGACATGCGTGACACCAATACCGACACGCCTTATCCGAAGGCGGTCGATGAACTGAAATACTCCGTGCGCGGTGCGCTGTTCCAGGACCTCTCGCGCGAGACCGTGACCATTCGTCACACCCTCTCGGACGTGGCCGTACCGTACCGCCAGCATGGCTCCTTCCTGCTGGGCGATGGCGTGGGCGGCGCCGGTTTCCACTGGAACGGCATGATGTACCGCAACCTGCCCGAAGAGCTGGAAATGCGCACCCACCACGAGCAGAAGTACGGCAAGAAATTCATCCCCGAGGACATGACCATCCAGGACCATGGCGTGACCTACAAGGAGCTGGAGCCCTTCTACGATTTCTCCGAAAAGGTCATGGCCGTCTCCGGCAAGGCCGGCAATCTCAAGGGCCAGATCGTCCCCGGCGGCAATCCGCTGGAAGGCGAGCGCAGCGATGAATTCCCGACCCCGCCGCTGCAATACCAGTACAGCGCCTCGCTGGTCGAGAAGGCCATGCGCGATGTCGGTTACCACCCTTATCCGGCCCCGGCGGCCAATGCCTCGCAACCCTTCACCAATCCGTACGGCGTGCGCATCGGCCCCTGCAACTACTGCGGCTTCTGCGAAAACTACGGCTGCTACATGTATTCCAAGGCCTCGCCGCAGACCACCATCCTGCCGGTGCTGTTGAAGCGCAAGAACTTCGAGGTGCGCACCAAGGCCCAGGTGATCAAGGTCAACCTGGACGCCTCCGGCAAGCGCGCCACCGGCGTCACCTATATCGATGCGCAAGGCCGCGAGGTCGAGCAACCCGCCGACCTGGTGCTGCTGACCGCCTTCCAGACCCACAACGTGCGCCTGCTGCTGCTCTCGGGCATCGGCAAGCCGTATGACCCGGTCACCGGCGAAGGCGTGGTCGGCAAGAACTTCGCCTACCAGTACAACGGCGGCATCAACGTGGTCATGCCCAAGGGCACGCAATTCAATCCCTTCATCGGCACTGGCGCCGGTGGCGTGGGCATGGACGACCTCAACGCCGACCAGTTCGACCACGGTCCGCTGGGCTTCATCGGCGGCGCCTCGATCCGTCACGTGCGCTATGGCGGCCGTCCCATCAAGCAGGCCGGCACCATGCCGGGCGAGAAGGTGCCCAGTTGGGGTTCCGAATGGAAGGCCAGTGTGCAGGATGCCTACCAGCGCACCCTGACCATCGGCATGTCCGGTTCGGTGATGGCCTATCGCGATTGCTACCTGTCGCTGGACCCGACCTACAAGGACGCCAACGGCCAGCCGCTGTTGCGCATGACCCTGAACTGGAAGGAGAACGAAGGCAAGATGCTGACCTACATCGCCGGTGAGATGGAAAAGGTCGGCCAGGCCATGAATCCGGAAAAGGTCGTCAAGGCGGTGCGCAAGACCGGTTCGTCGTGGGACACCCGGGTCTATCAATCGACCCACCTGACCGGCGGCGCGATCATGGGGACCACGCCCAAAAACAGCGTGGTCAACAAGTACCTGCAAAGCTGGGATGTGCCCAACGTGTTCGTCTACGGCGCCTGCGCCTTCCCGCAGAACATGGGCTACAACCCGACCGGGCTGGTCACGGCGCTGGCGTATCACTCTGCCAAGGCGATCCGTGAGCAGTATCTGAAAAACCCCGGCCCGCTGGTGCAGGCATAAGGATGACGACCATGATCAAGCATTATTTCATCGCCGCCTGCGCGGCAGTCATGTCGCTGTCCGCGTTGACCGCCGCAGCGCAGAGCAATCCGGCTGCGCCCTCGGCCGACCAGCAGCTGGTGCAGCGTGGCGAATACCTGGCCAAGGCCGGTGACTGCGTGGCCTGCCACACCGCCAAGGGCGGCAAGCCCTTTGCAGGTGGCCTGGCCATCGCCACGCCTATCGGCACGGTGTATTCCTCCAACATCACGCCGGACAAGGAAAACGGCATCGGCAACTACAGCGAAGAGGATTTCGACCGCGCCCTGCGTCACGGCATCCGCAAGGATGGCGCCTCGCTCTATCCGGCCATGCCGTATCCGTCCTACGCCAAGGTCAAGCCGGCTGACGTGAAGGCGCTGTATGCCTACTTCATGCATGGCGTGCAGGCGGATCCTGCACCCAATCGCGGGGTGGACATCACCTGGCCCTTGTCGATGCGCTGGCCCTTGTCGATCTGGCGCAAGGTGTTCGCACCGGCGGTGGCGGTCGATGGTCCCGAGGACAACAGTCCCCTGGTCCGTGGCCAATACCTGGTCGAAGGCCTGGGTCACTGCGGAGCCTGCCACACTCCGCGTGGCGTGGGCATGCAGGAGAAGGCGCTGTCCAATGACAGCAGCCAGTTCCTCTCCGGCGGCGTCATCGATGGCTACCTGGCCAACAACCTGCGCGGCGACGCCCGCGATGGCCTGGGCAACTGGAGCGAGGCCGATATCGTGGCCTTCCTCAAGACCGGCCGCAACAGCCATTCCGCAGCCTTTGGCGGCATGGCCGATGTGGTTGCCCAGAGTACCCAGTACATGACCGAGGAAGATCTCTCGGCCATGGCCAAGTACTTGAAGTCGCTCAAGCCGGTCAAGGACGGCACGCCGGCCCTGGCCTATGACGACAAGACCCACCAGGCCTTGCGCAAGGGGAGCGACCAGAGTCCGGGGGCGATGGCCTTCCTGAACAACTGCGCGGCCTGCCACCGCAGCAGCGGCAAGGGCTATGACGAGACCTTCCCGAGCCTGGCCCTGTCGCCGACGGTCAATGCCGAGAACCCGGCCTCGCTGATCCGTATCGTGCTGGAAGGCGCCGAAATGCCCTGGACCCACAAGGCCCCGACGCAATTCGCCATGCCCGCCTTCGGCAGCCGCCTGTCGGACCAGGAAGTGGCGGAGGTGGTGACCTTCATCCGCAGCAGCTGGGGCAACCAGGCTTCCTCGGTGAGTGCATCGGATGTGGCCAAGGTGCGCAAGCAACTGCCGGAGAAGAAGACGGTGGAGGCGGGCAGTGCGCCTGTGGCAAAGCAGTAAGTACTGCTTAGTCTGCTGACACCCGCAGCAAAAAGCCCGGCGTTCTTGCGAACGCCGGGCTTTCTCTTTGCAGGGCTGGATCGGCGGGCGACTACTCCTTCACCGCCCCCGTCATCCCCGACACGTAATACTCCACGAAGAACGAATACACCACCGCCACCGGCAGCGAGCCCAGCAGCGCACCCGCCATCAGCGCACCCCAGTGATACACGTCGCCTTCCACCAGTTCGGTGACGATGCCCACCGGCACCGTCTTCACCTCGGAGGAGGAGATGAAGGTCAGCGCATAGATGAACTCATTCCACGACAGCGTGAAGGCAAAGATGCCCGCCGAGATCAGGCCCGGTACCGCCAGCGGCAGGATGATCTTGACCAGGATCTCCCAGCGGGTAGCGCCGTCGATCAGCGCACACTCTTCCAGCTCATAGGGAATCGAGCGGAAGTACCCCATCAGCAACCAGGTGCAGAACGGGATCAGGAAGGTCGGATAGGTCAGGATCAGCGCCCAGCGCGTGTCGAACAGGCCCAGCTTGAACACGATCGCCGCCAGCGGGATGAACAGGATCGAAGGCGGGATCAGGTAGGCCAGGAAGATGCCCAGCCCGACCTGCTTGGACCCCTGGAAGCGCAGCCGTTCGATCGCATAGGCGGCAAAGACGCTGGCCGCCAGCGAGGCGAAGGTGGAGACCACCGACACGATCACGGTGTTCAACAGCCAGGCCGGATACTGGGTATCGAACAGCAGCTTCTTGAAGTGCGCCAGCGTCGGGGCGATCACCCAGAACGGGTTGCCCGACTGCGAGAGCAATTCATTGTCGGGCTTGAAGGCCGTGATCACCATCCAGTAGAATGGGAACAGCAGCACGAACAGGAAGATCAGCAGCGGGATATAGATCGTCACCCACTTGCGCGGGGTCGATTGCAGGAAATCCATGCCCTGGGTTTCCTGCTGGTCGTCTTTTTTCTTGGCCATTATTTGTCACCTCCTTGTTGCCAGCCGCGACGTTGCAGGCCGAAGTACGAGAACATGATCGCTGCCAGCAGGAAGGGAATCATGTAGGTTGCCAGCGCCGCGCCTTCACCCAGCGCTCCGCCAGGAATGGCGCGCTGGAACGAGAGCGTGGCCATCAGGTGGGTCGCATTGAGCGGGCCGCCACGGGTGAGTACATAGATCAGCTGGAAGTCGGTGAAGGTGAACAGCACCGAGAAGGTCATCACCACCGCGATGATGGGCGTCAACAGCGGCAGCGTCACATGGCGGAACTGCTGCCAGGGCGTGGCGCCGTCGATGGCTGCGGCTTCATAGAGCGACGGCGAGATCGTCTGCAGGCCCGCCAGCAGCGAGATCGCCACGAAGGGAATGCCACGCCAGACGTTGGCAAAGACGGTGGACCAGCGCGCATTCCACGGGTCGCCCAGGAAGTCGATATAGCGGTCGATCAGCCCCATCTTGTGCAGCGCCCAACTGATGACGGAGAACTGCGCGTCATACAGCCACCAAAAGGCCAGCGCAGACAGCGCGGTCGGGACGATCCAGGGCAGCAGCACGATGGCGCGGAAGAAGGTCTTCAGCGGCACGTTCTTGTTGAGCAGGATGGCCAGCCACAGGCCCAGCATGAACTTGAGGATGCTGGCGCTGACCGTGTAGAACACGGTATTGAACAGCGACAGCTGGGCCAGCGAATCGCCGGCCAGATAGGTGAAGTTGTCCAGGCCGATGAAGCTGCCTTCGCCGCCGATCTTGGTATCGGTGAAGCCCAGCCAGATGCCCAGGCCCAGCGGGTAGGTCAGGAACACCACCAACAGGATCACGGCCGGGGCCATGAACAGCATGCCCAGTACGTTACGGTTGTTCAGGAATCGGGATAGCATGATGTGCCTCGATGAAAGGGCCGCAGGGCAGTCCTGCGGCCGGTACTGTTGTGACGTGTCGCCTTGCGTCAGCGCTGCGGCGCCGGGTCGGCAGGCCCTGACAACCTGCCCCTTTGCCCGCTGTCCCGAGGGAACCCGGCGCCTTGTCCTTCACGCTGACGGCGCTGGCCTCAAGCCTTGTAGTAGCGCTTGGCGCGATCGGCTGCGCGGTCGATGGCCTGCTGCACGGTCTTGGCGCCCGAAGCTGCCTCGGCCACCATGTCCACCACCACGTAGTCGGCCATGCAGGCTGCCGAGGCTTGTCCCAGCGGGCCTTCGTGGCCATGGTCCAGCATCAGCGAGGCCGAGTCGCGGTAGACCGTGGCCTTGGGGTCTTCGGTCCAGATCGGGTTCTTCTCATAGGCTTTCAGCGACTGGCTGACATAGCCGATGGAGGCCTTCATCCACGGGTTGTACTGATCCGGCTCGAACATGAACTGCACGAAGGCTTTGGCCGCATTGGGATACTTGGTGTGCTTGAAGACCATCATCTGGGTGATCTGCATGAGCTCCGAAGGCTTGCCCACTGGACCGATGGGGAAGTGCGCGTGCAGGGTGTCCTTGCCGATCTCCTGCAGCTTGGGGTCCGGCGAGTTCTTGGCGGCGTAGTAGACCGAGATGCCGTTGGCGGTCATGCTGATCTGGCCGTCCAGGTAGGCCTTGTTGTTGGACGGATCTTGCCAGGACAGGGTGCCGGGCACGAAGGTGGCGTAGAGCTGCTTGGCGTATTCCAGCGCCGCGCGGGTCTCGGGCGAATTGATGGCGACCTTGCCGCTCTTGTCCACCAGCTTGCCGCCGTGCGACCACAACAGCCAGTGCGCCCAGTTGTTGGCGTCGCCCACGGCCTTGCCCAGGGCGAAGCCGACCGGGGTGTCCTTGGCCTTCAGGGCCTGGCACAGCTTGAGGAAGCCGGCCGTGTCCTTGGGGATGGCGTCGAAGCCGGCTGCCTTGATCTGGCTTTCACGATAGACCAGGGCATTGCCGATCACGCCCAGCGGCAGGGCGATCCACTTGCCGTCCTTGGTGCCGTACTTGCGGCAGACGTCGTACCAGCCGCCATAGCGCTTGCCCAGCGAATCGGCCAGGTCGGTCATGTCCACCAGCTTGGTGGGATATTGCTGCGGGTCGTCGAACCAGCCCAGCACGATGTCCGGGCCGCTGCCCACGTTGGCCGCCACGGCCGACTTGGGACGCACGTCTTCCCAGCCTTCGCTGTCGGTGCGCACGGCCACGCCGGTCAGTTCGGTGAACTTCTTGACGTTGGCGTTCCACAGGTCTTCATCGCCCTGGACGAAACGCTTCCAGCGCAGCACGCGCAGGGTGGCGCCCTGCTCGATGGGGTACTTGATGCTGTCGGCGCCAGCCGCGCCCGGTCCTGCGGCAAAGGCGTTCGCGCCCATGCCGGTAGCCGCGGCGGCGGCGGCGCTGGTCACCAGGAATTCGCGTCGTGTCAGCTTGCTCATGTCTCCTACTCCTTCGGTTGAAAGTCGAATTGGACCGCGCCTCTACTGCGCTGGCGCGGATGGACTCTTGTTCTTCTGATGCTGCGCTACGGTGTTGCCGGTACTGCGGTGCTGCTTGCTCGAATCAGCGTCCTGCCAGCGACTTGCCCGATTCGGCATCGAACAGGTGCGTGCGGCTGTGGTCGGGGACCAGGTGGATCACGTCGCCTGCGCCGAAGTCATGGCGCTCGCGGAAGATGGAGGTGAGGCTGGTGTCGCCGAAGCGCGAGAACACTTCGGTATCCGCGCCGGTGGGTTCCACCACGATGACCTTGGTGGCGATGCCTTGCCCGGCTGCGCCGATGGAAAGATGTTCAGGACGCACGCCATAGGTCACCTTCTGGCCGTCATTGCCTTGCAGGGCAGCGCCATAGGGAGCGGGCACGCGGGTGCCATCGGCGAACTCGACCTCGGCCCCGGTGGCGCTGCGGCGCAGGGTGGCGGGGATGAAGTTCATGGCCGGCGAACCGATGAAGCCGGCTACGAACAGGTTGGCCGGATAGTCGTACAGGTCCAGCGGACGGCCGCGCTGCTCGACCAGGCCATCGCGCATGACCACGATCTGGTCGGCCATGGTCATGGCTTCGATCTGGTCGTGGGTCACATAGATGGAGGTGGTCTTGAGGCGCTGGTGCAGTTCCTTGATCTCGGTGCGCATCTGCACGCGCAGCTTGGCGTCGAGGTTGGAGAGCGGTTCATCGAAGAGGAACACCTGCGGATCGCGCACGATGGCGCGGCCCATCGCCACGCGCTGGCGCTGGCCGCCGGAGAGCTGGCGCGGATAGCGGTCCAGCAGCTGGTTCAGGCCCAGGATGTCGGCGGCCTTCTTGACGCGTTCGTCCACGAAGGCCTTGTCCTTCTTGGCCAGCGTGAGCGAAAAGGCCATGTTGTCGCGCACCGTCATGTGCGGGTAGAGCGCGTAGTTCTGGAACACCATGGCGATGTCGCGGTCCTTGGGCTGGACGTTGTTGACCACGGTGCCGCCGATGAGGATCTCGCCCCCGGTGATTTCTTCCAGGCCCGCCAGCATGCGCAAGAGCGTTGACTTGCCGCAGCCGGAGGGGCCCACCAGGACGGTGAATTCGCCATCGGCGATATCGATGTCGACGCCCCGGATGATCTGGGTGCTGCCGAACTGTTTCTTGACTGCGCGGATCTGTACTGATGCCATCAAATGCTCCTCGTGTCTATCCTCGTATCGACGCTGCGGAACCGGTTCCAG